>Ga0307987_1000655_pt1 | contig 20487 bp, 13 predicted proteins | sample EllFjometagen181_FD_203157 | JGI IMG/M metagenome (GOLD analysis project Ga0307987, IMG submission 203157) | Marine microbial communities from Ellis Fjord, Antarctic Ocean - #181 | ecosystem: Environmental > Aquatic > Marine > Unclassified | place: Southern Ocean | collected 2014-10-08 | reverse complement strand
CGTTTAAGTTCAAGATCTCTAACTGTAATACCTGTTGTCTACTGTAAGCCAAAAGATGACTAACAAGAATTCTAGCTCTCTCACTGGATTCAATAATTTGTTCTATCTCCTGCACCGGAGAAGAACCGTGTTGGGAATCATGCAAGGCCAATTCTGAAAAGCCAAAAATTACTTGAAGAATATTGTTAAAGTCATGAGCAATACCCCCTGCCAACTGACCAATAGCTTCCATCTTCTGCGCCTGCATAAGCTGACTTTCCAAATTCAATCGTTCCTGCTCAGCTATCTTCTGCTTTGTAATATCCCTTATAGTAAACAATACAAGATCCATATTATCAATATGAATAATATCCGTCGAAATCTGAATGTAAATATCTTTGCCTGTAGCATTTCTAATTTTAGCGCTGTAGTCTTTAATAGCACCACCCTTCACTAAAATATCACGCAGTTTTTTATACTTATCACCATTATATGTTAAGTTTAATTCCTTAATATGTTTACCCACAATATCATTAACTGTAGTAAGTTCAAAAGTCTTAATAAAATTCGGGTTTACTTCAACAAAAGTTTCTGTCTCTGCATTGAAAATACCCATGGCATCAGGACTGAAGTGAAAGGCCTTAGAAAAACGCTCCTCGGAATACATTAAAGCCTGTTCAGCTTTTTTGCGTACAGAAATATCACGAACATGAGCTAATATATAAGACTTGTCAAAGATAGTAACCTTATTTAATAAGACCTCTGCCCAAATTGTAGTGCCATCTTTATGTTTTATCTTCCATAAAAAAGTTTGAGACCCTTCTGTTGCTGTAGATATTATCAGCTCTCGTGCTTTTTCTCCTGTGAATCCTTCATCTTCTGCACTCATATGCCCCACTTGGTTTCCGATTATCTCTTCCTTCGTACAACCATACCAGTCTAACACACTCTGATTACAATCAAGAACAGCACCTGTATCTATATCATGAATAAATATGCCATCTTGACTTAAATTATATATTTCTGTATACCAAGTCTCACGCTCTTTTAAAGTGTCTTCTGCGGTTCTTAGTTTTCTAATTGATTTAAGAAGCAAAATATAGATTAATAATGATGTTCCAATTACAAAAATAAAACCTTTGAAAATTTGAATACCCGTCATAACATTTGGATCATCTACAAATAATTCAAGTAGTCTATCTGACCAGCATATCCAAACTCCAGAAAAACAAAAATATATAAAAGCAATCCGAAAAGCAATCCGTTTTAGTTTTTTTTCAGATCGGGGATAAGAATCAATCACACTAGCTCCATTTCTACTTCACACCTTACATTAGAAAATCTTTATTAATATTTGCTATACCTTACTAGTTTTAAATACAAATATCGATACTATTTTAACAGATATAAAAAACTCGTCAACTTTTTTCAACTTTTTATAGAAACTAATCACCTGTTGTTATCAATATTTAACAAAGAAAATTAAGAATATTTAAATATGACATTAAAACAATTTCAGAATGGTTATACATTTACCTTCGGCACGAATGACTTTCTCATTATGAAGTTCTCTGATAGCACGTCCTAAAGCAGGTCGAGTAACTCCAAATTGCTCGGCAAGCTGTTCCTGTGTCAGAGGAAGGCGTATTGTCTGTGAGTGCTCACGCTCACTAATTGAGGCAACATAAAACAGAAACTTCTCTTTGATAGTCCTAAATGTTAGAAAATTTATCTTCTTGGCAAGAAACTGTGTTATTGATGAAACAATAAATAGATAATTTCCTAAGACTTTACCATTCTTCTGCAATAATTTCACAAACTCTTTTTTTGAAAAGCAAATTGTTTCTACACTTTCATTTGCTGTTATGTTTATGGGATAAGATTGATCCTTGCCAAACATAAATGCAGGTGCAAGAAGTCTACCAGATTTGATGTCATCAATTCTAATAATTTTCCCAGATAAATCCAGCATCTCCCCGCGTGAGCTACCTTTAATAATCAAATTCATCTCTGTCATTGGAGAACCTGCATAAAACATTATCTCTTCTTCATCATATTTGTGGCAACTCCAATTTATTGTTGCCAACAATTCCTCAATAGTTGCAGTGGATATACCCTTAAAAAGTTCTGATCTTTCAAGTATTTTATACATATCTCTCCTTTTTGTAACAAATGTTACAGCTATATTTCCTGAAAGTCAATATATTTGCACCAGTTACAAAAGAACCGTGGAATGTACACGGTTTTTAAATTGAAAATTGAAAATTGGATGTTTGTGACGTGTTTAATAAAATATCAACCTATGTACGACAGTTAATATTGAGAAACGCTTCTCAAAACTAACAAAAAAATTATAAGTGAGGAAAAATAATGAAAAGAGAATTTGTAAAAATAGATGAAGAACTATGTAATGGCTGCGGAAACTGTATTCCAAACTGCCACGAAGGTGCTCTACAAATTATAGATGGCAAAGCTAGGTTAGTCAGCGACCTATTATGCGATGGCCTAGGTGCCTGCATTGGACATTGCCCACTGGGAGCAATATCAATAGAAGAGCGCGAAGGCGAAGAGTATAATGAAACCAAAGTTATGGATCTTATGGTTGATAAAGGCAAGAATACTGTTATTGCACATCTAAAACACTTAAAAGATCATAAAGAATTTGATCTTCTTAAAGAAGGTGTAACATATCTAAAAGATAACGAACAAGATTTATCATTTAGCTTAGCCGAAGTTATCTCAACCGTTCATAATGACCTGCAGACAAGTTGCAGTGGCGGTGGGTGTCCGGGAAGTGCTGAGAAAACACTAATACCAAAAGAAGAAAAAGATAATTCAATGGTATCTGGCCAATCAGAACTAAGACAATGGCCTGTTCAGATGCACCTAGTCAATCCTCAAGCTGGATACTTCAAAAAGTCAGACCTATTAATGGCAGCCGACTGTGTTGGCTTTGCAATGGGTAATTTTCATCAGGACTTCTTAAAAGGTAAAACATTAGCAATTGCCTGCCCAAAACTAGATTCATCTTTGGAAATCTATGTGGACAAACTAGTACAACTTATCGATATTGCAGAAGTCAATACAATAACCGTAATGATTATGCAGGTTCCATGTTGCGGAGGACTATTGCAGGTCGTAAAAAAAGCTATTGCTCAGGCAAACAGAAAAGTACCTGTAAAATCAATAATGGTTTCATTAGAAGGTGAAGTCCTTAGTGAAGAGTGGATTTAAAAGAAACGGTAAAGGGTAAATTGTAAACAATGGTGTATAGTTCACAGAACCATTGTTTTTCAATATCCAATAGCCAAAAGCCGTAGCGTAGAGAAGACAGGCTTTAGCTAGCCTAAAGCAATGACCTTGGTCATGTCAACGAATATCCAATTTTCAAGGAAAGACCCCCTCCGTCCTCGTACCTCGGACACCTCCCCTAATCAGGGGAGGAGCACTTTGGATTGATAGGTCTAAGTTGTAAAATGCAAGATGCGAGGCGCGAGAGGTTCAGTATTCGAAGATTTTGTAGTGTACTGTAGCGTCGACCTTCTTTGTCTAGCCGAAGGACCGTAGGTAAAAGTGAACTATTTACCATTTACTATAAACCATTAACCATTATTACGCCTATCTAACTACCCAACTAAGCAAACGGAGAAGCCATTAAACGCAACGAAGTTAAATTCCACCATCTTCTTGTCGCGCCGTAGGCACTGAGAAGGCGGATCTGCATTGTTCCTCTCTTTTCAGTTTCTAGTTGAAAACGGTTAAATCATTGAATAAGTATATGATTTTGTATGCAATTGTCAAGAATCAAAAAGCTTGGCACAATATCTGAGAACACTCAAAAAGAAGCACTTATAACTATTTCTGAAATGTTCGCATAAAAATTAGAGTTTTCAAAATAAGCAAAAAAAAGAATATCCCGCTTGACAAAAGCAGATAAAATGATAACATTTAAGATGTGATAGAATTTTAAAAAGAATTTAAAGAAGAAAACATACTGCTAACAGAGAGTTCAAACAAACTTTCTGAATATAAAACAGGTTAAAGTATGAACTACAAAATAGTAATAATATCAGCTCTATTTGGGGCACTAGCTACACTACAGGTTCTAGCAGAAGATACCAACCTACGAGCAACTCTAGGCGTGAATGGTCAAGGTAGAACTGTTGAAATAAAAGTAAATGGCTATCTGATTAGCAACATAAAAGGTGGTGGTGCTGAAGCTGTACAGCTATATCACAAAGATCACCCATGGGGTAAAGATTTCTCTCCAGCTCGCAAGCACTTGCTCTGTTTGAAAGAGGGTGACAATACAATTTATATTTCCTATTCACAAAAAGATAATGAAGATGTGGAAAATCTTGAAGTTTATATTATGGCTTCTGGATATTCACAGCCACTTCTTGAAGCTACAAAGAAAAAAAATAAAGTTACAGGGACAATGAGTGGTAAATTTGTATTACATTCCAAAGAACCTGACAATTTTAATACCGAAAAACTCAAATAATTTGGTTCTTCATCAATTATTGTGGGTGATTTATATTTATCCTCCCCCTCCAGTGTCGTCTTAGAACTGCGAAGCTGTTCAATATTAATAGCCATGTATGAAATGCATGTTTAATTTATTCATTATTAGTGGCGACTGAAACGCAGTCGAATATAAAAAATGTATGTACCAAAATAATTCATTAAAACCCAATAATCTCATTTGAAAAAGATCTATCAATATCGCGGCCCTGCACAAAAGACTTGGTGATGTCATATTCACCATCAGATAACAAATTAAGTCCAATAGTTTTCATTTCGATTCGATGTGGTGACACTTCAAAGATTTTGAACTCAAATGGAACTTCAATCATCGAGCTAACCGTAACAAATTCAACGCCACCAAAATCAACACGCATATTCATATGATTATGAGCACCTAGAACACACTTGATACTTTTATGCTTTTCAACAATACTTATCATCTCTTCAGCAAATAAAGAAACTGGCCTATGGAGTGGTTCAGACAAACCTGTTTGTTCTACAGGCAATCCAAATACAGGACTATGAGTCAAAATAATATGTGGCAGATTAGTTTTAATAGACAGATCATTAGAAAGAAGCTCTACCTGTTCACAAGAGAAGTGAGGACGTTGTACATTGTCCCAAAAGAATGGTTTCTCACCCCAATGATTAGGCAAGACATGAATAATGCAATCATCTGTCTCAATTGTGTAACTAGGAGAACCATTAATAAAAAAATGAGGCGCACGCTTTAACCACCTATCAACGGCATCGGGTTCTGTCAAATCATGATTTCCCAAACAAAGATAAACAGGCACGGGCAAATCAAAAGCTTTTACTGACGCAAGAATATTATCATCAGTTGCAGACTCAATCATGTCCCCTCCATGGAGAACAAAATCAATGTCATTGTCAACAGAAATGTATTCTCTAAATGCTTGCATAATTTCAGGCAACTGCGCCGGGTATTTCTTCTGCTGTTGATATCCCGTAGAATCAGCCCCCATATGTGTATCCGCTATGTATAAAAATTTTGTCATAATAATCCTTATTCTCTGTTATTTAAATCTTCGTCTATTTTACTATCTTTGAGTTTACGAAGACCTATTCGCCTGCTTCTGTCACCCCAAAGTTCATCATCATTGTTAATTCCCCAAACACCAAACCAAATAATACCAACAGCAATAAGTACAGATACAATTAAAGATATAATCATAATCAACTCCAAAATTATAATTAAAACAATCCGTGCAAATCAGTACTACAACCCTTCATTTTCTTGTTTTTTATGATCGGTTTTTATTTTAAATATTTCTAACAATATATCTGTAAACAACTTACAAATCAATTTTACACTCGTAAACTTTTCATGATAACGAGGACATCATCGCTTCCGTTCTTGCAATATAATACTGATTTACAGATTCTAAGGTAGCATAACCTTCTATCCCGCAGAGCTGGACTAGCGAGCTAGGTGCGTTTGGCACTTGCAACGAAGATAGTTGCGTTACCTTGGGGTAGCTCAACCTTCTAGGTTGTTGGCGTTCTTCTACCTAGCTTGCTAATCCCGACAGGCGGGATGGAAGTACGCGTTACATTAAAACATTGCTAAAACTCTTCTTTGCGACTTTTCATCCTTTACGTTTAACTCTTTTGGTTCGACTATGCCACCCTATGCTCTCTGAGCCTCTGTGCGAGAATATTATCATAAATCCTGAAGTAGACAGTCCTAAATTTTAAATTATTTTTTCCTACCCACGGAGTGAACTATTTACCATTTACGATCAACCATTAACTATTATTGTTGTTCAGAAACTGTTTAATATGTTCCGCTGATTTAATTGCAAAGCCCGGAACTCTTGCAATATCTTCAACAGAAGCCTTCTGCAACTTGGAAACAGAACCAAAATGCTTGAGCAGAAGCTCTTTCCTTGTCTCTCCAATTCCCTCAATGTCATCAAGAACGGAATTCTTAATCTGTTTGTCTCTCAATGATCTATGATATGTAATGGCAAAGCGATGTGCTTCATCTCTAAGACGTTGCAGAACTTTTAATGCATTGGCATTGGTATCAAACACATATGGAGGAAGCTTCGGATTAAAATATACCTCCTCATATCTTTTAGCCAAACTGATTACAGGAATACTTAAATTCAGCTCTTTTATCTTAGCCATTGCAGAACCCAATTGAGTAATACCGCCATCAATCATAATCAGATCTGGCATATTACCCTTTTCTTCCTTAAGTCTTGAATATCGACGATATACAGCTTCGCCAATCATTGCTGGGTCATCTATCCCTTCAATAGTTTTGATTCTGAATCGTCTGTATCTATTTTTTGCCGGTAGACCATCTACGCTGACAACCATACTTGAAACCGCAAATAGACCCATAATATTAGATATGTCAAAACCTTCTATAACAACTGGTTTAGTTGGCAGATTAAGTTCATCCTGCAACTCTTCCAACCCATTTGAAGCATCAACCTTTTTCATATTTGGATCTGCAACAATTCTTCCTCGTTGCTTAATAACTTTTTTCAAATGAATGTATGTATCACGTACTGCTGCTGCCCTTTCAAAATCTTTGCTCTCTGCAAGCTCCTGCATTTCATCCCAAAGTTCCTGCATGATTGCCGGTTTTTCCCCTCTAAGAAAAGAACATGCTTCCTCAAACAGTTCTCGGTATTCATCAACAGAAACCTTGCTTATACATGGAGCCGAACAATGGCGAACAATGTCATTCATGCAATGCTTATATGTGCTTTCATCAGGAATGTCCGGAGCACAACGTCTTATGCCAAACTTTTTTTCAAGGAAGTCTCTCGTTGCTTTTGCTGCAGGACTTGAGATAAAAGGTCCAAAATACTCGGCATTATCATTCTTTCGTATTCTTGCCAATGATAATGTTGGAAATTTCTTTTGTTTCTCTGCTTTGATTAAGATAAAACGCTTGTCATCCTTAAAGTCCACATTGTATTTAGGCTTATATTCTTTTATCAGTCTACTCTCGGTTAGCAGAGCTTCGGCCTCACTCTTAAGAACAATATAATCCAGATCATATATGGAATTTATAAGACTTCGAAGTTTTGGTGGTGCTTTATGAAATGAGGCTCGACGAAAGTATGATTGAACGCGTTTTCTTAAAGACTTCGCTTTCCCAACATAGATAATCTTACCCTTGCGATCACGCATAATATAACAGCCGGGCTTATCAGGAATATCAAGAAGCTTCTTTTTTACTTTATCTGAAACATTCATAAATCAATTGCTCGTGTTCGTTATAAGAAAAAAACAGTAAAACGAACAAGCTATTAATTGTTAGACAATTAGTTAGTTCGTTAGATGGTTGGATAGGCAACAACTTTCAATTAAAAAATGGCCTCGATGACCAAATGACTCTGGACTAATGACTAACTCAATAATTAATGCCGAGTTTTTCCTGCAAGCTCAGCGTTCCCAAAGGCATTCTTCAATTCACAACATAACTATCGATCCAAAGTACTCCTCCCCTGAATTAGGGGAGGTGGCATGCGCAGCATGACGGAGGGGTATTTCCTGGCATTTTCGCATTTTCGAACTTACGCATTTTCGCATTTCCTTACAGTCTTCCTCGATATGGAAGTTTAACTTTATATAACCTTGAGGTATCATTGATCTGATTCATTATGTCAACACTTGGCTTTTTAGCATAGTCTCCCATAAGACTATAAATCTTCTGTTTAGCCCAAACCGCTTTAATTGTTTTGTCATTACTAGCTTGTGCTGTCCCAAAAGGAATATCAAAAACCATATCGCAAGACTTATCAATAGACTCACCAATAGCCTGAAATACTAATTTTTCCTTATCCTTTGGATATCGACCATAAATCACAAGTTCTCTATCAAGATAAAGATTCTCTGTTTGTGATGGATAAACTTCAATTCCTGAATTTTCCGGAAACATCAACTTAATGTCAACAAGCACTGGTCTTTTAACGGCATTTAAAACATTGTCAATTTCAATAGGAATATCCCATCTACCCTTTGTTACAATAGTAGAACTTCCCCTATTACAATATGCCAACTGTTCAAGAAGATACTGATTTGCAAGTTTAATTGTACCAAGAGTGAAAACTGAAATTTTCCCTTCGTTGAGTCTGCTGAACTGACCTATAATTGCGGTACTTGCGGTAACTCCTGTAGTGGAATAACCATCTGATATCACAAGAATAACAATTGGTCTGCCGGGAATTCTAGACATATTCACAAGATTCTTGATGGAACCATAAATATCTGTATTGCCATCAGCCTTCATTTGCATTACAAAATCCTGAGCTGCTTTTATGTTTTCAGCTGAAGCATCTTTCCATTCCTTAAAACACATCTCGTCATCTGTCCTAAAACTTGCAACATTTATTCGGTTCTGCTTTGGAACATTCTCAAGCCAATTTGTCATTGCCTGCCTGCAAAAATAGAGTTTCTGTTCCGTCATACTCGCAGAACAATCCTGTACAATCAGAATATCACTAGGTAACTGTGGCAAAATCTCAGGTGATGCTCTATTAATCTGAAGTTTGAAATATTTATAATCACTATTGCCTCCAGGTGCAAATGTTTCCATTTCAACTTTCAGTAAATCTTCAAGAGGCTTTAAATCTGTAATCTCCTGCTGAGTCTCTTTGTAAAGATTCTCAGCCTTTTGATCAATGCTACTTTCAATTTTCAACTCTTCAATCTTGCTTTCAACCTCTGGTTCAGCATCAACCGGTTTTGGTGCAACTAGATGTATTTTTCCTGGTTTGGCTACAATCAAAAACTCATCTGAATCATCACCCGACATAACATCAGTAAGCTCACTTTGAGTGATTGACATTGTTAGATCAGGAGCCTGCTCAATTCTTGAAACTTCCAAGATGTCCATTCTCTCCAAAGTAAGCAATTCTATCGTTGCTGTAGTATCCTCAATTTCTAAAATTTCCTGACGGGCATTCCATGGAATTGGTTTTGCAAGTGCTTCAGGTTCTACAACAGTAGTATTCTTTAAGTCATTTGGGTCAAGCAAAGATGGAATCAACTCTGAATCCTCAGATTCAAACTGCAATTTCTTAATATTACTTTCAATTCCTACACCTGTTGCTTCCAAATCATCGGCATTTAAAACATCCTTAGGAATCTCAATAGGTCGGAAAAACTCCTTAAGCTCAACAACGACCGGTTCATAACTCTTTTTTATAAACTGCTTGGCATCTTCAATTGATTTGCTAGCGAATGGAATATCACCAAGATAATGCAGCAAATAACCATGCAACCCTATCGATAGAATAACAGCAACAACAGCAAAAATAATATTTTTAGTTGTCCTACCATCATCCTCATGCTCAATAAAATGTCTTTCAAAATATCCCATAAAACCTTTCGTCCATATATCGTACTAATTAATAAGTGCTAAGTGAACAGTTAATAGCATTTAGTTGTTAACTCGTCAACCTTTTATGCATAACAATGAACTATTAATCATTTTTATTGCTTTGTGTTGTTCCCATTTCGGCGATGAACCATCGCCGATACATAAAACTGTAAACGGTAAATGGTAAACTATTGTGTTGCTTTGCAACTTATTTATATATACCGCCGGAGGCTTTCCAACATTAACCATTAATCAATACTATGCACCAACAAACCCGATCTTAACTTCGGTTCAAACCAAGTACTCTTAGGTGGCATAATGCAACCAGCATCTGCAATGGCCATCATCTGGTCAACAGAAACCTCATACATAGAAAATGCAACAGCCCACTCGCCAGAATCAACTCGATTCTCAAGTTCTTTTGTTCCTCGAATACCACCAACAAAATCAACTCTCTTTGTTGTTCTCATATCACCAACGCCGAGAATAGGAGCAAGTAGGTTGGCTGTCAAATAGCTGACATCAAGGGCATCAACCGGATCATCCTCAGAGGCATCATTCCAGGATAGACCATACCACTTGCCATCCAAATACATACTCATAGAATTAGCACTGGCAGGTTCTGAAGAAGCTCCATCAACAATATTAAAATTTTCTTTAACCTTGCCCATAAACTCTTCTATAGACAACCCATTCAAATCTTTTACAGTTCTATTATATGGAAGTATCTTCAACTGATTAGCAGGAAAAACAACTGCTTCATACCAATTATACTCTTCATCCCCAGTATGATTTGGATTGTTAACTTTTGCCTGAGCTCCGGCTCTAACAGCAGCTGCAGATCTATGATGACCATCTGCAACGTAGAAAACAGGAACAGCTTCAAATAAAGATACAAGCTCAGAAGTATTTTCAACCTTCCAGACTGTATGTCCAATGCCATCTGATGCAACAAAATCAAATAGTGGTTCTGTTTTTTCAATTTCTGCAACAACCAAATCAATAGCATCCTGTTCTTTATAAGTCAGAAAGACTGGACCTGTATTAGCCTTGATAGTTTCCACGTGTCTAGTTCTATCATCTTCTTTATCCTGTCTAGTCTTCTCATGGCGAAGAATTAAGTCATTCTCATAATCCTCAATATTACAGCAGGTAACAATACCACTCTGTTCATGTTCGCCCATCTTCTGTTTATACACATACAAACACGAAGTGCTCTCTCGAACAAGAGTCTTATTATCTATAAAACTTTTAAAATTCTCAGCAAGTTTATTATAAACTGCATCTGAATATATATTAGTATCCAGCGGCAAATCAATCTCAGGACGTACAATATGTAAAAAACTTTTTGGATTGCCCTTAGACAATTCAATAGCTTCAACTGTATTCAAAACATCATATGGAACTGATGCAACATCCTGCTCTGTACCTTTTTGTGGGCGTAACGCCTCAAATGGTTTTATTCTCATCTTCTCTCTTATCTCTTAAATCATAATTTGAGACGTAATAAATTTCGTCTCTACAAAAAACTCTTCGCCCCTAGTACGAGCGAAAAATCTTTCGACCCCACTAATCTCAAATCTTATATCTTAACTTTTCAATTAACCAATCCCGCCGGGAGGCATTTCCACACTTCATCATTTAGCACTTAGCATTCATAATTTTATTTGTATTCCGGCAACCAGTCCTTTTCAACGTCCAAAAACTCGTCGCACATTTCTCTAATTGTATCCAAAGACAATTCAGTAGAAGTGTGAGGATCAAGAAACGCAGCCTGATAAATTGAATCCTTATTCAAATTCAATGCTGCATCAATAACCATTGAGTGAACATTGATATGTGTTCTATTCAACGCAGCCAATTGCAATGGCAACTCACCAACATATGTAGGCTGAACCCCATTTTTGTCAATCATACATGCAACCTCAACAATTGCATCCTTTGGTAAGTTTGTAATTATGCCATTGTTAACAACATTACCACCAATTCTTGCCGGAACATCTGTTTCCATTGCTTCCATAATCAGAGAACCATACTCATGTGTACGTTCATGTTTCAACTCAGGATTCCCAATAAATTCTGATGCCTGCTTTCTCCACCCTTCAATCTGCTTAATACAACGTCTTGGATACTCGTCCAATGGAATATTAAATTCTTCAACAAATTCAGGATACTTACTCTTCAGCCAGTAGGGATAATATTCTGCCGCATGCTCTGAGGACTCTGTAATGTAATAACCAAAGTTTCTCATCATATCCAAGCGAATCATGTCGCCAAACTTTTCCGCACCCTCTTTACGAGCTTCGAGAACTTTTTTTGCAGCAAGCTCTTTAATTTCCGGATACAAATCTTTTCCATTTTCAGTTATTTCAAGCAACCAGCCCATATGATTAATGCCAGCTGTCTTCCACTGAATATTATCCATATTCTTCTTCATATCCAAAGACTTATTCAGCAATGTATCTGCACATACCTGAACAGAGTGACAAAGACCAACAGCCTTAACATTTGATCCATGCAAAACAGAACCTGTCACAATTGACATCGGGTTTGTATAGTTCAACAACCATGCTGTTGGACAAACCTCTTCAATATCTTTTGCAATATCAAGCATCACATGTGCTGTACGTAAACCACGAAAAATACCACCAATTCCTAGTGTGTCTGCAATAGTCTGACGCAAACCATATTTTTTAGGAATCTCAAAATCCAATACAGTACAAGGCTCATAACCACCAACCTGAATTGCATTAACAATATAAGAAGCTCCTCGAAGCGCATCTTTACGGTTTGCAACACCAAGATAAGGCTTAATAGTCATACGACCTTCGTTGATATTAGCATTCAAGGTGTCAAGCATTCTTTTAGATTCATCCAGTCTAACTGGATCAATATCATAAAGAGCTACTTCGGACTCTTTTAAAGCTTCTCGGCACATGCTGTCGCCAATAATATTCTTAATAAAAACGGTACTTCCGGCACCCAAAAATGTAATCTTAGCCATTCTATTCTCCAACTGGTTTTTAATGTTTAATCTAAATCTTTTATTCCATTTGTATATTTTGTTGATTTTACTGTATTACTTAACAGATGTCAAAAAAAGAATCTCTCCTATCAAAACATTCCAAGCATTTACTCACATTAATTAAATAGGTGGAATACTTTCTGCGATTTATTAGGAGCATACTGTTAAATAAATTTCGATATAAGACTAAAACCTAAAAGCTAACAGCTATTTCTGTTCTCTATTCTCTATAAACTTCTTTGAACTTCTTATCATAAATTAATTAAATACATCTTCGGCCATAATTTTCCGGTTACAAGCAGTTTCTTAGAAGTAGGCTCATACGCAATACCATTTGCAACAGCTTCAACATTATCTTTGGTACTTTCTGGAACAAGTTTTGAAATATCAAGCTTTTTCTCGACCTTGCCAGTCTTCGCATCAATAACAACAATCTGACTTGTCAGCCAGACATTTGCATAAATCTTATCATTAACATATTCAAGTTCATTAAGATTCGCTACAGGTATCTTTCCATCTTTTACCTCAAGCCTTTTAACAATTGAAAATGTCTCAGGATCTCTAAAGAATAACGTTGAAGAACCATTACTCATAATAATATGTTTCTCATCATGTGTCAGCCCCCAACCTTCTCCAATATATTTAAATATCTTTTCAAACTTGAGTTTCTTAACATCATAGACAAGACATACTCCAGCCTCATATGTAAGCCAATATAGTTTGTTACCATATATTGTGACCCCTTCTCCAAAATAAAGGCTGGGCAACCTTAACTCTTTGACTCCTCCACCCTTCGGATACTTGGTCATAATAAAATGTGAAGCTCCATATATACCAGTACTTTCACATAAATAATCTTTGTAGAAAAATAAACCTTGTGTGAAATTATTCTGGTCGTGGCGCAAAGTTTTGGCTACAACAACTTTCTCAATTGGAGATGGTTTGGCAGAACAGCTTGAGGTTAAACCCATTGCAACAACAGCAATAATTATGGTTGAAAAACGAAACATTGAATGCATATTATACCCTTTTCCTTACGTCATCAATGGATCCTGCCATCATAAAAGCCTGTTCAGGAAAATCATCTAATTCACCATCAACTATCTGCCTAAACCCATCAACTGTCTCATCAATTGTCACGTACTGCCCTGGAATACCAGTATATTGCTCAGCAACAAAGTTTGGCTGCGACAAAAATCGCTGTATTCTTCTTGCCCTGTTTACGGTTGCTCTATCAACATCAGGCAACTCTTCAATACCTAGAATAGTAATTATATCCTTTAACTCACTATACCTTTGAAGAATTCTTTGAACCTCTCGCGCAACTTTATAATGTTCTTCCCCAACATACTCTGGAGATAGAATCCTTGAATTTGAGGAAAGAGGATCCAATGCGGGATAAATCCCCATCTCAACAATCTTTCTATCAAGAACAATTGTTGCATCAAGATGAGCAAATGTTGTTGCAGGTGCCGGATCTGTAATATCATCTGCCGGCACGTATACAGCTTGAACAGAGGTGATGGAACCACGGTTTGTGGAAGTAATTCTCTCCTGCAAAGCTCCCATCTCTGATGCTAAAGTAGGCTGATAACCTACAGCAGAAGGCATACGCCCTAGCAGAGCAGACACCTCTGAGCCAGCCTGTACAAATCTAAAAATGTTGTCAATAAAAAGCAGAACATCCTGACGCATGTTGTCTCGAAAATATTCAGCTTGTGTTAAACCGGAAAGAGGAACTCTAAGTCTTGCACCTGGTGGTTCGTTCATCTGCCCATAAACAAGAACCGTCTTCTTAAGCACTCCCGACTCATCCATCTCAAGCCATAAATCATTACCTTCTCGAGTTCTCTCTCCTACTCCGGCAAAAACAGCCTGACCGCCATGTTCCGTTGTTATATTTCGAATCAACTCCATAATCAACATGGTTTTACCCACTCCGGCACCGCCAAACAAACCTATCTTGCCTCCTCTTGGAAAAGGAGCAAGCAGATCAACTGATTTTATACCTGTTTCATATAATTCAACAGATGGCATCTGCTCGTCAAAAGATGGAGGAGATTTATGAATTGATTGTCTGCGATATGTGGAAATAGGGCCTCTACCATCAATTGGGTCACCCAGTATATTAAGAACTCGTCCCAGCACCTCTTCACCTACAGGAACTGTAATTGGTGCACCGGTATCTTCTACAGGTAAACCGCGACTCAACCCAGCTGTTGCTGACATCGCAATACAGCGAACAACACCATCACCTAGAAAATCTTCCACTTCTAAAGTTACACTCTGTCCATGTTCTTCATCATGTACTATGAGTGCATTATGTAATTCAGGAAGATGTGAGTCATAAAACTCAACATCAATAACAGCTCCAACAATGTGTACTATTTTCCCCAGTGCCATAAAATATCTTTCTAAATTTTCTTTTGTGTATTAGGATTTATATCTGGAATAAATGGATGACCTATTAGAGACTCTCCAAGATATCTTTTGGCAATATCAGCATCAAGTGGCCTGGAAAAATAATAACCTTGCAATGAAACTCCGCCAAGTTCCTTTAAAATCATAATCTGGTTTACATCTTCAACACCTTCTGCAATAACATGCAGGTTAAGAGTCTTTGCCAATGTCAAAATAGATTGTACTATAGCCTTGGCCTCTTCAGTCTGTGATAATGAATTGATAAATGAACCATCAATCTTTAATGTGTCCACTTTAAACTGATTTAAATATGCCAAAGATGAATAACCTGTTCCAAAATCATCAATACTTGTTTTAATTCCTAAATCATAAAGATGCTCTAAAACTTTAATTGCAACATCCGGAAATTTCATAAGAGCAGTCTCTGTAATCTCAAGACAAAGGTACTCTGGAGGAAGACCTGTTGATTCAAGAACCTCTACAACAGATTCAACAAAGCCCGGAAAAGCTAACTGCTGTCCGGAAACGTTGACAGATGCATATGCAACATGCTTAATTCCCTTAGCCTTTGCATCCGCATAACATTTGCTCATAAATTCACAAGCAGAACGCAAAACAAATTTTTCAATCTCAAATATCTGACCGGTCTTCTCTGCAAGTGGAATAAACTCAGCTGGAGAAATCATTCCTTGAGTTTTATGGTCCCATCTAATTAGTGCTTCAACACCAATAAGTGTAATATTATCTGTTGATATAATAGGTTGATATACAAGATGAAAATTATTCATATATATCGCTGTATTAATTTCGGTGTCCAGATATAAATCTCTCTGAATTTTTGCCATAATAAGTCGGTCAAAAACATGAAGCTTATCAAAATAGTTCTCCTTGGCAAATCCTACAGCAACATTTGCATACCTCATCAAATCTTCCGAGGTGGCATTCTTCTCCATGGAATCTGAGAAGGCAACCCCAATATTAATATTTATATGTATTAGATGCTCCTCAATACAAATTGGAATCTCAATAATATTGCGAATGCTTGTTACTAGAGCAATTACTGAATCTCGAGACTCAACATTAGGAAGAAAAAATGCAAACTCATCGCCGTAAGTTCGGGCAACAATTGAAGAACTGTATCCCAAAAGCAATGTTATCTGTTCTGAAATATGAGAAAGCAAACTATTGCCAACTTCATAACCATACGAATCGTTAAATACTTTAAACCTATGAATATTAAGAATCACAAGAGCATTTAAACAATCTTTATTGGCTGCATAAGATGTATTCATTGACTTTCTAAAACTATCAATACTTTGAAGACCTGTCAGATAATCACACTGCTTATAAAAATCTTTCTTCTCCTTTAAAGCTAGATTTTCAACCTTAATCTTCAGGTACGGAAGTAAATACTGAATAGTCTCTTTTAGTTGATGGGTCAATGCTGCTGTTTTTATAACAAGAATATAGTCTGAGCTTATTGAAATATATGACCAGCTCTTTGGATCAAATTGCGTTGCATTATCTTTGGAAACAATCTTAATATCGATATCACATACATCTTTTAAACAATCTAATAAAATATTCTCTATATCAGCATAATCAGAGGCTTCTGCAATCTGAGATATTGCTTTTTGATTCTTTGTATTCATAAATGTGATATTCCCCGAAATTAATTAAGATTCCCTAAAAAAATAACTTTCTAATAATATCAATAAATCTTTGTTTTGACAAGTAATAATTAATAATGTATCTTTCCTAAAGTTTAGATGCCATAAAAGAATATGACTGACTTTTCGGGTAAAAGGGAAAAACAGCATATTTAAAGAATCATATTTATGTTATTATACGATTTGCGAATTTCAGTTTGAGAAGCCATTTTGGTTTTTATGGAATAAAAATCAAAAACTGGGTTTCAAGATTAGCCCATATTTTGCTTTGCAAACAGTAAGATAGTACAAGTGTACATCTTATTCTGTTTAAAAAGTGAAAGATGGACTGATATTGAGAGTTGTTGTTTTTGAAGAAATGGCTTCTTAAAACTAAGCAAAAAAAATAAAAGCAGAAGACTAACACAAATATTTTAAGGAACAATTATGTATAAACCAGTATCAAATAGAGCAGACTTTCCTGAAGTAGAGACAGAATCTCTTGCTTTCTGGAAAGAAAATAACACATTCCAGAAACAACTGGACAAAAATAAAAACAACGAAGAATTTGTTTTTTATGATGGACCACCGTTTGCGACTGGTCTACCTCATTACGGTCACCTCCTGGCTGGAACAATCAAAGATATCATTCCTAGATATCAATCAATGAAAGGCTACTATGTTGAGAGAAGATTCGGATGGGATTGCCATGGACTACCTATTGAAGCTTTGGCTCAAGAGGCTCTAGGGCTATCAGGAACGGCAGCAATACAAGAAATCGGTGTAGATGTTTTTAATGAGCAATGTCGCTCAATGGTACTAAAATATGTTGCCGAATGGAGACAAACGGTAACAAGAATGGGCCGATGGGTTGATTTTGACAATGATTACAAGACAATGGATGCCAACTACATGGAAAGTATCTGGTGGGTTTTCAGACAACTATGGGAACAAAACAGAATATATAAAGCATATAGAATTATGCCATATAGTTGGAAGCTTACAACACCACTTTCAAACTTTGAAGCTGGAAACAATTACAAAAACGTACATGACCCAGCAATAACAATTCGATTTAAAGTTCTTACAGAGCAAAACTGGGGAGACAATGCATATATTCTTGCGTGGACAACCACTCCATGGACTCTACCAGCAAACTTAGCACTATGTGTTGGACCTGACATTGATTATGTTGCAGTAAAAGATGCAAACAGTGATAATAATGATGTGTATATCATGGCAAAAGCTCGAGTTTCAGCTTACTATAAAAAAGAAGAAGACTATGTTATAATGGCTGAAATGAAAGGTAGCGAGATTGCTGGTCATAAATATGAGCCACTATTTCCATACTTTGAAGGTCGTGAAAACTGTTTTCAAGTTTTACAGAATGATTTTGTTACAACAGAAGATGGTACAGGTATTGTTCATATGGCTCCAGCCTACGGTGAAGATGATTACCGCATATGTACAGAAGCAAATATAGAACTCGTTGATACTCTTGACCGAGAAGCAAACTTCGGTCCACTTGTTCCTGACTATGAAGGACAATTTTGCAAAGATGCAGACAAAGCTATTATCAGACGCCTAAAGGATGAAGGCAAATTGATTCATCAAAACACAATAAAGCATAGCTATCCTTTCTGCGACAGAACAGATACACCTCTTATATATCGGGCCATAGAAGCATGGTACGTAAAAGTCACAGACATGCGTGATGACCTTGTGGCAAACAACAATAAAATCCACTGGGTCCCAGCAAATGTTGGCGAAAAAAGATTTGGCAACTGGCTAAAGAATGCTAATGATTGGAACATAAGTAGAAATCGTTTTTGGGGTTCATGCATTCCGCTTTGGATAAATGAAGATGATGAAAACGACATAATATGTATTGGGTCAGTTGAAGAACTTGAAAAACTTAGTGGTGTAAAAGTTGACGATCTTCACAAACACTATGTTGACAAAATTCTTATCCATAAAGATGGCAAGACATACCGTAGAACTCCAGAAGTTCTTGACTGCTGGTTTGAAAGTGGTTCAATGCCTTATGCTCAATGTCATTATCCATTTGAAAACAAAGAAAACTTTGAAACTCATTTTCCAGGAGATTTTATTGCAGAGGGCTTGGATCAGACTAGAGGTTGGTTCTACACTCTAACAGTACTTTCAACAGCTCTGTTTAAGAGACCAGCATTTAAAAATGTAGTAGTAAATGGATTAATTCTTGCAGAAGATGGCAAGAAAATGAGTAAAAGATTGCAAAATTACCCGAATCCAAAAGAGCTAATAAATCAGTATGGAGCAGATGCAATACGTTTGTATATGATTAATTCACCAGTAGTACGGGCTGAAGAACTTAAGTTCTCTGAAGCTGGCGTTCAACACCTTATGAGAGATATATTGATTCCTCTATGGAATTCATATAGTTTCTTTGTCACATATGCAAATATAGACAGCTGGGAAGCTAACTCAGGTGTTCCTGAAAAGCCATCCAACGTTCTTGACCTATGGATTCGCAGTTCACTTGAAACTCTTATCGAGGATGTTACTGAAGCAATGGATAATTACGAGTTGCAGAAAGCTGTTCGTCCATTTGTAAGTTTCATTGACAACCTGACAAACTGGTATATAAGAAGAAGCAGAAGAAGATTTTGGAAATCACAGGATGACGGCGATAAACAACAGGCATATGCAACATTGCACTATGTTCTATTGCAACTATCAAAAATTGCTGCACCATTTATACCAATGATCAGCGAAAATATATATAGCAATCTAAAAACAGATGATATGCCGGAATCTGTACACCTATGCGACTTCCCTGCCACAAATGCAGACGAACGAGACGTTGTATTGGAAAAACAGATGGAACTAGCCATGACTATTGTCAAAATGGGTCGTCAGTTACGTACCGATAGCAACCTGAAAGTAAGACAACCTCTTGCAACAATTCATGCTGTGACAAAAGATAAGCAGTCGCTAGAATACATCAAAGCTCTTCAAGATATCATAAAAGATGAGTTGAACGTAAAAGATGTTATTACAAACGATAACGAAGGAATACTTGCAGATTATCAGGCAAAAGCTGCTTTCAAAAATCTTGGACCAAAACTTGGACCAAAGGTAAAGTTTGCTGCAAAAGAAATTGCAAAACTAAGTTCAGAAGAACTTGCAGCAATTGTAAATGGTGGCACCGCACAGATTACTGTTGATGACGTAACTGTTGAGTTGGATCAAAATGATGTAATCATTGAAAGAGTTCCAAAAGCTGGACTTGTTGTTGCTGCAGAAGGTGAAATACTTGTTGCAATTGAAACAAAACTATCTCCAGAACTTGTTCAAGAAGGTTTAGCTAGAGAATTGGTCAACAAAATTCAGAACATGCGTAAAACTGCAGAATATGACGTGACTCAAAGAATTGTCACCAAAATCATGGGTGATGACGAAATCAAACAAGCTGTTGAAAAGTTCAATGACTACATTAAATCAGAAACTCTGACACTTGATATTGAACTTGTTGA
>Ga0307987_1000654_pt1 | contig 20488 bp, 15 predicted proteins | sample EllFjometagen181_FD_203157 | JGI IMG/M metagenome (GOLD analysis project Ga0307987, IMG submission 203157) | Marine microbial communities from Ellis Fjord, Antarctic Ocean - #181 | ecosystem: Environmental > Aquatic > Marine > Unclassified | place: Southern Ocean | collected 2014-10-08 | reverse complement strand
AACGCCTACAAAGAGACGCGGAGTTATGAACAGGTTGGGCTTAGACATTTCATTGTCACCAGGCGATTTTGCTTACAGTGCGATTCGGTGATGGAGGGCGGTGAGTCTCGGGTGAATGACGCATTCCCTCACGGGGACCACAAGCGGAGTCACACTAACCCCACCCACTGCGCTGAATGCAGCCTCCGCTGGCCGTGCGACATGGTTCTATTGGCTGACGAGCTGCGCGTCGCCAATGGGCGCATCTATGAGCTGGAACACGCCGGAGACTTTAATTAGCCGAGTCCTAGCTAAAGGCTGGGACTCGAAACTTTAGTTAGAAAACGTAGCCACGTCCGTAGGACGTGGCTACGTTTTCGTGTGTAGAGAAACGGTAAACGGAGGGCACATGCAGGGGGTACAGGCCGACCCGATCCAACGCGGGTCGGCCTGTACCAAACGCCTGTATTGCCATCACCCTCGACCCGACAAAGATGTCGAGGATGGTCTCACCATACCCGAGTTTCGGGTTCCGGTGGAGAGTCTTTGTGCCCCTATTTGTATGCTGTTGCGGGGTCACTGTCTGTCGCCGGTTTGTAGCGTACAGCGTTTCTGCCGCGCTTTCCGCTGACGTCGGGGGCGACAGAAATTTCGTTGATAGCGGCCATAGTCTTTATGACACGTTCTACGACGTCGCGTCCGAACCTGCGGGGCACTGCCCGTGAGATTTGGTACACGGTGGGCCACTTTTTTGTGGACCTGTGTAGGCGGGCTATCGATGCGAGGATTGCTTCGGCGCATTCATCAAATTCGCCGGTTCCGAGACTGGAATCCAACATACTGTAAGTCTTCGCAAGGTAAGGCCAGAGGGTTAAAGCTCTTTCGACAATGTCCTTGGTTACAACCGAGGCTTTTTCGTTGATGGCGAATAGTAGTATGGCTTTCTTCATTGTGAGGTCGCAGCGTGCTACGAGCCCACTTGATTCAGCATCCATCTTTAATGGGACGAGAGTCCGGTCGAAGAATTTGGTCCAGACGGCTAATGCTTCATCATCCATCCTTATCGCTCGTTTTTGGGACGTCCAGGTGCGTATCTGAATGAGTAGTCTTGCGGATTCAGATACGTCGATTGACGCACCGCCTATGGCGACCAGTTTTTTGGGTGGCCCCATGGCGAATATCCAGCGGTTAGCGAAACCGGATTCGGCGTCACCTTTTGCGAGCACGTCGCGAACCACTTTGGGCTGGGTTGTGGTGATTGTTGAACAGAAAGGCTTTTCGGCTTTCCGCACACCCCTACCAACGGTGACCTCTTGGATACTGGAGTTGGCGTCGTAGAGTTCGATCATTAACGGCCGCAGGGTGCTGCCTGTTCGGGCGGCACGCCCCATTAGGGATGAAAGCTCGGCGATATTCAGAAGCCCTCTGACGATTGCGTACTGCCCACTGGGGACGTTGGTCATCGGGTCGACTATCGGCTTGGAGAACGACTCTAATAGCCCCTCAGCGGACCCTGGTTGTGCCATCTGGTGTACGCCGGTTGAGTAGGGGTCGACGGCGTCATAGGGGAGTGCTTCAGACAGTAAGCGTCGGAACGGATATGTTGCACGGCTTTTCCCGATACCGGACGGCCCAAATAGGCAGACGAACAGGTTGGCTTTGACGGGCATACGGTCATCGAGCACAACGTCGTGCCCGGTGGCAAGGCCGAGTGCCATGAGGCCGAGCCAGAAATAGTATTCTTCGGGCAGGTCGTCAACGGAGCAGGTTTCCATCCATTCGCGTAGGAACGTACCTTCGGTGACAATATCGGGCCATTCGATCGATGGGGCGATCTCAATTTCGGCGTTGTAGTCGGTCGGGATTTCGATGATGCTTGCGTCGGCGGTCGCTGATGCAAGTTTGTCGGTGTCGGGGACTTGGACGACCTGGAGGTTTGGTGCTGGGGCTTTATCTCCGGCGAAGATGGGTTCGGCGGGTTCGGGGTCCTCGTCGTCTGACTCATCTTCGGTGAGGGGGGTTACAATGTCTGCGGTTCCGATTGCCGGTGTGACGCGGTAACCAAGATCATACGCCATATCGCGACGCAGGTCAGGGAATGACCCGTCAGTTTTATAGCCGGGGACATTGTAGTCGTTGCTGTAGGCGGCGATGTCAAACTTGTCCCCACCCTCAGAACAGGCCCCACAATGCCAAACATCCTTGTCGGTGTTGAGCCATGCGGACGGGTTGTCGTCCTGGTGTCCCGGTATCGGGCACGAGACCATCACACTTTCGGTGCGCGACCCCTCGATGGGTTCCATCTTGCCGCACCAAAGACGGTACGCCTGCACAATGCCGACACTGTCAAGAAGTGTGTCAATGTCGTCATGGACGTAAGCCTTGTCTCCCGTGGAGGGGATTAGATCGTCGTCCCATACAGGGACGGGCTTCTTGAGCTTCGACCCTTGGCTCTCTCGGGCTTTGGCCCTGTACGTGTCAATCAGTTCGGCTCGGGTTGGTTGATTAGACACCCTGAACCGCCATCCCCTTTAGGGTCGGAATGGGGTCAGTAGATTGTAGTACATCGTCGGGGGCGTCGAGGTCAACGAAGAAGCCTTTATGGCCCGTCCGACTGTCTTTTCCTAGTGGGAGCTTCATGAGGTTGCCGTAGCCGCCGTTGGGGCGCTTGGCTTGTTTGGGGAATGTCTCGACGGTTACGTGCTCGAAGGCTGGGGACCGATGTTTGTAGAAATTCTTCCCGTCGGTGGCGTAGAACATTTCATTAAACGAGCCGAGGACGGCGTTGCTCATTTCGATTGCCAGCTCAGCGGGGAGGGGCATTCCAAGGAAAGCGTAAACGTGGAGTCCTTTGTTACCACTGAATGCTACTGCTACGTCGAGGTCAAACATTGTGCGGACTCGCAGGGCGAGTATTTCGGCGAGGGAGCGTAGTTCGAGGGTGAGTCCGGCGACTATTTCCTGGTTGTCTCCGTACCATGCTTCGCGTGGGTTGATTGGGATGGCGGTGCCGTCGTCGAGCCGGTAGTAGATGGGTATGACCATGCCGCTATTGCGATCTTTGGTTGGCTTGTCGAGGTCGAGGTCGAATGCAAAGAGTTTACATTCATCTTCTTCTGAGAGCATGTAGTGACCGAGCGTGGCCTTGCCATCGAGGTGGGATTGCAACAGTTTGCGCCCGAAGGGGACCTCTTTCGGACTCCAGCCTCCGTTGTTCCATTGTTCTGCGTGGACGTCTGGTCTGGCGATAAAACGCTTAGCCAAGAGGTCTATAATCTCGTTCTGTTGATCTTTCATGGAACTCCAATGGGGTGTTACTGGTGGTAGTAGCGTCACCAGGTTGGATAACTGTCGGGTCACCGCGGGAATATCAGGCGGTGGAGTACTGACGTTACTACGTGAGTGGCCCCCTGTGGTTTGACATCCGTTATCTTTTGCAGCATTTCTAAAAGATACTCTGGGAGTATGACTTTCAGCAGGTGGGGTTGTTGTTGATAACGGCCTATTATTCTGGTCATCATGAGTTCCAGAACCCCCACAGAAATCTGGTACGCCAACCCCAACGAGTACATACGTCAATGTGCCGAACTCAATGTGTTGAACATTGCTTGGGATCGCGGCTATCTAGTGAAACATCGCATCGACCCCCGAAAGCTCATTGAGCTGAACTATCCGATTACAAGCGAGTACAGGATGCTTCTAATCGGAGAACAGGGGACGGCTGAAATAAATCGCAACGAAGGCGAAGACCTTCCCGCGGCCGTGTACCCGACTTGGGACTACACGACGAGTAACATTTCCATTCTTGAAAGCCTCATGGAATCAAACGTGGCGGAGAGCCCTGCGGCCCGTGACGATCCGAACGTTTCACCCGAGCTTCGTCCCGTCATACACCAGGAACATAGGGTTGTGGTTATCCGCCCGCCGGACAGCCGCACGGGTTTAGGTATGGCCTTCTATCGGGCACTTCGGGAGATGCAACGCGACTACCCCGACTGTATTGTCCACCTTCATGGCATAAATTCGTTCCGCACAATGTTCGGGACCGAGGTCGCTTCGGTTGATTTCCACCCGCGGGTATCGGCGCAGAAAGGTTCGGTTGTCCTTCCTAATGGGCGGGTTGTGAGCTATAGTGAAGCCGCAAAAACGCCCCAGTGGGTCAACGTTATTGGCTTCTCTCTAGGGGACCTAAAGGAAGCGAACCAGAGATGCCTGTTCAACATCAAGTCGTCCCTTTGGGCGGCCGAGTATTACCTGGAGAACATCAACTTCCGTTCACGCGGGGCGGCAGGCAACTCTCCAGTGAAGTCGACGACGGGATCATCGATGTCGTCGGCCTTGAAGGTTCTTCCGGGCGACAAAGTGGCATGTGATACGTGTTCACTGATAAACAACTGTAAGTACTTCCGAGTAGGAGATGTGTGTTCTATGCCAAGTTCAGATGGCGCCAAACTGGCGGCCTTATTCAAGACCAGAGATGCTGGCAGCATCATTGAGGGGCTCGGCGAGGTTATGGCCCACTCCACGGAACGTCTGGAAATGGGTTTGCGTGTTGAGGAGGAGTTCGGCGAACTCAGCCCCGAGGTAACCAAGATTCTCTCCGGCCTGTTCAGCAATGGTGTGAAGTTAGCCAAGTTGGTCGACCCGACGCTTAGGACGGCGGGAGTGAACGTTAATGTCCTGAATGCCAGCGGGCAGCGAGTCGAATTAACCCAGCAGCAACAGGTGGCTGCGTCGATGTCGGCCCTTGAATCCGCTGGGCATCACCGTAAGGATATTACGGATGTCATGCTGGCGGCCCACATGCTTAGGGGCGAAATTGCTCCCATACCGATCGAGGTGACCAGTGTCCAGTCTGACCCTGTCTGAAGATCTAGCCTGGTTACGAGACAACCCAGACTTCGGGCAACGTCCAGCGACCCTGCTTGAGTTTTTGGGGCCCCAGTATCTCGACATTGAGGAATCAACTCGCGACTCCATCAAGGGGGTGTTGGCTGAGATTATGGGCGACACGGTGAGCGGGACCAACCCCACCCGTTACCCAAAGGCCATCATCTCCGGCGGTATTGGTATTGGTAAAACAACTATCGCTGCGATCGTCCTCCCGTACCTCGTTCACTGGGTTCTGTGCCTGTCGGACCCGCAAAAGTTCTTCGGCCTCATGCCCGGTTCGCGTATTGCGTTCATGCAGATGTCAACGAATGAGAAGCAAGCGCGTGAGGTCATCTTCAGTGACATCAAGGCACGAATCAACCACTCCCCTTGGTTCAAGAACTATCCCACTGACCCGAACTTTAAGAACCAGTTCCGTTGGCCCGAGAAGGACATTTGGATCGTCCCAGGAGACAGCAAGGAAACAACCTTCGAGGGTTACAACATCCTTGGTGGTATTCTTGATGAGGCTGATTCTCATACTGTGACGGAGCACCGCGATTACGCGGCGGCCGGTTATGAGACGATCTCAAACCGTATGACATCCCGTTTCGGTGACAAGGGGTTTATTCTAATTATTGGTCAGATGAAGTCCTCGACCGGCTTCGCCGCTCACATGGTCGAAGAGTTCGCTTCGGACCCAGACGCATATTCTCACGTAATGACTATCTGGGAAAGCCGAGGCATGGATTTTCACGGCTATCAGGACCAGGATGGCAACTTCCCCACATTCCATTACGACGTCGCGCGCAAGCAGGTGATCCCCGCGGCCCTCGCATCAACGGTCGCTGACGGCGACAACGTTATGGAGATACCTTCCCTCTACTTGCCGCAGTTCAAGACCAACCCCTCCAAAGCATTACGCGACCTGGCAGGCATCCCTCCAGCGGTGGGCAATCCGTTCATCAGCCAGACGTTCCGAATTGTAGAATGCGTTCAACGTTGGGTGGATAAGCATGGTTCGGAGTCTCCGGTTGACGTCGACGGCAACATTGCCGACTGGTTCCGGGCACAGGATTCGGTGGAGCGCACCTCGCACATGGACATCGCCTACTCGGCTAACGGCGACGCTCTTGGGTTCTGTATGGGTCATGTCTCTGAGATGGTGGACTGTGGCGACGGTGAAACGAAACCGTTCATCGAAATCGACCTGCTTATGCAAATACGCGGACAGGGTGGGCGTCAGGTGGACTTCTCTGATATTCGTCGGATGATCTATGAACTCCGTGACACCCGCAAATTCAAGCTAAAGACGGTCACGATGGATGGGTTCGAGGGCGTCGATATGCGTCAACAGTTAGAGAAGAAACGCTTCCGCACCGACACTCTTTCAATGGACCTAAAACTGGTTCCGTACCACGATCTACGCGACGCCATCAACGAGCAAAGAATCTCGTTCCCCCCGTATATGGTGCATTCTCGTAAGGATGAGACGGAGGAAGTTGAGATTGCTGTCGTTGAATTGTCTCAATTAGTGGATAATCACAAGAAGATAGACCATCCTAATAAAGGCTCGAAGGATGTCGCAGACGCCATGGCTGGTGTCGTCAACGTACTGATGGGAGATCGCCGGTATCGCCGCAAGGTCGTGCGGGTATCTGACTATCAGCCGAAGACAGTGATGGCCTCGGGTGAAGTTCATCATCCCGCATATCGTGGAACCGGCGACCATTTACGGACACCGCTTCCTCCAGGGGGATCAACTAGGAGTTTGTACTAATGGCCGATTATAAAAAAAGCGCAACATCTCAACTGTTACTCCCCGGTGGAATCGGGTCAGAGTATAAGAAAGCAGCAGCACCCAAGACGGGTCCAAGTTTTGGAGCTTGGGGTGGTCCAGGTGCGGACATAACCAGTTTAACCCTTCCCGGTGGAGGGCTTCTACAGTTCGACCTTTCCAAGCTGACGCTCGGCGATTTTAGGTCAATGCGAAGCCATTACCAAATCAATATATCCCTATCAATCCTCGCCTTCACAATGCACCAGATGGATTGGAACATTGAATGTTCCGACCCTCGCATCAAAAACCATGTGGAAGAGAACTTGCGGGAAATCTGGACACGGCTTATCCGAGGTGTGTCGCAGGCTTACTGGGCCGGGTACTCTCCAATGGCCCTTCAGTACGAGAACGATCTTCAGACCGGATTCATTGACATCGGCAAGGTCAAGGACCTTGTTCCCGAGCAATGCTCCGTGAACTGGAAACAAGTACCGGGCGCTGTTACTGGTAGTAGTACGGCACCGAAACGGTATGTCTATGACGGGATTAAGCAGCAGGGCACAACCGGCCACATCCCCTCAGAGCACTCGCTGTGGTATCCACTCCTTATGGAGAACGGTAATATGTACGGCCGCAAACTGTTGAAGTCTGCGTTCCCTGCATGGTTCTTTTCCCAGCTAATCCACCTGTTCGCTAACCGCTATTTCGAGCGCTTCGGTGAGCCGCTCCCTATTGGTCGTGCGCCGTTTGACGCCGAACTTGATAAGGGTGATGGCACTACGGTCTCGGGCCGCGAGGCGATGGAGGACATCGTTCAGAACATCCGCAACCGCGCTGCCGTAGTGTTGCCATCAGACCGGGCGCCGGGATCGGGAGCCAATGGCGGTTCATCCCAGTACGACTACGAAATCGAATACCTAGAATCACAGATGAGAGGCGTCGATTTTGAGCGCTATATGACTCGTCTTGATGAGGAAATGTCGATCGGCATGTTTATGCCGGTCCTCCTGTTCCGTACCGCCGACGTGGGCAGTTATAACCTTGGGCAAGCGCACGAGCGCATGTTCATGTGGATGATGAATACCTTGGCCGGTGACCTCAAGGAGTATCTCGACCGTTATGTCCTCGACAGGATGGTCGACTTCAACTTCGGACCGAAGGCCCCACGGGCCCGATTCGTTTTCCGTCAGATGGGCAAGGTGCAGGATGAAACTCTCCGGGCCATGATCCAGGCGTCTATCCAGCAGGAACACTTAAAGCCCAACGTTGAAGACTTGGCACAAGTCCTTGGTGTGAAGTTGGATGTGGTCCAGCAATTAACCGAGGACGAACCGACACCGGCCGCCGACCCAGTTGTCGAACCGGACACCGACACCGGCAACACCGAGTCGGATAACAGTCGCAAGCTCGGTTTGGTTGCTGGCAGAATTGAGGGTCGAGTTTCAGGCCAGGTTCGTGCCGCTTTCAAGGCGGGTACAACCGATCGGGTGCAAATCTCGATGGGTCACGAATCACAGTTACGCGACCTGTTGCCAGACGCTTCGTCTGATGACATCAAGAGCATGGTTCACAGAATGTCAGTCTGGTCTACGGAGTCCCTCGCTTCGGGTGTTCACAAGGACACCGACGCATTTATGGAAAACTTCTCATCAGCCTTGGACAGTCAAATAACTGGCCTATAACAAATGGACGATCTGGAGATTCGATGCACCTGTGCAAGCAGGGCCCTGTTAGCTAGATGTGGGTATGATCAGAAGATTGGTCACTTCGTCCACGTAAAGGTCTACAAACAGGGACGAATCTTCGGCGAGATGATCGCAACCGGAGGCGTCACACATCTCAGATGCCGCGAATGCAAGAGATGGCACTTGGTCAGAATAACGACCGGAGGGGTCAACTCTCGCCAACAAAGGCTCCCGACTTCATTGAGGTTGTAATTTTCGATCGGCTCTTTAATGGTAAAGATAAAGGTTGGAGCCGTACTGTCAGCATCAATGCCAACCATGCTCGATAAGACCAGCCTGATCTCATTTGGAGGCGCCCCTAACACGGACGCCGTGTTCACGCGTGGCGATGATGGTACGGCAAGCCTTAGCGGTTTGAGTATATTCCGCTCAGGAACCCACACTGATAGTTTAGGCCGTGAGTCCGAATGGACTGACGCTGACCTTCGCAAGATGGTGTCGAATTTCAACAAGTTCCGCAAAGATGGCACATTCGCAAACATCCCGGTACGTGCAAACCACGACCGCGGTATCGAAAGTGTTATCGGCTATTTCACTGGCGCAAAATTCTCCGACGGTTATTTGATGGCTGACATCGAGTTCACCGAACCAGAAGCCGCCGACAAGTGGGAACGCGGAACATACCGCAGCCGATCTTCCGAGATTGGTACATTCACTGACGGTGAGGCTGAGCATTGGCCTTTCCTGTACGGTGTAGCATTCGTAGACCTTCCGGCCGTTTCCGGCCTCTTCACCAAAGAACTCGACACTGAGGACTCAGATATGACATTCACCCAAGAACAACTCGACGAAGCGGTCTCTGAGGCCGTCGTCGACGCGACCGACACAGCCCACGCTGCTGGTCTGGCTGAGGGCATTGCCTCTCACGCCAAACCCGACATGGACGACAAAGCCCCCGCGACCTTCTCGGTCAACGGTGTTACCGAAGCCAATTATGCTTCGGTCCAGGCCCACATCGACAAGCTCGAAACGTTCGCCACCGAAACTGCTGCCGCAGCTCGCACCGACTTCGTAAACGGTCTCGCCGAGACGGGCGTCATTACGGCCCCGCAGGTTGAAGGACTCACGGCATTCGCCGGAACCCTTTCCACAGACCAGTTCACAGCTTTCACTGCGAGCTACGAGAACGCAGTTCCCCAGTCAATTTTCGACAAGCATGGTGATCTCATCGCCCCGCTGGATGACCCAGACACCGGAGAAGGCCCAAGCGCCCTCGACACCGCCCTGGAAATCGTCGCAATGCACGCTCGTGGCGGCCAACCGGCTTCCATGATCGAGAACACACCAAGTTACGCACTGCTGAAATCAGCAGGCAAACTCCCCGAAGGGATGAAGTAAAATGCCAGGTTTCACCAAAGGTCCCGGTTACGGGACGCCATTCGGCAAGAACGTTTACCTCGGTTCGACCAAGAACTTGCAGTTTGATCACGGAACATTCTCCGCTGACACTCTGCCTCTTGTCACCGTCGACGGAGTCGCCCAGCGAGTCCTGCAACCAGGTATGGCCTTGGCCCGAATCACCGTAGGTTCCGACGCCGGAAAGCTCGGCCCTGTCGAGTCTGCCGGTAGTGGCGCTGACGAAGTCCAGACCATCACCGATAGTGGCACGACCACTGCCGGAACGTACACCATCACGGCTTACGGCGAAGAGACCGGCCTCCTTAACTGGAACGACTCAGTCGCTACCGTTCAGGCTGCAATCGACGCTCTCACCTTCAATGATGACATCACTGTCGGCGGCGGCACCCTTCCGGGTACTCCAATGACGTTGACATTCATCGGCTCCTTTGGTGGCGCAGATGTGCCTCTCGTAACCGTAGATAGCTCGCTCCTTGTGGGTGCTACCTACGTTCCGACGACAACCACACCTGGTGTGGTCGGGGCTACGGATGGCCGTCAAACTGCCGCCAACTACGTTGGTATCTGTGACACCTTCCTCCCAACCCAGTTGCTCGAACGTGACGTAGAAGTTGCATACATCTACCACGGGACGGCAACACAGGCTAAGTGCTTTGAGTTGAACGCCGCAGGCACCGTCATTGCACTGACCGATACAACCGCAGACGCGCTGCGTAGTTCTAAGAACTGCGACATCACGTTCCGAACCGCCAGCACAGAGCTGTAAAGGAATAACATATCATGGCTGATCTCTCCCAGGACCGTCTGGTCCGTAAAGAAGTCGCACTGGGCACGATCCGTGAGATCACGCCCCCAAATGGTCGCATCGGTCTTGACCTTGCGCCCATGTTGGAAGTGCAGTCTGACGACGTCATCTTCCAGTACGTGACCCCAGAGGTCGAAGGCCTTGCGCCTGCTCGTGCTGAAGATTCTGAGGCCGAGATGGCTCAGAAGGACGACGTCAGTGGCACAGGACGTGCATCACTGATCGACTGGTCCATCAAGGACCACTACACGGCATCAGATGTGTCTCGCTACCGCGAGTACCTCGCCCTCGCCGAACTGTCGAACGGCACTCCGTTCCCGTTGACCATTTCTTCGATGACCGAGGACTTTGCTGGCAAGATGGCCCGCGATACTCGGTTGCGTAAGAAAAAGCTCGACAACCGAATCGAATGGCTCATCCTTGAAGGTTTCTTCAAGGGCGAGATCGTTTACAACGATGGCAAGATTCAGTTCAATGTCAACTACGGCCGCCCATCCGGGCAGACCGACGTTGTTCCTGGAAACTTGTGGAGCACTGCTGCCGCTGATCCGATCAACGACGCTTTGACCATGCAAGAGACCATGTTTGACACCCACGGTGTTCGCATGACTCGGGGCTATTGCTCCAGCAAGGTTCTTCGCAACATCCTGAACTCTGAGAAGTTCGCTGCACGATCCGGTATGACTGGTGCAACCGGCGGCAAGCCCGTCGATCCCACATACCTTATCGATGGCTGGGGACCGCAAGCCGCTCAGGCAGTATTCGAGCGTGCCACCGGCATTCAGCTCATTGCTTACGACGGCATTTACCGCACTCGTGCGCTCGGCTCAACCACCACGGTCAACAACCGCTTCTCTGATGAAGACACCATCCTGTACCTCCCCGCACAGGAAGACATCAACGAGTTGGATGACACCGCTATTGGTTTCGCTAAGACGCTGACGAGTCCACACCCAGAGGGTGAATGGGCTTCCGGCTTCTACGAGTGGGAAGAAGCCACCAAAGACCCTTGGGGCCACAACGTTGGTTCCGGTGTCAAGGCTTTCCCAGTCATGCCACACCTTGAGTTCACCTACACCGCGAAGGTCCTGTAATCACGAAAGTCGAGGCCATTTATGGCTGTCGAATACTACGGCGCCGATGCGAACGATCTCCTTCTCGGAGATATGACGCTCGGTTCCGCATTATCTCGTGAGGACTATCTGCGGTTAGCAACCGATGAGGTTGACGCAAAACTCGCATTGTATTGGGTCTTGCCCCTGCCAGCAGTCATTTCGACTGCGGCGGGGCTGATCCTCAGCAATGTGGTTGCTCACGTTGCTACGGCTAGAATCATTCTGTCGCAACCGATGGACAGCAGTGATGACGGTTACAACAGTTACGGGGCTTCCCTGCTTAACCGCGCATTTCGGGACCTGGAGCTTTGGCTCCTATCCGACCCCATCATCTCTGGGGCCGTTCGGATTAACGCCAGCGAGAACAACGTCCCATCAATCTTCAAAAACGAGACGCGTAGCGCCCTTGACGTGTACGACCAGTTTGTTGCTGGTAGCGAACCAGCGGCGTGGTATCCGGGTCAGGTCTAATTTTATGGCAGTCATGACAATGAAGATCGTCATGCTGAATGCCAAGGACGTCAGCAGGATGCTACTCGCCGTCGAGCGGGCGATCGGCCCACCCAAGATGGCAGAGTTCATCATGGGTGATGTGGTTCTCAGGCTTCGAGATCAGGCGACAAAACGATTCGCTGGCGAAGGCGACGCTGCCGCTGGTGGACAATGGCTTCCACTATCCCCGAGCACCGAAGACATCCGTGAATCTCTGGGCTTCCCCCGAGATCATCCAATCAATGAGCGCTTCGGTGAGCTCAAGAACTTCGTTACCGGCAACAAGGGCGAGATTATCGACATCGGTGCCGAGAGCACATCTGTCCTCTGGCCGGGGCAAAGTGGGCGCAAAGCCCTGGAGGACAAATACGCTACAGCGCAAGTTGGTTCCAAAAAGGCTAAGCTACGTGGCAAGACGCCTGCGCGACCTGTTGCAGCGTTTGACGAAGCTGATGCCCAGTACGTCTTGGGTGCCCTCAAAGCACACATTTACGCCGAGATATTGACGAAAGGTTTCTAATGCCCGAAAGCAGTAAACCCTTTCCACTCAACGTCCTTGGGGTTCTTAAACTCCACCTCGCCCAGATCGAAGGGGTCGACACGGCCATCATGCGCCCATTGCGGACTAACGACCCCAACGGGACCATCGGCATCTTCCCCGAATCATATACGCCAACGGGGTTTCAGATTGGCGGCAAGAACGGCCCAGTTGATGACGTATATAACTTCACAATTCAGCATTTAGTGAAGCACACCAACGAGGAAGAGGGCGGCCTTCAGTCGTTCCTTGTAGCCCATCGAATCAAAAATGTTCTGCATAGAACCGGCGCTCTTCGGACCGCCATGCACACTTTATCTTTTTCTGATGGCGGTTTAACGGAAAAGTCAAGGCAAGCGGATGTAACTTCACAACGGTATCTCTCGAACGGGATAAACTCACAATTCACTTATTTGTCGGTCACAGGGATCACTGTGAAAACAGAAACCCTCTGATCTAGGAGCTAGCCAAAATGGCAGACGTAACCGAAAAAGAACTCCAAACGGCCCGAAACAACGTAGCGCGTTTGGAGGCCGACGCCCGTCGAGCCGAACACGAGGATCGCCGTGCCTTGGCCGAGAAGGGCCGCGTTCACGACTTGGCGAAGCTCAAAGCTCGCGAAGCCGACCTAAAGGCCGACGCAGTCGCACGAGGCGGCTCCAGTCCCGCCCCGGCACCCACACCCGCACCCGCGACGTCTAACTCTGGAGGCAGCTCGTCTGCCTCGGGTTCTTCGTCATCCAGTAGTAACGATAACTAGGAGTACCTGAGTCATGCCACAGAGTCAAGACGGACAGGTCGGTTTCATAACCCAACCAACGGTCGACGTTTACAAAGACCCCGGTGCAGCCATCCCTAATGATGGTATCTTCATGCGCCTTCGTAGTGGGTCAATGAATGCCAACCGCGAACTTCTTATCCCCGATCCCGAGATTGGTGGCAACCGTGACGTACCGGATGCCGTTCTTGGGTCAGCTTCCTATTCAGGTGAATTCGAGTTCTACCCCCGCATGGAGTCCATCACGACTCTGCTCGCAGCGGCTTTGGGTGAGGTTGCTAGCGTCACGAACGCTGGAACCGTAGAACGCGATGATGCTAATGTGACTCACACGATCACTCCCGTTGACGGTGCCGCCCTACCTTGGCTCTCCGTTGAAGAGGGTTTGGCTTCGTCCTACGAGTCGTTCGGTTACACGAACGTCAAGGTCAACACCTTCCACCTCGAATCTGACGCCGACGGCTACCTCACGGGTAGTGTTGGCCTGGTAGCAACAACTCAGCTTGCTGGCATCACCCGCACGGTGGCCCCATCCTGGGACATCACCCCACTCATGGTGGGCTCGCAGGTAGTCATTACAGTGGACGGCAACTCATACTCCCTTCGCTCGTTCAGCATCGACATCAGCAACAACCTCGAAGACGACGTATTCGTTCTCGGAAGTATCACCCTTAGCGGCATCGAAGAAAAGCGCCGTGAAATTACAATGGGAATGAGCCTCCGACCAACAGATTCAACCCTGTGGCGTCAAGCCGTTTACGGCACCGAAGTAGCTACCGGACCTATCGCCGGGGCCGCTACCAAAGAGGCAGTGGCCATTACGATCACGAGCTTCGAGAACATCTACAACACGGCCGTGCCATACACCATGGTAATCAACATCCCGCAGGCAATCCTGAAGCCATTCGAGAACTCAGCTTCGGGTGATGATGTCATCGAAAACGACATCGAGATTCAGGCAGTGCGCCCAGCCGCAGGCGTTGACATCATGAACGTCGCCATCACGAACGGTCTTCTGACTGTTCGATAGCCAAGAGACGCCCCTGGGTCGACAGGCTCGGGGGGCCTGTTGGCTCAGGTGCTACACAGATTTCTAACAAAACCAAACGAGCACATGGAGGCTCAAAATTATGGCAGACGAAAGCACACTCACCGCAGAAGATCGCCGCAACGCTAGTATTGAAGCCAATATGGTGGCGGCAGGTCAAACTGTTGAGGAACACATCCAGACCGACTACTTCGGCTTTGGCGAAGACAACGTCTTCACTTTCCCTGATGGCGTTTCGACCATCACTCATTCGACCATGAATGAGGGCAAGCGTCGACAGTACATGAATAAGGCCAATAACGGCGTCACCGTAAAGAAAACGACCGGCGACGCACACATCGACACCAAGCCTGGTGACGATCGTATGTTCCTCATCAAGGCAGCCGTGACTGGCTGGAACTTGAGGAGTGACGGCCAAGAGGTGCGATTCTCGGGCAGTGCGCTCGATCGCTTCCTCGATTCGGCCAACCCCAAGATCGTTGACTCCCTCGAATCTGCTATCAGAAAAGCTAACCCCTGGCTTCTCGACGAACTTTCCGTTGAAGACATCGACAAGGAGATCGAGGACCTTATGTCCCTCCGTGACGAGGTCGAGGCGCGTGAGTCGGGAAAAGGCGATTCTGTGACCAGTTAAGTGCTTGGAAATCCGATCGCTCGATCGATCACCCGTGTGAGTCCATTAGACTCTACGCATGGGCGGCCAACACCGAGTGGACGGCTCTCCCGGTAGCAGGTGGAATTTATGATCAGCACCCCGATCTGGTCGATCAGTTTGCAGAAATATCAAGAACGCTAAACGAGAAGACCAGCGAACAACAGCAGAAGGATGCGAATAAAGCTAAGACTGCATCAAGAAGGTAACGGGGTGATGTTTCAATGAATGCAAGATTACGAATAGTCATTGAAGCCCGTGCTAAACGTGCCGCCGTCGAGGTGGCGAAGGTTGACGCTGCCATCAAATCTGCTGGGGCCAGCGCACGCAAATTCAACCTGTCGAACATGACTGCCGGTCTAGGCAGAATGCGAACTGGTCTTAGTAAGGTCGGGGCTGCTCTCAGTAGAACATTCGGCAAGGCTGCTGCTGCTAATCTGGTTAAGTTTGGCAAGAATTTACAGTGGACGGGTAGACAGCTTGAATTTCGCATAACGCTGCCTCTCCTTCTTGCTGCTGGGGCGGCAACGAAGTTTGCCCTGGCGAACGAGACTGCTCTCACGCGGCTCCGTAAGGTTTACGGAACAGTAAAGACCCCTATAGCACAGGTAACCGAAGAAGTTGACGCTTTGCGTGAAGCGATGCGCGCCCTGTCTGACGTGTTTGGTGTCCAACAGTCCGAGGTCACTAGGATTGGTGCCGTTTGGGCGCAGGCTGGCGCATCAGGCGCAGGCTTGGCGGAAGCCACCCGGCTGACACTTGAAACAATGATCCTCGGCAGCATGGAAGCGGACGCTACCGTTAAAGCGTTGATTACCACGATGCAGGCGTACAGCTTTTCGGTGGAAGAGATGACTGGGGCCATTGCGGTCCTGAACGTCGTCGAGAACGAATCGGCCGCCTCTTTAACGGGCTTGGTTAAGGTTATTAGTATTGCTGGCGCTACCGCCAGAACATCAGGTGTTTCGATCCGCGAACTCGCTGCCATGACGGCAGCCCTCGTGCCCGCTTTCGGTACCGCCCAAGAGGTCGGTACTGCCCTGCGTTCAATCATTTTCCGAATGATGGCCCCGACCGTTCAGGCAACGGAAGCATTCAAGCGTTTAGGCATTGCCACAGAGGAAGCAGGGTGGCAGAACGCCACATTCACTGAGAGGCTTCATCAGCTCGCTGGCAGCTACGAGGGGTTGGATCAGGTACAACGTCTCGCGGCGGCCCGAGACATCGCCCAGTTGCGTCAGGGTGGCCGTCTGGTGGGACTGCTCGATGACCTAATTTCCGAGAACAGCAAATATGCGAACGCCCTAAACGCTACCGCCGATGCGGAAGCCAACGTCGCGAGGATGAACCGAGAACTCGGCATCGTTCTGTCCTCCCAGCCGCAGGCCATGAAGATTGTTAGCACACAGTTACAGAATCTCATGGCTGAAGCAATCATGCCACTACTGCCAGCAATCATCGCCGTCTTCCGAGAAGTGGTCAATGGGGTTCGCTGGTTTACAGAACTTAGTCCGAGGGTTCAGGAAGTGGTCCTTGCTGTAGCGCTCTTCTTGGGCATACTCGGGCCTCTTGTCGCAATACTCGGTACCCTATTCATTCTTATAGGTATCATTCTTAAGCCGTTATTCTTTTTCGGCAACGCATTACTTTTCACAGCCAAGTCTATGGGCTGGTTGATCCTGAAGACCAAATTGCTGATTCTATGGACGCGTAGGCAAACGGTCGCCACACTGATGGCTAGATTGGCAACGTTGGGTTGGGTGGCTGTTGTCCTCATAGTTCTCACCGCCCTCGCCATGTTGGCCTATATGTATCGGAACGAAATCCCCGGTGCATTGGCCGCCATGTGGGATGTTACAAAAACGGTTTATACAGCCATGGTATCGGCCACCATCGCAACAGTGAAGGGGATAATCACGGCAATCTACGCCGTGCCGGAGGCTTTCGCTATAGCGATGAACGCAGTCGTGGAGGTTGTGTCCAAGGCTGCCATGGCCGTTTATGAATGGCTCCAATGGATGAACCCATTTGCCACCCACTCCCCATCCCTGGTCAGCCAGGTCAAGGACGGCGTTGCCATCATCGCAGCAGAGTACGCAAGCCTCGGCAAAGTAGGAAACGTCTTCCGACGCGCTGCACAAGATTTCCGCACCTTCCTATCGGCAACCGAACGGGCTCGGGCCGCCCTACGTATGGACAAGATCGGCGAATCCCGTATCGCCGTAGAAAAGTTTGACCCGAGCCTCCTGCCTTCATTCGACATGGCAACAGCCGAGCTACAGAAGTTGCAGAACGCCCTCGCCCTCGTGGGCGTTCAGATGTCAAACCAGCAGTCTATTGTTGACCTGTGGGGTCAGGCTTTAGAGGACGCCGAACGCAAACTTGCCCCATTCGCAGCCGAACTGGAACGACTCGAAGGCGTCGCCGATGCCGTCAGCAATGCCTTGAGGGATGCCAAGAGTGACCTACGGGCGTTGCTGGACACCCCCCTCACGGGAATGAAGGACGCTAACGCTGAAATCTTTGCCAACACCCAGGCCCAGAAGTTGTTACGTCTTGAACTTCTCCGGCTTGGTGATACTGGTTCGACAATCGACGACATAGCGGGTCGCATCAGCGGCCTGCAATCAGAAATCGATTCACTCACCGGCGAGCGCACAAACCTCCGCAACGCCGGGGCCGGTTCAGACATTCTCGGATTCTACGACGCCCAAATAACGGCATTAGAATCTGCCAAGAGTTCGCTCGGATCGGGCGGCGGCGGCGGTGGCGGTGTCATCAACGGCATGGAACAACAGCTTGCCCTGCTTGAAACTCAAGGCCAAATACTTCGCCTTGAGTTCGAGACGGTATTTGACCCGATGAAAGAGGCCCTCGACGCTGTCGCAGATACGACCGAAGAGTTGTCATTCGACCAACTGTTCGCAGACATTTCTGCACAGGTAGCTTTGGTCACCGATTTAGAGCAACAACAACTCTCAGCGAACCTTGCGGTCGAAGCTCAGCAGGCAATTGTCGCTCAGCTCAGCGCCGAAAGGGACCTCATTCTTACCAAGTACGATATGGAACTGGACAAACTGTCCCAGATCAAAGATACTTACAGTGGTATCAAGGATGAGATTGACGAGATTAACAACGCCATAGACTTCTGGGCCACCGTCACCAGTACCCCTGGCAGTGGTGGCGGCGGTGCCGACGAATTGAGCGGAGACTTCGAAGTCCCCGGCGGCACGGGCGGACTGCTTCCCACAAACGGCGGCGTAAACGAAATTAACGCCTTGACCGAAGAATGGTTGGCAGAAGCCGAAAAAGGTTTCGACACAATCAAACTACAGGACGAACTCAAAAAGCTGACCGACTCACTCTCAACGAGCTTCCCAGTCGAATCTCTGGAGAACATCGCTGGCGTGTTCGATGACCTCAAGGACAAGATGGCATCGTTCGGCGACTTCCTTGACAATAAAGTTAAACCCGTCATCGATGCCATAGGTAGATCATTCTGGATATGGGGCCCAATCCTCGCCTACCTGCTTGGCGGTATATTTGTATTCTTGATAGCGGCCCTCGCAGTTATTGCTATCAAGTGGGGTCCCCTCATTATTGACACCATTGTTAAATGGTCGAAAGCGGTAGCAGGGTTCTTCGTCGACATGGCAAAAGCGGTGGCGGCCGCTGCTGTAGCGGTCTGGAATTGGACTGTAAACATGGCTAAGCTGATCGGCTCCGCTATAGCGGGCTTCGTGATGAGCTACATAGTTAAGCCACTCGTATGGGTCGCCAAATGGATTGCCAAGTGGGCCTCCAAAATAGGTAAAGCTGTCTGGGAATTCTTGGTCCCGATATTCAAGGAGGTGTGGGGGATCATCACCGAAGGCGGTGCATTCTTCGTGGCCCTTTGGAATATAATCAAGCCCATCCTTGACATTCTGGTTACCACCTTTGTGTTCTGGGGTAACGTTGCTTGGTCGGCAATACAAAAGATCGGCGAAGCGTTCTCTAACCTGTGGAGGTTGATCCAACCGCTTCTCCACATCATAGGAGGATTACTCCTAGTAGCCTTCGACGCCTTGAAGCGAGTCGCTTTAACCGTTTGGGAGGGCTGGGGGGATGCCATAGGCGTAGCCATGGGCCTTCTTGGTGGCGTTTGGGACATCATCCAGGGCGGGATCGACTTTATCATAACAGTATTCTGGGTTCTGTGGGATGTCGTCAAGGATGTATTCGAGTCAATCCGCGACATCATTGCTGGAGCATTACGCATCATCAAGGGCGTCATCCAGGTTGCCACCGGCATCATCTCCGGCGACTGGGGCAAGATGTGGGATGGCATGAAGAGCATCCTGTCCGGCGCTTGGTCCGTCATAAAAGGTCTTGTCGACATCGGATGGGCCCTATTCAAGGGAGCATTCAAGATAGGCATTGCCGCCATAACCCTATTATGGAAGACTGCGTGGACGGTTCTCAAAAATTTGCTATCCGTAGGGTGGGGCCTAATCAAGATCGCATTCGACACGGCGTGGACACTTCTCAAATCTGTCATGGTTACAGCAAAGAATTGGATCGTCGACATCTTCGGTGCTATATGGGGTACTGTCAAAACTAAGTTCAGTGAGAGTCTCAGTGATCTCGGCAGCAAATTCTTTGGATATTGGATGACGCTCAGGGGTTACATGAAGACCGCTAAGGATTGGGTCAGGGACACGTTCGTTGGCGCATTCGAGACCGCCAAGGAAAAGATCGTTGGTGCTTTCACCGGAATCAAGGATGGCATAAAAACCGCCATGTCGGGCCTAGAGGGAATCCTGCGAAACCAACTCCGTGGCGCCATTAGAATAATGAACTTCTTGATCGGTGGTTTCAACACTGTAACCGGGGTAGTTGGAATCCCGGCGATCCCCGAAATCCCCCAAATCTCTGGTCAATCGGGGCCGCCGAGGCACGCCAAGGGCGCCATCATGGGCGCATCTGAGGTTGGGTCAGGGTTTATTACTGACGGGGCGCGGGCAATCGTGGGTGAAGGTTCATCTATTCATGACGAATACGTGATCCCGACCGACCCACGCTACCGCTCTCGTGCCCGCGACCTTTATGCGTCGCTCGGCAACGACCTGTATGCCGCAGGCGGCGTCGTCAATGGCGGCAACACGACAGTCCCTAAGCTCGGCATCGGCGGTTTCATCGGAGATACGTTTAGCGGCATAGGCGACCTGGGACTCGATCTCCTTGGCGGCATCGTCAGCGGCATCGTCAAGGGCCTCCTGGCCCTACCCAAGAAGTTGTTTGACATAGCTGTCGGACAAATGCCAGACAGCCCGAAGACAGCCG
>Ga0307987_1000653_pt1 | contig 20488 bp, 21 predicted proteins | sample EllFjometagen181_FD_203157 | JGI IMG/M metagenome (GOLD analysis project Ga0307987, IMG submission 203157) | Marine microbial communities from Ellis Fjord, Antarctic Ocean - #181 | ecosystem: Environmental > Aquatic > Marine > Unclassified | place: Southern Ocean | collected 2014-10-08 | reverse complement strand
GCACCTAACGCTTTCCAATCCTCTGTAGTAAATTTGTTAAATTCTGCGGTGGTCATTGCATCAAGACTTTTATCCGTACCTAGTTTTGCTCTAATAGCCTCTGCAATAACAGTTTCTGTTTCAGGAATTACTACTTGTAACTCATTAAAATAACTACGTAACTTTTCAGGTGAAATAAGATCAGTAGCCATGTCTATAGCACTAGGAATATTTCGGAACAAACCACCTACATGTATTTTCTTATTTTGCATGTTTTGTATTGTTTTAAATGCTTTCTCTAAATTTTTAGTTAAAATCTCCCCATCTTCAGGGTTTAACCTAGCCTGTAACGCCACTATTTCGTTTGCTTGCTGAACCGCCATCCCATAAGCGTCATAAGCTTTTGCCAAGTCAAACATTTCCTTGGTTAATCCGGGGAGCATGCCTTCTTGAAACTTTTCTGCCTTTGCTAATTTTTCTGTGCTTTCTTTAAGGGCAATTGCTTTGGCACTTATATCATCCATTTTCTTTGCTAAAACAAACCAACCAACAAAAGAGGCGGCTAAAGCTACAGCTGCGATAATTAATCCCGCCCAATTTCCTGCCACAGCATTAGCAATTAATTTGACCGCACCTGCTACCGCTAATGCCGCAGGCCCTATAGCCGCAGTTATTGCCATAGTAGTTACAAGTGCTCTACGTGCATCTTTATCCAACGTTCTAAATGCCTGTGACCAATCAATAAACTGTTCCAACAATCTCTTTAATTTAGGAGTGAAATCTTCAACAAGTCGTGCTAGATTCAAATTCATATTATCCACGGCGGTGCTGAAACGACCTTCCAATGTTTTAGCCACATTTTCAGTCATCTTATAAAATTTACCACCCTCTTCGGTCATGGTCTTAAATGCTTTGTTAATATTATCAAAACTAATCTGATTCTTTTGTATCATAGTGAAAAGTGCATTTCCAGTTAACCCAAACTGTTTATTTAATTCTGCAATAATTGGGACACCACTCATGATGAAACGATTTAACTCTCTCATATGTGCGGTTCCACGAGCCCGTACTTTACCAAAAGATGTGGCAATACGTTCTAGTTTTTGAGCGTCACCCTGTGCTACATCACCCAACATACGTAACTCAGTCATTACGTCTTTTAACGGTGAACCAAATGCCAACAACACCTGTGCGGCTTGGTCTAACTGAGGCAGTAAAAATGGAGTCTTTGCACTAAATGCAATTATCTCTTGAAACAATCGTGAACCTTTTTTCAAGCTACCGGTCAATACACCAAATCGAACTGTCTGTGCTTCAATATTCGCCGCAAACTTTACACCTTGAGCCAAAGCCGCTACCATAGTAGTCGTCACATATCGTATCATAACTCGTCCAAATCGTGTCATTGCCTGACTAGCCTTCATGTAACTTTTAGACATCGCATCTAATCGCACACGTCTTATCTTCAACAACCCATTAGTACTTGACGTTATCGAAGCTAGTTTGGCTTCCTGAAGAGCACGTTGTTTCATCTCAAGGGCTAATCGCCTTTCCGCACTCATGTTCTGTTTTAATTCTTTCTCTATCTCGTCAAGTGCGTGGGCATACGATTTAGCTAGCTGTGCACCTAGGGTGTGTGCCTGCTTCATGGCTTTATTAGCGACAGTAACCTTTTTCATTACATTGTGTTCGTCTTGAATAGTTTTGACAAGTTTCTTGATCTTGTCATTATATGTCAGTATAGCCATACTTGCATCTTTTAATAAAAACTTATCTTGCTTCTGAGCTATATTCGCTAGTTTCATTAATGCTGTTCTTTTAGCAAGTTGGGTACTGTGCCTAGCCTCTATAAGAGCTTTCCTTTTAAGCGCTAAAGCTTCTTTTTCAAGTGAATCAGTACTTTTTGCAATATCAGCACGTACTTGTTTTATTCGTTGGTTATACGCCTTTATAGTGCTACTAGCTCCATTAGTAACTTTATTCTTTTGCTGAAACATAACAGTGAGTTTCTTAACACCGTCTTTGGTTACTTTCAACTCTTTATCCACTTGTTTTAAGGTTAGGTTGTATAACTTTAATTGTGTATTAGCTTGTGCTATAATACGAGTTTTATTGTGTTCTTGGTCTATCCAAAGTTTCTCAGTCTGTGCCCGTTTCATGGCTAAAGAAATGGCTTTATTTTTAGTAAGTATTCCTATTTTTTCTTGAATCTCTTGTCGCTTCATTTCATCAGTAGTGGTTTTAAGTGTCTTTGTAAGCATACCAATAGCTTTGTTTGACTCTCTTGTGGCTTTCGTACCCGCTTTTTCATTCACGGTTTTCATATGCAGTATTTCAGTTAATCTCTCTACTCCGGGATGAATCCCTTTAAGTTTGAGGTTCATCATTTCTATGGCTTCATTGTGTTCTTGGAATACCTGTAGACCTGCTTTAAAAGTAGCCTGCAACATAACCTCTTTTACACGTAACATTTCCGCTTTTTGTGCTGAATCCGAGTATACATGAGCGCCCTTTTCTGCAACAAGTATCTCTTTTGCCTTGGAAGCACTCAACTCCTTAATACGACTACTCACTTTTGCTATTATTGCCGCATTTATGCTCTGGTGCTGTGTAAATTGCTCTTCAATGCTTACTGAGGTTTTTTGAATTGAATTTAATTTTTTAAGTGCGGAACCATATTGTCCCGCTTCTGATGCAGATTTAGCAAAACTAGAACTACCACCTTTTGCCGACTTGTTCTTAACTGCATCAGCTTCTTTAGAGAGTTTTATGTATTTTTCTAAAGCTTTATTGGCGGCATCAACACCGACTTTCTTTATCTCAAAATAAAGGACATTTCTCTCTTCGCTCATGTGTTAAACCACCTCTTAACTCTCACTCTTTCGCTTCGCTTCCATTTTAGAGGAAACAAAACCGTCCATCATCAACAACAAGTTCGTCTCATATCGTCCTATTTCTTCCTCGGTAAGAAGCTTATATGCTAGTATTTCACTACATTGCAACGACTCCCCCCTTCTAATTCTCCAATACATTTCCCAAATATCAGTATAGCATATAGGAGGGGATACCTTATCTAATAAAGTATCCCTTTTTCCTGTTGATTTCTCTACCTGTATAAGATGGTCATATAATATTGTACCGTCTTTCTTTGGATATGTTAAATCTATTTTAGCATCGACAGCCTCGTGTAATTGCTGTCTTAGCTCGCTAAAAAATTGTCACGTGCAAATACAAATTCAATAATTTGATCTCTAAACATTGGGCAATCTTCTAAGAACACTGTTAACGCATTCACATCACCGTCTTTGACTACTTCGCCCGCATACATGAAATCGCTCCATGAACGTACACATGCACCTATAAATACCATTGATGCCGCTTCTTTCTTGTGTGCCTTGACATTCTTAATCTCTAACACAGCATTGTATGTTGCCCGTGCTTTTGAAATCTTCTTCGCATCTGCTCCATATAGAACAAAGTCGATCGGAACTTCATCACCCTCATCGACAATTATACCAAAGTCGTCTATAAGTTTAAATACTACACCTTCATTCGATAATTCTTTTACTGAAAATTTACTTAAATCTACCATTTTTCCCATTTTGTTCTCCTATTGTTTATCTATACCCACAATTTATACCGCAGGTTGTCTCCTAATAATTATGTTTGAAGCCTCTGTTGAGTCATCAAGTGCTTGAAAATTCATTGTGTTAATAACTGCTCCGTCACTATTGACAGGGGTATCAGCACTGGTGTATTTTATTCTTGGTAATGTAACAATAAATCCTTCTAAGTCATCATCTACAAATCTTACTTCAAGACTAGATTCTGTTTCATTAACAAACTTGTTATAAAGTACTTGGTCAGGAAAGTAATAAGTTATTGACCCCGTTACATTTGATTTACCACTTGTCATTTGAGGACAAGTATTTGCCATTAATACAAAGTTTCGTTCAAACCCGTTGTCTAAACTAATGCTCATGCCACTTGCTAATGCGTTTGCGGCGTTTGCTTCATTTATGTACCCACTAAACCCATCAAAAGGTCTATTAGCGGTCGTTACCACAGGTGTTCCACTGTGATACGCTGATGTACTGTTTGCCGCATCTTTGAATAACATTCCAAAAGAACCTGTTACCATAGCATTTGGATTGATGTCCAACGACATCGTGTTTACAACTCCACCTGTGTATTTCTGATACTCTGCTATATCTGTGTAAGCCTTTTCCACTACTAGACTTCTTACCGTTGTTCCTTTCTTTATTTCTCTTGCAGTTGTGTTAAATACTCCTACATCTGCAATAGCTGTAGTAAGTGCTCCTGCTACCGTCATAGTCAATGCTGATAAAGCAGTTACATAAGTAGTTAAATTGTTTCCTGCTTCAACATCAAAAGTTGTAGTTGTTATTGCATCCCCAACTCGTACTCCGTCTGTAATCCAACTACCACCTGCACGTACAAATGTATTTACCGTTATTGTTGCTACTACCGATACCGATAAATCAGTATAAGGTGCTGTCCAAGGACTCCATGCCGCTAAATCTACTGTTGCTTCTGCATCCCCTACTGCCACTGTTACTAAGCCTGTAATAGGTGAAAGTGTCATAGTTTCTTCAGTAACTGCATTTATAGTAAATGTACCATTGTTTCCGCCATCACTCCAACCCGTTGTAACTACTTTATCCCCTACCTCAAATCCCTTTGCTACAAATGTTTCTCCTGTTGAAGTCATAACACCTGTATCTTTATCTATATAAGTGGCTGTCATATCTGTAGTGATAACCGTATTTGCCGCCAAGTCACTGCAAAGTGCTAATGGTATTAATCTGTCATATTCATCAAAACTTAATTCAAATCCCATATCTCCGGCAGGCTGTTTATTGCCTAGCCTCATATCATGAATACCTCTGTCACCACGGCGTTCATCGGAAACAAAATTGTCTCTTACTAAACTAATGGAGTCTTCAGTATTTCTTATTTCAGCCATGTTCAGAACACTAGGCCCTGAACCAAAGCTGTCTTCTAATGTGTAAAAAAGGTCTCTTTGTGACCCTGAACTAAAATCGCCCATAACTCACCCCCTATGATGATTTCGTGATAACTATATTCGATTCCGCAGTTACATCATCAAGTGCTTGGAAGTTCATTGTTATCATTGTAGCACCATCACTGTTTACAGGTGCATCAGCACTCGTATATTTGATACGAGGAAGATTGATTATATATGTGTTTCCACCTGCCTCTAAATCATCTAAGGTTATGGTTAACCCTGATTCTGTTTCCCCAACAAATTTGTCATACTCGGTTGTATCTTCAAAGTACAATGTCATGCTACCTGTTACATTTGATTTTCCCCATGTAACCTGTGGATTTTCATCGTTCATCAATACGAAGTTTCGTTCAAATCCATTATCTAAACTCAAACTAAGGGCGGAAACAACCCCTATGGTTACCCCTGCTCCTGTGCCTTCAGTAATTAACCCTGTAAATCCATCAAAAGGTCTATTTGTGCCTGTTGCCGTAGGACTTGTTACATATGCTGTGCTCCCACTTGTCATGCCTTTGAAAATCATACCAAATGAACCCGTTACCATTGCGTTTGGATTGATGTCCAACGACATGGTATTGATTACTCCACCTGTATATAACTGATACTCAGGCAAATCAGAAAATACCTTAGCTACTGAGTATGAAGATAGTGTAGTACCCTTCTTTAAAATTAAACTACCTGCACCTGCCCATGCACTACAAAATGCACCTGCTAGAAATTCATTAAATGAATCATAACTTAATTCAAATCCAATATCCCCTGCCGGTTGTCTGTTTCCCAACCTCATGTCGTGAATACCTCTATCCCCTCTACGTTCATCAGATACAAAGTTATCTCTAACTAAACTGATTGAATCCTCTGTGTTACGTATTTCCTCAAATCCTGCGTAGACAGTTCCACCTGCGGTAGGGTCTACTGTTCCATATGTAACTTCTTTTTTAAAATATAGGTCTCTTTGCGACCCTGAACTAAAACTCATAATTGTCCTCCAAATTTATTCTTTTATTTATATCTCTGTGTACGCATACCACCGAACATTCAACGGTATGATGTACCAACCTTCACCACTATACGGGGTGCTTTCCCACGCTCTCTTACATTCTACACTTATATCAGAATTAGTCAATGTAGTGCCTCTTTTATACGCTGTCATCAACTCTGCTAATATAGGGTTCACATCTGTACGTCCATTTCCTACCGGTACAGCCACATCTATCTGCATGTATCCATCATAACGCTGTTGCCCCGTAGTACCTAAACTAGCCTGTGTGGACTCAGTAAAAAACATCCAAGACTGTAACCAAGAAGTACCTCTAACAGGTTTGTAGTCGTCATTTATATACGCTATGTTACCTGCACTGATAGTTGTTAGTGAAGCCAAAGGAGTTTGCATTACCGTAATTATATCATTCTGTGCTGTATTTGCCAATTATTTACCCCCGTATTTTGTACACATGTCTCTGAAAACATTCGCAGATTCTGCCATAGTAGTTTTAACCATACCCTTTGGGGCTTTCTTTGAAATTGGCCCATTTGCTCCTTGTGTCAACAAAGTAAAAGGTCGTGGGTACTGACTAGCAGGGTACCAAGGTGGATAAGGGTCTCGCTCATGAAGTGGTATACCTGCATAACCCCCATTCTCTAGTAAAAGTATATAGTAAATATCATTTTTCAAATAGTAATTATCTGCTAGTTTAGAACCTGCAATCACTGCGTGTACCTGCTGTGCCACACTTTCTTTTTCATCATTGCTAGAAACCGTTAATTTGCTTGCTCCATCAGAAGTGTTAATTGAAACACCCCATGAATTAATTGCATCAGTTGCTTTAATAGGAGTACGTACCACCGCATCAGAATATAATTCCACTGTTGTTTCCTGTAGAACTTTATTCATAGAACCAAGTATTTTATTAACACTTGTTTCCACTTGTTTACCAAAGGTGTCCATTGATTAAACCCTCACATTAATTCTATATAATACATCTGTGCCACCGGGATTCACTGTTGCTACTCTATAAGCTGTATAAGCAGTGCCATCAATAGTAACGGTTTCATTTTTGTTTAGTTTTGGTATACCATTGGTAATAAATGTACGATCTGATTCATTGACATATCCCTTTGCTTTGAAATAATCACTTGTGAAAGTTTCAATACAATATCCCTCATAATCAGTAGCTGTCGGTGCAGTCACCTCAGAACCATCTGTGTACCATTTAAAGGTGTTTGTAGCGGGGTCATATATCTTTGATGCCGTAGTGGACTCAGTTCGAGTAAACGAGATTGTCAACTCCGTATAGCGTTTTATTAAACTGTTTACTCTTGTCTTTAATGCTGTATAATCCATGGTTACCTTACCCTATCTCAATGTTAGGCGAGCGTTTACAATTGCATTTCGGTTGGCTTCTATTAAGCCTGACGTACGCAATAAGTTTTCTATCTCAGTAAACTTGGTGTAGCTTGATGCACCTTCACTATAAGTAATAGTTATTACGTCAATTTTCTCACTCGTTATTGCTCCACCACGTTCTAAGTCGGGACTCAGCTCCGTGGAATTTAAAAGTCTCTTCGCACTAAGAACCGTAGCTTGTTTAATTGCTGATGGAATACCTGTTACTGCATCACCTTCGGAATTATACGCGTAATCTCGCGGCCATTCGAGGGCCTGATCTGCACTACCTCTATCACCTACAAAAGAATATGTATCATTGATATACATCGTAGCTCTGTTTAAAAATCTCTCTTTTGAACTGTCTGCAAGTGCGTCAAAAAGAAGCCAACTAGCTTCATCGAAAAAAGAGTCTGCATAAGTATTTGCATACGCTAAAGTCGTATACGATGTGGCCGTGGATAATCCGGTGCCATCGGCTGAAATAAATGACATTTACTACTCCTTTTTACTCTCGTGCTAACATTAGTACGCTATAAGTTCCACTTGCGTGACTTGAAACACTAGCACGTACATATTTCATAGGCTGTCCATCTATACCGTATATATCCGATGTTGCCACCGTCACCGACCATGTCTTGTATGTTACCCAATTTGTTCCATTTAACGAGCACTCTACTGTTACTGTTGCCACAGCGGGTGCCCCTGTTGCTATTACCTGAAAAGTCAATGCACCATATAAACTGACATTTATTTCTGTCCCCACTGTATCTGTTACTACTGCACTCAGTAGTGTTTTCTCCCGTAATGTATACCCCATTTTATTCTCCTATTATAAAAAAAGGAGGATTGTTCATCCCCCTATGTATTATTAAATTAAATTAAATTAATCCCTTGTCTTTAAGTATTTTTGTCACAGCTCGTATTGTCTCATCTTTCTTCATCGCCCTCATATCAGTAACACCTGTTTGTGATTTAATAAAAGTTTTAAGTTTATTCAATGCACTCACACCATTTATATTTGGATAATCACGTGTTACATAATTACCACCGACTTCATAAAACTCAGCTTTCCAATCTGCTACAACTTTGTCTGGGGCTTTTACAGCAATAGGGACTTCAACCACTTCTGCAAGGTTAGTCAGCCGTGTTTCCATCGCTGTATACTCTTGCCTTAAAATAATCATGTCACTACGTAGCTTTCTGTTGGTTTCCATAACTGTGTCATACTTTTCACGCCAATCCACATTTATACCATTACAGATTTCAACATTCACCATATTGCTTTCATTGGCTTCGACATACCCTAATTCACGAAGTCGTTTAATTACATAAGCGTCTTCCGTGTGTAGTACCCCTTTTAAACCAAAATTACATAGGCTAATATTCTTCTTGCTATCCCAAACCTTTCCTTTTCCCGTAAACATCATAATACTTTCTCCTTATTTCTCGTGATTATATAAGCCCGATTATCTCATCACCTGCATCAGCCCCTTTAATGACTTTTCCAACCGCTAATTTAATATCGTCTTCTGTACTTGATGTAGCTAGTGTAAGTGTTCTATCTGCGGCTACATTTCCAACCATCAAATTAGTAACTTTATAACTAACTGTACCATATAGTACTTCTGTTGCCCCATTTATCTGTATTGCTAATCCACTTGCTGTTGCTCCATCAGTTGCTTCAATAAATGATACAATCTGTCCTGTTGATGCCCCACTAGCTTTAATCTCAGCTTTCTTGTTATAACTATAACCATCAGTTACTGCTATAATACTCGCTGATGTGTCACCAATGGTAACTGCTTTAATGGTTAGTCCACCACTGTTTTCAGTAACTGTCATTGTACCCACACATGCCGCACTCAATTCAATACCACATACTGCTTTCCATAATGCACTAGCAGTAGAAACTGCCGATGTGCCTGTGAGAGTAAGGGTTTCAGTAATATACGCATCTGCTGAGTCTGTTCCATAAAGTGTTACTGTCTGTGTGACATCTAACGCACTTGAACTTTCAACATCTACTGTGTCTGTTGCTGGCTGATTCGTAAAAGGTACGCCAACCTGTGTGGCGATAGTTGTGTCAATTAATACGGAATCAAGAAAAGCAATTGCTTTACCTGCTGTTCCACATTTGAAACGCTGTCCCGCTACCATGTCAGTTCCTGCGGTAAGATTTACCAGTCCAGTTTCTGCTAGGAAATAATCTTCATCAACACGTCCTGCACTTTGATTAGCCGCAAATGACCTCACGGAATCCAGTGTTCCCGCTATAATGTCATTACTAGCATCTTCTTCAATAAGTCTATTTTTTGCTATAGTGCCGTCTGCTTGTGTACGCGCACCAAATTTGTTTTTTAATTCTGTTCCAAGGGCTACATTTTTTACCCTATATTCTTGATACATTTGTCTCTCCTTTTGTCTTAAATGAAGTGGGGTTTCCCCCACGTTAGTTCCATCTAACTAGTTGCTAAATTCTGCTCTGAGTCAAGCCAGTGATTTTCCCATGCATTTTTTCATTTGCATAGTCAATACCAACATGTGTCTGAAAGAATCCCTGATACCCACCACCAAGTTTTGCCATATCTTCATATACCATCAAACCTGCTGTACCGTTTTCCGTAATAACCGGATTGAATACCGGACGAATTGCGTCCATTGCGAGTAAAGCAATAGTGTCTGTGCTTGCTGTGTCTACTTGAACCATTGGTTCATGAACAACACCTACTGTTCCAAAATCAGTTAAAATAGTGTCTATTGCAACTCCACCCATATTCCAATTCGCTGGCTGATAACCAAAAATCTTGGAAATATTGTATTTCTGAATTGCGGTTACAAACATTACTGGATAACTGTTAAAACACTGTCTGCCTGAATTAACTGCACAATCTGCGAATAACTCTTGTAAGAGTGCTTCGTTTAGTTCTATACTACCTGCCGCTGTTGCGTTTGTGGATGCCGCTGTTACAACACCACGGGTCATACCTGAAACGGTTACCCCTGTTGATTCCTGAAAAGTACCATTCATAAATGTGTAATTCAAGTCTCTTGCCAGTTTCTTAAAGATATAAGATTTTCTCTCCTGTATTGCGTTCTCAATTGGTGTGCCTTCTTTAGCCCAATAACCAACTCCACCTGCTACTATATCAGTAGCTACACGAGCCATCGTAGACAATTTCTTGTACGAAATGTTTACTGTGCCCTGTGCGATTCCACAACTATTTCTCACCTGTGATAAAACAGGAGATGTAGCCGCGATTGCCGTCAATGAATCTGTTTCATCAATATCTGGCTGAGAAGGTACAGCAAAATCGTATACTGCACTCATTGCATAATCAAAATCAGGAACTATCCTGTAATTTGCGCCCGTTAATCCACCAAGAATCCCTAGAAAAGGAAGGTTATTCGCTCTCCCCGGTACTTGATCTGCTGTCCATAACATTCCCTCGTACTGAGGGCTGTTCCAATATTGGGATACTCCACTTACCTGTGACATAATTTATTCCTCCAAATTATTTCTTTGCAGGCGACATATTCTCCATCAGTGTCATCTTGTCTTGTAAGGATAATGTGTCGCTTTCTTCATTCAGGGTTTTCAGATTTTTATCATTTGGATTAACGGCAACAGGGTTTTTATTCGGATTAGCACCCCCACCCTTGTTCTCGTCAGCCAATACATATTTCTGATTATGCCCGTCAGTCGCCCATTTGTCCCAAAACTCAGTGCCTGATTGTAAATCGCCTTTATCGTTTTTATAGAAGACATCAAATTTATCTTTGTCTTCACCTTCATTCGACACCTCGGCTCTGCCTAAATATGCCCTCATTATTAATGGTCTGTCCTCTGGATTCACATTAATTCTTTCTAACTCATTCATAAGACCCTCTTTACGCAGAGTCTTTGTATACAACCCTTTAAACGTGTCCGATGAAGTCCTAAAAGAATTAAGTTCGGTATCTTTTACCGCTAATTCATCAGTCTTTGCTTTTTCCATTGTTGTTGTCAATAACTCAATCTCTGATTGGTGTTTGTTATTAATCAAATCAATGTCAACTGCTCCGTCTTTTATACTAGCTTTTAACCCACTTAATTCATCAATTGCCTTATTATACTTGTCGGGAAGGTTTTCGTCAATAGAGCTATACTTTTTAGTTAATTCATCCATTGTAGTCTTGTTTGCATCTGCTTCATCTACTAATTTTAGCTTTTCTGTCTTCAATTGATCTCTGTTTTTCTGCAATCCCTCATTTGCTTTATAAAAATCTGTTTCAAACTGATCGAAATCAATCTTGGTTGCGTCTTCAGGTAGCTTCGTGTTTGTTATGTCAAACATTGTCTTAACATTCATTAAAAACTTTACTACACTCTTTACTTCACTATTGTCACTCATTCTGTACCCTCTAGGTTTCTTCTACTTGAAACTCGCCTATTCCATAGGTTTATAGTTCCATAGTTTTTGGTTCTACTACTGGTTCTTCTTTTTTAACTTCTTCTACTACTTTTGGCTCAGGATTTGCTTGTTCCTCTAAATCCTTTGCTCTTTTTAGTATATCCATCATTCCCTTCTTCTCCAAATACTCAATTCTTTCTGTGTTTGTTAATACCGTGCCTTCATGCGTTTTAGCAATTAACTTCAATTCTGCTTTGGCATCACGGGTTGCAGGAATTATTTCACCTCTCTGCATTGCACCGATATAAGATTCATAACTCAAACGTCCTTCAGATACCTCTTTACCCAACGCTATAATTGTGTTTGCATCAATAACAGCAGGTGTGTAATCTTTGGTAATATCAACAACAATAGAATTATCTGTGTAACTGACTTTTCGCCAATTACAAATAACTTTAATCAATTGCTCCATCGCGTTTCCAATAGTAGTTGCTATATCCGCTAATATACCCTGTTCTCCTGCACGATGTATCATTGCGGCTTCACCACTCTCAATACCATTTACTTCATTTGCCAATATCTTTGCACCCAATATAGCCATCTGCTGTTCTTTTTTATCAAGTGCTAATTTAATGTCCTCAAGTCCTCGTCCCTCATACTCCAAATATTTGGCAGTGCCTCCGGGAGCTATAATAACTGCCTCTGTAGAACCTATACCAATACTCTGAGTATCTGTAGGTAATCCACTAAAAACTGCTGTTGGGCTCGCCGTCCACATAATAGCTTTTTCATGAAAAGCCGTGTTTCTATAATGTGCTATATTTACATTTACTAAATCGCCAATAACTGATTTGCTTAATTCCCATGTTACGCCTTGCGCTGTTACAGGATAAAAAGGTATGTGCGTCATCTTCTTCCCATCTTGTAATGGATACACTTCATCAACTACTACGTTGCGTGTTACGCCTTGCTCGTTTAAATTTGTTACAATGACTTCAGGTTCTACAATGATTTGCCTATAGAATCCATCATCATCAATCTCTAATACCCTGTATGTTGTCTTTAGCTCAGGTATAAAAGAATCTACGCGAACATATTCTGTTTCTTTCAACACAACTAAACTAGTCATGATTCGGTTGTTTATACGTTTCTCTTCCCAATTTATAATTGATTCAGCAGTGTACATAGTGCCATAAGGACTCATGTTCATAAAGCGTGCTTCATGTTTAGTCAGTGCCCTATCACCATCTACATATGGATGGTCTACAAAAAGTCCTACACGATTTGTCACTATTGTTTCCACTTCTATTTGTTCCATAAATGTGTAAATGGACTCATCTTTAATAGTAAATGATTCAATCAAATCACGTACACTAGGTGGAAGTTTTATAAAAGGAAGTTTACGGTTAAGTAATCCTCGGTATGCCTCCACTGAGCGTCCTGTTGCGTTAAACAACTCCGCGTATTCAACAAATGAATTGTAGTCGGCATTACCCTGTGTGTCATTCGTGTGCCCACCTAAACGAGGTAAATAAACTTCTCTATTAACAGTATCCTTTACAGCGTCTTCACCCTCTATTACGTCTCTTGCTTTTTTCCATCTAGGAGCATATTTGACATAATCGGGGTGCGGTATCTCAATACCTTCTATAAATGAATATTTATTTCCCTTTGTATCTTTTATAATTTTTGTATATTCTAACACTATAATTAACCCATCCTTGTTGGTATTCTTTTAGTTTGATGTACTGCATGCTGTATTCTATAACGCATTTCATCAGCAACGTGGTCTTCTTGATGGTCTGCGATGTCCTCAATCTTCTTGTCATGTCTAATTAACGTAGGTATAATCCTATTAGGTGTTTCACACGTATTAAAGATAAATAAACATGGTCTATCTATTTTAGGATAATTTACAGAATTTTTCAAGTGAGTCCTTAATATGTCCCAACCTCGTGGACGACTACCTGCTGTTTGGTCAGCTTTAGTAAAAATATCAAACAACATATAATTGTCGTTTCCATAATACCCTGCGTTTAACTCGTGTATAAGTGACCTATAACTAGAATCTTGCTTGGGACTACTATTCCATACCTGATGGTCGCCGGGCCCCGGTACTATTCTTTCAATGTTTTTCAATACTGCATTAGTTCTTTCCATTTTACTAATACCTTGCCCAATCTCATACGCAGTAAGCCCTATACCAATATTTTCTTCACCCGTCCATCCATACCATTCTGCTATACGAAATAATGTGCCTTTTGGGAATACTACGGTTTCCCCTTTTACTACTACACCGTCTTTTGTTGTGTCAGCCAATTTTACTGAACTCCCATCCGACTGAGCCCACCAACCAACACTAAACGGGTCTGTGTAGCCCCAATCAAAACTACGGTCACAATACCATGAAAAGGGAATTTCAAATGGCGGTATCATGTGTACATCAGCATCCCATACATCATCAAACATTCCACCTGCAACTGCATCCCAATCACCATCCAACAACATACGAACAGTGGCTTCATTGCCAACACCCATTACCTTGCCCTCATACTCTTCTTTGTCTATAGAAGGATTGTCAGATAACTGTGCGGGTATGAACTGTCGCAACATCCCACCTTTAGTATTTGGCATTTGCACAATGCTCATGGGTTCTGCTATTTTTACAAATTCTCTACGCCAGAAATTATGAGATATGCCTCCGGGATTTGTTCCCAATAGTATACGTGGAAAGTATTTAGCTCCATACTTTTTTATTACTGCATCTGGCAATGGGTTGTCTTTGGGGCGTCTAACCCTTGTTCGCAAATACTCATATTTTGTACGGGTAAAGTGCGTGGCTTCATCAATCATCAACACATCCATCTCCGCACCTTTGTACAAATACTTGTCGTCCTCGTGCTGACAATGACAAAGATGAATTATAGAACCGCCCATAAACCCATTATGCTTTCCATTCCTAAACTGTATAATGTTTTTTGAACTGTTTATCTTCACATATTTGGAATGGACTGCATCAAGAAGCAATGTATAATATCCACCACTGCCTACCATGTGATTGTCATCAAGTTCTTTCTGAGTTAACCTAAACAAATAAATCTGTATTCCCGGTACCTCCATAGCCCACACAATAGATGCTATACGCATTAAATAACTGTTGTGAGTGGGAATAAGGTACTCACCGGAAAGATAGCAACTACTATCACTGTCAACCTGTATACATTGCATTGCACGTTTTTCTACCTTGCGTACATCAGAAATGTAGTGGCGTTGCCTAGCTGTTCTAAGGCTACCCATGCTTTTACGCTGTTGCATAGATTTGTCTTTGCTGTTGAATAATATCATATCAGCAAATACACGTACACGCCACGCACAAGTAGGGCGTCTACTATCCTCTCGTGCATACATCAAAGACTTTTGCCCAAGTGACAACAACATGAAATGAACATCCTTACACAATTGTTGCCCATCGGTATACATCTCTACTTGACCCGCTGATCGCTTATATCTATAACTATCACTGTAAACAGTACCCCGCACATCTAACATACCTTTTAGTAAGTCTGTGCGTTGTGTTATTGAACCAAGCTGGTAATCAATGGGTATAAAAAGGTCACGTGGTTTTACTCCATATAACCCCACACTTTTTAGTAACGCTTTCCAATCCTCTTTATCATAATATTTTCCATCTTTATACTTGGTTAAATTGGTTGTTGTTGACGCACACCTGCTTGTAATGACCATGCCTTTCTTTGCCTTACGAGCATATACCCCACCACCAAGAAAAGCTCCCAAAATGTAAGGGTCTATGTCAAGTACTCTCTCTCCGAGCTGTACAGGTTTTGTTACCTGTATAGTGTGATTGTTTCGTTTTCCATGTTCTGCTTTTATACTGTGACGTATTTCATTCGTAGTTTTAGGGGTGTGTTCAGTAACTCTATTTAACCTATTTGTGCGTGAAAGTGTGCTCCACTGATGTCTGCCGTCACATGCGATAACCTTACTTTTTATACCATCAAATTCAACTTCATAAGTAGCACTAACTTTATCTACTTTAGATTTCGCTACTACATTACATGGTTGTCCGTGTTCATCAAATACTTTATCGCCTACAACAAGTGATGCCATAGTTTTCCACCCGCAGGTAGTGAGTATAGGAGTGTTTACATCTAGTGCCTTGCCCCCACCTACTGCTCCACCATATAACACTTCTGTTGCAGGAGTATTAAGTGCGAGTAGTTGTTTGGGGTGTAATTTTATATCTAATGCCATTCTTTTCTTCCTATTATTTATATAGCCTTAACTTTTGGTTCAGGCTTGTACTCAATTATTTTAAACTCTTCTGATTTTACTTTCTCGTTATCAACACTAACATTAACCACGAATGAACTGCCTTTCTCCGCAGTGTCTTCATGACTCATACCAATATAACTTGTGAGTTCTTTGAGTGCTTGTCGTCTATCCGCTAATTCCAAAGTAATCACCGTTATATCCGGGTTACGTGGATGAAGTAGTCGTTTCACTCCTTCAATACATACTGCCCAATCCCCTAACCGTTCCTTATACTCTTTTAAATCAAAAGTATCGGAGTCGTAGGGACTGCCATCAGCAGTAAGAGGTTGTCCTAGTTCATCAATTAAATCAAATGGATTGTAAAATGCTCGTTTCCACAATACATCAGTTATCTTTGTTTCCAATTCGGCAACACGTGTCGAAAGTACCGCAGTCATAAATTCTTTTTTGGCTTCTATAATTGCTTCATTAGACAACAACGTGCCCACACCTTTACGCCCTGCTTTCTTTGCGGCTTTGTCAGCGTGCCCACCATTCATACATACCTCAGCTACAAACAATTTCTCCTGTGGCTTCAATACCCTGAACCAAGTTGATTCTTTTTCTAATCCATTTATTATTTCTTGTCCATCAGACATGTTAGTTCTCCTAATAATCCCGCAGTATATTTTGTACTTGTAAATTTGATACAAGTTTACTGCCTTCGGGGACGATGTTTCGCCCTATTTGTGTGCTGTCTTTTTTAGTTAAAGAAGTTAATAACTTTTTAGCTTTTCTACTATTTGTAATAATATCACGATAAAAAGATTTTGTAGCCATAACTATACCCTAATAATCTTTGCGCACATCGTATTTGAGTATGTCAATGGTGCGCCCGTTAGAGCCCTCCATACAAAATACCTTGTCATTAAATGAAATGTCAATCGGGGCTTTGTCTTTGTCTTTGAATATAAGTCTTACTTTTGAATAAGGTACGTCTCGCGCTCCCGTGAATACCATGTCGCACATTTCATCGCACCTGTTTTCGAATAAATACCGTTCTACATTGTCTTCTACATACTCCGTATATTTGCCCGCTAGCTTTCCCACGAATTTTACTATCACTATTTTCTCCTTTCTTGTTGTTTACTATACTCTACATTGTTTTTAGTGTTTTTGCAATGTAGGTGATTATGGTGTAAAGTAAGTTATATTCAATAACCCTTTTTCTTTATGCCATACAAATGCCTGTGCTCTACGATTTCCACTATACCCATTTTCTATTTCCCAATCACCATGCTGTGCTAGACTAGGAATAGTTCTAATAATTACACTACCAAAATCCTCTACTACTTTTTCAGCATGGGTGTGTCCGATATGAAATTCAATATTTGTACACTGAGATAAATACTCACGCATTTCAGACTGATAAATTGAACGTAATCGTTTAGCATCTTTTTTACCATGTGTAAATCCTATCATGTTACAACCATACACAAAATATTTCCTTGATTTATGTGAGTTGTCTATAACCACGGAATCCACGTCTTTATATTGTGCTTCCATTACACAGCCCAAACTGTACATACGAACTTCATCATGGTTGCCTGCAACTATCTTGACTTCAACAGCATATCCACAACTACGCCAAAACTCAATAGTATCCACAGCAGTTTTAATAGCCATGTCAAATGATTCCTTGTGTACACTCTCTTCTATTTGTGGTGTGCCATGAGATGTTGACTGTAAAGCGTTATCACAATTTAAAAAATCTCCGCCTAAAAGCATTACTACTTTCTCTACATCAAGATGTTTGTTCATCTCATAAAAATATTTGTTGGCTTCTAAATATACATCATGTGCTAATTGCATGTTGTAAGGTTTATCAGAATTTGTAGAAGCTACAAAACGACCTAAATGTGCGTCAGGAATCTGGATTTCTAAACATGTCTTTCCCGTAACCACTTCATAAGGAGTAGGGGGTGTAAATACATATTCTTTAATATGGTTTTCAACCATCTCTGCTATTGCTTGTGGGCTAAGTCCTTTTATTCGATTCCATATGACCTTGAACTGCCACATAGGTTTATCCGATTTACCCCATTGATTGGTTACAATTTTAGATGCTTCCCAAATCTTTAAATCTATATTACAAAACTCTGCTAGTTGTTCCGCATTTGTAAACTTGGTTGATGACAACACTGTTTGCTTAATAGTGTTTTTTTCAACAACCTCTTCTTTGACTCCATTTAATTCATCCATTTTGGGCTCTCCTCCTTCCATCCTCTTCTTATACAATCTAATATATCTTTTAATTGTATCCCTCAGTATACCAAAGAAAATCTCAGCTTTTTCTACGCCAAAAGTTTCTGTGTACTCTGATACCTCGCGTAGCCTCGTATTGGGTATATTTTCTAACATTTATTCTCCTTTTCCTTCTTTTCAATCATTTCATTAAAAGCCATGAGGCAACTGAATTGTATAGGTTCCCCGTTTCTTAAGTGCATAAAATATGTTTCGCTGATACTTTTTTCCAAGGAGTGAATAAAAAATGGCACTTCTAACATCTGTCTACCATAATATGATGCCAAAGACATCCATGTAGTAAAATCAAGACTGTCCACGACCCCTTGTTCATAGTCTCTTATTATATAATCTGACAAGTGTGTTAGTATTGCTACATCGTGAATACTATGCCTTTTTTTGATTCGTTTATCCATTTGCTTACCCCCTGTAACACCACCGTTGTCCAACTATCGTAGCGTCTATCACTTTTATAACTCACAATTTTCTGTCCCACGTAACAATTAGTGGGTTTAAAAACTATAGTGTGTTTGTTGTCATATGTGATTACGTCTGATACTCTATTATACACAAATAACGCCACAGTGTCTATAGAGTAGATTTTTAACAAGTGCCTGTATATGGTTTCAGCTTTTTTACTCACACCCTGTGGAATCAGTTTTTCTCTATCTTGTTCATATAAGCAAACCTTTTTGTAGTTTAGTACGTATGCGTAACTGATGTTGCCATATAACAAGTGCTCTAGATTTGTACCCGTTTTCCTTTTCTTAGCTCTTTTAATAATTTCTAAACAACCACTGTTGTAAACAATTACTCCATAGGCAGGACTCAATTTACTTGCTTGTGTCATAGTGGCTTCACTTAATTCAGGTGGTACCACGTAGTAAAAGAAATGGGTTTTGGGTCTGGCACTGTGTTTGCGTTTCTTTTTATCAGCAACTAAGTCACTCTTGCTAATTTTTACTTCAAACTCGTAACTCACGCCTTCTTTGCTTATAGCTAATACATCCATGTTTCCACATTCCTGTGCCACGTGCATATCCCTTTTTGTGCGGTAGTGAGCCATTAATTCATATTTTATTTCCTTGGTTAAGTCAGTTTCCACTAATTGCTTCGTCCATTGTATTGTGTGAAACCTTTTGATTTATACAATGTAGCTGTGCCACCTGATACTACTCTCACGAATTTATTTCCACATGTGTCACAAACAAACACAGGGGATTCGCTCATGGCGTGAAATTCTTCTATTGTTTTGCCACAATTTGGGCATTTATAAATATACGTTGGGATGGTGTGCCTCCTTTCCTTTTTTGTATTTCTTGGCTATGGCAGTAAACACCTTTTCACCTAAGTACCCCATGCAATAAGCACGAGTCTCACAGTCATCTACACCTACAGCTTCTAATACGTGATCCACTAAATGTGTTAACTCATGTATAACAGTATTGGTATCCCATTTGTCTTCAACCCATGTTAAACTACCATGACAATAGCCATCGTATTTTATACCTCCTAAATCACAACTACTGCCATCTAATTCACTGCATGCTTTTACAAATGTGGTGAAGTCACCAAAAAACCATCCAGTGGTTATATTAAAGACAGGCAATACTATTGTTATATCCGCTTTTATTTTCTTGTTCATGTTCATATTTCTCCTTTTACTCTTACTTTTACTCAGTTTTACCCATAAATTAGGGTGTTACTACTTTTCTTCTATTTACCCCGACAATAACTGTGTTACAGGTGGTTTAAACACGGTTTGCTGTTACACCTTTTTACACAGTAATATGTGGGTTTATCTTATTTTATCTTATCCCTTGCCGTAATATTCATTTTCATCTGTTGTGTTCGTAAATGTTATTGAAGACCTTAAATCACTTGTACCACTTGTACCACTTGTACCACAAGTAACGTATGTATTGTAGTTGTAGCCATAATAACCATAGTGGTAATAAGGATGAGGGTCTACCCCCCATGGACTAGGGTAAGGTGTGTACGGTATATATGGGCAAGGATATACAGGTGGTGTATATATAATCTCTTCTAGTACAGGTACCTCTAACCCAAGTACATCTTGTAATTCGTTATATAATTTAAGGG
>Ga0307987_1000652_pt1 | contig 20509 bp, 15 predicted proteins | sample EllFjometagen181_FD_203157 | JGI IMG/M metagenome (GOLD analysis project Ga0307987, IMG submission 203157) | Marine microbial communities from Ellis Fjord, Antarctic Ocean - #181 | ecosystem: Environmental > Aquatic > Marine > Unclassified | place: Southern Ocean | collected 2014-10-08 | reverse complement strand
GACGGGCACGGTATCGCCACGGTGGCCGATCTGCTGCTGCTGGCCCCCGAGAGCTACGAGGTGTTGCCCCGGGCCGTCCAGCCTTCAGAGTCTCTGCCCACCGGCCAGAAGCAGGTGCTGCGGGGCACGGTGCTCCGTCGCCTCAGCCGTCTGGCGCCACTCGGGGCTCGACATGACGTGGTGGTGGGCGATGGCCAGGCCGAGGTGGTCTGCCGCTGGGTGTCCCCGCGGGACGACGCCTTCTGGCGCTCAATGTCGCCCGGCTCAAAGGTGGCGCTGCATGGTCTGGTAGAGCTCGAGGGCGACATCGTCCTGCTGCACGAGGCCGAACCCGTGTGGGTAGACAGCCGTGGGCAAGGCAGGCAGGCCTGCTACGACCTCGAGGGCGTCGCCGACGCTGAGCTCCGTGGGCTGCTGCGGCCGGCGCTGGACACTTTCGCCGACAAGCTCATCGATCCGCTCCCGGAGTCCACCCGCAAGCGCCTGCGCCTGCTGGGCTTGGGCGAAGCCCTGCGCCGTCTGCACTTCCCAGTGCTCGGCTCCCGGCGGGGACGCGAGCGCATGGCCTTCGACGAACTGCTGCTGTACCAACTCGGACACGGCATCGGCCACAACCGTCGGCCTCAGGAGCGCGGTACGGCCCACACGGTCCATCACCGGCTCATGTCCCAGATTATGTCCACACGCTCACAGCCCCTGAGCGACGGCCAGGAGATCGCATTCTCGGAGATCCGCCGGGATCTCGCCAAACCAAAGCCCATGAACCGCCTGCTTCAGGGTGACGTGGGAGTTGGCAAGGGCTTGGTCGCGTTGCTGACCGCCGTCATCGTCGCCGAAGGGCGCGAGCAGGTCGTGTTCATCGCTCCCGATGGCCTCGCCGCCGAGCACCGCTTCCTGTTCGCCGAGCCGCTGCTGCGCTCGGTGGGCCTGATGCCCGCGCTGCTGCTGGACAAGCCCGACGCTGCCCAGGCGGATGCGTTGAAGCGCGGTGAGATTCACGTCGTCTTCACCACGCCGGACATCTGCAGCGCCTGGCCCGGCTTCCGGCGCTTGGGCTTGGTGGTGGTCGAAGAGCGTGAAGAGTACGGTTCGGTGACCCTCGCCGATCTTCCTGGTCAGGGCTCCCGGCCCGATCTGCTGGTGCTCACCGACGCTCCGATCCCCACCAGCATCGCGTTGACCGTGTTCGCTGACATGGACCTGTCCCTGGTCCCCGGGCAGCACATCACGGGTCTGCAGGTGGTCTCCCATCCCTGGTCCGAGCACATGGACGCCTACGCTACCGCGCGGGCGGAGCTCGAAGCAGGGCGGCAGGTCTATGTGGTGCTGCCTATGATCGGAGGCCAGGAGCGCCTCAACCAGCGGGAGCTGGCGCGCTTCGCCGATGCTTTGCGAGGCGACGCCTTCCCTGGTGCCCGCATCGGGGTGTTCTCCAAGGTCCAGAGCCGTGAAGAGCGGCACCGCACCCACGAGGACTTCCTACACCGTCGCATCGACGTGCTGCTCACTACCACCATCATCGAAGACGGGCCTGCCGTGCTCAACGCCACCGCCATGGTGGTGCTCGAGGCCGACCGCTTTGACCTCGTCCGGCTCCACCGCTTGCGCGCCCACGTGGCTCGTGGCGTGCGACCCGGACGCTGTATGTTGGTGCTGAGCGAGCAGCCTGATCCCGAAGGCATGCCCAGGGTCGAGCTGATGGTCAGCGAAAACGATGCGTTCCGCATCGCTGAGCTCGACCTCGCTGCCCGCGGCGCCGAGGCGCTGCTGGGTGAGCGGGCCAGCGAGCTACCCCGCTTCCGCTACATGGACCCCCTCGAGCATCGGGACCTGCTGGTACGGGCGCGGTCCGAAGCCTTCGACATGCTCGGCCCTTCTGGCGACCTGAGTCAGCCGGGCTTCGAGCAGATCCGCAACGCCCTCGAGCAGAGCTGGAAGCGCTGGTTCCCTGGTACGCCGGTGCTCGGCAAGAAGGCGGTGTCCTCCGGTAGGGGCCGCTCGGGTCGTCGCCGTCGCCGTCGTTCTCGCTCTCGATAGGAGTCCGCCATGCCCAGCGCCCGCAAGTGTATCGTGATGGAAGCGGCGCCGGATGCCGTGATGGATGTGCTCACGGACTTCGCGTCCTACCCCAGCTTCATCCCCGAGATTCGAAAGGTGGAGATACTCTCGGAGGGCCCTGATGTGTGGGATGTTCGATTCCACGCTCACGTCATTCGGCCCTTCCAGTACACCCTACGCCTCGAGCGTGAAGGCGTGCACCGCTTGCGCTGGACCATGACCAGCGGGCTGTTCACCAGCAACGACGGGGCGTGGGAGCTCGAGTCTGTCGCCGATCAGGCTCCAGCAGCGCCGCGTACCAACGCCAGCTACGGCATCGATCTGGTGTTGGGGGTCTTCGTGCCCCAGGCCCTGGTCAACTCGTTGGTTGGCGAGAGCTTGCCCGCGACCCTCGAGCGCTTCGCGGCCCGGGTGCACCAGCTATTGGCGGTAGATCCAGCTCCGGAAACGCCCGCTGTCTGAGGAACGGGTCCACGCGCGCGATGATGCGCTGGATTTGCTCCAGTGGTGCGGCGTGAGAGCCGCCGATGAGCACCACCAGCTCTGCATTGGGCAGGATCTGCGACATGCGTCGGGACAGGTGCAGTGGGGTGAAGAGATCGCGCTCGGCCGCCACCACCAGTACGGGGGCCAGGATGCCCGGGAGGGACTCCCAGGCGTCGTGTTCGTCAGCCGCCACGGCCGTCTCGACGAACACGTGCCAGTCGATGTCGCCCAGGTGCGCGAGGTAGCTGTGGAAGTCCACCCTCGAGATGGTTTGGCGATCCACCAAGGACAGCCTGTGAGCCACTCGCAGGGGCAGGGGGCCGCGGAAGGCGAGGTGGGGCAACCAGCGGCTCACCCTGGTGGTGGCTCGCACCAGCTTTCGGGTGCGGCGCATCAGCGCGCTGGTGCCGGGGGTGTTCATGAACGTGGCCAGGACGCTTCCAGCGGTTCCCTGCATCGGGATCAGGGCGCGGGAGCCGTCGGGGTGCAGGCGGCGGTGCTCGAAGATCACCTGGCAACCCATGGAGTGCCCCGCGAGCACTGGGCGCTTCGCCCCGCTGGCTCGAATCACTGCCTGGAGATCCCTGGCCATGCGGTCGATGCTCAGGTCAGCCCGTGTGGGGTCTCGTGGGCGCTCCGACAGGCCGTGTCCAGGGTAGTCCCACAACACCAGCTGGTGGCGGTCGGCGAAGATGTCCACGAAGTTGCGCCACCAACCTGTGGATACGCCCGCACCATTGCAGCAGACGATGGGCGGGCCGGTCCCTATCGAGCGCCAGTAGATGGCGAGCCCGTCGTCGCTGGTGACAAAGCCGCTGCGCATGTTCATGGCGCTGCCTCTTCCGCCTCGTTTACGATGGGTGGCGTATCCAGGCCGAGCCATCAGCGCCGGCTATCGGTTCTTCTCGACGAGGTGTCCGCGTGAGCCAGCAGCCCAGCAGCGCTCCCAAGGCCCGGCCCGCTTTCCCTGGCTTGGCCTTGGCCCTGGGAGCCATCACGCTGCTGGCCCTCGCCTGGCGCCTGTGGCTCATGCCCCGGTACTACGGCTGGGAAGAGAGTGACTACGGCAACCTGGCAATGGCGCGGGGTGTGCTGGAGTCGGGCTTCACCCATTACGACATGAACCACCTGCCGCTGTACTACGGGCTGAGCGCGTTGGTGCTGGCGCTGGTGGGCGACACGGTATTGGCGACGCACCTGGTCAGCTTGGCCGCTGGGCTGGCAACCGTGGTGCTGGTGGTGCTGCTGGCGTGGCGCCTAGGTGGGCGCGAGGCTGCGTGGCTCGCGGGGCTCGTCGTGGTGTTCCAGCCCGAACTGGCGCTGTACAGCTCGTCCGCCTTGCGTGAACCCCTGTATGCGGCCTTGCTGCTGGGTAGCCTGGCGCTGCTCACCAAGGAGCGCCTGGTGGCGGCGGCGGTGCTGGCGGTGCTGGCCTTCTTGGTGCGCTTCGACGCCCTGGTCATCATGGGGCCTGTGTTGTTCATCCACGCCCTCGGTCGGTCTCCCAGGCCCCGGCGGTTGGCACATGTGCTGCTTCCGCTGGCGGTGGGTGTGGCCCTGTGGTCGGGGTATTGCCACATCGAACACGGTATCTGGCGCTTCTGGGAACACAGCGTCACCGTCAACCTCGAGACGGGGCTGGGGGAAGAGGCCGGAGGGCGGCTCGAGTGGATGGCCAACGGCGCGCGGGTGTCCTCGGCCCTCGGCCTGTCGGTGCTGCCGTCGCACCTCGGCCTGTTTCTCCCTGTCGCCGCCTTGCTGGCCCTGCCAGGCATGGTGCGCGCGGGCCACGGCGCCCGGCGCAGCCTGGCGCTGCTGTTGGCGCTCATCACCGGTTTCTGGCTGGCCATCGGGTTCACCGGCCAGCACGAGCCTAACCACAACCTGTATTGGAAGTGGCTCCTGCCCCTGGTGCCGGTGTGGGCTATCTGTGCGGGCCTGGGCTCGGCCTGGCTGCTGGACAAGACCAGGGGCCGTGTTCCGCGCTCTCTGGTGTTCGCGGTCCTGGGTGTGGGGCTTGTGACGGCCTGGGTTCAACAGCTGGACGAGACCCGTCGTCAGCTCGCGGTCTCGGAACAACTGTACAAGCCTCAGCTGGTGCTGGCTCAGCGCATCGAGGCGGAGATCCCCGCATCCGTCCCCATGATCCTGGACAACATCCCTGCTTGCTGGTTGGACCGTGTGGTCCACGAGCGCACCCTGTGGACCTGGATGGACATCCCGGTGCCCGAGTCCGGCCGCGCCGAGCTGGGGGCTTGGATGCAGGAACAAGGCATCGGCTGGGTGCTCTGGTTCGAGGAAGAGTGGACTCAGGCACCTGTGGTCGCGCCGTGGTTGGCCAGCGGTGGCAGTCAGCACCTCGGGCCGGTCATGCTCATGGAGATCGAGCGCGAGGATGCCTACGGATGGATCTGGTACCGGGTCGACCCTTGGCCACCTGTTCTACCCAGTGCTGAGAAGCCCCGTTGACGCCGGTCTAGGCCACGGTTATCAAGCGCTGCGACTGGGGCAGTAGCTCAGCTGGGAGAGCACAGCGTTCGCAACGCTGGGGTCGAGGGTTCGAGTCCCTTCTGCTCCACCATTATTAGAGCCGGCGTTAACGCCGGCTCTTTTTTTATGCTTGGCTTCGTGTCTCTTACTCGAGCCCGCGCTCCTCGAGGTCTTCTTCCTCTAGGCCCAGGAAGTGTCCTACTTCGTGGTAGATGGTCGTGCGCAGTTCGCGGATGAGCTGCTCGTGGTCGCGGGCATAGCGCTGCAGGGGCCGTCGGAAAAGCAGGATCGCGGCGGGTAGGTGGGACCAGGGGTCCTCTATGGAACGCTCGAGCAGCGAGTGCCCGCTGAAGTAGCCGAGAAGCTCGCCGGGAGAGAGGGGCGGGTCGTACTGGCGCAGGATCTCCTCGCTGGGCACTTCCTCGACCAGGATCGCCACGTTGACCAGATACTCCCGCAGGCTTGGGTGCAGAGACTCGAGCACCTCTTCTACCGATGACTCGAGCTCTTCTTCGCTGAGCTCGACGGGGAAGGGGTAGGTGGCAGGGTCCAGGCGGGCGGCCCGGGCCATGTCGCGGTCGGCGCCTTCCCAGTCTTCACGGCGCTCCCGCAGCAGCCCCCTGGCGTACCAGGCTTCGGGGTTGGCGGGGTCTTCGCGGATGGCTCGGTTCAGGGCGCGACGCGCCTCTTCGAGCTGCAGCATGAACAGGTGCATGGTGCCCAGCGCTGCCCATGCGTCGGCTCGCTGTGGGTCCGCCAGCACACAGCGCCGGTAGGAGTCGAGGGCCTGCTCGACGCTGCCGAGATCGCGGTAGCACTCGCCCATCAGGAACAGAGCATCGCCGTGGCGGGGGTCCATGAGTAGGGCCTGCTGGCAACTGTCCAGGGCCACCTCTGGATCGCCGCTCTGGAGCGCGAGCTCGGCGTGCTCGAGCAGCTCCGCCAGGGTGGTGGGGCTCGATTCGCTCATGGTTCAGCTCGGGGCGCATTCTGCGGGGCCGAGGGGGCGCCCGGTGTGGGCTCGGCGGGCACTGGTGGGTCTGGGCTAGGCTCTCGAACGGGTTTTGGGGTGGGAACCGGGAGCTCGGACGGTGCCGCGGGGGCGTTGAGCCCATGGCCGCTGACCAGCTTTCTCTGGGTGTCTTGGTCGATGGCGTAGCTGGGACCCAGGCCCAGGTCCACCAGCTTCACGGCGCGGCGGATGCGCTGGCGATCCACGAACACCATGCGTTCCATATAGGGCTCGTGCCCGGGGTGCTCGATGCGTAGCACGAGGGGCGCGCCGGGAACAACCTGGTCCATGAAGATCCGCTCGGGCCCCTTGCCCGCCGCCATGTCGTTGAGGAAGATGGCAGACTGGGCGGGATCGAGGTCCAGCTGCAGGATGGTGTGGATGACCACCGGCTCGGGGTCCGGGAAGACGCCCTTGATCACACCGAGCTTGGCCAGCACCAGCCCGAACAGCACCAACAGGACCAGTGCGCCGCCGACGATGCGGACCACGCGCCGTTTATAGGCGTCCACGTTGGTGGCCCAGCGCTCGCCGTGGGTGGTAGAGATGGTGACCCTGGCCCGGCCGCTGCGGCCGGGGAGGCGGCTGGGAAAGGCTTTGAGCTCGATGACCTGGGACTCATCCTTGAGGTGCAGGGTGCGGGGGGCGACCTGTAGCCAGGGCTGCGAGCTGGCCACGTTGCCCCGCAGCCGACCCTTGCCAGAATTGCGAACGGTGATGGTACGCACCACGGGCTTGAGCAGCAGGCCCAGGGTGATCTGGTCCGGGCCTTCCACCGACAGCTGCGGGGTGTGACGGGGCTTTGCCGGCGCGTCGGGGGTGCCGGGCTGGAAGGTGCGGCTGCGGAAATCGGGGGGCGGCCCTGGCATGGGCGCCGAGGGTTCCGGCTTGGGGCGCTCGAGGGCCGGCGTGGGCCTGGCGGGCCCGTGTGTGGGCTTCGGTGGATTGGCGGGTTTGGTGAGCCTTAGGGGGTCGCCGTGGTTGCCGCTCCGCTCGGGGGTGTCCTGGGCCCAGGCAGGACGTCCCATCTGGATCTCGGAAGGCGGCTCGAACTCCAACGGTTGGTTGCCGGACTTGGGCGCATTGGGCACGGGCTCGCTGTGCCGCTCTGCGCTGGTCCTCAGACCGGCGGGGACCTCGGGAGCACCACGTGGCGCGGTGGAGACACGCTCGCGCTTGCTTCGCTGATCGTCGTAGTCCCGCCTGCGGTTGAGGTCGGAGAGGATGCGCCAAGCTTGCTCGATCTGGCGGTAGATCTCGTTGGCCCGCTGGAGGTCTTTGAGGGTTCGGGCCCAGCGATAGCGCTCCCGATAGGCCTCCTCGACCTCTTCGGCGGTGGCCTGAGGCGTGATCTGCAGCAGATCGTAGTAGTCGGTGAAGTTGTCGTCTTTGGGCGCCAGTTTGGGGTCGTTGCTGTCGAAGAGGGACTCCTGGTCGCCACCGCCCACCTTTTCCTCGAGGTAGCGGGTGGTCTCGGCGTCGGTGAGCCCCATCTCGGAGGCTTGGCGGCGGATGGCGGACTCGGACTCGGAGGACAGCCGGCCGCTCACCAAGCTGCCCTGTACGAACAGATCGAGCATTTGCAGCTTGCGGTCGCGCTCACGGGCAGCGACTGCCTCCACGTAGGCGCGCATCTCGGTGACCAGCACCCGCTGGACCAGGCTGTTGTTCTTGATCAGCCAGAGGGCCTGGTAGCGGAACTTTGGGTTGGCCTGCTGGGCCTGCGCCCAAGAGCGCTTGGTCTTGACGCGTGACTTCACCTCGTCGGGAGGTGTGTCCGCGGCGATGCCATAGTACTCGAGCAGCGAAGCCTGACCGAGGTCGGACAGGAAGGCGTCGATCTGCTGGAGGTCCCGCGCGTCCATGGAGCTACTCGCGGTCAGGGGCTGCTGACCTAGCCCCGTGTGGAGAGGCCGTCAACGACGGGCAGGAACGGCGACTGGTGTGGGGTAGGAACAAGGCCTGAGATCACCGGATTCTGGCGCGCCCGATATTCTGGCGAGCGCTCTCGATGCGGTCGCGAGACAGGGAGCCCTTGATGGAGATGGTGGCGCTCCGCTGGGCGCCGGTCTCGACGTCGATGATGTCGACTTCGAGGATCTGATCGGTGTTGTAGCGGTAGATGACGTCGATGGGGGTGCCCCGGGGGCGGGGAGGCAGCCGGTCGAGGATGACGTCACCGATGACCATCACCTCGTCCCGCGTGTTCCCGTGGCCTTCTGTGATCTGCACCCGTACGGCGGTCATGTTGTCGTAGGCGTAGGCGAATCGCCCACACTTCTCGGTGGGTAGCGCCGAGGCTTCGGGGATCAGCTCGACGATGCGCTCCCGCAGGTTGGCGTCGAGCACGATGATGCCCAGGGGGTGAGTGGCGATGTCGGTGATGGTCAGCCCCGGAAGGCCGGTCTTGGGCTTGCTCGGTGACGGCTGCGCCACCCGCGGCTGCTCTACCGAGCTGGCGTCCACCAGGCTGGGTCCTTCCGCGTCGAAGCCCGGGTCGGTGGCGACGGCGTCCTGCCGGTTGGGGGCCGGCGCTACCGGTTCTTCGATGCCCAGCGGCTGGTCCGGGCCGATGATGGCGGGATGGTCGCGGCGATGGCGGTAGACTCCCGCCAGGGCGGCACCCATGGCCACGCACTCGTCGGGGTTGAGCTCGACATTGGGTTGGATGCTGGAGCGTCGGCCCAGCTCATCCTGGATCATGGGCATGCGCGTGGCGCCACCTACCAAGACGACATCGTCGAGGTCCTGCCAGCGCATACCGGACTTTTCGAGGACGAACTCGCAGGTGTCGGTGCACTGCTCCACCAGATCGCGGCACATCTCGTTGAACTCGGCGGCGGTGACGGGCACTGCCATGCGGCGCCCGCGGTAGTTTACGGGGATCACGGCCCGGGGCTGGGTGGTGAGCGCCAGCTTTGCGGCCAGGCAGCGCTCGTACAGCTCCTGGTAGGGCTGGGGGTCGTCGCGGGGGTCGCCGCCGAAGCGGGAGACGAACTGCTCTGCCACGTGGGAGACCAGCCGGTCGTCCCAGTCCTTACCGCCCAGCTCGGCGTTGCCGTCGGTGGCCACGGCCCGCAGGGTGTTGCCTTCGATGCGCATGATGGTGACGTCGAAGGTGCCGCCGCCAAGATCGAAGACCATGAAGGAGTGGGTGGTGCCCATGCGGTCGAGCCCGTAGGCGATGGCCGCTGCGGTGGGCTCGTTGATGATGGACAGGACGTTGAGGCCCGCCACGGCGCCGGCTTCAGCGGTGGCGGCGCGCTGGGCTGCGTTGAAGTATGCGGGGACGGTGATCACGGCGTCGGTGATCTTGCGCCCGAAGAACTCTTCGGCGTCATTGCGGAGCCGTCGCAGGACGATGGCGGACAGCTCTTGAGGGGTGTAGCCCTGGCCGAAGTACTCGAGGGTGAAGTCTTCTTCTCCCATGGAGCGCTTGACGAAGCGCGCCACGTTCGAGGGGTCGGCCACCACCATCTTGACGGCTTCTCTGCCGACCACGAAGGCGTCGTTGTCGTAGAAGTAGACTACTGACGGGACCGTGGCCTCACCGTCGGCGCTCATGATGATCTGTGGCTTCCCATAGCGATCCACGTAGGCCATCGCCGAGTAGGTGGTGCCGAGATCGATACCGAGGACGATTTCGAAGTCGGTCATTGTGCCCTCAGGACTTCGAGGCCGGAGGGGCCGCCCGCTCGAGCAGGCGCGCGATGATCACCTCTTCGGGACGAAGCACACGATCGGCTCGGCTGAAGCCGCGCTTGAGCACCTGCTCGACCGCCTGGTCTTTCTCGGGATCTTCGGTGGGGACCACCTGGACGGCCCTGTGGAGGTGGCGATCGAAGGTCGCCTTGCTCTCGACCGGGACGATGTCGCGGCGGTACAGCAGCTCGAGGAACTCGTCCACCAGGTACTGGAAGCTGTCGGCGATGACGTCCTGGGAGGCTTCTTCCTGGACCAGGCTGGTCTGGAACCAGGACAGGCTGTCGTAGAAGAGCAGCAGGTCGAGCAGCAGGGGCTTCTCCGCCTCGAAGACGAAATTCTCCTTGTACTGTGCGAGCTCTTCGTAGAGTTGGTCGAAGGCCTTCTTCTGGACGCTCTCTTCCTTCTTGCGCCGCTCGAGCAGCTTGCGGATGCTCACCAGGGCGCTGGCGAGCTCTTCGCGGGTGACCGCGTTGCTCTGGTCTCTGCTCTTGTCGCCGTTCACCATGTCCTGTCTCCTACGGCTTGGCCAGCTCGGTTGCCAGGTTGATGAAGGTGTCTTCGAGGGCGATGGACTCGTCGCAGAAGTGGAAGTCCGAAGGGCTGGACGCCAGGCTGCGAAGGAAGCTCTGGCGGACCTCGCGGCCTACGCCGATGCTCACGATGCGGCCGCCGGAGTTCCGGATGCGGTGGGCCTCGGTGATGGTGTCGTGGGGGTTGTCGGGGTGGCCGTCAGTGAGCACCACGAACACGCGCTGGATGCCGGCCTTGGGGCGCACGAGGCGGCGGGCGGCATGAAGCGCTCCGGACAGGGGGGTGGAGCCGATGGGGGTGAGGTGCTCGAGGGCTTCGCGCAGGCGATCGGGATCGGCGGTGGGCGGCGTGAGCACGCCCCCGGGGAACGCGATGATGGCCACCTGGCGGCCCGGTCGCAGGGTGCGCTCCACGAACATCAGCGCGGCCCGGCGGGCGTCCTCGATCTTCTGACCGTACATGGAGCCCGAGCAGTCGATGAGCAGGGTGATGTGCATGGGGATGCGGTTGTGGGCGAGATCCTCGAGGGTCAGTAGCCCCGCAGACAGGCGGTGCGCCAAGGCCTGGCCGGTGTTGAGGTCCATGGCCTCGACCTCGACGATGCCGTTGACGTTGTAGCGGAAGGTGACACTCAGGCGCGTGGCGCCCATGGGGCGAGGGGGAATGCCGTAGAACTCGAAGTGCCCCAGGACGTTGCACTCCATGGGGTCGGGGTTCTCGCCCTGGACCAGCCAGAGATCCATGGTGGTCTGGTTGTCGTAGGTGGTGACGTAGTCGTCGCGGGTCTGCTCGCAGGGGATGCGGCTGTTGCGGCCGATGACGCGGCTGTTGTGCAGCTTGCCGTTGCGGAACACCACCATACCCAGGGAGTGACTGGTGACGTCGTGGGTGCGAATGTCGATGGGGGGCGCGTCGCCGGTGAGGCGGGCCGCTTCGAGGGCTGCGGTGAGCGCGGCGCCCATGGAGACGCACTCGTCGGGGTTGATGTCCGTGGCGGGCGCCTTGCGGAACAGGCGCTCGACCATGCGCCGGACCATGGGCATGCGGGTGGAACCGCCAGCCAGCAGCACCGTGTCGATCTCGTCGGGGTGCATCTTGGCGTCGTCGAGGACGTCGCGGGTGAGCATCTCGGAGCGACGGAGCAGGCCGAGTGTGAGATCCTCGAACTGTTCGCGGGTGACCGCCGCCCGCAGGATCTTGCCCTGGAAGTCGTAGAAGATGTGGACCTTGGGCCGCCGTGACAGGCTGATCTTGGCGCTGACGCACTTCTGGCGCAGGTCGTGGTAGGCGGCGATGTCGTCCAGCGGGTCGATGCCGTGGCGCTCCACGAACTGCTGGGCCACCCACTCGATGAGCAGGTCGTCCCAATCCTTTCCGCCCAGCTGGTGGTCGCCGTTGGTGGCGATGACGTTGAGATCACGGCCGTGGATATGGACGAGGCTGACGTCGAAGGTGCCGCCGCCCAGGTCGAAGACCAGCACCTTGCGGTCTTTGCCCATGTTGGACAGGCCGTAGGCAAAGGCGGCCGAGGTGGGCTCGTTGACCAGCTTGAGCACCCTTAGGCCGGCCATCTCGCCGGCCATCATGGTGGCTCGTCGCTGCTTGTCGCCGAAGTAGGCGGGCACGGTGATGACGGCCTGCTCGATGGGGTGACCCAGGCGAAGCTCGGCGTCGTGCTTGAGCTTAGCGAGGATGAAGCTGGACAGGCGCTCCGGGTTGAAGGCCTCATCGCGGTAGTGGAAGGCGTAGTCGTCTTCACCCATGTGACGCTTGACGAACTCGACCACCTGCTCCGGGTAGACCACCGCGCTCTGCTTGGCGTAGTTACCGACGATCACGTCGTCTTTGTCGAAGAGGATCACAGAGGGTGTGAGCCTGTCCCCTTCGGCGTTGGCGAGGACCTCCGGCACGCCGTGGCGGTTGACGTGCGCGACGGCGCAGAAGGTGGTCCCGAGGTCGATTCCTACGGCCTTGGTGGTCATCGTGGTGCTGCCTCACTGGCTCGAGCGGACGTAGCTTCCAGCTAGGGGAAAACCCGGACTGGTCGCGTGATCAGGTAGTATACATCCTCGTGGGTTCCTGTTGAACGAAGCTCTCGGCTTCCTATGGAGGACAGCGTGGAACTTGTGCTCGCCAGTGGCAGCAAGTGGCGTAAGGGACTGCTCGACAGCGCGGGAATCCCGTGTCGTGGAGTCGCCCCAGATGTCGATGAATACGCGATTGTAGCGGACACCCCCGCGTTGACTGCCGCCGCCCGCGCTCGCGCCAAGGCCCACGCCGTGGCCCGCACTGTGGGGCCCTCCTGTCTGGTGATCGGCGCGGACCAAGTGGTGCATCTGGAAGGCGTGGTGCTGGCCAAGCCGTGCGATGAGCGAGCGCACGTCGAGATGCTCACGATGCTGCGCGGGCGCACCCACGAGTTGCTGACCGCGGTGGCCCTGGTGAGACCCCGCGATGAGGGCTTCGATGAGAGGGAATTTCAAGAGATCACCACGCTGACCATGCGGGCGGATCTGGGGGGCCACGAGCTCGCCGCCTACGCTGCGAACGGCGAAGCCTCCGGCTGCGGTGGCGGCTACATGATCGAGCGCTTGGGGGCGCAGCTGTTCAGCGAGGTGCGCGGCGATTGGAACAATGTGGTGGGGCTGCCCCTGTTCCGCTTGATCACCGAGCTGCGGGCCCTGGGCTGGCGGCCGGCCTTCGCTCCGTCGGCTGCCGGCGGTGGCGGGGCGGGCTAGGGGTACCCATGAGCACCGAGCCCCACCCCGCACAGGAACTCGCCGAGCTGGTCGCCCACCTTCGCCAGCTCGCCGGGGCGTGGCAGGGGGTGGGGGTGCGCCAGGTTCGCTGGACCGAGCTCGATCCTGACTGGCCCGCCTGTGAGTCTCCCTCCGAGGAATCTCCGGCGGTCGCGGCCCCCGCTCCGGCCCACGCCGAGGGGCCCACGCCCCCACAGGAGACCGAGCCGGACACGCCCGCGTCGCTGTTCCCCCATTCGCAGCCACGCCCCCGCGCGCTGCCTCCCCGCAGGCCGGTGTCGGCCGGTCCCAGCCTCTGGGCGGGCTACGGCACCAGCGCTGGCCCCGAGAAGTCCATGGAAGCGGTGCGGGAAGATCTCGGCGACTGCCAGCGCTGCGCCCTGCATCGGCAGCGCAGCGAGATCGTCTTCGGCGTGGGTGACCCCAAGGCTCGGCTCGTGGTGGTGGGCGAGGCCCCCGGATTCCACGAGGATCGCCAGGGGGAGCCCTTCGTGGGGCCTGCTGGGCAGATGCTCGACAAGATGCTGGTCAATGTGCTGGGGCTGCAGCGTTCGCAGTCCTACATCATCAACGTCCTCAAGTGCCGCCCTCCGGACAACCGCGATCCCGAGCCGTCAGAGGTCGATGCCTGTCGGCCGTTCTTCGACGCCCAGATCAACGTGATCCGCCCTGCGGTCATCCTGGCCCTGGGCCGCTTCGCCACCCAGTCCCTGCTGGACAACCAGCGCGGTATCAAGGCGCAGCGCGGCCAGTGGGGGGACTACCGGGGTATCCCGGTCATGCCCACGTTCCACCCGGCGTACCTGCTGCGCAACCCATCGGACAAGCGGCTCACGCTGCAGGATCTGCTGTCGGTGAAGCGCCGGCTCGAAGAGACCGACGCAGGCTGACTCAGTCGCCGAACTTCAAGCCGCCCAGCAGGTCGCCGAAGGTGCCCAGGCTCTTGGTCTGCTTGGCTTGCTTCTTCATTTCCTTGCGGGCTTCGACTTCGGCGTTGTCCGAGTCGGAGGTCTGGCTGAGCTTGAGCTGTCGACGCTGACGGTCCAGCTCGATGATGCGAGCCTTCATGCGCTTGCCGCGGCGGATGCTCTGCTGCAGCAGTACCCCCGGGGGAAGCTCGACTTCGCGGCCGGGGATCCAAGCCTTGATGGCGTCGTCCACCAGTAGCTCGACGCCCATGCGCTCGACGCGCTGCACCACGCCTTCGACCTCTTCGCCCACCGGGTACTTGTCGGCCAGCACCTTGAGGGGGTCGGGGGTGAGGTGGCGGATGCCGAGATCCAGGCGACGACGCTTGTTGTCGACCTCGAGGAGCTTGACCTTCACGGTCTGGCCCATCTCGAGTACGGCGGAGGGATGAGCGATGCGATCCCAGGAGATGTTGCCGATACGGCACAGGCCCGTGATTCCTGGAGCCAACGCGACGAAGGCGCCGTAGTCTTCCATGCGGACGATCTTGCCTTCGTACTCGCCGTCGACCACGAAGTCTTCGCTCACGGTGCGCCAGGGGCTGGTCTCCGGCAGGCGCATGGTGAGCGCGACGCGCTTGCGCTTGGAGTCGACCTCGAGGATCTTGACCTTGACGGGTTCCCAGCGCTTGAGCACGTCTTCGGGTTTGTCCTCGCCACCGCCCCAGGACATTTCGCTCTTGTGGATCAGGCCTTCGACGCCGCCGAGATCGACGAACGCGCCGTAGTCGCGCACCGAGGTGACCACACCTTCGAGCAGCTGGCCGCGCTTGGCGGTGGCCCAGAACTGTTCCTGCGCTTCTGCGGCCGCTGCGTCTTGCAGGGCGCGACGGGTGAGCACGACTTCGCGCTCGCGCAGCTCGGTGACCTGGAACTCGTAGGTCTGGCCAACGAAACGATCGAGGTCGCGACCGGGGAAGCGGTCGATCTGGGAGACCGGGCAGAAGCCCTTGGCGCCCGCGATATGGACGATGTAGCCACCGGCGTTGCGGGACTCGACCCGGCCTTCTACCGGAATCCCCGCGGTCATGGCGGCCTCGAGAGCTTCGAGCCCACCGGACTTCACCTGCCGGGACAGCTGGACGCTGTCTTCGCGGATGCGGAGGATGCGGGCTGTGATGCTGGCGCCCAGGCGGGCTTCGTCTTCGGTCAGATCGCTGACACTGATGCGGGCTTCGGACTTGGCACCCAGATCGATGAAGGCGTTGTCGCCGTCCATGCGGACCACCAACCCTGTGACCTCGTCGCCCACGTCGAAGCCAGTGCTGACAGAGGTGGCTTGCTCCATTGCGGCCTCGAAGGCGGCGCTGTCCATGCTGGCGAGCTCTTCGAGGCCTTCGGTGGAGAAGGGCTCCCGGGAGGCCTTCTCGGGCTCCGGCTGGGCCGGATCCGGGGCCGGTGCGGCCTCGGACTGGACTGCGCTGGGCAGGCCCGCTTCGGCAGCGGTGCCGGTGGGCTGCTCGGCCGGTTGATCCTTGCGACGGACGGTCTTCTGAGGCGTGCTCATAACGGTGGCACCTGCGTGCTGGGCTTTGGGCCCGAGGGAGCCCGCTCCATATCGGGGCCCACCAGCGGGTTCAAGGCCCGGCGGCCATACGTTGACGAAAGGCCGACTCGGCGCGGGTCAGAGTTCTCCCTGCCCATTCCCACACCGTGGCTGGACCCCCCTGCCGGGTCGCGATAACCGCGGGCCCGATGTCCCACAGCCCCTCCCCGGACCTGCGGCCCTACCACTTCGAGCTACCCGACGAGCTCGTGGCCCAGGAACCGCCGAAGCGGAGGGAAGAAAGCAGGTTGTTGGTGGTTCGGCGTGGTGCGCTGGAGGACCGTTCCTTCGCTGAGCTCGACACCCTGCTCGCCCCTGGCGATCTGCTGGTGGTGAACGACACCCGGGTGATGCCGGCCCGCTGCTGGGTGCATCGGGCCAGCGGGGGCAGGGTCGAGCTGCTCTTCCTTCAGCCGGGCCCCGGGCCGGTCGAGGTGATGCTGCGACCCGGTAAACGCCTGAAGGTGGGCGAACTCCTGCGCGGCCCCGACGGGGAGCAGGTGGAACTGCTGGCGCTTCAGGACGACGGGAGCTGGCGTGTACGGACCACCCCAGAGCCCCTGGCGCTGATGGGGCGACTGGGCCACATGCCGCTTCCTCCCTACATTCGACGTGCTGACGCCCCCAGGGACATCGAGCGCTACCAGACCGTGTATGCGCAGCAGGCGGGTTCCGCCGCGGCCCCCACGGCGGGCTTGCACTTTGGCCCGGGATTGCTCGGCCGGCTCGCGGCCCGGGGGGTCGAGCTGGCCTTTGTCACCCTCCACGTGGGCCCCGGAACGTTTCGACCGCTGCGCCAGGAAGACCTGGATCGCGGCGAGCTCCACCCGGAGCACTACACCGTGCCCACTGAGACAGTGGCCGCCATCGCCGCTGCTCGTGCCCGCGGCGGGCGGGTCGTGGCGGTGGGAACCACCACGGTGCGCGCCCTCGAGGCCGCCACCCCTGCGGGCAGCGTTCTCCCTGTGGCCGGCGCTGGCACCACACGGCTCTTCCTGCGCGAGGGCGACCGCCTCCGGGTCCCCGACGCGCTGATCACCAACTTCCACCTGCCGGGCAGCAGCCTGATCCTCTTGGTGGCCACCGTGCTCGGGCGCGAGCGGCTGCTCGAGGTCTACGGTCACGCTATCGCCCGGCGTTATCGGTTTTATTCCTATGGCGACGCGATGCTCGTCCTTCCATCTCCAGGCTAGCGCTGGCTGCGCTCGCACCGGGGTGCTGCACCTGCCCCATGGTGAGATCCCCACACCGTGCTTCATGCCCGTGGGGACCGCCGGGACCGTCAAGGGCGTGACGCCCCAGGAGGTCCGTGACTCGGGTGCCAGCATGGTGCTCGCCAACACCTACCACCTGTGGGTTCGGCCGGGACACGAGCTCGTGCGCAAGCTCGGTGGTCTGCACGAGTTCATGCACTGGGACGGGCCCATCCTCACCGACTCCGGCGGCTACCAGGTCTTCAGCCTCAAGGAGCACTGCAAGGTCACTGAACAAGGGGTGCGATTTCGGTCGCCCATGGATGGGCAGTGGCGGATGCTCACGCCAGAGCTCGCTGTGGAGATCCAGGAGACCCTCGGGGTCGATGTGGCCATGGCTCTGGACGAGTGCATCGAGGTGCCGGCGACTCCCCAGCGCGTGCGTGCCAGCACCGAGCGCACGACTCGCTGGCTCGAGCGCTGCCTGGCCGCGCGGCGCCATCCCGAGCGCACCGCCCTGTTCGGTATCGTGCAGGGGGGGCTCTACCCGGACCAGCGTCGGGACCACGCCCGTCGCCTCGCCGACATGGATCTGGATGGCTACGCCGTGGGCGGCTTGAGCGTGGGGGAGTCCCACACCGAGATGCTCGAGATGATCGAGGCGTCGGTCCCGGAGCTGCCGGGTGACCGGGTCCGATACCTGATGGGCGTCGGCTACCCCCTGGACATTTTGGAGGCGGTGCTTAGAGGTGTCGACCTCTTCGACTGTGTGCTTCCGACCCGGAGTGGGCGCTTTGGCCAGGCATTCACCTCTCTCGGACGGCTCACCATCCGGCACGCCCGCTATCGGGAAGACTCCAGGCCCCTCGATCCCGCTTGCAGGTGTTATACGTGCCGCTGCTTTAGCCGGGCATACCTCCGGCACCTCTTCTTAGGGAAGGAGATCCTCGGACCAAGACTCCTCACCTTGCACAATCTGAGCTTTTATCAAGAGTTCATGGGCAGGTTGAGAGTCGCGGTTGGAGAAGGCCTTTCATCCCTCGAGGCGCTGCGATCGCATGCGGAGCTCACCTCCGCTACCATCCCCGCGCAGGAACCCTAGCGCCCCACCGGGAGGTCTTATGACCCCTCACATTGCCAACGATGTCTTGATCATGCTCGACGCACCTGCTGCTCTCGGCGGCGGAGGGATGGGGTCCACCCTGTTCATGGTCGTCATGATTGTGGGCATCTTCTATTTTCTCTTGTTCCGCCCGCAGCAGAAGCAGGCCAAGGAACAACAGGCCTTGCTCGCCGGTCTCAAGAAGGATGACCATGTGGTCACCGGCGCCGGCATTTACGGAAAGATCTGGGCGGTGAAGGACGAGACCGTCATCCTCGAGCTCGCCCGCGACGTGCGCGTCGAGATGGAAAAAAGCTCCATCCGACGGAAGATCACGGACGGCGACGCCACCCCCATCAAGCAGAAGTAGCAGGGAGGCGACCATGACTGGAACGTGGTGGGCCAAGCTGGCTCTGATTCTCACGGCGGTTCTTTTGTCCGCCTATGTGCTGTTGCCCAACTTCCTGGCCGAAGACAACTTCGACCAGCTCTCCGAGCAGGCCGAATCCGTCAACGCGGTGCCGGTTCAGGAAGAAGTGGAACAGGACGTCTCCTGGCTCGCCGGGCTGCTGCCCGACACCGAGTTCAACCTGGGTATCGACCTCGCCGGCGGCATCGACCTCACGTTGGTGGTCGAGGTCGAGGAAGCCGTGCTGTCGACGGTGCAACGTGACGCGCGGCCCATGCGGGAGTCCCTGCAGCGAGAAGGCATCGCGGTGGAAGAGGTACGGCGGATGCGCGGTCAGGCCGCCCTGCTGGTGCTGCTGACCGAAGGTGAGAGCCTCGCCGACCTGCGCTTCTTCATGCAGCAGCGCTACAACGGCTACAGCTACGAAGGCACCCAGCTGCGCGATAGCCTCGAATACCATGTCTTCCTGCTGACGGAAGACTCGGCCGAGTACATCCGCAAGCGCGCGGTGGAGCAGGCCCTCGAGACCCTCCGCGAGCGTGTCAACGAGACGGGCGTCAAGGAGCCCACCATCATGCAGAAGGGCGGCAACCGCATCACGGTGCAGCTACCTGGCATGGACGACATCCAGCAAGCCATCGATGCCATCGGCACCACCGCGGTGCTCGAGTTCATGATGGTGGACGAGGACATCAGCCCCGACGTCATCGAGAAGGTGCTGCTCGAGGCAGAGAAGCAGCTGGATGCGGTCAACTACAACGACGACCGGGCCTTGAGTGACTGGCTGATCCGCACCGGCCGCATCCCTGACGGCGACCGGCTGCTCTGGAAGTACCAGAAGGACGTCGAAGGCAACGAGATGCGCGTCAACGCGCTGGTGGTCAAGGACGAGATCATCCTCACCGGCGACGACATCAACGACGCCCACGTCTCCATGAACCAGTACAACGAGCCCTACGTCTCCATGGCCTTCAAGCCCCGCGGCGCCCGGATCTTCTCCGAGGTCACCGGCCAGAACGTGGGTAAGCGCTTCGCCATCGTGCTCGACTCCAAGATGCGATCGGCCCCGGTCATCCGCGAGAAAATCGCCGGTGGCATGGCCAGTATCGAGATGGGCGGCGGCGGCTACCAGGAGCAGATCGCCGACGCTTCGACGCTGTCCCTGGTGCTTCGGACCGGCGCCCTGCCGGCTCCGGTCACCATCGCTGAGGTTCGTGTCGTGGGTGCCACCCTGGGTCAGGACGCTATCACCTCCGGCATCGAGGCCACCTTCCTGGGCGGGCTGCTGGTGCTGGTCTTCATGCTCATCTACTACAAGGGCATCGGGCTGGTGGCCGACGTGGCGCTGGCAATCAACGTGGTCTTCATCATGGCGCTGCTGGCGGCCTTCGGTGCCACGCTCACCCTACCGGGAATCGCCGGTATCGCGCTGACCATCGGCATGGCGGTCGACGCCAACATCATCATCTTCGAACGAATTCGAGAGGAACTGAGGCTGGGCAAGACCGCCCGAGCCGCGGTGGATGCCGGGTTCGACAAGGCCGTCAGCGCCGTGCTCGACGCCAACATCACCACCTTCATCGCCGGTGTGGTGCTCTTCTCGTACGGTTCCGGCCCCATCAAGGGCTTCGCCGTCACCCTCATGATCGGCATCGTCACCACGCTCTTCTCGGCCATCTTCGTGTCTCGCACGATGCTGGACCTGCTCACCCGCAAGGCCGCTACGCGGCTGGCGTTCTAGGAGGCGGGCCATGCAGTTCATCCCAGACAATGTAAACCTCGACTTCGTCGGCAAGCGCAAGATCGCAGCCATCATCAGCACGGTGCTGGTGTCCCTCTCTGTGGCCGTGTTCTTGATCGTCGGCCCCAATTGGGGCATCGACTTCACCGGTGGCGCCGAGATCCGGCTCAAGTTCGAAGAGCAGATCGAGATCAGCGAAGTGCGCGAAGCCATCTTGGCCGTCGGTCTGCCTGGCGACTCGGTACAGTCCATCGGTGGCCCGGAAGACGCCGAGTACTCCATCCGTGTGCAGGACGCGGCCTTCGGCTCCGAAGAAGTCCGCGAGCTCGTCAAGCAGAAGCTGAGCTCCACCTTTGGCGCTGACTGGATCGCGGAAGAGCGTTTCGAGGCCGAGGTCGGCGCCAGCATGACGCTCCAGTACGCCGGTGCGGCCGTGCCCCTGGAGCAGATCGAGGCGACCCTGACGGGTATGAAGGGTGTCAAGGTTCGCGAAGCTCCGGACGACAACA
>Ga0307987_1000651_pt1 | contig 20517 bp, 11 predicted proteins | sample EllFjometagen181_FD_203157 | JGI IMG/M metagenome (GOLD analysis project Ga0307987, IMG submission 203157) | Marine microbial communities from Ellis Fjord, Antarctic Ocean - #181 | ecosystem: Environmental > Aquatic > Marine > Unclassified | place: Southern Ocean | collected 2014-10-08 | reverse complement strand
CAGCTTCCCCAAGCACCAGTACGCCGTGGAGCTGTGGCTCGACCCGACAGGCCATGCCGTCAAAGCCAACCTCTACGGCATGGGCTGGGAGTCGGACTGGATTCTCAACGGCAACTACGCCGACCGAGCCTTGTTCCGAAACAAGCTGGGCTACGACCTGTACAACGCCTTCGGAAACGACGGCGAGTGGGCTGCCGAGTCGGTGCTGTGCGAGCTCGAACTGAACGGCGAGTGGCTGGGCGTCTTCACCCTGGGCGAGCGGGCCAAGCGCGACGACGAGCGCATCGCCATCTCGGACGCCACCGATGGCTCGAGCTGGATCGTCAAGAATGACGACTCCGACGGCTTCATGTCGTCCACCACCTTCAACGCCTTCTGGCAGCTGGTCCATCCCTCGGACAGCGAGGTGGAAGCCCGGGTCTCCGCCGAGATCAAGCTCGAGATCCAGACCTACCAAGCGGTGGTGGCGGGACCCGACCCCGAGGCCATCTGGGACGTGGTGGACCTGGACAGCGCCGTGGACTTCGTGATCGCCCACGAGCTTTCCCGCAACAACGACGCCTACTTCCTGTCCGTGCACATGTGGAAGGACACCGACGGGCTCATCCACTTCACCCCCTGGGACCTGGACCTCGGCTTCGGAGGCTACCCCATCCACAGCTGTGGCTGGGATGCCTGGGTCAGCTACCGATCCCCCGCCATCACGGCCTTCGCCGAGTCCGACACCTTCCGCGTCCGGCTGGCCCAGCGCTGGCACGAGCTTCGCCAGGGTCCGCTTTCCACAGACGAAGTGATGGCCCGGATGGACCGCTACACCGAGGTGATGGGCGACAGCCTGTACCAGAACTTCGAGGTCTGGCCCATCGCCGAGATCGAGTTCTGCTGGGACGGAAACTGCTACCTCTGCCCCACCGAGAGCGTGGATGCCGAGCAGGCCTACGTGCGCGACTGGACCCAGAACCACATGCAGTGGATGGACGACAACATCGACCGCTATCGCTAGGCCTCGCACCACGGGACACCAGAGGGGCTGCCATGTTCGCACATACACTGACCCTGCTGGCCACGGCAGCACTGGCCCACTACCCCCACGACTTCGCCTTCTACGTAGCCGTGTCGCCCTCCGATCCGCCCGCGTGGGTGGCCACCACCCTGTTCCGCACCGAGGCGGTGATGTCCGTCCGCTCCGCCGACGCCGCTGGGGTGGAGGTGTTCTACGTCTTCAGCGGCACGGTGCAGGACGACAGCGACAGCGCCATCCAGCCCTCGGCGGGCGAACTGCTGGACGAGCAGCGTCTGTTCATGGCCACCACCGGACAAGGCCTGTGGGAGAGCCTGGACGCCGGCGAAACCTGGGCCACACACACCGACATCCCCGACGACGCGGTGCTGCGCACCCTCGAGTCCTCCCCCGCCATCGCCAGCGACGCCACGGCCCTGCTCGGTGGCCTCGGTGGCATCTGGAGGACCACCGATCGGGGCGACAGCTGGACCCTCGCCGCCGACCAGGAGACCGAGCTGTTCGTGGACGTAGCCTACTCCCCTGACTGGTCCAGCGACGGCCGAGCCTGCGCCATCACCGAAGGCGGCGCGCTGTGGTGCAGCGACGACCACGGCGAGAGTTGGGCCGTAGTGGGCCCCACCGGGGCCAGCGAGGCCTGGCAGATCGCTATCGACGACGACCAGCGACTGTGGGTGGGCACCGGTGGAGGGCTGGTGCGTTCCGAAGACAGCGGAGAGAGCTGGGACACGGTCGCCGTGGACACCATCGTGGACTCCCGCAAGGTCACCACCGTGGAGTACGTGGGCGGAAACGTGCTGCTGCTCACCACCGAGCGCCACGCCGTGTGGCGTTCGGACGACGACGGCGCCAGCTGGAGCCTGCACGCCGACGAGCTCCAGACCATCCAAGACACCGAGGGCCACGGCTCGAATCACTACTACGAGATCCAGCGGGCACCCGACGGCCGCATCTGGCTGGCCTCCCAGGAAGGTCTGGCCTATTCCGACGACGACGGCCTGAGCTGGAGACCCATGGAGACCGAGCTGGGAGACACCGTGCGCGGCCTGGCCATCGCTTCGGGGCTCGAGGACGACAACCCCCTGCTGCTGTTGGGCAGCTACGGCTCGGGGGTCAACGTTGTGGACGCCGAGGTCACCCACGCCAACACCATCAGCTTCGACCTGAACTGGAACTACCTGCGCTCCCTCAGCGCACCGGCGGACTGGGTGGACAGCGGCGTGGTGGCGGTCACCGGCTCCGGCCGGATATTCGTCACCAACGACCACGGGCAGTCCTGGGCCCAGACCATGGACACCGATCGTCACCCCAACCGCAGCGCTGCAGCCCCCGACTACAGCACCGATCCCCTGCTGCTGGCGACCGCAGGGACAGAGGGCGCCGGCGCATTCTACCGCTCCACCGACCATGGCCAGACCTGGGAAGAAACCGAGCAGCTGGGCGGTTCCTGCGACGGCGGAGGTTCCGAGGTGGCCTTCTCCCCCGCGTACCGCAGCGACGGCCTGGCCTGGGCTGCGTGCGGCTCGGGCCAGCTCTTCGTCACCTCCGACCAAGGCGCCACCTGGACCCTGATCGGAACCGCCGGCGCTCGAGTCCGCAGCATGGCCGTCACGCCTGGCGGAGCCGCCGTGTTCCTGGGCACCGACGTGGGCCTGTTCGAGTCCACAGAAGGGTCGGCTCCCGCGCTGGTGGCCTTCGAGGGCGAAGAGGTCTGGGGCGTGGGGGCATCACCGGCCTGGTCCACCCTGCCCTATGTCTACGCCCTCACCCTGCACCAGGGCTGGCATCGCAGCAGCGACGGCGGCGAGAGCTTCGAGCACATGGCCACCGCCTCCCCACAGATCCCCCTGGCGGTCACCCTCTCGCCGTCGTTCGAGAGCGACGGCACCCTGGCCGTGGCAGGCTTCGGCGGCGCGTGGGTGAGCCGGGATCGCGGCGAGAGCTGGGCGACCGCCCACGCGCTGGAGTTCTACCAAGACTCCCAGCCCCAGCTGCGCTACGACGATGCCTGGGGTCAGATGGGCGGTGAAACCCTGGGCGCCCAAGCCGAGGGAGCTCAGCTCACCGTCGGGCTGCGAGGCGTGGGCATGGACTTCATAGGGCCCACCGGTCCCGACGGCGGTAGCTTCGAGGTCGCCGTGGACGGCGGCAGCGCGGAGTGGGTCTCCACCGAAGGCTCCCAGGCCACCCGCCAGACCCTCTGGTCGGTCTCCGGCCTCGACGACGGCTGGCACGAGGTCACCATCACCGCCTCGGGGGACGGCTGGATCGAGAGCGACGCGGTCCGCTACTGGAGACTGCCCGACGTAGCCCTGGGCCCCGACTGGCCGGAGACCGACACAGACACAGACACCGATTCGGACACAGACACCGACGCCGATGCCGACACAGACACCGGCCGGGACAGCGGCGCCCCCCGGGACAGCGGCGAACCACCCGCGGGGGATCGTTGCGATGGCTGCGTCAGCGCTGGCACCCCGGGGCTGGGATTCCTGGCGCTGCTACCCCTGTGGATCAGGCGGAGACGGACAGCGAGGCCCTCACTGCCGGGCTAAGGCTCGCAGCCCTCGGAGGTCCGCCATGCCCATGTACGAGTACCACTGCCTGGACTGTGATGAAGAGTTCGAAGAGCTGGTGCGCTCGGACGACGAGGCGGTGGAGTGCGAGGCCTGCGACTCCGACAACGTCAAGCGCAAGATGTCCACCTTCGCCGCCCACACCGGCGGCCACACGCTGTCCGCCATGGGTCCCCCCAGCGGGGGCGGGGGCGGAGGCAGCAAGTGCTCGGGCTGCAGCGGGGGAAACTGCGCCAGCTGCTGATCAGCGCGGTTCCACCCCGATGACGTAGTCACCCTTCGTCGCCACCACAGCCGTGATCAAGCGCCCGCCGGTCACGGCGTGCTCTTCGAGCTCATCCACACCCTCGCTCCAGATCCCATGGGTGTCGTCCTGGGTGGGGGTCCACAGCACCACCGCGTCTCCAGCACGGGCCGCCTCTGCCTCGACCCGCAGGGATCCGCTGACGGGATCGCTCAGCAACACCTGGATGCGGCCCGGTGCGGCCCGCGGATAGCCCCGACTCAGGAGCGCGAAGAACTCCTCAGTGGGACCGAGCTCGGCGCCGCCAGCGCAGTCCAAGCTGTTGAGGTGGACCACCGTGGCGATGGGTTCCCACCCGTCGTCCACCCAATGCAAGCTGTGGGGGTCCCCGCAGGGCTGCCGCCACTGCCACCAAGCGCCCCCTTGGGCCCGGACGTCCTCGTCAGCGGCGTAGCGTACCGCGACCTCCAGCACCTCGGAGCTGGTGCTCCAGAAGCCGTACTCACCGATCCACACCGCGGTGTCCTGGCTCTCGGCCAGGGTCCAGATCAAGCTGTTGGTAGCCTCGAGGCTCAAGCCGGTGGTGTCGATGGACTCGGCGTAGTTGTGGGTGGAGCCCACCAGGTTGAAGGGCTCCACGCCCATACGCCCAGGGTCGGGGAAGATCAGCCCCAGAGATGGATCGCCGGCGGGGATGGCGGGCTCGAGGAAGATCAGCTGCTCGGCACCCGCCCCCCGGATGGCCGTGACCAGTTCGGCCAGCAAGCCCTCGTACAGGGGGGTCAGCTCGGTGGCGAATCGGGAGGTGTCGGGTTCGTTCAACAGGTCGTAGCCCGCCACCTCGGGGCGCTGGGCGAAGCGGGTGGCCACCGCGGTCCAGGCGGCCACGAAGTTGTCCCGGATGCCGTCGCTGTTGTCGTAGAAGTGGTTCCAGGCCGCCACCACCGCCGGTGCGCTGTTGCGGTCCCCGGTCACGCAGGTGCTCCGTCCGTCAGTCATGGTGGCCCACTCCGGGGCGCCGTCCCAGCCCTTGCCAGGCCGAGCGTCCTCGGGACAGGCCTCGCCTTCGGGGGTGTAGATGAAGGCCGAGTAGGCGTCCTGGTGCATGTCGATGACGGTGTAGATGCCGTGCTCCGCTGCCGCGGTGACGTAGCTGTCGATGGCATCGAGGTAGGCGCTGTCGATCTGTCCACGCTCGGGCTCGAGCCGAGACCAGTGCACCACCAGGCGCACCACCGACAGTCCCCGGGCGGCCATGGCGTCCCAGTCCTCATCCGTGGTGGGAAGGGTGGGTGGGTGCTCCGGGCTACCCTGCCAGTACTCCCCCAGGGATGTGATGTTCACACCCCGCAGCAGCACCTCGCGGTCGAGATCATCCACGATGCGATGAACGTCCACCGCCAGGGGTCGCAGCTCGAGGGGATCGAGTGGGGACGAAGCCGTGTCATCGTGGGGGTTGCAGGCCGCCAGGGGCAGCAGGAGGGCCGGACCGAGGTAGATGAGGCGGGGCATGGGCGGAGCTTAGACCACCGTGGAACTCCGATCGACAGAAATCCGTTGGACCCTCGTCGACAAGGGCCCTACCCCTTGCATAGGTGAACGATTTAGACTATCGTTCACGCCATGGACGGTGAAACTCAGAGCCTCGCGCGCCGAAAGAAGATCCTGCGTTCAGCCGAAGAGCTCCTGAAGCACTACGGCTACGCCAAGACCACCGTGGCCGACATCGCCCGCCAGGCGGGTGTTGGCGTGGGAACGGTGTATCTGGAGTTTCCGTCCAAGGACGACATCGTGGCCGCTCTGGCAGAGCACCGCCACGGGACGGTGCTCGAGGCCCTGCGTCGGGCGGCGAACAGCGGCGGAAGCTACGCAGACCGGCTGGTGACCATGCTCGACGAGCGCGTCGCACACTTCGAGCGGTATGCCCAGCAGGGTCAGCACGGACGGGACATGGTGACCTGTGGCTGTCCGGCCGTAGGAATGGTGCACGCGCGCTACCGCTCCGACGAAGCGGGCCTGGTGGCCGAATTGCTCGAGCAGGCCACCCAGGCCGGTGAGTTCGCCGTCTCCGACCCCCCGCGGGTCGCGCGCATCATCCTGCTGTTCGTGGACCAGCTCATGGATCATCCCGACCTGGCCGACCAAGAGAAGGCGGGGCCCGAGCGTCATCGGTGCACCCGCCTGGGGGCCCAGTTGATCCTCAACGGCCTGCGACGACGAACGCACTGAACGACATTTGATCGACACATTCGGGTCTGGCTCTTGACCCAAGCGTGAATGATTGTAGGTTTCATTCATCAGTCATCGTTCACTGTCCGGCATACCCGGACCAGGAGCCACGCCATGAGTGATCCTCGCCACAAGCCTTCCCTGCCCGACAGTCCCCTGCCACTGCTGCCCTTCCGTGGAGGGGTGGTGTTTCCCAACACCGTCGTCACGGCCCCCGTGGGTCGCAAGAAGTCCATTGAGCTGATCCAGTCCTTGGCGCCAGGAGATCAGCTCATCGTCGGCCTGCAGCGGGATCCCAAGACACGGGACCCAAGCCTGGCCGACCTCCTCCCCGTGGCCGTCCTCGCGCGACTCCGCAAGGCTGAGCAGGTGCGTCCGGGGCGTCTCCAAGTCACCTTGGAGGGGATCACCCGCGTGGCGCTCAGCGACCTCGTGTCCACCACCCCCTATTGGCGGGCGTCGGTACACCCTCCGGAGAAACCCGACACGAGCACGGATCCCACGGAGCTACGCGCCCTCACCGAGCTGCTCGTGGAGCAACTCGAATCAGCGGAACCCGGCACCACCAAGGAACTGAAGCTCCGGCGGGGCAAGACCCTCAGAGGCCCTGGACAGGTCGCCGATATCGTCGCCGCCTCGCTGGGGCTGCCGTCGGATCGCGAAGCGCGGGTGCTGCTGGCCTTGGATCCGGGGCAACGCCTTCGGCTCGTGCACGAGCTTGTGGCAGAGGCGAAGGTGATGGCCGACGTGAAGCAGCGGATCTCGAAGGAGATGCGAGGAGAGTTGGGGCGCAACCAGCGAGAGATGATGCTGCGACACCAACTGCGCGCCATCCAGAAAGAACTGGGCGAAGGTGAGAACGGAGATGATCTGGATGCTCTGCGGGAGCGCCTGGAGCAAGCCGGCCTGCCCGAAGACGCGCAAGCGACGGTGGATCGGGAGTTGGCGCGCTTGGTGCGCATAGGAACGGCCCAGGCCGAGCACCAGGTCATTCGCAACTACCTCGAGCTCATCGCCGACCTACCCTGGAGTGCTCGGGCCGAGGTGAACGAGGATCTGGATGCGGTGGCAGAGAAGCTCGACGACGATCACTATGGGCTCGACGAGGTGAAGAAGCGCATCCTGGAACACCTCGCCGTACGCAAGATGACCCAGAGCTCCAAAGGCGCGGTGCTGAGCCTCGTAGGCCCGCCTGGGGTGGGCAAGACCTCCTTGGGCCAGTCCATCGCAGACGCCACCGGGCGCCCCCTGGTACGTGTGGCGCTGGGTGGGATCCGGGACGAAGCGGAGATCCGCGGGCACCGACGCACCTACGTGGGCGCCTTGCCTGGGCGGATCCTGAACGCCCTGCGACGGTCCGGTGTGCGCAACCCCATCGTGCTCCTGGATGAGATCGATAAGCTCGGGCAGGGATGGATGGGCTCTCCCGAGGCGGCGCTTCTCGAGGTGCTGGACCCCGAGCAGAACCACTCCTTCACCGACAACTACCTCGACCTGCCGTTCGACTTGTCCGAGGTGTTCTTCATCACCACAGCAAACACGATGGAGGGCGTCGCACCGCCGCTTCGTGACCGCATGGAGATCATCGAGCTCCAGGGGTACACCGTCGAGGAGAAGCGGCACATCGCCCGACGGCACCTGCTCCCCGAGGTCCTGGAGAACCACGGGCTGGGGGCCGCCAGCGTGACCGTCACCGACAATGCGTTGGAGAGTGTCATCACCGACTACACCCGAGAGGCAGGGGTGCGACAGCTCAAGCGTGAGCTGACCCGGGTCTGCCGGGCCATCACCCTGGAGGCAGCGCGAAACTCGGACAAGAAGATCTCGGCCCGCATAGACGCCGGCGACCTACACGACTATCTCGGCAAGACGCGGTTTTTCAGCGAAGCAGCGGAACGCACGTCCCTTCCGGGTGTGGCCACAGGGTTGGCCTGGACGCCCACGGGGGGCGACGTGCTCTTCATCGAGACCACCCGGATGCCGGGCAACGGCCGCCTGGAGATCACGGGCAAGCTCGGCGACGTCATGAAGGAGTCCGCCCGGGCAGCCCTGAGCTACGTGCGCAGCCACGCCGAGTCTCTGGGAGTGGATCCCGACGTGCGCGAGAACGAGGACCTACACATCCACGTGCCAGCCGGAGCGATCCCAAAGGACGGGCCATCTGCAGGGGTGACCATCTTCACCGCGCTCACCTCCTTGCTCACCGGCCGACGGGTTCGCGCCGACACCGCCATGACCGGTGAGGTGACCCTGCGGGGCAAGGTGCTCCCCGTGGGGGGCATCAAGTCCAAGATCCTGGCCGCCCACCGCGCCGGGCTGACGCGCGTCATTCTGCCCCAGCGCAACGGGCGCGATCTGGACGATCTTCCCGAAGACGTGCGCAGCACCATGGAGTTCGTGCTCGTGTCGGACATGAGCGAGGTGCTCGACGCCGCGCTGATACAAACATCGGCCATGCCAGTGCTGATGCAAAAGGCAGCGGGCCCGGCTGAGTCAGGAGACAACGGCGAAGCGATGAGCGCGTGAGCGGCCGCGGCGCCTAAAACTACAACGCCCCCCAAGCCTCATCCGCGCTGGCGTCGATCCATTCGAAGACCGCATCGCTGTTGGTCTCCAGGGCGCCGTCGAAGCTCTCGGCGATGTTGGAGTAGGTACCAGACTCGGCGGCGGCTGATGCGGCCACCAGCGCATGCGCCACCTCGAAGCGCTCCTTCTGTGCCTGGGCGCTCAGGATGTCCTGCGTCAGCTCTTCGAGCTGCGCGTAGTAGGACGCCGAGTACTCCGAGTCATCCATCAGCAGACGGATCAGCGGCCAGTCGGACCCCACCTCGTCCATGGTGACGGACAACGGCTCGCCGATGTGGCTGGCGTCGAAGGTGAGGTTGAAGTCCCAGGGCACCCACACCAGCCGACCGCCCAGTCCTGGGTCGGCGTACAGGTAGTAGTTGTGGGTCATGTTGCCGTAGCCGTCCCAGCTGCCGATGAGATTGCTCACAGCCATGGCGCGCAAGAATCCGTCCACGTCGAGCTGAGCCTCGAGCCCGCTCCGCCAGTCCTCGGGGCTCAGGCTGTCGTCGTTCAGCGCGTCCACCAGCGCCTCGATGTCGGCGGCGGTGGTGTCGTCGAGGGTCTTGTTCTCGAAGCTGTCGGCGTCGAAGCTCGCCAGCATGGCCCCGGTGCCGTCAGCCTTGTAGCAGTTGCCGTCGTCGTCATCGAACCAGGAGTCCAGCAGCTCACCGCAGGGGTCCTCGAACATGGTGTAGGCCCCCCAGTAGACCGGGCCATCGCCCACATCCACATGGATCTCCACCAGGGAGCCCCTCGCCGCAGGCACGTCGGCGGCTCGGAACAGGTCGGCGGAGACCTTGTCGCGGACCAGGGAGTCGTCGCCGAAGCCGCTGCTGAACTTCAGCTCCTCGAAGCCGTGGAAGCGCTGGTCGTCCAGCTCTGGGTAGACGTCGTCGTAGTAGTCGAAGTTCAGCCGAAAGGGCAGCTTGGTGATGCCCGCCTGGTAGGCCTGCATCAGGCTGGAGTTGCCCTTGTAGCGCATGCCCACCGCTGGCCAACTCTGGCCGTCGAAGGCCACGGTGACCGGCACGTACATGGGGTCGGTGGCGGAATCGGAGGGGACGCCGCCGGGGGGCAGGCCACCGCTGTCATCGGGGGGGCCACCGTCGTCGGGGGGCGGACCACCGTCGCTCGCAGGCGGACCGCCGCCATCAGCGTCGCCGTACAGCGAGGCCAGATCGTCCTGCATGTTGTCGTAGTCACCAGAGCAGAGGGTGATGTCGATGCGATGCACGGTCTCATCGCCGAACAGCAGATCGTAGTCCCCGTCCACGCCCTTGAGGTGGGTCTCTTGGCTCCAGCCCTCGGCGTACAGCAGCACGTCGCACTCGCTGATGGCGTCACTGTTGCAGGCAGCCAGGGCGGAGAGGGTGAACAGTAGGGTGGATCTCATGGTTGCTCCGGGAATGTCCATTGAGACACCTGGGAGTAGGAAAAAGGCAGCAGCACCCCAGACAAAGATCTCACACCCCATGATATGGACGATGACGCGCCGACAAGACTATCTTGGACCTCCATGGAGCGTCCCAGCCACGGGAGGGGGATCATGGCCGAGCCCACGCGCACACCCTGCGCACACCAGGAACAGTTCCTTCAGCTGCTGGATGCCAAGCTCAAAAGCTTCATCCGCGACAGCGTGGAGGCCGAGCGGACCATCGCCGGCCCTTCGGATCTGTTCTTGGCTCGCGAGCTTCAGACCGACTGCTGGACCCTGATGAACTGCAAGTCCACCTCCTGCCCGTCCCACGGCTCACGGGATCGGCGCTGTTGGCTGCAGGTAGGCACACTCTGTGGGGGCCAGGTCCAGGGCGACACCGCCAACAAGATCGAGTCCTGCTTCGGCTGCGAGGTGCTGCAGCAGGTCACCAGCGATCCCGTTGGCGGGCTGTACGAGAACATCTTGATCCTGGTGCACCACCTGCAGCAGAAGGCGGACCAGATCCGCGACATGGCCATCGTCGATGCCCTCACGGGCCTGTACAACCGCCGCTACCTCGACGAGATCGCGCCCCGAGAGATGGCCCGGATCCAGCGCAGTGGCGGCCAGATGCTCGCGCTGGTGATCAAGCTGGACGGCCACCACGCCGGTGACGCCGTCATCCAGGCCGCAGCCGACGTCCTGAGGGGCTCGTTCCGGCAGTCGGACCTCATCTTCCGTACCGGGGGCGACGAGTTCCTGGTGCTCGTCTGCGACCTTATCCCCGATGTGGAGATCCCCTGGGGCCAGCGCCTGGACCAAGCTGCGGAACCCTGGAACAACACCCACAGTGCCGACCGCGGCTACCGTCTGGCCATGAGCGTGGGCTGCGCGCCCTGTGCCGGGGGACAGGATCTCTTCGACAGCATCCGCCAAGCCGACGCCCGCATGCACGAGCACAAGCAGGCACGCAGGGCGAACCGAGAGGCGTAGTCCTCCGGGGGGCAGGCCCCCGAGGGCAGGGCCACCGGAACCGTCACTCGCAGTCTTCGGGCACATCCGAGCGCACCCCGCCGATGGCGGGCAGGGTGGAGGTGCGAGGACGCTCCGGCGTTCCTCCCCAGCCCTCGGGAGACAGGGCTTCACCACCTTCGTGGAGCAAAAGATCCTCCAGCTCCACCGCGGGGGGCGGGGGTGGTACCGCATCGGACTCGGCGCCCTCGCTCCCTGTGGGGGCCCCGTCGTCGGGGGGGCAGCCCGCGGTCACAGCCGACAGCGCCGCACCGCCCAGCAGCACCACAGCGGTGGCCGCGGCGCCGTGGGAGCGCTCTCGGCGAGGCCGGGGGAGGGTTCTGGGGAGGCTCGAGACCATCTCCCGGAGCCGAGTCGAAGGGATCACCGCCAGGATGGCCCGCTCCGACGGCCCCAGGGCAATGCCCGCCCGGTCCGCCGCGAGGGCGCGGCGCTCCACCAGCTCATCGAGGAATGAGGGGTCCTGCGCGGCCAGGCGCAGCAGGCCCTGGATGCCACCGGGGATGGGGGGGGTGGCGGCTGGCGGGCTCGTGGGATCTCGCTTCGAAGCCATGTCAGTTCTCCTCGCTCCGCTGCTGTCGCGCCTTGCTCTCGCTGCGATCCGACCAGCCCTGCAGGGCCCCGTCGATGTCCCGAACGGCCGGTACACCCCGGGGGTCCAGCAGGCGACCGTAGGCCGTGGTGCTGTGGTCCGAGGGCGCGCTACCGCCAAAGGACCCGAGCAGCCCCCCCAGCCCCAGCATCATACCGCCAGCCATGGACGGGCGACGGGCAGGGACGGGATCATCCGACCAGCGAGGGTGGTCCGGGCTGCGCTCGAGCAGGAACGGGCTGTCGGGAAGGGGCTGCCAGTCCGCCAGCCCCGGCTCGAGCATGGAGCCGTCACTGCGGAGGACATCAGCCCCCGGGGGGACCAGCATCGGCCAAGGAACGGCCAGGGGTGAGCGCACCGGAAGTCTCTGGCGGGGGGAGAGCTCGTGGACCACGAGCTGACGCCCGGTGTGCAGCCCCGAGCTGGGCATCCAGACCCAACCCTGATGGTCCCGCGACAGAGGCAATCCCAGCAGCACCACGCACAGGCCCAGGGTGCCCACAGGTGCCAGCTGCCCCCGAGAGCCACGGAGCCCCTGCCAGAGCAGCGCCACAGCCGCGAACGCCAGCAGCACGGGGAACAGACCCAGCAGGGCACTCTGCATGGGGAGGTGCACACCCGCACCGCTGATCTCGGCCACGGGGTAGACCTTGGCCAGGGTCAGAAGCCCGGCGAAGCACAGGGTCAGCCCATAGACCACGAAGACCCACGGCCGGCTGCGAGAGGCCACCAGGGTGACGGCCAAGCCGGCCAGCAACGCCCCGAACGCCCAGGGGTGGCGAGACGGGCCCGGGCCTGCGGGCACCACACAGCGCAGCTCGTCGGGGGTGAGCTGGTGGTACTCGCTGAACTGGGCTTGTCCCATGGTGTACATGGCCATGCGCACGATGTGGAAGGGCACCTCCGGATCCACGACCAGCGTGAGTGTCCCACGGAAGGAAGCCCGGCCCAGCTCCCCGAGTCTTTTGAGCGTCTCGGCTCTCTCCAACGCCCGATCGTAGAGAGGCGTGATGAGCTGCCCCCTACAGACGCTATCGGGGATCAGGCCATCCTCGATCCCTGCGGCCAGGACACCGTCCAGCCACAGGCCTGAGCTGTCCACGACCAACAGTGTGTTGGTCGTGGGAGGGTAGGCCTCATCGACGTTGGGTACAGCGCCAGGATCGAGCTCGGCAGCGTCGAGGCCAGGGTAGCGGCGGAGGTGCTCCCACTCCACAGGCATCGGGCCGCCATCATCATTCGGGGGCGCCACCATGGGCCCCCGCGCCCAAGGCAATGCAGCGGCCACAGCCATGCCCACCACCAGCGCGACCACCGTGAAGTCCTGCAACCCCATGGGGAGGCGACGCCAGCGCACCAGCCAGACCCCCAGCAGCAACAGCGCGAGGATGGGCCCCCCGGCGCGCAACGCGAAGTCGCTCGCCCGAGTTCCCAAGGGGGAACACGCCGACTCCAGGTGATCCGCCAGCCCAGCCAACCACCCAGGGGGAGCGAGGGACGCCACCAGGTGGAGTGTGGTCCGTGGCCAGAGGGCTTCACCTTCCTGCAACGACAGCCAGTGGCCCATGGCCTGCTGGTACGCGGGATCGTCCAAGCCATCGGCGGGCATCGGAAGCCCAGGAGTGCTGGCCAGAGCCCCGGCGGAGAGCTCTCGGCGCACCAGCATGTCCACATCGTCACCCCGAGGGATCACGATCGCCTGCGCCTGCACGTGGGAGCTTCCCCGACGGGCCAGAATAGTCAGAACGCCCCGGAGATGTGCCGGGAGCCCAAAGGTCAGCCGCCGCACAGGCTCACTGATGGTGAGATCGCGCTGGGCGATCAAGGATCCGGCCAGCACCACCGAGACCGTCACCCGCTCATCGCTCACAGCGGAGCGCAGCTCGAAGCTCAGGGCATCACCGCTGCGCAGCACCGCCCGTTCCAGGACCAGTCCCGGGGAGGGGTCGAGCGTCCCCCACACCCCGAAGAACCCTGAGCGCTCACCGAGCTCGACCTGCACGGCCTGGCCCTGCTCTCCCTGAGCCGAGAGGGTCAACGGGCCGAGCTCATCCATCAGCACGTCCACCGCAGCGACGCCGTAGCGGCTGGTCTCCGCCTCCACCGGATCGCCGTCGACGGGCAGCAGCGACAGCGCGGCATGAGCGGGGGAGCCATCGGGGTGCTGCACGGTGATCACGGCTCGGCTGGGCACACCGGCCAGGGGTCCGTGCTGCCAGTCGAAACCCACCAGCAGAGGTTCGGGGGCGAATGGAACCACGCCATCGGCGATACCCCTGGAGCCCGTCACGTCGAGCACCTCGGCCCGGAGAGCCAGGAAGCCTTCGTGCTGCAGTTCATCCAACCCGTAGCTGGGGGGAGGCACGCTCACCCATCCCCGGCCAGCCTCGTCAAGCTGGAGCTCCAGCCGGGCATAGTGGTTCATGCTGGCGCCCCTGGCCAGCAGGTAGGCACAGTCATCGGGCCAAGCCGAGGCCTCTGGGAAGCGGGCGCGGGCCAGCGCCAGTTCGTGGGTTCCCACCGTGGCAGCCACCAGGTCGACCCTCGCCCCCCCGGCCGCTGATCCATCGGGCCACTGGGCGCTGATCCGGAGGGGAAGCGCATCGCCAGGGGTCACCCAGGACACAGCGGGCTCGAGGAAGAGCTCCAGCCCCGCTGGGGCCACGACGCTCAGAGGCATGGTGAGATGGGCGTCCCCCGCCTGCACCCCCGCGACGAGCTGGCCCTCCAGCCCCGCAGGCGTGTCCAGAACGGCGACGGCCTGGCCCTCATCGTCCGCGACGACCAGGGCCTCCGAGACCACCCGACCGTCGTAGTCCTCGAGCCAGAAGCGCAGGGGCTGCTGGGGAATAGGCACCCGGCGTACACGCTCGAGCACCTCAGCGTTGAGCGCGACGGACGCTCCCGGCGCTACCTGGGCCGGCTCGACCGACAACCGCAGGCTGGCCTCGCTGCGCAGCAGCAGCGGGACCTCCACCCGCTCTCCAGCGGCCTGGACCACCAGCTTCACCACCCCGGCGGGCTGCGAGGCGGGCACCGACACGGAGACCCAAGCGCGACCGCCCAGGCCCGTCCTGCCGGCCCCCAGCAGCGCACCATCGCTGGTGGAAATCTCCACCGAGCGCAGTGGTAGCGCCTGGCTGTCCTGACTCACCGAGACCGCCACCACCGCCTGCGCCCCAGGGGTCAGCCACGGTGGGTGCACCACCTCGACGTCGGCTGCAGCCGCCGATCCGCAGACGAGAAACAGCAGTGACACGAGCAACAGGAGCATCGGGGCAACATACCGCAGAAGCGGAGGCACCGAGCCGAGCCGAGCCTACGCCTCTTGCCCCACCAACAGCCCGTTGAGCGTCAGATCGATGAGCGCGTCCGCTACGCGCCGTGGATCGAAGGCTTCCCGCTGGTGGTCCCAGCCGTAGAAGACTTCCTTGACCGCGCCCACGATGGCCCGGGCCACCACCTCGCGGTCGACCTCGGAGAACACGCCGAGCTCCACACCCAGGGCCAAGCCTTGTTCGACCTTGGCGGTGAGGTCGGCGTAGAAGCCACGCAGACGTTCGCGCACCTCGGGCTCGAGGGGGACGCCCTGCTCGAGCAACAGCGTGGTGAGCTGGGGCCGGGCCTGCAGGACGCCTACGAAGCGCTCGAGGTTGCGGCGAAGCTGTTCCACCGGTGAGGTGGGCGCGCGGGGATTGAGCGCCTCGGTCACGCTGTCGAGGGAGACGAACATCTCATCGATGAGCGCCTGGAACACCTCGCGCTTGCCCTCGAAGTACAGGTAGAACGTGCCCCGCGCAACGCCGGCCTCAGCGATGATGTGGCTGATGTGGGTGCCGTGATAGCCACCGCGAGAGAAGGCCGCCAAGGCGGCTTCCATCAACTGGGCTCGGCGATCCTCTGCGCGCATTCAGGGCTCCGTCTCGCTCATCTCGAGTTGCGATCCCGCGCAAGCTAACACGCCTGACGGGACTGGACTGACATGTCAGGTTATTGCTGCCGGCCGCTAGACTCACGTGTCAGGTCACGCGCCGCAAGAGAGGGATTCAGCCATGTCCACCACCCCCGCACGCCTGGGCCTCGACCTGGGCTCCGTCGCCGTCCATGCCGCCATGATCGATAGTGATGGCAAGCTGCTAGGCGGTCGCTCTCGTCCCAGCGCCGGCCGTCCCCTGGCCGCCTTGGACATATTGCTGGCCGAGATCGAAGCCGACTGGGGCGGGCTGGCCCTGCCTACGGGCATCACCGGCACCGCCGCCGGCCTGATGACGGCCCGCCTGAAGGGTCTGCAGCCCGCCAACGACGTGGTGGCCACCACCGCAGGCGGCTCCGCGCTCTGCCCCCAGGCCAGCGCCATCATCGAGGTGGGCGGTCACATGTCCCGCTGGATGTCTGTGGAGCCCGGCGGATCGGGCGAGCTGCTGGACTTCTCCCTGTCCGAGCTGTGCGCCGCCGGCGCCGGAGTGTTCCTCGAGCAGCAGGCGGGCCGCCTGAAGCTCGACGTAGCGGGCCTGGCCAAGCTGGCGGGCGACGCCGAGCGCGGCGCCACGGTGGCGGGCCGCTGCACGGTCTTCGCCAAGTCGGACATGATCCACCTGCAGCAGAAGGGCACCCCTCTGGCGGAGATCGCCTACGGCCTGTGCCTGGCCCTGGCCCGCAACTTCCAGGCGTCGGTCATGCGCGGCCGCGAGCTCATACCCCCGGCGGTGCTGGTGGGTGGCGGCGCCCTGAACCCGGGCCTGGTGCGCGCCTTCCGCGAAGTGCTGGAGCTCAGTGAAGACCAGCTGCTGGTGGCCGACAACGGCCGCCTGGCGGGGGCCTTTGGCGCAGCATTGCTGGCAGAAGCGGACACCGCCATCTCCATTCCCGGCATGCGCAGAGCGCTGGCGGGCGAGCGGACGGCCGAGCGGGGCCTGGTGCGCCTGCCGGCCCTGCCTGCCCCCGGCTGCGCCGAGCCCGGCCTCGAGCACTGTGACAGCAGCGCGGGAGACCAGCCCTTCATCCTGGGCGTCGACGTCGGCTCCGTCTCCACCAACCTGACCCTGGTCACCCCGGCTGGCGAGCTGTTCGACGCCCTGTACCTGGCCACCCGGGGCCGCCCCCTCGCGGTGCTCGAGGAAGGCCTGCGGGAGCTGTATGAGCGCCACGGCGATGAGCTGAACATCACCGGCGTGGCCACCACCGGCTCCGGTCGGCACCTGGCGGCGGAGTTCTTGCGGGCTGATCTCGTGCGCAACGAGATCACCGCACAGCTGCGCGGCGCCTTCGACGCCCTGCCCGACGTGGACACGGTGCTGGAGATCGGCGGCCAGGACTCGAAGTTCATCTCGGCCCGCGATGGTCACATCGTGGACTTCACCATGAACAAGGTCTGCGCAGCGGGCACCGGCAGCTTCCTCGAAGAGCAGGCCACCCGCATGGGCTTGAACATCATCGGTGAGTTCGCCGAGCAGGCGCTGGCCGCCGAGAGCGCCGTGGACCTGGGCAGCCGTTGCACCGTGTTCATGGACTCCGAGTTGGTCCACGCCATGCGCCAGGGCGTCACCACCCAGGACCTCAGCGCAGGGCTGGCCCTGTCCGTGGCCCGCAACTACCTCGAGAAGGTGGTGGCTGGGCGCCCCATCGGAAAGAAGGTGCTCTTCCAGGGTGGCACCGCCTCGAACCGTGCGGTGGTGTCGGCCTTCCGCCAGCTGCTGGGCCGCCCCATCACGGTCCATCCCCACAACCGGGTCAGCGGCGCCATCGGCGTGGCCCAGCTGCTCATGGACGCACGGCAGGCCGGCGAGCTGCCCACCACCACCCGCTTCGGGGGCCTCGAAGCCTGCCAAGGCGAAGTGGAGCGCAGCTTCGAGTGCCGCAAGTGCTCCAACCGCTGCCAGGTCACCCGCTTCCGGGCTGGCGACCGGGTGCGCTTCTTCGGCGACACCTGCGAGCGCTACAGCGAGCGGGACGACAGCCGCACCGGTGCCACCACCAACGACCACCTGCTGGCCCAGCGCTGGCGCCTGCTGCTCGACGCGGCGGGCATGGACGACAAAGCCCCCCTGCCAGACGATCCCGCCCAGGCCATCGGCATCCCCCGGGCCTCGGTGGGCCTGCAATACCTCCCCCTCTGGGCGGCCCTGATCCGCGCTGCGGGCCGCGAGCCGGTGCTCTCGCCCCCCTCGACCTCCACCATCCTGGCTCAGGGCCAGCGCAAGCTACAGGCCGACACCTGCCTGCCGGTCAAGATCACCTACGGCCACGTCCAGGCCCTGCTCGAGCGCGGCGTGCGGGACATCCTGATGCCCAGCGTGAACTCCACCCCCCAGCGCCAGGCCGGCGAGCGCGGACCCTACACCTGCGAGTTCACCCGTCACCTGCCCTACATGCTGGACACCGCGCTGGACGCGAACTTCATCGTGCCCGAGGTGGAGCTGGAGGAAGCACCCGGAAAGGAGATCGACGCGCTGCAACTGCTCGCCGTTCAGCTCGAGGCGAGCGAGGACGACCTTGCCGCTGCCATGCGCCGTGGCCGCGCCGCGATGGTGGACCTCGAGGCCGAGCTGCAGAGCATGGGCCGCGAGCTGCTGGCTGGCAGCCACGATCGCATCCTGGTGATCCTGGGCAAGCCCTACAACCTCTCCGACCCCTACCTCAACATGGACCTGGGTCGTCAGCTCACCCGGCTCGGCATGGCCGTGCTGCCCATGGACTGCCTACCCCTGGGCGAGGTCGAGCTGCCCACCCGGTACGACGAGCTGGTCTGGTCCAGCAACCGCGACTACCTCCGCGCGGCGATGCTGGTCCGCAAGGACCCCAGGCTGTTCCCGGTGGTGTTGTCCAGCTTCGGCTGTGGACCCGACGGCTTCGCCAACAAGCACCTCGAAGAACTGCTCGAGGGTAGGCCGCGGCTGATGCTCGAGCTCGACGAGCACCGCGCCGAGGCGGGCTTTGTCACCCGCCTCGAGGCCTTCGCCGACGAGATCGATGCCCACCTGCGCCGGGGCCAGGATCCCACGCCAGAGCCCACCATCGACGGTGAGGCCGACAGCAGCGGCGTACCCCGCGGCCGCGTGTTCATGCCCTACTTCGCCGATCACGCTCACGCCCACGCCGGAGTGATGCGGATGGCGGGCTACGACGTGCACCTGCTGCCTCCCCCTGACGAAGAGACCCGTCGCATGGGCGAAGAGCTGGGCAGCGGCCGCGAGTGCCACCCCTACACCCTGCTGGCCGGCGACCTGGTGCGGGTGGTCAAGGAGCACAACTACCAGCCCGGCGACTCCTTCCTGTTCCAGGGAGGCGTCAACGCCTGCCTGTTCTCCCAGTACGCCGATGGGCTGCGCCACGTGAAGCGCCGCCTGGGCGCCGACCTGCGGGTGGACTCCCCCAAACCCGAGGAGCTGCAGGCCGCCATCGGTGTCAAGGGTGGCATCACCCTGTACCGAGGCATGATGGCGGTGGAGATCTTGCTGCGCCAGGCCTGCCGCACCCGCCCCTACGAGCGGGTCCCCGGCAGCACCGACGCCACCTACGAAGATGTGTTGAAGGAACTGTCAGTGGCGGTGGAGCGCTTCGAGGTCATGGACTTCCTGCCTGTTGCCGTGGAGCGCCTGCGAAACGTGCCCACCCACGACATTCCCCGTAAGCCTCTGGTGGGCGTGGCCGGCGACATCTACACCCGGGTCAACGGCTTCGCCAACGGCGACCTGTTCCACCGCCTCGAGGCCCTGGGCTGCGAGGTCTGGCCCGCACCGTTCTCGGTGGACCTGTTCGCCTTCAACCAGCCCCGCTTCATGAAGCAGGCCGCGCGGCGCTGGGATCTCGAGCCCATGTTCCAGACCGCCTTCTTGAGGACCGTCCGCGAGATGGAGGAGTGGTGGGAGGGACTGCACTGGGACCTCGACGAGCACTTCCGCGAGCCTGGCATCAAGGAAGTCCGGGAGCTCGCGGCACCCTACGTGGGCCCCGAGTCCTCGAGCCTGGTGACCCTCAATGTGGCCAAGATGGCCGACTTCGCAAAGCGCGGCGCCGACGGCGTGGTCAACGCCATCTGCTTCGGCTGCATGGTGGGCGGCATCTCCGCGGCCCTGTTGCAGAAGATGCGCAACGACTACGACGGCATCCCCATGGCCACCATCAACTACGGTGGCGGCGGCGGTTCCGACGGCTCGGCCAGGCTCGAGGCCTTCGCCCACCAGGTCAAGCGCTTCAAGGAGCGGCGAAACGCCGCGAAGTAGAGGCGGGTGCGGCCGACCTAGCCGAGGGGGCGACAGGCCACCGGCTCGGCCAGCTCGCAGCCCTGACCAGCGAAGAGCGCCGGCTTGGCGCCAAAGACCACGCAGCCCACCTCCACCCGGTCGAGGTCACGGACGGTAACCTTCCAGGTGCTGTACTCCTCGCACCAGGGCTTGTCGCAGCTCGCGGTGGTGCCGCCGTTCCCCAGCAGCGCGTTGACCCCGGACTGCTGCTGCGCCGAGTCGTCCACGATGTCCAGACTATGCTCCCACCAGGTCCAGCCGGAGCTCGCACAGCCGGAGCTCGCACAGCCGGAGCTCGCACAGCCGGAGCTCGCACAGCCGGAGCCCGCCCATGGCTCGAGCGTAGCATACGGACGCGGCAAACCACCCCAGCGTGCACAACCCCCGACCCTGCGCCACAGGGTGCTACCTTGTGCGCGCACCACGGCTCAAAAGCGTGCACAACCCCCGACCCTGCGCCGCAGGGTGCTACCTTGTGCGCGCACCACGGCTCGGAAGCGTGCACAACCCCCGACCCTGCGCCACAGGGTGCTACCTTGTGCGCGCACCACGGCTCAAAAGCGTGCACAACCCCCGACCCTGCGCCGCAGGGTGC
>Ga0307987_1000650_pt1 | contig 20518 bp, 18 predicted proteins | sample EllFjometagen181_FD_203157 | JGI IMG/M metagenome (GOLD analysis project Ga0307987, IMG submission 203157) | Marine microbial communities from Ellis Fjord, Antarctic Ocean - #181 | ecosystem: Environmental > Aquatic > Marine > Unclassified | place: Southern Ocean | collected 2014-10-08 | reverse complement strand
CCCCTATATTATTTATTTGATCCTCTGTGATTGCCATGATGACTGCCCATGCCTGTGTGCATAACTTTAAACGCATTCCATTCACCACGGTCAAAGCCTAAGCTTAAATCTTTATCCTGGTGTTTGAATGATGATTCCTCTGATGTGGTAAACCTTGAGCTGAACTCTTCCATACTGATCTGGCCATCACTATTTGTATCCAAATCTGAAAAATGAAGTTCCATCAAACCGGGTATATACTTGTATACCTTTGAATCAGAATGGTTTTTATCGCAATCGGCAGAGACACTTCCTGAAATTACTATGGCCAGCACACACCCCAATACAACTAGCTTTTTCATAGATAAGACCTTTATTAACCAAAGCATAAACACTCCTCCAAAATTCGAAATATTCTCCCCACATGGTGCAAGCACAAAATGTAGCACCTCTATCAGGTCTAAGTAAATGCAGACAAGATAAAACTGAATTAGAGGGAGGTGCTTGTTGGGAGTAAAGGTAGATGCCAGGCAGGTGACTGATATTAAAATCACAAAGGTGGTGACGGAATACCAGGCTCAAGTGCTTGAGGATAAAAATGGCATATGCTATACCGCTGATTTCCCTGAAGGCGATACCAAAGCGATTCAATATGGTGTCAGTGTGAAGGCCCACGCTACTTTTTTTCCCCATGAGAAAAGAGGGTGCGATGCCATGTTTGATATTTTCGTAATGCCCTCCTTTTAAATCCCTTTCATTGTAGGAAGAATAACCTTATCGGCAATAAATTTAATTTTGATATTCTTTTGATCGGTCCCCCAGATACAGCTTTTGGTTCCAATTGCGGCATCACATTTATCTGGCTCTCCAATAACTTTAACCACCTGTTGAAAATCCATTCCTACCTTAATCTTATCGTAATTTTCCTTGCTCAGCTTGCTGCACCCCATAAAAAAAACAAATAGAAATAGGCCAACAAACATAAGACGTATAGAATTCTTCATTCTTCAAGTTCCTTTTTATTTTTAATTCTTATATCCACAATGATATCGCTTTAACAATCTTCATGTCAAAAGGAATACCTATAAGGTGCTGACCGGCACCGTGGGCCTCACAAGCAAACGCAGTTTGGTTATGAGGTTCACGGTGTCCAGTCCAGTTCCTTGTGTACGCCCGGCATGGGCGTGAACTAATGGGGTGTAAATCCCCTGTACCTGAATCCTGTTATAGCTTCGGTCACATGACTTGATACTAATCTGGGACTTTAAATTTATTAAAATCAGAATCTTATGACTCAAAAATGATATCTTTTCAATTGATCGGCACTATAACAGAGTTATTGTTAACACAAGTATTAGCCGAAAACAAGAGCGAAACCGTGAGGGACCCTCTGAAGGAAGTTGAATGCTATTCTATTTAACATTTTCAATACGTTTCCTCCATTGCAATCTCAAATGTATGACCAGGAACAGAGGATATTTCTACTTTTTCAATATTATCTTCCAGCTCTATAATTTCTTGCCACATTGCAGACAAAATTTCAGGTCGCTGGTGATTTGCGCCCCGCAACTAGGACAGAATGGCATTTCAGGGGGAGTCTCAACCTTAAACCCGCAGTTAAGACAAAATTTTTGCCCATTTTTTATTGATGCCCCGCAACCATTACAACTGGAACTATAGTAGGAAGCAACAGAGAGTTCAGCCTCGCAGAACAAGCAGTCGTTTTGCCATCCTATATTTGTGCGTTTGCACGTTGGGCACTTTAAATTTTTCCATCCGGTGGTCTCCGAATTGCTTTTAGCATGGCTCATAATAGCTATCCATTGTTAACGCGATTAAAATTTTTGCCCACAATTCACACAAAATTTCACTCCAGCTTGGTTTTCAGCGTCGCATTTTTTACAAATGACAACAGTTTCTTGCACTTCTTCATTAAAAGAGTGACAGTGGTTGGAAATCTCAGCATGGCATACAGGACACTTAAACCCTGCTTGCGTAACTTCGTCAGGTAAATAAGAAGGTGAATCCCATGTATCTGTTATACTCTCTGGAAAACTACTAAGGCCGAAAATCATAAAATTGGGCAGAGCGTTCACAACGGCATCTGGTGGAGAATCTTCTTCCTCAACATCACCACTTCCGCAATTTGAGCAAAACTTGCCTTTGTCAACAATCTCTCCACAAGACAAACACCGCCGTTCATTTTTTTGCATATGAAAAAGCTGATCATCCTCTGGCGGTTGACTATCACTAATTTGCCATTGCAATTCCTTAAAAACATACCATTGCCTACTGCGTACTCCTTGTGTCCATATGGTTCCCTTAAGATCAAACAGCACATTTCGTGATAACATGATATCAGCATCAATCGATGAAAGAGTTCCTCTCTCAAAGCCTGAAGAAATCTCCTCTACAATCGCCGACAAAGCCTGCTTGGCTGATGCGTTTTCTGACGGAGTAGTCTTTACCACTGTTAGGTCGGCCATATCATTTTTCCCGCTAAGGCTCAGGAACAAGACTTTATCCGGGACCTCAAAACTATCAAATTTACATTCCCCCGTTTCCCATAAGGAATTATCAAAACGATACCAGCGCTCTGAACTAGGGGCGTAAAACCAGTAAGTCCCCTCTTTGTCGCGCAGGAGATAATTTTCCAATTCGAGCGCATACTCAATATTGCTAACTTCTCCCATCCGGCAACGTTGTTGCAAATCCTTAGCTGCATTCAAAATTGTGGATCGGTTATATCTTCTAATATCAGTCATTTCATACCTCAATTGGAAATCAATAGTTTTTGTTTATTCTTTAAAAGGTCATCTAATATCTTTTAACACCGGTTCCCCGTGCATCATTAATGCTATTTCTCAATCCTTGACAATCTTTCACATCATCATCGATTTCATTTTTCAACTTATTTGAGGCATCAGTAAGATAGCGTATTTCATGGCGCAAAACTTCTGACTTAGTCATGTTCTTTGAAGTTCCCTTAACAAAAGAATATATATTTTCTGTAAACCCCAGAGGGCCCACAGTTTTTTTGTACTTGCCACCCGTTTTTTTTAATTTATTTAAAATTGCTTGCTTGTAGGCCGCGGAGGGTGGGGAATCTGGTTTAACTCCAAGAGCATCAATGGTCTTTTTTAACATGCCTGCATCTTTTACTTCGCCAGTCGAAGCATAATGCAGTAATTTTCTGAGGCCATCCTTTGTGGAACTCTTCAACATTTCCTTTCCCCAGGCACCGGCAATAGTTTTAGTCCCACCCTTTTTTAAAAAAAATTGTACTGCAATATCAATCAGGTCAGTAATACCATCTGCTAGTGATGCATGATTATTAACATTCCAATCGTGCTCATATTTTAGTATTAGTTGGTCAATGGATTGTTTTTTTCTAATTTTATCTTTCGCAATTTTTGATTTACGTTTAAGCTCATCCTCCCATTGTCTTACCAATACTTCTTCTGAGCTTGGTTTGGAGTCCTCAGGAAAGATTGGAACCGTTGGCTTGGTTGTTGTTTTTTTCTTCTCCTCAGGTTTTTCTTTCTTTTCAGGTTTTTCTTTCTTTTCAGGTTTTTCTTTCTCCTCAGGTTCTTCTTTCTCCTCAGGCTCTTCTGTTTCCTCAGGCTCTTCTATTTCCTCAGGTTCTTCTGTTTCCTCAGGTTCAGGTGTGGAGCCATCACCATCAACAACAATGGAAAATTCACCAGTAAGATGACCATTTTCATCAAACTTTACAACCGGATTATCATTTTCATCAACATCCCCAGCAAATCCTTGCAAACCAGAACCTGCCTGACTGGGGAGGGAATTCATAAAATCGATGAATTTCTGGTAGGGTTTACCATCCTCGGATAAATACTTCTTGTCTTTCATCCATTTAATGGCGTCATCACCATCAAGGATGGCAGTACCTCTAACTCCGAAATTCACATTGTCATGAACGCTATCCGTAGTAGAATCATGACTTGCTGTCATAATGGTATTTGCTGTTTCTTGGGCTGCTGTCATGGCAGCTCCCATGCCGAGGCCAGCGAGTAGTTGAACTAACGCTGCTGCAACTCCTGCGGCAGCAGCTTCATCCGAAAAGTTGAGGTCACTGAGTGCTTTGCGTATTTTTTCGAGAGGTGTATCGATTTCTGGAGGGACAGGGCCTGGATGTGGTGGTGAAGAGCCATTTAAGTCCACAGAGATAAGTCTGTTGACAATAAAATTTAGGTTGGAATCTACATAATTTCTCTGACGCTGAATTTCTTGTTGCGTGTCTTCCCACAAGTCAAATTCAGCTTCATATTGCACGATCCACCTGTCAGATTTCCATAAAAACTGCGTGTTTTGTCTTACTCCTTCCCGCACATCTATACATATCTGCCCTTCTCCTGAGCCTTTGCTAAACCTGCGATAGTTAGTTGTGCCCCATCTATTACTGCAAGAACTTTGCAATGTATTCCACTTATCTTCAAAGCCTTGCGGAGATGTCAAATATTTACTAGAGCCCCGATAAATTTTTGTATTTACGAGGTTTAAGAAAACATTTGGTTCTTTCTTAGAAGTAGGTCGAAACAATTTAGCATATAGACCTGGTTCTGGAAAAATAACTTCTACGTTTCTCAGAAACCCAGGAAATTGCGAAAATAGACTATTATCAAAAATATAATTACCCACCTTTTTGGTAAGTTCAGTTTCATTGCTATTGTTAAAAACAACCGCATTTACGGGCTGCAGAGTTGTGCCGACGAGAGTCAATAGGGTGGCAAGAAAAAAGACACAACTGGTTACTCTACTGTTTTCCAGCCCTTTCCGACCAATGGTTTTTGTGAATAAAATTATCGAAAGCACCACCATCATTGCAGTGGAAAAACCGTTTATAAAAAAGCTAAACTCAGCGACAGTGCCTTGAAGCCCTTTCAACCTGGCTCCTTGCGTAAACAGCATGGAAAGAGACCAGATAAATACATAGACAAATGTTCGTTTGGCATAGACTCTGCCATCTTTTTCATAGACACGATGACCCCGAGCCATTATCCAACCTGGGACAACTCCTATAGCGATCCCGGCAAAAGGAACGAAAGGGTTATTGACCCCGACAAAACCCACCATAAAAAGAAAACAACTAAGAGACATTAAACCAGGAAGAAGGGCAGTGAATTTGCTCAAGGGCATTTCTTTACTGGAGCTTTTAACAACCATCCAGCTGGAGTAGAGCATCATAAGAATAACTCCAAGAGCCTGGTTTACCTGCATCACCAGGATAGATACAGCAATAATGATACCGCTGATAATAAGCTTCTTGAAGAGCTGCTTTATGATTTTACATGCAATTTCCCTTGTCATGTTTCACGTCCCTGTAATACTTTATGAAATGAAATCATATTATTTTTCACGTGTAAGAACTATTGCTGTAATAGCAGTAACTAAAAGAATGATGGGCCCGCCTATCCGATATGGCAAAGAATCATACCAATAAGGTATTCCGCTATATATTCCGCAAATAGCCCAACTTCCCATTAGCTTCAGCTGGGGTGACTTAGAAATATCAATAGAATCTTTTTTAAAAGATTGTTTTGTTATTATCAAGGAAAGGCCCGCTCCAATAAAAGTGCTCATGGGAAGCATGAGAAGTATCCCTTCCAGATGCATCCACAGAATTGGAAGCATAACAACAACCCAGGAGAAGAGAATAATCCCAACAATTTTACCAGTTGGGTTCCTGTCTGTGATTTTAAACCATTGTAAAAAGGCGGCAGAGACAAGGCCTGCTGTTAACCATAGCCAAATCCCTTTTGAGAAAATGTGGCCAAAATAATAACTACCCCCGAATATAAAAAGTAGTGCTGAGCTGAGTATCGGACCAGCACTCCATGCACCAGCCCAGAAGAGAAGAGGTGTGACTTTCAATCCACTCTTAACGTTGACCGGATTGCAGGTCGTCTGTTTGAGGTTCTCCTTTTGACCACTCCGGGTGGAAGTGCTCTCCTGTACCTTTTCTGTTGGAGGATTTTGCGGCTCCTCCGTCTGGTTTTGAGGTTGCTTGATAGCTGTACCGCATTCACCACAAAAACGTGCATTATTTTTAAATGCTTCTCCACATTCACCACAAAATTTTTGTTTTGAATTCATTTGTTAGCCCCACTCGATGTTTTGAGATCTACTCGTCATCTTTGTATGCTTTAATCGCGGACTTCTTTATTATCCATATCGTCCATCCAACGATTACAAGAACGAGTAGTGGTCCAATTGAAGCGAATACCATAGAACCTCCGCCAATCACCATAAGAAGAAGCATTAATAAGACAAAAACAATTGATAGTCGTCTTATCCTGGCAATTGGCGAGTCCGGCCACCATTTTTTTTGTTTGGCTGAAGAGTCAAATTTAGCGTGAGAGGCAGGCTTGGATGTTTCCTGTTGCTGATTCTGAGAATCAGAAGTTCCTGTGCCGCATTCGCCACAGAATCTGCTACCCTCTGTCAATACAGCCCCGCATTCACCACAATATCTTGATTTTAAACCCATTTACACCACCTCTTTACCAGAAGAATCCAAACGGACTTTTGTCCTTAAAGCTTTAAGCTTTTATCCTGAACTCTTCATCCGTCATTAACACATATTTAACAGTTTCAACCAAGGCTACTAAAGGAGACCGAAAATAATAATTGTCCAATATTTCTGTGGCACCGCAGAGCGGCGTAACGAGTACATCCAGGCTGAACAATTATTTACTTCCATCTCCCTAAAAATGGAATTATAAGCCACCACGTAAACAAATAGACAATCCCCCATCCCCAGGAACCCATATAAAATTTATGCGAACCACATTCACCACAGAAACGTGCCTCCTCCTCAAAAGGTATACCACATTCGCTACAAAATTTTGGAATCGCATTCTTCGGTGTTATTATTATTCTCAGGTCATTGCTGGTTTTACAAATTGATAAGGTTGAGGTATACTTGCAACAATATATTCTATTAGGAATATCATTTTACAGGTAGTTAAGCAAGCATTACACATCTTTGATGCTTCTGAAATCCAGCATCACACACCAAAAACAAGGAGACGAATAATGCGTGGTTCGAGGTTCTTTGCCAGTATATTCTTAATTCTATCGTTTACTTATGCAACCTTTATCATTGCTGGAGATACCCAGCTGGGAAGTGACACAATACAGGGAAAAGAACCTTTATCTGGCTCCTCTGCCCAAAACACTCCTCTTGCCTTGTTCGCTGTTCAACCGGAAGACACAAAATGTGTAGATGACTGTTTCAGGCGTAATCAGATGGGTTCGGTTGGATTTGAGATAATTCAGGATCAGTGTGAACGGGAATGCAATTTGGAAGAGGTCCTTACTCTCTTAGAATCCTCCTTAAAAGAAACTTACACAAAAGGAGTGAAGGCTCTTTGTGAGGTTAATGATCCCCGAGCGGTACAACCACTCATCGGTGCACTGAAAAGAGACTTAAAAGAACGAAGCGGATTATGGGCATGGATTATTCCGGCACTTGGTGCCTTAGGGGATCCGGCTGCCGTCCAGGCACTAACCTATACATTAACTTTGGCAGACGATGATTGGCTCGGCAGAGAAATGTCAGCACGTTCATTAGGATCTATTGGTGCCCCATCAGCTGTTCCGCACTTACTTGCTGCTGCCTGGCGTGCTGATACTCGTGATGCCGCCATTGAAGCGTTGGTTAACTTCCGCGATAAACGTTCAATACCGGTTTTTTTGTCAGCCTTGGACCCAGAAGAAGACAAGCAAACACGAGAAGCGGCCATCAATGGTCTCCATTTTCTGGGATCAGTTGCCGTACCCGAATTGATTGAGGCATTTAGCAATTTTTCTTCAGAACACCCCGATACAGAAAAACGACTCTGGTTGTGTCAACTGCTCGGTACCAGCGGAGATGATCGTGCCATCAAGATTCTTCATAAAAGTATGACTGATCCTGATAAGATCATAGGACAATGTGCAGAGGGATTTTCCCAATCACAGAAATAGAGCTGATTCGGTTGTAATAAGATAGTTTCATAAGACCCTTGCGACAGCTGCATAAAACTTAATCATGTCACATTTCCTAATTCTCAAGTAAATAAATTAATTTGTTTAAAAGTCTGTAAACGTATGACTGTAGGCGTATTTTTGCTCAAGTTCTCCCAGTATGGCGTGACAGGCCAGATCCTTGGTCAGGCCTTTGTCTGTTCGTCAATATGAATTTAAGGGAGTTCATGGAAAATAATATACCCAACATCAATGATCCTCATACCGACTCCCCAGAGTGCTGCATGCAATAGTGGGTAGTTTTATTATGATGAAGTCCCTAATATGTAGAAGCCCTGTAGGGTATACCACTTTTCCCATAAGTATGGTAACTTGCCAGCCACCATAAACTTTGAAGGTGATATAATGAAGATGAAGATGATAGTGATGATGAAAAGACCTATTGTTTTACTGATGGTTATGGCCCTGGTGGTAATTCCACGGGTTCTGCTGGCTGAGCAGCTCCAGTCCGGATGGCAGCCCGGCAACCAAAGCCAGGCACAGGAGCAGGCTGTTGGTGCGGACGCTGAACGGTTTCCCAATGCCGATGTGGTGGATATCTCCCGCAAGACCTTTGTGCGTTACCAGGCCGACGGCAGTTTTGATCAGTACTATGAGAGCTATGCCAAAATCTTAACGGAAAAGGGCCGCAGGAAGTTCAGCAGTGTCAGCTCATCTTTTACGATCCCCTATAATAAGACCGAGTTTAAGGTGGTGGAAGTCATCCGGCCGAATGGAAAGCGAGCTGTCGTTGACCTGGTTCGTAATTCAAGGAGAACGGTTGATCAGACCCAGATGGATAGCAATATTTACAATCCCAACAGCCGCATTCTGAGCGTGACCCTGCCCGAGGTGCAGATCGGGGACACGGTGCATTTTATCATTTACGACCGCTTTGCAAAGGCCCGGGTACCAGGGACCTTCAGCGATTTTGTGACCTTTGAGGGGGAAAGCCCCATTGTCAGCGCCCAGTATACGGTGGTGGCTCCAGAGGCCCTGCCCCTGAAAAGCATTGCCCTCAAGTCCGAAATAACGGGTTCTGTCAGTTTCATCAAGCAGCGGCGCAACAATGAAATTATCTATTCCTGGACCGCCCATGATGTGCCCCGGACCTTTGAAGAACCGGATATGCCTCCGCTTTATACCCAGGTGCAGCGCCTGCTGGTCAGCACCGTCGAGGACTGGCAGGAGCTATCCCGCTGGTACTGGAACCTCTGCAAACCGGCCATTGAAGATGATAGTCTGGCCATGGCGACCAAGGTCAAAGAAATTATCACCGGAACGAATGACCCCATGGAACAGATCCAGCGCTTATTCCACTGGGTATCCCAGGAGATCCGGTATATGGGCATCACCGTGGAAAAGGAAGCCCCCGGCTATGAGCCCCACCCGGTCCGCCTGACCTTTGACAGCAGGGCTGGTGTCTGCCGGGACAAGGCCACACTGCTGGCGGCAATGCTGCGACTGGCAGGGCACGATGCCTATCCAGTGCTGATGATGAACGGACCCCGCAAGGACGTGGAAGTGCCCCAACCCTACTTCAACCACGCCATCACTGCGGTCCGCCTGAAAGACGGGTCCTATGTACTCATGGACTCAACCGATGAAAACACCAAGGAACTGCTGCCGGCCTACCTCAATGACCAGAGCTACCTGGTGGCACTGCCCCAGGGTGATATTCTACGCACAAGTCCGGTGGAGCCGGTTGAAAACAACATGATGAAAATTCAATCCCATGCCCATTTTGAGGGAGATGACCTGGTGGTGAATACTGTCCTGGGGTTTGAAGGCGTCAATGACAATGCCTACCGGGGATTTTTTGCAAGGATCAATGCCCATGAGCTCCGCGGATTTTTTGAGAAAATAATCAAGCAGAGTTCGCCTTCAGCTGTTCTTTCGACAGTGACTTTGGAGCCCTCCAATATGCAGGATACCTCGATCCCACTTACGGCGCATCTTTTGTTTAAAGTGATGGATTATGCGGTTAAGGCACAGGATATGGCTGTGTTGCCCGGGCTTGAGATGGGCCAGAGCCTTGGCATGCTTAACTATACCTTGGGAGATATGGGTTTAAAGACGCGCAAATATCCCATATTGACCGGCCATACCTGTGGGGTGGATGAAACCATGGAAATCATTTTGCCCGATGAACTTCAAGGGGAGGCGACCCTGCCAGTTTCCTGCAAGGTAAACCACGATACCCATGCCTGGGAAAAGCAGGTGCTTCTTAGGGGCAGGCGGTTGACCACCACAAACCGGTTTTCCCTCAATGTGACCGAATTTTTACCCACGAATTATGCACACCTACAGAACACTTTGGCCGCAGTGGCAGCGGCCGGGGTTCAAAAGACGGTGATCAAGCGGCGGGATAAGGGTAGTAAAGATCAAAGCGACGCCATTATCCTGGAGGATATCAACCGGTTTGAAGTGGCCTCGGACAGCGCCTGGACCGAAATCAAAACCCTTAAACTCAAAGTTCTCAACTATGCCGGGCGCAAGCGATTCGGGGATGTGCATATCGCCTTTAACCCTGCATGGGATGAGGTAACTGTGGAACGGGCTGCCGTGAGCACGCCCGACGGCCAGGTTCTTACGGCCTCCCAAAAAGAGATAAACCTGATGGATGCGCCCTGGGCAGCCATGGCGCCACGCTATCCTGCATCTAAAATTATGGTTATCAGCCTGCCGGGTATTACAGAAGGCTGTATGATTGACCTGAAGGTACGCAAAAAAAAGACCAGACGCCCCTTTTTCAGCATCAACGAAGACTATATGGCCCACGACCGGGGTTACAGAACGCAGGGGAACCGTTTTTACCTTCTGGCTGACGGTGTTTTGGGCCAGGATGTGCCAGTGCATGACAAGCAGGTACAAATTGTCATGCCAGAAGGGATGGCCCTGCATCTCCTTGAAGTTGATCCCGGATCTGTGATCTCTTCTGATGTAAGGACCAGCCCGGACGGGTCCCGGGAATACAGATTCAGCGCAAAGGATATTCCGGCTCAGATGCGTGAAAGCCATAGGACGCCGGGTATAAGCGGACACCCGGTGGTACATGCCTCAAGCGGCGATATCAAAGAATTTGCCCTGGGGCTGAACCGGACGCTCGTTAAGGAGGCCCGGCCCGATACTAAAATTAAAACCCTGGCCCTGGACCTGGTAAAGGGCGCCCCGGAGACCCTGGCACACATCCGCGCCATCCGGGACTATGTGTCATCAAATATAACCCCCGTTGATATCGGCATTTTTGATATGCCCGGCACCTCCCGGGCGGGTGAAACCCTGTACGACGGCTACGGCAATTCCTGCGACCAGGCCGTGTTGCTCTTTAGCCTGCTTAAGGCGGCAGGCCTTAAACCGGAATTTGTATTGCCTTCAAACCTGCCAGGAGTCGATTTCCTGAATCAGCCGTTTGCAAAGGCCCCCAGTCGGCAGCTTTATTCCGATCTGCTGGTGCGGGTGAAGACCAGTGAGGGATGGGTCTATCTGGGGGACACGGATCACTATGCCCCGCTGGGCACAACCGGCTATGATAACCACCCCGGGCTACTGCTCAAGGACGGCCAGGTGCTGACCGTTAAAAATCTCTCCCCATCCCACGGCAACCGGACCGACATCTGTGTGGATATTGATCTTGACTCACAGGGCAGCGTCCAGATGACTGTTGAGCGTCGTTACTGGGGACAGACCTTTGCCTGGATGAACAAAGTGTTCAGCGAACTGACGCCCGAGAAACGCAGGCGCTACCATGAGGAGTTGATCGCCGTCCTGCGCCTGGGGGCTCGCCCGGTGGGCAGTTATATTACCGATTTTGATGGTTACCCGGGGGTGGAGCGTTTCACCGTTGAGGTGGACGATTTTGCCGCACGTCAGGACGGGGTGGTGGCCCTGGATCTGCCGTTTATCATCCAGGGCATAACCGGTGCGGAACGGGATGAGCGTTTAACCCCCCTTTTCCGGGAGGATGCTGCGGCCCACGACATTACCATCCGCCTTCACCTGGCCGACGACCTGGCCTTTACTCCGGTGATGCCAGCCGAAAAACGGGTAATCCCTGTTCCGGGGCTGGGTCATGTCACCATGACCCGGACCATTCAGGGGCAGGAGATGGTTGTTAAGCAGCAGGTTGAATTGGATGCGGGGGTGATCATGCCCGAAACCTATCCGGAAATGGTCAAGGCCCGGCAAAGGATTGCGGCCGTGTCTAACCGTATGGTGATTTTGAATGTTTTGAAATAAAATGAGCGTTTCCATTTTCTTCTAAGAGCCGACATTCCATCATGTCGATTCCGGCATCTTGGGATGCTTCGGCCAGAAGTGTATTTTAAAGCGATTTCTATACCGCCCTCTGAGTCTTTAGCTCAGGGGTTGTTGACACGCTACTCGTTAGTTGATTTAGCATTAATCATATTATTTACAGCAACAGTTAAAATACAAGCAAGAAACACAACACCCAAAGTAGCAAGTGACCTCCAAATAAGACCTGTATCTCCAATAAAACCCCATATTCCCATTATCGAGACCGCTGTGCCTATCGCTACACAAAGAAGAGCAACTGCTAATGCTACTCTATTTAATATCTTCAATACGTTTTCTCCATTACAATATAACTCACATAAGTTGACTATCAGAATGTTATATTTTGATAGTCTTTGTCGAGTAGTCTACCTGCTACAACAGGAGGTTTTGCCACAGTAATTCCCTCAATTAAATCATTGGCAGTTTTCCCGGCATTTGGGAGGTAAAGGGGGCATACCTGAATAGAAGCCCCCATTTTCAGCAACACGTTTAGTAACATGGTTGGTGATTTTTTTGGAGGCAAGAAGGTTTCAGTATGGGTTGACTGCAATGCTAAATCACCCGCAGCGCCACACAGAACTATATTAATTTCTTTACCATGCTCTTTCATGGTTTGAACAGACAATACCATCGCCATCATTTGTGCTTGTCTGTCCGCTGAGGTGACAATAACATTCAAGCCCTTCCCCTGCTCAGCAAACGCACTACCTGCCCAGATTAACAAAATTGTAAGAATTAATGTGTAGCATAGTTTTTTCATAACTTACCTCCTGAATTGCTCAATTAATGACTTTTTTTAGTAATGTATTTACACTTATTCTATATTAACAGCTACTTCGCAAATAATTCTTGGAGTATATTCAAAACGCTATTTTGTGCCTGGGAATTAATTGTTCCAAATTTTTTGATAAGCCGCTTTTTATCGACAGTTCTGATTTGATCATTGATTCAAGTTTAGGTGAGATGCACATTAAAAAATGAAACCGTACGTTCCCAAGCAATTTTTGCCTGTTCTTCATTATAGCGTGGCGTTGAGTTGTTATGGAACCCGTGGTGGGTGCCTTCATACGTATACATGACGAAATCCTTATTATTCGCTTTCAACGCTTCTCTATAGCCTTGCTGGGACGCATTCACCCGGGGATCATCTTGGGCATAATTAATCATGAGAGGTGCTTGAATTTTGGATACATTTTCAAGGGGTGGTGCGACACCATAAAACGGAACCCCGGCATTCAGATTTGCACCCATAATGATGGCAAGCTTATTGACAACCCCACCGCCGTAACAGAAGCCAGTTGCTCCCAATTTTCCATTGGACATTTCATGATATTTTAGAAACTTGGCACTGTTTAACATATCCGCGAAAAGTTTGTCTTGATCCAAGGATTTCTGCATGACCTTACCATCATCATCGTTGCCGGGATACCCACCGATGGGCGCCAATCCGTCAGGCGCAAAGGCTAAAAACCCCTCCACTGCGAATCTACGGCTCACATCTTCTATGTATGGATTCAACCCTCTATTTTCATGGACAACCAAAACCGCTGGAAAAGGACCTTTCCCAGCTGGCTTCACCAAATAGCCACGCATCTTACCTGATGAACCTCCCGGAGAGTCATACTCAATGTATCTGGGTTTAATCCGTTCATCCATAAAAGAGATCATTTGAGCTTGTGCATATCGTGGTAACAATGCTTCAGCCATAACCAGTGCTGACCCGCTTACCACAACAAGGGCCGAAGCTTTATTGAAGAAATCTCGCCGGGTCATCTGGGTGTGACAGTATTCATCATATAAATTATATACCTTGGGATCGATAGATTCTTTAGTCATAACGCTCATTCCCTGTTAATATTTGTTTTCAATAATATGCCTTAAAATAATTCCAATGACAAGCTTTCTGAATAATTTTTATGACTTGACCACTATAGTGCCGGTCAATTGAAAAGATATCATTTTTGAGTCATAAAGTTCTGATTTTAATAGACTTAAATCCTCATATTAGTATCAAGACCACCAAAATCACTGGCGTGCCCGAATGTATTTTAATTGTTAGAGCCTATAGTTGGCATAATCTTTTAGGACCACAGATGAAATAACTTGAGCAGAAATAGCGCAGACCAATCTATAAAATCTGGTGGTTCATCTACAAGGCGCATTAAAAGTTTAATAGCTCGGCCCTATTTGACCTTTGATGCACGCGGTAGAAGGGACAAAAGGCAAGCTATTTCGTTAAATTTAAGATGATATATGGGTATCCATCAAAAGGACTTTACACTTTTTTAGCGCAGTACCCATTTGCAAGGGCTTTTTCCCAAAAGACTGTAACGTACTTTTGGGGTCATATGAAGGATGCCGATATATGGTTTTAAACCCACACTGGGTTTATTATCGAGATCCTCAACCAAAACCAGAACGGCATGATTTTTTAACAGTATTCTTTTTTTTAGGATGCGTTTTTAAATAAAGTTTATCTTTGGGAAGATGACATTTTTTATATTTTAATCCGCTTCCACACCAGCAGGAATCATTTTTCCCCGGCAATACTGCAGGAGGAATCTGATCGTCAATTTTTAACAGTTTACTGAACCAACCCATAATAGTATCCTCGTTAATAGTACCGGGATGCACTGTTCCACACATCTCGAGTTTCTGAAAAAGCGTTTTAGCTTTGGGAGTATGTCAATTCATCCATTTTTTAAGAAATATAGTAGCATCTTTTCCCCATCTTCTGGTGGGGCTGAAATCCAGTATCCCAGTTGTTCCTGGCAAAAGATATAGTGTACTTGTCCCATCCCAAGAAACTTATACACTTTAATTTTGTTACTGATAAAAGTCTCTGGATCATGGAATGGTGAACGAGAATTGCTCACCATTTTATCTGCCATGACCTCAGCCTGCTCTCTGGTCAAATCCGCGGTTTTGCTGCGTGATATCCAGATCATGGCGGGGCGTTTTCCCGTTAGCTGGTAGGTGCCGATGGCCCCAGATTCTACGATAATATCTTTGCCATGCAGGCGGTTGATTTGTTCCAGAGCTTCAATACCGGTGACCAGCTGAACCTGCTGCCATTCGCCGATACTTTTCGGTAATAATGAACCAAGGCTCTGTTGTTTTTTAGCTTGCTGGCTGCAGGCACATAGCAAGGCGAACAGCAGGAGTGACAAACCAATTGTAATTGTTCGTTTCATAACAAAAAAAGCTCCATTTTTTTTCGTTTCAAATGATTTTTTTTTGTGACATCAATAAGTGCTATATCAGACATGATCAAGGATAAAATATCGGTTCCCTTTAATGACTATGCGCGACGCCGTAAAAAACCATGGGCTCCCAGCCTTACCAACGTTTGGAAAACAGCGCTCCATGCATTCTGGTTCGGGTTTACCTTTTTACCGTTAGCAAGTTTTGCCAATTGATACTCATACCATGTAATCGACAACATGGTCATCTTGTCAATACTGGCAAACCCGGTAGTCGGATCTTTAAGAGTTGACTGGGCATTTGTGTCATTTAAAAGCTTATTAGGGAAATCAGGTTCAATTGCCAGGGGTCTTGCAAGACCAATCATATCGGTCCGCCCACTCTTCAATGCATCCTGCATGGCTGACCCTGAGCGAAATCCACCGGTAACAACGATCGGAACATCAATTTGTTTTTTTAACTGCTCTGCATATTCTAAAAAATATGCTTCCCGTTTTTTTGTTGATGCTTTTATTCTGTTCCCCATCATGCAGGGACTTTCATACGTCCCGCCAGAAATTTCTATCAAATCTATGCCTTCTTCTTCCAATGCCTTTGCTACCTCTACAGACTCTTCAGTAGTAAACCCGCTTTTCATAAAATCAGCAGAGTTCATCTTTATTCCCACTGGGAAATCTTCACCAACCGCTTTTCTCATTTCACGGAAGACTTCGAGTACAAACCGAGATCTGTTCTTGAGTGTGCCCCCCCATTGATCTGACCGCTGGTTATGATGCGGGGATAGAAACTGACTTACCAGATACCCGTGCGCACCGTGAATTTGTACACCGGAAAAACCAACAGTCTTTGCCAGTCCTGCACTGACTCCGAATTTTTTAATAATCTTCCAAATCTCGTCTTCAGATAGTTCTTTAGGCAAATTGAACACCTTCTCTAATCCCCTTCCCAATGGGATCGCGGAGGGTGCTACCGGTGTTTTCGTTAAAAAGGAAGGGGGGGCGCATTCCCATTTTCCCGGTCGGAATTTTAAGCCTTTGATTTATAAAGATATAATTCCTTAGTCAATTTGCGCCTGAGCTAATAAAATCAATAAGTTATAAAAGGTGCCGGGAAAATGGGAATGCACCCGGAAGGGGTTTGTTTTCCCGGGTGGTTGAGCTGGACCCACAAGTGAGTATCTTTTCTTTTCCCGGCCTCTGTCCACGCCTGAAACAAAGATTTATCACTTTCATTATCAAGTACAACATTTTTTGGCTCACCAAGGGCAGACCGGTCAACCATGACATTACCGGTCATTGAAATGCCAGTTCCTCCGTCAGCCCATATCGCATACAACCGGACCAGTTCTTGAGTCGGATTGTGTGCTTTATCGCCTAACTGCTCGCTCATTGCAGATTTAAAAATTCTGTTCTTAATTTGAATGTCATTTTTTAATATAAGCTTATCAGTTAGGATTGTTTTTTCTACATAATTCACTGTTGACTCCTGATTTTATTTTCAAAACTATAAATATATTCTAAGGCTTTGCGGACGCCGTGAACATCAAATAACCGCCTTGACCGGTTCATTTGGCTTGTTAACGGTGGGCACCCAGTATACCTCTGGTGCATTGAATTCCGGGTTATTCGTTTTCTATTTCAGAAGAATAGTTTCCAAAGCGGGCAGCACCATTGCATTTGGCCCGATGTAAAAGAACCTTTTGTGCCAGACCTTTATTTGCTCGTTCCCCTTTCCATGCAGCAAGGCAGTCTTCCTGCAGCGCTCTGCCGTATGAAAAACTTAATTCCCAGGGGAGGTGTTTATCTCTGTTCATGTCATTTAAATGGATGGTGGCAAGTTTTGAACTCTGCCCGCCGGACAGGAATGCAATTCCCGGTACTGCTGCCGGAACGCTTCGTTTGAAGATCTTGATGGTGGATTGGGCCACAAGCTTTGGATCGACTTGTTCCGGACAAATATCCCCGGGTGTCACCATGCTGGGTTTTAAGATCATACCTTCCAGGCAAACCCGCTGAAGGTTCAGTTCTTCAAAGACCTTGTCAAGTGTAGATTGGGCAACATGTTCACAACGGACAAGGGTGTGGCTGCCGTTAATGAGGATTTCAGGTTCAATGATAGGAACAATCCCTTTGCTTTGACAAATGGCTGCATACCTTGCCAGGAAATGTGCATTCAGCGCAAGGCTCAGTTGGGATGGCTGATGAGTTCCAATCTGGATGACTGCTCGCCACTTGGCAAATCTGGCACCAAGCTCCCTGTATTCTTCAAGACGTTCTGACAGGCCGTCCAAGCCTTGTGTCACTTTTTCATCCAACGTATTGGGAATCGTGGTCAGCCCTTTGTCCACTTTTATGCCCGGGAGAATACCTTTATCTGATAAAATATTTGAAAAAGGCGTACCGTTTGCAGCAGATTGCCTCAGGGTTTCATCAAACAGGATTACCCCACTGATATGGTCTTCCAGTCCATGGGTGGTGAATAGCATTTCCCGGTAGAATCGCCGGTTTTCTTCTGTGGATTCGACATTGATCGTATCAAATCGTTTTTTGATTGTTGGATTGCTTTCATCTGCAGCCAGGATGCCTTTACCCGGGGCAACCATGGCCCTGGCAGTCTCTTCCAGTTCTTTAAGGATGGTGTCGTTCGCTTGGATTGTTGTTGTCATATTATGGAATCTCCCTTTTTTCAATATCGCTGTTTTGTTAAGGAATATTTTCGGCCTCTCAACAACTGTGAGGCCAGCATCATAGGCAATTTTTACAGTATCTTCAAACGCTTTTTTTGAAACATGAAATGGTGGTTCTACTATGAGGATTTGTCCATTCGGTTTAAGTATCGTTCCTATCTCATTAAACAATGCCTCTTTATTAAAAGACTAAAATATTAATTCAAGCTGCACGCATTATTTTCTTTTTTCCTGCGCAGAAATTTATTGCCGAAATAATTTGCAAATATCATCATCCTGAGAAGCTTATCAATATATCTTCGTAATTCTGCCGAGACAACTGTTTCATATTCAGAAACAATATCTCCAGATGGATTTTCCCCCTTAACTAAAGTCCACGCCCTTGCATATTTTAAAATAAGCCATTCCGTATAATCAAAATCTTTCTGCTTAAGGGTATAAAGGTTTGCAATCTCCTCTTTGCTTATTCCTGTTTTCCTGCTCACGGCAGTATGTGCGCCAATTCATCCGGAACAGTCGTTCGTTATTGAAACTGTAAGCAAAATCTTTTCCCGTAAAACAGAATCAATTGCCCTGTATGTTGAATAAACTGTCGGCAGTTTCAATGTTGATCCAAGTCGTATAAAAAAATCAGCAGGAGATATAAAACTCACCTTTTTTTGTTCTAATATCATATTTATTTATCCCCAAAAAATAACTTTATTGCTCAAAGATATGCAAGTTTAAAACATTTTTTTTTAAAACACTACATTTTTATATGTATCCGGACCCTGGTCAAAAATTACAAGCCGGTTCCTATTTATTTTTATTTTCTTGTCATCAGGGTAACACTTTTTAATATTTTTATGTCAGCCTTGCTGAATTCTTATTTATAAATATCAGTAAGTTAATCGCAACAGCTTGGTTGAAAGACCAGAAAAAAGCGTTACCCTGGCATATGCTCTTTTGAACCAGGCCCACTTTTTCATTTTTATTAACATTGTTTTAGTAGCATATTTGCAATTTTTTCAGTGGCTTCATTAAGATCCATGTCATATAATTCTAAACTATTATTTTCGTCAATTGATATATTGAACGTATTTTGAATGTCATGAAATGGAGGGGTGTCTTCAATAATGTCAGGGAGATGTGTTACTGACCACATACATGCCATTTGTTTTGATTTTGGAGGATTTTTATACCGCTTTTTATATTTCATAAATATTTGAAAAAGCATTTCATAAATTTCTTTTTTTGAATAGCTCATCATCTCTTTCACTTTGTAATATTGATGCTAACCACCTAAATAACCGGCTCGCCCGGTGCATTTGTGTTGTTGAACATAAAGTTCTATTTATTTTTAAGATAAATTCAGGACGGGTATAATTTTCAAATAATGGATTAACCTTGTGTCCACAATACCGGGGGGAAGCATCAATGAGTCCGTTTTTAGTGTACAAAAAGTTCTTGCAAACAATTCACTGTTTTGACTTGGGCACTTTGAGAAATCATACCGAGTTTTTGAATTAATCTGGATTTATCAACTGCTCGCATTTGGTCCAATACAATCAAACCTTTTTTACCTTTAAAGGTGCATTTAATTCGAGTTGGAAAGTTGAATCCCTTAGATGTCATTGGAGCAATTATAGCAGTTTTTAATGAGGACATCTCATCAGGTGAAATGATGACACAGGGTCTTGTCTTTTTAATCTCTGAGCCCTTTGTTGGATTCAATTGGACTAACCAAATGTCGAATCTATGAATACTCTGTTTTACCATTCCCAATCCTCATTATCGGTAAGCGGAGCATCTAACCATTCCTGATCAATTTGATCGGCTCCTTTTGTTTTTAAAATTTTATCAAATTCCTTTTTCCAACCTTTCCTTGGCTTTTGCAAAGGTTGAATTAACAGGCCGTCGTCACTAATTTTAAAAACCAATTCTGTGTTTTCTAATTGAGCCTGTTCAATAATTGCTTTTGGAATCCGTACTCCTTGAGAGTTTCCAATTCTAATTAAAGTAGTCATGTTCTTCCTCCATCTGTGATTAATGTAATTACAATATAATCACATTGAGAATTATTGTCAAACTCAAAATAAATCAAAACTTTCAGGACCAACCTTATTTTTGTATTTTCCGTCTGAATTAGAGACCGTAATAATTTCGAGCTGTGCGGTTAGTTTTGCTCATATTAACAACTCCTTATGAGTAAAAGATCCAAAATAGCTAACAAGAAAATCAAATATAACTAGAGACAAACAGAAATAGATCTGCCATCATTAGATAGGTCATTGTTTTTAAAAAAATAACAAAGGAGCTATAAAATGGGCGGCTATAAAA
>Ga0307987_1000649_pt1 | contig 20538 bp, 19 predicted proteins | sample EllFjometagen181_FD_203157 | JGI IMG/M metagenome (GOLD analysis project Ga0307987, IMG submission 203157) | Marine microbial communities from Ellis Fjord, Antarctic Ocean - #181 | ecosystem: Environmental > Aquatic > Marine > Unclassified | place: Southern Ocean | collected 2014-10-08 | reverse complement strand
GGTCGGGGGTGGGCGCCCTCGAAGACTGGGAGCGCCGGGTCTCGACACGAGGCTATTCGCGGAATGCGGCGGTCATCCAGCGTTACCGCTGACCAATCGCATGGCCCCCTGGCAGCGATACCGCTGGTCAACAGCCCACTTCGGTGGGTCAGTGAGCCGCAGGCTCGGGTCAGGTCCGCGACCATCCTGGTCAGGGCTACAGCTGCGTCGGTCAGCTGACCTGCTCCACTGGGTCAGTGGCTCGGTCAGGGGCGGTCAGCTCGCCATGTCTGCCCGGTCAGCAACCCTGACCCGTGGGGATGAAGCCCGGTCAGCGAAACTTCCACGCTTCCAGGCATGGCGAGAGTGACATGACAAGGGGAATATTCGGCGTGTCGGTGGCCTGCGGGGTGTCATTTCGCCCGGTCCTGCACGCTTGTTCAATGACGCGATGCGTGCAAGGTTGAAGGAGCGACAGCCAAAGGAGGACCGTGACGGTAGACAAGTACTCGTTCGAAGGACTGGAAACGATCGAACGGCGCATCATGCGACTGGCGCCAGACATCGGCTACGTGATCCTGCTGGATCGCACCGACTACGACAATGAGGACAAGCTGGGGCGCCTCGATCTCACCGAGGATGCCACCGAACCCTGGCGAGAAGAGGCTCCCACCGTGGACGCCTCGGCCTGGAGTGGGCTGCGGGGTGTCGCTGGTGCTGAGCGGGACGACGAGGAAGAGCCCGCCGACCCCTACGAGGGTGAGGAAGGGGACGAAGACGAGGACGAGCCCGAGGAAGCCGTCGAGCCAGGCGAGCCATTGCCGATGAGCGTGCTCGCCGAGTCCTCTTGCCGCTGGATTCGCGATGTTGCTGTGGGCAACACCGTGGGTGAGCAGTTCCGGCGCTTCCGGGTCAAGGTCTTCGCGCCCAAGGGGCACCGGATGCTGTTCAGCAGCCAGTTCGTGTGTCGCAACCACGGTGTGGACCTGGACCTGGGCCCCCGCGACGACCTGCCCAAGCTCGAGATGCCCAAGCCCAGCTTCGAGGAGTCCGAGGCCGCCGCTTCTGCAAAGGGCATCCGGGCCTTGGGCGACTACTACGCGCAGTGGGGCCACATCGTGCTGGGCTCGGTCGGCCAGCTGCAGGGTGTCAACAACTCCATGCTGGGCCGGCTGCACCGGCAGCTGCAGGAGTCCCGTGGCCAGGTGGACGAGCTGGTGGCCGCCATCCTCAACAACCGCATCGACAGCGCCAAGATCGAGGACGAGCGTGCCGCGGAGGAGAGGACCGGGGACGCCCGCACCGTCTTGGCCAAGGAGGCCATCAACCAGCTCGGCTCCGCCGCCAACGCCTTCCTGACGGCCAAGGGGGTCACGCCCGAGATGGCCGAGCTGCTCGACACCCTGTCCAGCAGCCCGCAGCTGATGGCCACCATGAAGAAGCCCGGCGTCCAGCAGCTCATGCAGGACCCGAACAACCTCGCCGGCCTGGCCGCCATGCTCGAGCAGGCCGCCGCACAGGCTGCGGCCCAGGCCCAGGCCCAGGGTGCGCCGCCATCCCCCCAGCCAGGTTCCCCCGAGACGACCGCCCCGGCGGCGGGCTGACGCCCAGCCACCACCACCCCGATCCGCCGGGGCGGATCACCGACCCCGGCATGGAGACCATGACCATGTCCGACAAACGCAAGACCACCAAGCGTGACAAGAAGCGCGCTCCCGCCTTCCTCACCACCGCCCGCCGCTTCTACGGTGAGGCCTTTGGCTCCCGCACCCGGCGCGAGTACCTCGAGTCCCTCGCCGACTGGGCCGAGCTGTCCGAGGACGACCAGACCTTCACCCTGGCCCACCTGCAGTACCTGAACCTGTTGGCGCAGGCGCGTACCCAGGGCCTGCTCGTGCAGGTGCGCGACCTGCTGGACGAGGTGGCGGAGGGTGTGGGGGACGTGCTCGATCCCGAGGACGAGGACGACGACGGTGAGGACGACGACCAGCACCAGGGCTCCGAGGCCTTCGAGGGCGATGACGACCTCGAGGACCTGGAAGACGAGCCCCAGCCCCAGCCCCTGCCGGAGAACGAGCCCGAGCTGCCTGCCGAGGCCGACTTGGCCCCCGAGCATGACGATGGCGTCGAGCAAGATGCGGGCGGGGAGGAGTAGGACCATGGCCGACAACCTGCCTGTCCTGCGTCGGGGCACCAAGCCCCAGCCCAATCACGACCTGTGTATCGACCTCACCCTGCCCGTGACCCGTGTGGGGATCGGCATCTTCTCCTTCGACCCAGTGGAGCAGTTCATCGGAGCGCCAGTGCTCCACTTCCTGGAGCCCCTGCTTCGCGCCGCCACCTACAAGCGGCCCTCGGCCGCGGGACCGGCGGTGGGGGTCTACCCCTTGCGGCTCCCGGAGGGTGAAGGCCTGAGCGTGCCCTTGAGCCAGTGGGGGGAGCTGGGGTTCGCAAACAAGCACGGGCTGCTCGTGCTCACCGTGCCCTCACAGGCTGCGGGCTGGGTACAGCAGCGCTTCGCTGGCGCCATCGTTGAGGGGCCGCGGGAGGGGATGAGCAGCGACGGGACCGCGCGCGTGGCGCATTTCGCGATCCGGCTGCGGCCCGGCATGAAGGCGGGGATTCCGCTGGGGGTGCTGGGGGAGGTGGGGGTGGAGGCGGGGTGATCGCTGCCGAAACACAGGCCTCTACGACCTCCTGTCGGTGATCCTCGCTCGATAGTCACCACGACGATAGTGCGAGTACACCGATGGGCCTTTTTGGGTCGAAGGTGTGGAGGTGACTCGTGTTCTCATGGTTCAAGAAAGAACGTCCGGCAACCGAACTCGCGGCGCCGCTGGCGGCGTTGGTCATCGGCGCAACTCCCGAGGGCCTCGACCTGGATGGTGTCGATCAAGAAGCTTTCAGAAGGTACTCAGCGTGTGCCTTGATCTTCGCAGTGGACTTCGCGATGTACGACGTGTTCAAGGATACTCCGCGAAAGCACCAGGTCGCTGATGCCTTCTGGGAGATTCTCGTCAAGGAACCGATCGAGGGGATCTCTGTTGCTAGTGAGGCGAGGGAACTTCTGCCAACCTTCGGAATGGCGATACAGAATGCCGGCCCAATGGGATTCTCCTATGAAGTGGGAAAGGTCGTAGCAGAGAAGTCGGGTCGTCCTGGAGACGCTGCAGTCATCGTTCTCAGTGCAAAGATGTTCATCAGTGCTCTCGGTGAGGCCAAGAGACTACTCGTTGCGTAGAGGATTCGCGCCGAACGTTCGGTGCCTTGGTGCTCCACTTCCCTGAGCCCCTGCTGCGCACCCCGACCTCCGGCGGCCCTCGGCTGCAGGACCAGCGGTGGAGGTTTACCCCCTGTGTCTCCCCGAGGGTGAGGGGCTGTGCGTACCTCAAAGGCAGGGGGGACCTGGGGTTCGCCAACAAGCGTGGGATGCACCTGCTCACCGTGCCTTGCAGGTCGCCGACTGCGTGGAGCAGCGCGTCGCTGGCGTCATCGTCGAGGGGTCGTGGGATGGGATGAGCAGCGACGGGACTACGCGCTTGGAGCACTTCGCGATCCTGCTGCGGCCGGGGATGAAGGCTGAGGTCCCGTTGGGGATGCTGGGCGAGGTGGAGATTGTGTAGCAACGGCAAGTAGTGGTGCGCCGCTACCGCCCTGGGAGGCTCATGTCCTCACCGATGATGTCTCGAAGCCGGGCCGTCCCGTTCTTGTTGCCATCCGGAAGGGTGCTCGGGAACTCGAAGACGATGGTTGCCGATGACTGCTTGAACAGCTTCACTTCGAATTGCTCATCGCCGGTAGTGACCAGCAGGGCGGCAGGAATAGAGCCATTGCTGGTGTGGTAGTAGGCGAAGCTCAGTGTGGCACCATCGAGAACTTCGTGGACCACCACTCCAGATGGTCTCCAGGTTCTGAACGCGGACGATGCTACCATCGAAAGGCATGAGATCGTGAGGTAGCGTCCCCCAGGATAGAGGCGCATGGGGAAGGAAGGCATTCCTACTAGGCGGACATGTACATCGGTGCGTTGGGTGCCTGGATAATACTCTACGTTCACGTCGTACTGCGCCTCAACAAGAGAAGTGCAGTAGTCTCGACGGTAGTACTCCAGGGTGGTCAGGAAGTCGTCGCCGTGGGATTCGGCTTCGATACTGTGCTCGTCGTCCATGCCCACAGCTCGAACCGCCACTGATGCTGTGGAAGTGGCTGGCGCCAACTCGACTCCAACAACCGATGCCGCTGTCGTGAGGATCTTCTGCGGTACGGTCGATACCGCCAATAGACACTGATAGTCGGCCTGCGACGGTGCTGGGGACGCCTCTTGGATAGTGCCCGCGATGATGCTCTCTGGCACACCTGCATCGACCATCGACAGGATCTCTTGGCAGGTGAGGCCGTATGCCGTTCTGGACTTGATGAGCACTGAGGCGAAGAACAACGCCCCAGCCAGGCCGAAGGTGATGGCGCTCTGCGCGCTACTGCAGACTGTCATGCTCGGCAACTCCTCCGTGCGAAAATCAAGCAACCCTGGTTCTTGTAGCACATCGTGAGCATTCGCCTGCAGAGGTTGAGTCGAAGGGATCCAGAGGCAAATGGTGGTTGTGTCCGCTTTCTTGTCCTCCCCGCGTCCAGCACTCGTGTCTACACTTGTCACGGTCCCATCGAACCGCTGGAGAAGCCATGAATCCACGAACCCACCTCGAGAGCATTTACCAGGAGATCGTTCCTACGGAGAGGGAGATCGCCCTGGTCCAGAACCGTATCGACCAGGTCATCGGTATCGCCGAATGCTGGGGCGACGTCGCCGAGGTGCGGCCAGCAGGTTCCTGGGCCAAGGGGACGATGCTGCGGGGCCGGAAGGAAGCCGACGTCGTGATGGTGCTTGCGCGAGCCCCGGACAGCCACACCCTCAACGACATCAGCAACTACCTCACGAGGATTCCCGGGCTCCATGGCAGGCCAACGGTCAGCTACAAGGCGGTCAACCTCGAGTTCTACGACGGCGTCTCCATCGACCTCCTTCCTGTCGCCAAACACGGCCGCACCGATGATGGACCCTCTGTTCCGCGCAAGCTCCGTCACGCGCTCGCGGGCATTGAGCACGTGGGCTGGTTGAAGCGCCAGGCGCATGGGACCGTTCTGCACCCGCTGATCCGCCTCATGAAACACTTCCGTGACTGCCACGAGCGCGACTTCCACGGCATGAGTTCCTTCGCCATCGAGGTGATGTGCGTCGAACACGGGGCCCAGGGCAACATCTACGCGGCCTTCCGCGGTCTCCTGGAGTCGCTGCACGGTGGCTGGCTGCTTCCTGGTGGAGTCCGGCGGCGCTTGTCCGATCCCGCAACACCAGGTCAGGACTTGATCGACAAGCTGTCGGTTGCGGCTCTCGGAGATGTCTCCTGTCGGGCGGGGAGGGCGGTGCAGGCCATCGATGCGCAGACCTGGTCCCAGGTGTTCCCCAGGGACCGCTCCAGCCTGCCACCGCCCGCGGGCAACCTCGGGGGGCGCACTCTTGGATGAGCAGCGCCGTTTGCGGCCCTGGTGGGAGCGACACGCTGGTTGGTGGGAAGAGCAGAAGCGGGCGTTGCGGCTCCAGTGGGGCCGAGGCCGGGGATTCGAGGTGGACGAGCCGAGCCACACCATCCGTTGGGAGGGTTCGGTCAAGGTCCGGTGCCAGGAACGACGCAAGAAGATCCCAGTGACCATCCGCTGGGGGCCTGCCACACCGCAGTTCCCCCCCAGTATCAGCAGCTCGCAGTGCCACTCCGTCGCCCACCAGCTCAACGACGGCACAATGTGCTTGCTGCCGCCGGTGGACCCGAAGCTGGGCTGGGAGGGTCCGCTGGATATTGGCTACTGGATGACCAAGGCAGAGGGGTGGCTACGGCGGTTCTTCGCCGAAGGCTGGGGCATCCCGGGCGATGCCTGGGAGCACCTCAAGCCGAGCCTCCCGGGCTATCGCTACAGGCGAACGCTGCCTCCCACGAAGATCGTGGCGCTGCCCGGGGAGTGGAGGGAGCTGGACGTGGGGTGCGGCAGGGTTCGTGTTCGGCTTCCCGCGGACAGCAAGGGCATCGGAGCGGTCGTCGCCTGGGAAGACAACGAGGGCGAGTGGGTGGAGTGGTCGCCATCCGAGCACCTCTTCCCAGGTCTGGTCGAAGAGGTCGATGGGGTCTGGATTCGAGCGGAGCGCGTCCCCACTGGCATCGGTGATGGCTGGTTCAGCGATCCGGCCATGACAGCCCGCTACCAGAACCTGGCGATGGCTGGCTGGGTGAGGTCAGCAGAAGACGAGCGTGATCGGGTCCAGCTTGTGTCCTACCCGCAAGAGGCGGGTGAACACGCTCCTGGGGTGTGGCTGTACAACCGGCACATACGACCAGGGCTCGTCCTCGAACCCGACCCTGCGCTTCGTCTGTTGGGATTGATCGGATTGCCGAAGGACGGGGGCATCGGAGTCCCCTTGCATGACAGACTGCTCGACGCCCGCAGGCGGGCAGGGAGGGCCAAAGAGATGCACGAAGCCATCAGCCAGGTGCGAGTAGTGATCGTGGGGCTGGGTTCGCTCGGTTCGGAGGTGGCGCACCTGTTGGCTCAGGAAGGCGTCCGCCGCTTCGTGCTGATCGACGGGGATATCTTCCTCCCTGGCAACGAATCACGGCATCGGGCCGGGCTGGTCCACGCCGGTCGCTCCAAGGTCGAGATCATGGCCGACATGATCAGGGGCATCCAGCCCGAGGCCGAGGTGCAGGCGGTGCAGGAGTGGATCGACGAGCATGCGCCGACGTTCCTGCTCGATGATTCGCCGACGGTCATCGTGGGTGCCTCTGGCGACGAGGCTACGGAGCACTTCCTGGCCGATCTTGCGCGCGATCTCGCGGTCCCTGTCGTGCACGCTTGGGTGGAGGTGGACGGCCAGGTGCTGCGGGTCAGCAGGGTGCTCCCGGATCTGGACCCGACACTCTCCGAGATCTCCGTGCTGGAGGCAACCCCCAGGGTGGCGATGCTTCAGCAGGAGGCTGGCCCCACGGAGTGCGCCGAGGCCATCCTGCCTGGGTCTGCGATGAACATGCACGCCGCTGCGAACTTCCTGGTCCGCGTCGTGGTCGACGTGATCACCGGGCCTGGTGGTGAGGCCAACCACTGGCTGTTCGCGCCCGGGGGCCTGGACGATGATGGAGCCCCGCCCGAGCTCGCACTGCCCTATGGTGTGCTGTCCATACGGCTCGGCACCCGGTGACGCTCCAGGCGGTGCAGCAGGTCTTCATCCTCGAGCCTCCTGGCCATCTCGCTCGCCCGCGCTTGGTATCTGGCGGCTTCCCGGCCGGGGCCGATGATGTTCGCCATCAGGTTGAGGGCCATGATGCGCAACCGAACGAACCCACCGTCCCCGGCGTGCTCGCAGCTCCTTTCGGCGACCGCGATGGACTCGCCCGTGCTGCCCTGACGCCAGAGGCACCATGCGCGGCCAATCTCCCTGCGCCAGGTGACGAAAGGCGAGGCCCCTTCCACGGGAATGCTGCTGTATAGCTCCAACGCTCGACCCAGCGAGCCGGGGTCCTCCCGCCAATCACGGCTGATGCGGTAGGCGCGCTGGTCCGCGATCCGAGCCAGGTAGCAGCCTCGGTCGTGGCTGGAGACGCCCTGCTCGTTCAAGAGAACCTCGGCGCGATCCACCAGCGAACGTTCCCGGTCGTGCTCGCCCAGGTCGGACGCGATGCGTGCCCCGAGCAAGAGGTACTCGATGTGCGAGTCAGGCTCTGGGCGTGGGACCTCCGAGGCGAGTAGGAGCCTGCGTTGGGCTTCCCCGAGATCCCGTTCGCGGTGGGCGAGTGATGCGAGGCCCACGTGCACCCACATGGCTGCTGGAGACTCGCTCACTGGAGGACGGTCCCAGCGGAGCAGCTGCTGCCGACGCAGTCCAACTGGCAGGTCAGCGAACCGGCTGTGGTACTGGCCCATCAACCTGCCCCACTCGTTGATCGAAGGTGGCAGTCCGAAGACCTTGATTAGGAGCTCCCCGTACTTGTTGCCGGGCAAGTTCTCGCGCTCGGCCAGGCGCTTCAGGCTCTTCACCACGGAGGCCGTCTCGAACGGGACCTCGTCCTCCGCTCGTTCCTGGAGAGCTTCGGCGAGATCGGTCCATCCGCCGAGCTCCGTCACCAGGGCCAGGGTGTACTCCTTCCAAGTGAAGGCATCTATGGTGTGCCCCAGGGGCCGATGTCCACTTTCGTGTCCTTTCGTATCGGGCATTCCTGGTCTCCAATGGCGGCATGGAACCGCTCTGCATCAACTACCATCTACTCAAGGCCTGCAGCTCCCGCTGCCGGTTTTGCTTCGCTACCTTTCGTGACGTACCAGGCGGGCTCGATCCGAACCAGGCGCTCGACCTCATCTCGCAGCTTCGTGCTGCCGGTGGTGCGAAGCTGACCTTCGCCGGTGGCGAGCCCACGCTGCATCCGCGCATCTGCACCCTCATCGACCATGCCAAGGCCGAGGGGTTCACCACCTGCGTCGTCACCAACGGCGTCCGACTCGGCCCCGTGCTCGACGCATGTGCTGCGTCCATCGACTGGGTTGGCTTCTCGGTGGACTCCAGCAGCGAGAGCACCCAGGCAGCGCTGGGCCGCGGCGCAGGGGATCACATCGCCCAGACCGTGGCGCTGGCCGACCGCTGCCGTGGCCTGGGTGTTCGCATCAAGCTCAACACTGTGGTGACGGCGCTCAACTGGTGGGAGGACATGACGGTCCTCGTGCGACGGATCGGCCCTGAGCGCTGGAAAGCGCTCCAGGTTTTGCCCATCCAAGGGCAGAACGACGGGATGGTCGAAGACCTCGTGATCAGTGCTGCGCAGTTTCGCGCGTTCGTGGATCGGCACCGGCAGCTCCGTGATGATGGGATCGGTGTCGTCGCGGAGGACAACGACGCGATGAAGGGGTCCTACGTCATGATCGACCCGCTCGGTCGCTTCTTCGGCAATGCGACCGGGCGGCAGGTCTACAGCCAGCCTATCCTCGAGGTGGGCGTCAGGAAGGCCCTTCTCCAGGTTGACTTCGACCCGAGCAAGTTCGACGCACGGGGGGGCAAGTACGCATGGTGAAAGACCATCCCAACAGGGTCGCTGTGCTCGGAGGTGACGGGCGCATCAGTGCGTCTCGCTGGCCACAGAGCGACGTCAGGGTGTTCCTTGCTCGCCGCTACGGTGGCAACGGGGAGCTCCGCCGCCTCGAACGCGCCCTCAAGGCTGGCACCGTGGACCTGCTGGTCGTGCTTGCCCGGTGGAACAGCCACTCGGCCACGACGAGAGCACTCCGGCTGTGCCGGAGGCTCGGAATCCGTGTCGAGGTCGTGCCATGAACCTTCAACAGCGCCCGGGTTCCCCGAGCGCACCACCGCTCCCCGAGGGGAGCACCAACACAGGAGAGAGACCATGTCCAAGAAAAGCAAGAACCCCATGACGCCGACCGCGGCGTCACGCATCCAGAGCCACGCCGACCACACTGACAGCAACCAGGGCTTCAAGTCCCGCGCCCAGAGCACCGCTGCCAAGAACGCTGCGGGTGCCTCAAAGGGGGGGAGTGCTGGCAGCGAAGGTGAGCGGAAGCGGTAGTCAGAGCTGCGACCTGCGGTGTGGAGGGGGCACCCGAGGTGCCTCTTCAGATGCCCCCCACCTGCAGGTACCGCCTCACTGCCGAGTCCAGTACCAGGGTCTGCGTCGATACTCTGGCTGTTCACTCGGACTCGGGAGTTTCCCCGTCCGACACTAACTCCAAGAACTGCTCACTGCTGAGCTCGACTTGGGGATTCGTCAGCGAGGCTTGTGATCGGAGCCGCACCTCGAGCTCCCCGGCTACCTTTTCCACAGCATTCCAGCAGGCATGGAGTCGCTCAAAAAGGTCTGGGGCATGGATGGCAAGCCAATTGGGCAGGTCCACGCCTTCAGCCTCGGCGGCGGTCATGCACTTGCTGAAGTCATCGGCGAAGTCCATGTCCCAGAGTGTGTTCTTGAGCTCTCGCGCCCTGCCAACAAGATTTTCGGGGTAGCCACGGTCATTGATGGACACCGCAACAGCGCCTGCCAGTCTAATGAGAGGGGCTCGTTCCCCGGGAACGAGGACCCCTGTGCCTCCCATGAACTCGATGACTGAAGATGCGAGGGGCCGGTTATTCGGCCTCGCTTTCAGCCCAACCCTCAGTACCTCTTTGCCGAACTCATGTGCTGCCACAGCGTGACCAGCCTCATGAATGCAGGCACGAGGCAGCCCCTTCAAGAAAGCTTCTTGTTCTTCGGGACTAGATGTGCTGGAAGCCTTGAACCATCCGCCACTCACATCTCACCTCCACGCAGAAACCTATCCCACCCGCTCCACCATCCCCCCGAACCGATACCCCTTCTTCGGCACGTTCTCGGGTACCCCTTCGAATCCCTCACCCCTGATGGCCTCGCGCAGCTTGGAGATGGAGAAGCGCACGGCTCCGTCCTGGGGGAACCCCACCGCCTCCCGGATGCTGGAGACCGTGTGCACCTCATCCCGGTGCTGGTAGAGGAACCACAGCACTTGCCAGGGCCGCCCTCGCAGCTCGATCCGCCGCGGCCCCGCCGTCGTCCTGACCACTAGGGCGCCGTGCTCGCCGCCTTCGGCAGCATCTACGGTCACTCCGACCACCCGGGCTGGCCCCTTGAGAATAGCGACACCCCGTGATTTCGCCTCGGCGCCCTCCATGGTCGGTGGGTCCATGGTGGACAGCGTCGAAGCGAGCAGGCCTTTGGGCACACGCAGCCTGCCCTCGTCATCCGAGTAGGCCAGCCCCGACAGCAGCATGAACTGGCGCTCGACGAGGTCCTCCACGCGGCTATCTTCTGGCTTGTCGGCCATGAATTGCATCTTCATGAACACCGTGGGGTGGTCCTCCCGCAGCCGCCACATGGACCGCTCGAGGGGGGGCATGGCCGTGTCCACCAGGTAGTCCTCGAGGACCGTGCCCAGGTGCTCCTGCTCGCGCTCGCCCGTGTCCTTGGGCTCCTGGAACATGCCCACGAACAGCGCATGCCCGGTGCGCTGCCCCTGGGCGGCATAGTGATCGAGGTAGTGACCGTCCAGGTCCCCCCGGTCAAGCTCGCCCTGTCCGATGAGCCAGTTGAGCCAGTGGACTAGGAGCAGGTCGTAGGAGGCGTCCACCAGCGTGGGGTGCCCCCCCGTCACAGCCGAGACCACGTCCACCCAGGGACGGAGCGCGCCCTCGCCTGGCAGCTTCTTGTTGCGTGGCCCCGGTTCGTCCATCAGCCAGGGCAGGGTGCGACGCAGGCCCGCGAAGGCATCGAAGTGCGCTGAGCGGAGCGTGGCCTCGTGGCCTCCAGCCCAGGGGTTGAGGCGCTCACGGTGGAAGGTGGCGAAACAGGGGGACTCATCTCCGCCGCGCGCCTCGCTGGGAGGCTGCTTGCGGCGCTCGGCCAGCATCCATCGCTCCAGCTCCTGGGGGCGCTTGCGCGTAGCCAAGACGATCCGAGCCCCACGATCCCGACGGTCCACCAGCTCGAGGATGGCGTCGTCGATGGTCAGGTTCAGGTAGGCGTCGAAGTCGTCCGCGAGCAGCAGGCCCCTGGGGGACTTGCACCACGCGCAGATCACGGTCTGGGGGTTCTTCGTCTCGGCATCGACCCAGGTGACCTCGGGTGAGCGTTCAGGCGGCGCGGCGATGCTCGACCTGCGCGCGGGAACCAGGTGCTGCTGCACTCGGCGCAGGAGGGTGGTCTTGCCCAGCCCCCTGCCGCCGTACAGATACCAGCGGCTGCGCCCAGCGCCGCCGGTGAGCACGCGCTCCAGGAGGTTGTCGTAGAGGAAGGGGTGGGTGTAGCTGTGCATCATGGGCCCTCAGCGCCCTTGGGGGCGCAGACGGTTGAGGTACTCGGCGAGCAGGGGCACGGCGATCTGCCAGCGAACGGGTTCGGAGGACACTGGACGTGCCGCACCGCGGTCCTGGAGCAGCTCGAGTACGATCCGCTGCTGTTCACGAAGGGTCGGGCTGCCCGGGTCACCTACGCGGTTGGCGATCTGATCAAGGGTGAGATTGCTGTGGGGGCGGGTGCCAGAGCGGTGGGCCTTGGCGAGCTCGAAGGCCGTGCGCCAGACCACCGAGTCGTGCGCCTCGGGGTTGTCGGGGTCGATGCGCACGTCGAACAGGTCGCTGTTGTTGAGCAGTGCCTGCTTGACCTGGTGGAGCTGGGAGAACTCGAAGCGCACGTTCCGGCTGTTCATCCGAGCTGCACGCAGCCACATGGCTTGCCCAAGGTGGGACAGCCACAGCGGCTCCCCGCCGGTGAGCTTGTGGAGGTGTCGAGCCAGCTTGGGCTGCAGGTGGATGGTGCGCAGGAACCCTATGTTCTCGCCCGACAGCAGCGCCGTGGTTTCGTCGAGGGTGAAGGGGCCGACCGGCAGCGCCTGGGCGCCCCGGTGGAGCATGGCTGAGAGCTTGGGGTTGAGCTGCCGCGTAGCCGCGGTGGGGCAGACCCAGACCACCATCAGGCCGGGGGTGGCTTCAACCAGCTCGCGGAAGTGCAGGATGGCCTCGACATCGTCGACCTTCTGCGTGTCGGACGTCCGCATCATGCGGTGGACCTCGTCGACCACCAGCACCACGGTAGGAGAGGCGTCCGAGCCGCACAGCTCCCCGATCAGCGTGTCCAGGTCTGCGGAGTGGCGAAGTTCGCCAGGTCGCGTCCGCCGGTCGAGGGGAGCCTTCATCGCATCCTGGGCGAGTTGGGTAGCCATGCGCTGCCGGAACGCGCTCCAGGGTTCGTCGAACCGGGCTTTGAGCAAGCTGGTGATGGCCTTGAGCTGGGGGTTGCGCCGCAGAAGCAGACAAAAGCGACGACCAATGGACGATTTCCCGATGCGGAGAGGCCCGTTCAGGAACACCATGCGCCCGCCTATCGAGCCTCTCTCGCGACATTTTCTGTACTGGGCGAACAGCTCACCCAGCTCGCTCTCGCGGCCGTAGAACTGGTGGTCGTCTTCGGCCTCGGGGCCGCAGGTGAAGGGGCTGGGGAAGTGCAGCGGAGTGGTGGGCGTGCTCTGCCGCGGCGGCATGGCGGCCTCTAGGATGGGAGAGCCGCCGTCCTCGGGCCCACGCACGTCGTAGACATCAGTAAGATCCTGCAGACGACGCTTGAGGATGCGTGCCAGACCGGGGCCGATGGGGGCCACTTCGATACGGAACGCGCCCCAGTTCGGGCCCAGCCGCCGCGCCACCACCTCCACGAGATCGATCCCCGACTCGCTGAAAACCGCCAGCACGGCCTGGGCCGTTCCGGGCTGGTTACCCGTCTCGACCAGGAAGACCTGATCGAAGGAGAAGCGGTCCTGCAGCCCCATGGGTGTGCCACCCTCGCCGCAGGGCTCGCCGTCGCGGTGAAGGACCAGCTCGATGCTGTTGCCGTCGGCCTGGAGCGTGCCCACCAGGGTGTTGTCCCTGCCGGGCTTGCACCCGCTGCAGAAGCGCACGCTACGCGCTCTGCCCAGGGTCTCCCGGGGCATGAACAGCTCCGCGCTGCGGTGTACCTTGAGGATGCGTTCGCAGATCCGGTCCACGTGGGCGACCAGGGCCTCGGCCACCTCCAGCTCGATCCGCACCTGGCTGATGCCCTCGGGGACAGTGAGGCGTCCTCTGAGCAGCCCGAGTTGCTCGAACCACCAGTCCACCCCGTGCTGGGGCAGTCCAGCCCGTTCCTCTTCCAGCGAGGACAAGCCCTGCTGGACCAGCACGCCGAGGGTCCTGGCGTCGGCATCGGCCAGGTCGAGCTCCATACGGAGCAGCCGTCGCCCCTCGGCGGCGATTGCAGTGCGCCACGCACGGCGATGGGAGCGCTGGATGTGGCCCCGGGTGGCGTCGGTGAAGTGCTCCTGCCAGCCCTCGGGCAAGGGGCGGGGCCTGCGGCCCAGCAGCAGCTCTACCTCATCGCCGTCCCGGAGCGGGTGCAGCAGATCGACGTTCTCGTCGTGGTTGAGCCTAGCGCTGGTGGCCAGGGCCACGAGGTCCTCATGGATGGAAGCCGCGAAGGCCAGCACCCTAGCGTCCACCGGGTCGAGATCTCGCGCCTCGCCTGCCGGCGTGAACACCCGGATGCGCTCTTGCGGTACAGCATCCTTGGCATCGCGGATGCTGCCCAGCCGTTGCTTACCCACGAAGCTGTAGGCGTCGAAGTCCGGATGACGGGGCATGATGCGCACGGACATCGAGGTGCTGCTTCCATCGGGGCCGGGGATCGCCACCACGGTCCTGATGCAGCGGTAGCCGGACTGGGAGGGCAGCCCCAGGTAGTCGTGGACGCCCAACCGGCGGTACGGAAGCGATGCGTGCAGTTCGCCGAGCACCTGGTAGCAGTGGGGCGCATCGCCGCAGGTGACCGTCACCGCTCCGCAGAGGTACAGCGCCCTTCGCCACTCGGACGAATGCCCGATGCTTGCGAGCTGCTCGGAGATGGTTCCCACAGAGCGCCACTGCCACCTGCAGCGAGGCTCGGTGTTGTGGTCGGTGGGGTGGGACTCTCTGTGCGGGTCGATCCCCAGGGCTAGCTCGATGGTGCGTCGATGCGTCAGGCGACCCCAGTCGGAGTGGTGAGCCTGGAGCACGAACTCCAGCAGGCTATCGAAGCGCGTCGGGTCGCGGGCGATCAGCACCGCGTTGCGCAGCACCTGGCCTTCGAGCCAGAAGCCATGCACATCTACCGCGGGAATGAGGACCCGTTCCGCCAGGTCGACCACCGTGGGGCCCAGCGAGAGTGCGTCCTGGTCGAGATAGCGATCCGGCCGTATCGGGAAGCGCTGTGTCCAGGCTCGGAGGGCGCCCGAGGGGTCCAGCCGCTGCACCGTGTCGAGGGTGAGCAGCAGGACGGCGCGAAGACCGGAGGTCTGGGCCAGGGTCTTGACCACTCGGTCGTCGTCGCTCGAGCCAGCTAGCCGCTGCGCGGCGGCCACCAAGGCTCGAACAGCCGGGGAGACCCCCTCGACCCGCCCGAGGATGCTCGAGGGGAACGCCAGCAGCCACGATGCCTGGGTGAGAACCGAGTCTTCGAACATCTTGTCGACGTAGGAAGCGAGTTCTCGACGGTGGGCGATCTCGCGCTCACCGCCCAGCCGGTCGCCCATCGGTACGTCTTCGGCCCGCATGTGCTCGAGTGCTTCCATAAACGCGGCAGGGATGCGCTGGGCCATGGAACCTCTCGAGGGGTGAGGGGAGAACGCCGACTTCGAGCTGGGCGACTGTTCACGGAGGAACGATAGCAGTACGTGTCTACTAGTAGAGAGTCTGGTAGAACGCGATGCTGTTTCTGCAAGGTAGCTGGAACGGGGCGTAATGGGGGGCGAGTCATTCCTGACGTGGATCACCTGAGTGAACTATCATTCACCGCCAAAGGCGCGCATAAGCCACCTGTGCCCGATTTGTCGCGGGCGGTCAGGTAGGCGGCACGTTGCGCAGGGGGGAGAGGTTGCTACTTGTCACGGGCCTTCTTCGGATGAGCGCATCGCGCGGAGGCCCCATGTCGAGCCCTTCCAGACGAGAGAACCGGCGCTGCTGGAAGGGCACCTGCACACGCTGTCACGAGCGCTGGATCCGCGCGACTTCATCCACGAGCACCGTTCCTGTGCGGCCGGTGCTGGCCGAAGGTGCAGCCGGCCGAGAACCCAGCCGGGAGCTGGGGCGGATCAGATCCCGCCCCGGCCCCGGCTCTGCCTCGTTCGGCAACACCCCTTTGGAGACCCCGATGTAGAACCCTTCGACTGTCTGCTGGAGCGCCAAGGTGGCCTCGAGAATTCACCTCCATCTTCACGGCAAACAGTCTCCCAGCTATGGGAGTCTCGGGAGAAGTACTCGGGTGCTCGTGGCTCGGAGCTTCGAGAGGCGGGCGACATACCGGGGTCAGTGGTCGGAGCCGCAAGGGGAGATGCGGAGAGGGCGCCGGCCGGAAGAGGCACGCAGTCGTGGTCCTCCACACCAGGACGCATCCACGTGTACCGCAGCGACTCGCTTCGGCTCTCTTCCCCTCTCGTCCCCGCAGGATGGACCCAGTGCCCGAGCCCAGCGCAACAGCGCAGGGCGAAGTTCAGGAGGACTGGTCTTCGCATGGGATCCTCGGCACCTGCCGGGTGCTGCTCCATGAGATGGATCGGGTCAGGAAGGTGGCTCCCACGAAGCTCACGATCCTGATTGTCGGGCCCAGCGGCACCGGCAAGGAGAACGTCGCCAGGGTCGCCCACAAGCTGCGGCCACGGCCGAGGGGGCCCTTCGTGGCGGTGAACTGCGGCGCCCTGCCCGCCAACCTGCTGGAGAGTGAGCTGTTCGGCGTGACGAGGGGGGCATTCACCAGCGCGGTAACACGCCAGGGGCTGGTCGAACTCGCGCATGGAGGCACGCTGTTCCTCGACGAGATCGGTGAGATGCCCCTCGAGGTCCAGGTGAAGCTCCTGCGCTTCCTCCAGGAGCGGAGGTTCAGGAGCGTGGGTGGTGGCGTCGAGCGCAAGGTCGACGTGCGCATCGTGGTCGCCACGAACAAGCCCATCAAGAAGATGGTGGCCGAGGGGACGTTCCGCGAGGACCTGTTCTACCGGATCGCGCAGGTGCCAGTCTTCATGCCGCCCCTCGCCGAGCGCGGAGAGGACGTCATCCTGCTGGCCGAGCACTTCATGGAGGCCATGGCCGCCACCGTCGAGTGGGAGGAGCCCCGGCTCTCCCGTGACGCGAAGGACCTGCTCCGGGGGTACGACTGGCCGGGCAACGTGCGCCAGCTCAAAAACATCATCGAGCAGGCCGTGCCTCTCCGCATCAACGAGAAAGTGGTGGGCTACGCAGACATCAAGGAGGCGCTGGACCGGGAGGATCGGCTGGAGGGGCGGGAGCCTGTCAGCATGGCCGTCGCTGACGTGCCCTTCGATGTGCGGGTCGTGCAGCTGCTGGGCGCAGGAGAGCTCACCTTCAAGGAGCTGCGCACGGCGATGAAGCTTGGCCGGCAGACCGCGCGCCGCCGACTCCAGCCACTGGTGGATACTGGGATCATCGAGGATGAGCGGCGGGGGACCGTGCTCTACTTCCGGCTCGCTGTGGTGGAGGTCAACCAAGGCGCCGACGGCGTGGTCGAGCAGGACGAGGCGGTCGGGGAGCAGTCCGCGGAGACGGTCGCTGGTGAGGGCGATCCCTTCGCCGAAGTGCTGCGCGAGCTGGTGAGCCAGCCTGGGGGCTTCGCCAAGGGTGAGTTCTGCGTGCGGACGGGGATGGCGAGCAGGACGGCGGGGAGGAAGCTCAAGGCCTGGTGTGAGGACGGGACGCTGGCGTCGAACGGGAAGGGCGGGGCGGCGAGGCGATATCATAGGCGCTGACCAGTGCTACCGCATCGCCTCCAGGACCGCAGCTCCGTGCGAGGCCAGTTGCCATGGTTCTACTACTGCATTGGTGGTGATCACCTGGCGGGCTCGGTCACCCACAGGAGCCAGAGCTTCACCCCCATGCGCACACCCACAGGGGTTGGGTGACTCTCGTCGACGTTCGTGGCCCCCAAGGCCCGAGCGAAAGCGGCGAAGCTCTGCCAGTTGTCCCCCCAGGAACCTCGCCCCTCGAGGCTGTGTATCGCCAGAACCGCATGGGAGCAGCGCTGCTCGCTAGCGGTGGCCAAGGCAGCGTACGTGCGGTGGAAGAGCTGGTAGCGCAGGGCACCTACCTGCGTCGGTTCGAGGCCAAGCGCTTCGCAGAGGCCATCGAGCCGATCCTGCCGGTTCGCCCCCCCCTTGGTCAGCCATTCGGCCACCAACGGTCCGAAGGTCTCGTCGACCTTACCCTCGACGCCGATCACCACCTTCGTCCCAGCGGGTGTACGGGCCGTGACCATGAGGTCGGTGCAGCTCGCCCGGCCCCTCCCAGGTACGTCGGTGTTGTGCTCCACTACGCCTCGTTCCAGGACCAGGCCCTCGAACGGGGGCTGACCCAGCGCCAGCTGGAAGCTTGGGGGCAGGCCTCCCGCCGAGGACCAGGTGCGCGCTAGCTCCATGGCGGAGTAGCCGGCCTTCCAGTGACGGGCCGGGTGCTGCGTCTGCCAGTCGGCCATACTCAGCAGGGGCGTGCCCTGGCTGGAGTGGAAGCAGCCGCTGGTGGTGGGAGTCGCCGGAGTCCGGGCCGCTTTGCGGCGCAGGGTGCGAGGGGTCGCCGCAGCGGCGTGCCCCAGGTGGGTGGTGTTCAAGTGTCTCGTGATCGCCCACCAGTGCGCGCTGTCATTGACGTCGTGCCCTCTCACAGTCTCACCATGTTGGGCCAGGTTGAGGATCTCGTCTGCGGTGTGTGGGAAGTGATCTTGGGTTCGATGGCGCGGTCTGGAGGTGGCGTTGGTGTAGGTGCGCACCGAGTAGGAGCGCCCAGAGCTGCCCTTGAAGAAGAAGAAAAAGAAGCTGTTGGGATCGATATCGGGGACGTAGAGCATCCAGCGCTTTGTCATGGTGCCTCCAGGGCGGCGGGGGTCGTGTGGTGTGTTTCGTGGAGACACCGTATCGCGCACGCTGGACAGAACTGTCCAGGGGCGCCCATGATGGGTCATGTCCAGCGCTGGTACGTACCGAACCACCACCCTCATCATGGAGATGGTGCGCCTCGTTGAAGCCGCCCCCTATCGGTCCATGTCGGTCAACAGGCTGGCCCAGCAGCTCGGGGTCAACCGGAGGACCGTCCGCCGCTGGGCCAAGGGGCTGGAGGGGAGCCCCGGCATCGACGGCGAGCCTCTGGTGCAGCTCGTCCCAGGCACACCAGGCAGTGAGGCCATGGTGGAGCGGCCCAAGGTGAGCGGGACCTTCACACCCGCGGACCTGCGCGCGTTGGCCCTCGGCCTTGCCTCCACTCGGTACCTGGCGGCCACGGGGGCCAAGGAGCTCGAGGAGCTCGCCGAGAGTCTCATGTCCCGCTTGGGCCGGCACGACGCCGAGGCCCGGGCCCGGCTCGCCCACGCCTTCCACTACATCCCCTTCGGGGCCAAGAACTACATGGCCAAGCACGATGAGGTGGACGCTGTGTTCTCGGGGGTCCTCTTCAGGTGGACGCTGGACTTCGACTACCTGCTCATCGAGGGCCAGCGCACCATCCGGGTGCGGGCCGAGCCCTGGTCGATGGTGTTCTACCGCGACGCCCTGTACATGCTCGGCCGCCGCATGAGCTACGGCTCGCCGGTGCTGCGCACCTACGCCATCGATCGCATGTCCGCGGCGACCACCGACAAGAAGGCGAGCTTCGCGGTTCCCGAGGACTTCGACCCCGCCGGCCACTTCGGGGACCTGGGCCTGTGGAAGCCCGAAGGCCGCCGTGAGGAGCTGGAAGTGCTGTTCTCCGCGGAGGTCGCCCCTTTGGTGAGCGAGCGCGACTGGCCCAGGACGTTGAACTGGGGCGAGATCGATGACGGCCGCTTCAGGCTCGTCCTCGATGTCCGCATCTCCCCCGAGGTTGAGTCGTGGGTGCTCGGCTACGGCGCGAGCGCGGAGGTCACTCGCCCTGCCTGGCTGCGCGAGAAGATGGCCCGTCAGGCAGCGGATCTTGCCGAGCAGTACGCGCGGCCCTAGTGGTTTGCGCTGCCCCTCAGGCAGCGGGAACTTCCCACTTGATCCGGGGGTTTTCGCACTCGCTCTCCCTCGATTCTGGGTCCTCTTTTTGCATTCGCGCTTCTCAAGGGTGCCTGCGATACGGCACAGGCGCCCTAGAGTCGGCCGATGTGCTGCACCTCTGTCGTCGACAATGGCCAACCCGTCATTCTGACAGGACTGGATATCCCTCTTCTTTGACGCCCAGATCGGGCCAGCCCTCGTAGAGGGCCTGCAGGTTGGCCCGCGCGTGCCCCATGAGTACCTCGCTCGGCGAGCGCCAACGGATCTGTTGCCAGCGGAAGAAGGCGTGAGCGAAGCGGAGCCACTGGGCATAGTTGACGGCCAGAGGGTTCCCTGCAAACACGGCGACCTTGCCTGCGTTGGCCCCTGCTGCGATGCCATGGGCGAGCAGCGCCATCGCTTGGAAGCGAGGGTGGTCTCCGGTGCTGTCGGCGGAGGCCACGAGGGCTTGGTGGGCCACGTCACGCTCGTAGTCCACATCGAGCTTGCGCCGAATCCAGAACCAGCCCCTGAGCACGACCTCGGCGGCTGCCACCGAGGTGGACATGGTCAGGAAGTGCCGGCTGTCGTAGCCCTTCAGGTACATGAAGCGCGCGAGCTCGCCGATGGTCCGATCCTTGGCGCCAAAGGAGCCGAGCGGGACTGCCTGGAGGATGGACCAGCCCGGAGGGGGTAGCCCCATCTTTGTGAAGCCGTCTGAGAGTAGGTGCCCGAGCTCCAGAACCAAGGCCATGAAGGGGTTGTAGACCGGAGCTGCCAAGCCACTGAAGAACTTGATGTGGCCGCTGCGATCGATAGCCGTAAGTCCGCCCCTGATGATGTCGATGGTGCCAATGACCAGGCCGAGAAGGGGATCGTGTCCCGGAGTCTGGAGCCGATGGCTCTTTGGATAGAATCCATCAACCGGTACGCCGGACACTTTGTCGA
>Ga0307987_1000648_pt1 | contig 20565 bp, 18 predicted proteins | sample EllFjometagen181_FD_203157 | JGI IMG/M metagenome (GOLD analysis project Ga0307987, IMG submission 203157) | Marine microbial communities from Ellis Fjord, Antarctic Ocean - #181 | ecosystem: Environmental > Aquatic > Marine > Unclassified | place: Southern Ocean | collected 2014-10-08 | reverse complement strand
AACAAACCGCGTTGTAAGTGTTGAATTGCAAATGGGGTAACGCGACGATCTTCGTTGCAGGTGCAAAACGCCTACAACCTGGAAGGTTGTGCTACCACGCAGAGTAACAAACTGCATTGTAAGTGTTGAATTACCGATGGGGTAACGCGACGATCTTCGTTGCAGGTGCAAAACGCCTACAACCTGGAAGGTTGTGCTACCACGCAGAGCAACAAACCGCGTTGTAAGTGTTGAATTGCAAATGGGGTAACGCGACGATCTTCGTTGCAGGTGCAAAACGCCTACAACCTGGAAGGTTGTGCTACCACGCAGAGTAACAAACTGCATTGTAAGTGTTAAGTGGCAAACGGGGTAACGCGAGCTTCTAGCTTGCAAGTGTAAACGCCTACAAGCTGGAAGCTTGTGCTACCACGCAGAGCAAAAACATGCTCTACGGATTAATAATAACAATTAAAAAGTTGGGCGAAACAAGGAGACAATAATTATGCTTGAGCAAAATTTAAAACAATATTTTGGATTCAAATCCTTTAAAAAGGGGCAGAAAGAAGTCATTGAAAAAGTTTTGGCAGGTGATTCAGCTGCTGCAATTTTTCCTACAGGTTCAGGCAAGTCGCTATGTTACCAGTTACCGGCATTAATGCTCCCACATCTGACTTTAGTCGTGTCGCCATTGATAGCTTTGATGAAAGATCAGGTAGACTTTCTGCAATCGCACAATATTGCAGCAGCAAAACTTGACTCAACTCTTACATGGGAAGAGTATAAAGCGACAGTAAACAAAGCAAAGAGCGGCGAATTAAAAATTCTTATGATTTCTGTAGAGAAATTTAAGAATGAAAGATTTAGAAATCATCTGAGTCAGATGAGAGTATCTCTTATGGTTATTGATGAAGCACACTGTATTTCCGAATGGGGGCACAACTTTCGACCTGAATATTTAAAACTTCCAATCTATGCAGAAGAGTTCAAAATTCCCCAAGTACTTCTTCTTACTGCAACAGCAACAGAGGAAGTGATTGATGATATGTGTCTGAAACTTGCTCTAACAAGAGATAATGTCATCAGCACTGGTTTTTATAGACCCAACCTTTTTCTGCAGATTACACCTACGGCAGAAGAAGATAAGATTGAAAAATTGCTTAATAGAATACAAGAAGATTCTCATGCATCAACCATTGTTTACGTAACTCTGCAGAAAACAGCAGAAACAGTTGCAAATATCTTACAAGACAACAATATAATTGCTTCCCCATACCATGCCGGTATGGACAATGACGATAGAGAACGTATACAAAATGATTTTATGAACAACAAAATAATTTGCATCGTTGCAACTATTGCTTTTGGGATGGGTATTGACAAAGAAAACATCCGAAGAATCATCCACTTTAATATTCCCAAATCTATTGAGGGATATAGTCAAGAGATTGGCCGAGCTGGGCGAGATGGCGAAAAGTCCTTATGTGAGGTTTTAGCAAACAAGGATAACATAAATATTTTGGAAAATTTTATATATGGAGATACGCCGTCGAAAGAGAGCATCGCCAAACTTTTAGAGATTATTAAAAACAATGGTTCAAATATACTAGAAATAAAAATACCACAGATGGCAAAAGAGCTTAATATACGTAAGCTTCCTCTTCAAACTCTTTTAGTGTACCTGACGATTGAAAAAATAATTATTCCCAAAACTGTCAGATTTGCAGAATATAGGCTAAAAATAAATGAGGGAGAAACAGAGGATTCCATAAGCGGGCGATTTAATGCAGAACGGGAACAATTTGTGAAGGCAATATTCACATACTCTAAGAAAAGTAAGATCTGGCACTCATTGAATTTAGATAATATTATTGCAAATCACCAAGGAGCTGATAGGCAAAGAATAGTCAACGCAGTTGAATATTTTAATGAGCATGGCTGGATTGAACTTCAAAGTAAAATTGTAACAGATGTTTTTGAAATAGCATCATTCAACTTTAACTCAGAAAAAATATTAGAAAAAATGTACAACCTGTTCGTCCATAAAGAGACAAATGAGATTGCTAGAATACACAATATGGTTTGCTTCTTCGAGAGTCATTCATGTTTGAGTTATAAACTTGCAGAATACTTCGGCGAACATTTCAGTGGTTCAAATTGTCATCACTGTTCAGTGTGCGACGGGAATATTGCCGAACTTGAAAACACATCACATCACAAACCTATTGAGGAATATAATCTTGAAGATATAAAAATCGCAGTTGAAGAAAATCTCCAGGATGACTACACAGACCTTAATCTGACAAAATTCTTATGTGGAATCCAGACCCCCGTATTCACAAAATGCAAAACAAGACAAATACCCGGGTTTGCCCTCCTTGAAGGCTACCCTTTTAAAGATGTGATGAATGCGATTACAAATAAGAATGATGAAGGCTAAATGATGAATGATGAAATTAAGAAGTTGCTCTGCTCTTGTTATCTATCTTGAGAATATTTAGAAAATTTCTTTTTGATTAAAACACAAAATCCACCAAGTAAGAATAGAACCATTGTTGTAGGTTCAGGAATCACATCCCATGTTCCTGCATAAAGTCCTCCAGCTCCTGAAACACCAGCACTGTTCAATAGAACCAGTTCAGAACCTGTCCATTGCAATTCTGCCCAGCAGTAATAGTCATCAACAGTTGGTCCTGGAGTGCCTACATCCTGATTAACCCAATATCCCAGCATAAATGTCTTGTTTGGAAATATTTGCATTTCATATGGAGTTGGACTCCAAAAATCATTATCATAAACAGGAGAACCACTATTAACTAAGTCTGCTCCAATTAAATCCCCATCATCAACAAGATAATATCTTTGATGCCAACTTATTGTCCCTTCCGGAAAACTAAGCATCCCTACTCCTGGGCCAACCAAACCCGAAATTTCCATTCCCAGTCCGACAGCATCTCCACTATATAATCTCGTACCGAACCAAGATCCTCCAGCTCCACCTAAGACGGTACCAGGAGCAACGGTCGTACTCCAATGAAGTGTGTTACTAAACAAAGACACATTAAAGAAGCATACTAAAAATATTAATACAAATTGTTTCATCTTTCCCCACGTTCTGTTTATAATATTTCATAAACATCCTATCAAATAATTATTGCTAAAGAAATATTACTCTTACCCAAAAATGTTTGCAAGCAATAATTTATATTTAACAGCAAAAAATAAATTTTGTTTAACATTCCCTCTTTTTTTTATTTTTCAAAGAAATCTTTTACACCTTCTTGTTAGTGATTTAAGTTTATTGTCACTTGAAACTGGTAAGTAGGCCATTCGCTATGCTCATTGCTTCACCTTATTGTTTATCTTTAATAGTTAAAACCTCTCTCACAAACTCGAGTACATTATTTTTTTCCGCGCCGGGACGACGCGGCTACAGTGGAGCTATCCAACAATCTAACGAACCAACCATCTAACTAATTACATGCCGCCGGCTGTGTCCGACCGTAGCTTACAAAGCGAAGACTGACTGTGTTAAGCGTAGCTTGTAGAGCAAAGATTAAGGGCTTTTCCACCATTCGTAATTTGGCATTTGTAATTCTTAATTGAATATGCTTGCGAAGTATTGAATGCAAATGATATGATGCATGAAATTTTGAAGGGAAAAACGTGAATAAGATAATAGATATTTATACCAAAATCCTAAAAAAGGTTATTGAAATTTTAGCGATAATATCAGGTTTGGCTCTGATACTTATTGTAGTTGTCATGTGCTATGATGTTCTGGTTGATAAGTTAGCGAACAAACCTATTGCCGGATTGAATGATATCATAAAGATATTGGGATGCATATCCATGGGCTTTGCTCTGCCTTATGTAACAGCTTGTAAAGGTCATATAGCCATAGAGTATTTTTTTCAAAAGCTTTGGCACACAGGACGTTTGGTTGTTGATACAATTGTTAGATCTGCAGCTATTATCTTTTTCATTATCATTGCATACTGGTCTTTTGTGAAAGGTACAAAGATATATTCTACTCACGAATGTTTCTCTACACTTTTCTCCGGCCATATTCCCATTTTCTGGTTGTATTATATAATTGGAATTTCTACTGCCATAACAGCTCTAACAATATTGCACAATCTTATACATCCAAGAAAGGAACTGATTAGATTATGAGCCCTGAAGTGTTTATAGGTATAATTGGTTGTATAGTTCTTCTAATTCTTTTGGCAAGTAGCATGCCAGTTGGTTTTGCTATGGCGATTGTCGGCACAATTGGCATGGCTGTGATAAATGGAAACATTCACAGTGCCTTATCTATGGGGGTAAATGAGTTTTTTGATACATTTTCAAATCCAAGTTTTATTGTGATTCCACTTTTTGTTTTAATGGGTCAGATATCTTTTCATGCGGGTATAAGTAAGCGACTTTTTAATTCTGCGTATCGATGGCTCGGACATCTGCACGGTGGAATGGCAATGGCCACAGTTGGTGCATGTACAATCTTTGGAGCCATATGCGGTAGCGGTCCTGCAACAGCTGCAACAATGGCATCGGTTGCCATACCGGAAATGAAACGCTACAAATATAGCATGGAACTGGCAAGTGGAGCTGTTGCTGCGGGAGGATCTTTAGGGATGCTGATTCCTCCAAGTGTTGTTTTTATTGTCTATGGAATTATGACTCAGCAATCTATCGGTAAGCTTTTTATTGCAGGAATTATTCCTGGAATTATGATTGCCATACTTTTCTGTCTCTCAATTTACTTCAATTGTAAAAGGAAACCGGAGCTAGGTCCGGCCTGTCCAAAATCATCATGGAAAGAACGTTTCATATCTCTTAAAGACATCACAGAAACCCTTATTCTTTTTGTAGTTGTACTTGGAGGAATGTTTGGTGGATTCTTCTCCCCTACCAGTGCTGCCGGAATTGGTGCGGCCGGAAGTATAATAATTGCATTATGTCGAAAACAACTTACTTTTAAGACATTTAAGAAAGCCGTTGGAGAGACAATCAGGACATCCTGCATGGTTTTAACAATTGTAGCCGGTGCGGGTGTTTTATCAAGGTTCCTGGCTACAAGTGAGATAACAACCTCAATGGCTGATTGGATCGTTCATTTGACTCTTCCAAGTTGGTGCATTATGACTGGTATTATTTTGTTCTTCCTTATTGCTGGGTGTTTCATTGATGCCCTTGCTCTGATTTTGTTGACAATACCTATTTTTGAAAATGTTATACCTACTCTTGGATACGATATGATATGGTTTGGCGTAATGGTTGTTATAGTTACTCAGATGGGAGTGATAACGCCCCCTGTAGGTGTTAATGCATATGTAGTTAGCGGCATTCAAAGAGATATCTCTTTGCAAACAGTATTTAAAGGATCAATGCCGTTTCTTTTAATGCTGATAGTTGCCGCTGCAATATTGATGGTCTTTCCTCAAATTGCATTATGGCTGCCAGGGGTAGTCAATTAACAATTAGGAATGCTAAATGATGAATTAAGGAATAGCTCCGCAGGTCTGTAATTTGTTAGAGAGTTAGTTCGTTAGATGGTTAATGATGAATAAATTAAGAGTTATGAATTGAAAAATAGCTCCATATGAAAAAAACAATAGTGTCAGAAGGCTATGAATTAACCAGCAATACCTGAAAAGATCCGTTCATAGCACGGACACTACATTACGCACATATATAATTGGCGTTGGAATAATTGAACGGAAGCAATGTAGAGTCGGTTCTATGAACCGAAATAAAAAAAGGAATTAGAATGAAAACAGAATTTAATACAGATATTAAGAAGATTTTGTTCTGCACAGATTTTGCAGAAGATGCAACCAAAGCATTTGATGTTGCGATTTCAACGGCTCAAGCATTTAACCTAGATACTATACATCTGTTGCATACAATTCCAGAACCAGATGCTCAATTCTGGAAAACTTATATATATGAAGTTGATGAAAATGTTGACAGTAAAGCAAAGCATGATGTTGATGAAAAAATCAAAGAAAGCTATATATCAAAGCTGCCAGACGGTGTTAACCTTCAAGTTAATGTTAAAGTAGGAAAAGACTATATGGCCATTTTAGAGTTTGCACAGGAACATAATATCGATATGCTAATTATAGGTAAAGCAACACGTTCCACTTTCCACAGCTCATGGCTAGGTAGTTCAATAAAGCAGATTGTCCGCAAAGCCCACTGTCCTGTACTGATTGTTCCTCAAAGATAATCAATTACGAATTACAAATTAAGGCTCTGTCACGGTTTCCGTGGGTGAACCCAAATTTTTTTATTCAACTGCGTTGCAGTTGTACATTAATAATGATTTATTTAACCATGCATTTCATACATGGCTATTAACATTGAACAGCTTCGCAGTTCCAAGACTACGGAGTAGTCAAACTTTAGTAGCCCCGTATGCAATGCAGGGGTAGTCATAACAACGCAATACGACCCTGGAGGGGTCGAACAAAAAGACATCACCCACGGAAACCGTGACAGAGCCCAAATTAAGAATTACGAATGAAGGAATATGTTGTTATTAAATAACGACTACGTCGTTTATGTAGAACTCAACACCTAAAATTACATGTTATTTTGGGTTGTTATTTGAATCTTGCTAATAATTTTGCATAGTTCTTCACAATCATTCATAAGACTTAAACTAATATTATCTGATAAATATTCAGTGGCATTCAGAAGTTTAATCCAATACAATGTTTCTCTAGCTTCTTTATAAGAAATTGTAAGTTTTGCAAAGAAATCAGCTCTTGATTGCCCACCAATTGCTTCTTCAACATTTGCACCAATACTGGTTCCTGATTCTAATAATTGCTTAGACAAAACATATTCATTTGAATTTTCTCGCAAATACCTACATGCTTTAACAATACGAATAGCAAAAGAAAAAGATTTTCCCTGAATAATATTATTTGTTTTCATCCTTTGTTCTCCTATTTTATGTATATTTTATAGTGTACAGTACACAGTTAAAAGAACGTAAATTGTCAACAGTAAACTTATGTATTTCTTCACAACTTATTTATATATACCTGCGGAGCTTTTCCACCATTCGTAATTAGTAATTAGTCATTCGTAATTGGAGTTATCTTGATCTGTGTGAGTGGATTTTGAGTCACAGGGTTGTCTAAGCCATGTTTGCAATATGGTTTCCATGGTACGCCAAGAAATCTTTGGACACCTGGGTTATCCCTCCACGTCACTTTAGCTTGACTTGTGTGATACAAGTGATAAACCAAGATTTCAGAGGTTACTATACATGAAGAAGCACCTTTTTTAAATGCTCTTCTTGCAAGGTCATCATCTTCACACCCGTATCCTTCATACTCTTCATCACTACCGTTAATGGCTTTGTAAAACTCAAGAGAAAATCCAAAATGTGCACCTAAAATAGTTGGTTTTCCGGCTTTGGTTAACTTGAATTTTCTCAACATATTCTGCTTATGAAGCTTCTTCGCAAGTTTTTCAAGCTTAGCAAATCTTTTATCATTGTGTGAAATTGGAAAACATCTGTTTGCTTCTTTCAATTTTTTGAGGTAGTTAGTTTCGTCCTCTGTAAGCATAATCCTATTTCCGTGGAATAGACTTGGTTTATCACTTAAATCTTGATACTGCTCAACAACATTTGGTAACAGAAACATATCCCCGTCGAAGAATAGTAACAAACCATCATTTATGCCAAACTTTTCAAGCGTTCTTACTGCATTATTTCTTGCTTGAGCAACACGCATAATCCCATGACTTTCCCTAGCTGTATAGAAGAAGCTTTTATCATATTCATTTGCTACATCCTGAATTATTCTTTGAATTTCAGGATTATAAACATCACATGTAACAGATACAGAAGCAGGAAAGACTGTCTGATTTGCAACAGAGGCCAAAACAGTTCTTAAGTGTCTTGTCGTGTGTGTAGAAATAATTATATGTATGGGCTTATTCATTTGTAATCTACGAATTATAACAGTTCTCAATATCTTGATATTCAACACCTGCAAAATATTTTGCAATAGCAGTATCGTATTCGGCGGTGTGCTTAAATGCTTTTTTTGATAACTCAAAACGTTTCGCTAATGAGATCTCACCTGCATTATTATTCAATTCGTCAATAATTGATTGATAATCAGCGGGATCAGTAACGGAAGCCACTCGAAGATAATTTTTTGCAGATGCCCTTACCATACAAGGACCACCAATATCAATATTTGTTCTAGCCATTTCAGGCGTAACATCTACTTTAGCAACTGTTTCTTTGAAAGGATATAAGTTAACAATAACCATATCAATTGCAATTGCATCAAGACGTTTCAAGTCGTCTACATGTGCTGGATTATATGTTTCACTCAAAAGACCTAAATATATCTTAAAGTCTAAAGTCTTAACAAGTCCACCCTGCATTTCTGGCTGTCCTGTGAAATCAGAAACCGCAATAAGATTCTTTTCAGCGAAACCACCCAATATTTCTTGAATCTTTGCATATGTACCACCTGTTGAATATATCTTTACATCAGGATTAATCTCAACTAATTTGGGAATAAAATTCTCTAAGCCTGTTTTATCTGAAACACTAGCCAGTACATGGTTGATTTTTACTGATTTATCTATTCTTTCTACAATATTTAATGCCATTTTATCCTCGCTTTTTTTGAGCTATTATTTTCATACACATATCAATTCCAACTGCGGATAATATAAAAATTGTTCCGACGATTGTAAAGATATTTATTGTTTCATTTGGTAAAAATATGAGAGCTAATATGGTTGCAATAACTGGCTTTAAGAAAAATGTCATTGAACCACTTACTAAGGAAGTATGACTTAACCCATAATAGTATAAGAAATAGCCTGCTGTTGTACCGAAGAGAACAACATACATAATTGGAATCCAGTGAGGAAGACAAGATTGCCAGCATTCAACTGGTCCAATAATAAAAATTGCAGGAAGCAAAAACAGTGATGCAAACAATGATGAGAACCCCATAAAAACCATTGCTCCATAATTACTAACATATTTTTTTGTAATACATACACTAGCACCAAAGAGTGCTGCTGATGCCAACATTATTACAGTCGCGATTAAAGAAGTTTCCTGAAATGATCCTCCTTCCATTACAAAAAATGATATACCAACTAAACCACACATAACAACTAAAAATGAGGACATTGCAAATTTAGTTTTATTTATTAGCGGGGCAAACAACACAACAAAAATTGGGTTAGCACAAAATACTACAGCTGCAGATGATGCATTTTCAAACTCATTAATTGCATAATGGAATAGCGAAATAGCTATAGCAATACCAAAAAAACCGTTGAGAATAAAAATTCCATAATCTTTCTTATTCAAGGGGGATTTCCGTTTCCTCAAAATGGGAATAGATGCTACCATAAGAACAATACCGGTTATAAAGAATCTTATAAATGTAAGTAAAGCGGGATCAACCCCACCCCCGATTTTTTTGCTTGCAACTTCAATTGTACTAAACAGAAAGATTCCGCCAAGTAAAGATACATACCCTTTAACATGATTATTCATAAATATCCTAATTAATTTCTTGTTTAAATTGACTGGTATTATCTCATATTCTGAAAACAATGTAAATATTTTAAATTGTTTTGACAAACTTAGATAAATACCCTAATATACATAGATATTTTTATGGAATATTATCTTTAATAAAAAAAGGCATAATCATGAATAACGAGCTTAAAAACATACTATGCAAACTCCCTGAATCCGACAGGTTGAAAATTGAAAGAAAAATTACCGCACAGGCTCTCAAAGAAAAAGCTCTTACAGCAGAACTGAATGTGTTGAAAAACGAGCAACATGCAAGACCTACGAGAGAAAAACAAGCTCACCTTATGCTTCATGAACGGGAAGAACAACTTCGAATAACTCTTAACTCAATTGGCGATGGCGTAATAGCAACAGATATGAATGGTATTATTACAAGTATTAACACTATTGCAGCAGACTTGACCGGTTGGAAAAACCAAACAGCAATTGGTAAACCAATAGGTGAAGTTTTCAATATAATTAATGAACAAACTCGAAAAGCTGCAAAAAATCCAGTAGATGATGTTTTAAAGCTTGGTAAAATTGTCGTGTTGGCAAATCATACTGTATTAATTTCAAAAGACAAAACTGAAGTGCCGATTGCTGATAGTGCCGCACCAATATATGACAGTGAAGGTAAAATTACAGGTACTGTTATGGTCTTTCAAGACCATACAGAAGAACGTAAAGCAAAAAGATTACTTGAATCAAGTGAGAATCGTTACAGAGAACTGTTTGAAAATGTTCCTGTTGGCTTTGCAGTTCATGATCTGATTTCTGATGAAGAAGGAAAAACTTGTGATTATCGATATGTTCAAGTGAACCCCATGTTTGAGGAGTTAACGGGATTAAAGTCAGAAAATTTAATTGGTCATACGGTAAAAGAAGTTATGCCTGAAACAGAAAATTTCTGGATTGAAAAATTTGGAGAAATAGTTACAACAGGCAAATCTACTACTTTTGACAATTACTCAAGGGAACTAAACAAACACTATCAGGTGAGTGCATTCCGCACAGCTCCTAACCAATTTGGTGTTGCATTTGCAGACATAACCAAAAATAAACAAATTGAAAACCAGCTAAAGCAGACTCAGTTTGTGGTGGACAACCTGACTGATGTTGTTATATGGAGCAACCAACAAGGAAACATAATTTATGTCAATGAGGTTGCCTCCGATTTGTATGGTTACAGTCAAAGTGAGTTGCAATCCATGCATGTTTACAATTTGGATTCAGAAAACACCTCCAACACATGGAATAACACATGGAATGAACTAAAAGAAAAGAATCATATAAAGCTTGAACGAATTCATCTTAAAAAAGACGGAACAACACTCCCTGTTGAAGTTACAAAAAACTTTCTTGAGTTTAAAGACATCGAATTAGTCTGTTCTGTTATCCGAGATATAACAGAACAGAAGAAGATGCGAGATTCAGCAGAAAAACGTATAACATCTCTGACAAGTCCTGGAGAAGATGTTGATATCATTACATTTGAAGAACTTTTTGATGTTAATAAAATACAGAAAACTCAAGATGACTTTACATCGGCAATGGGTTTGGCATCGATAATAATTCAGCCAGACGGCACTCCTATTACAAAACCGAGCAACTACCCTAAAATATGCTACGACATTATTAAACACTTAGACATTGACTTTGAACAGTACTACAAAAACAGAGATGAATATTCGAAAGATGGTGCCTATCTATGCCCACATAGTGGACTTTGGGAATTAAGTGCACATATTTTTGTTGGACAAAAACATATTGCAAGCTGGCTTTTTGGACAAGTTAGGAACGAAGGTCAAACAGAAGATGCAATGAGAGAGCATGCAAAAAGACTTGGTATAGATGAGGATATCTTTATTAAAAAGTTCAAAAAAGTTTCACAAATACCGCTTGAACAGTTAGAAAAGATCAGTAATGTCTTAGAAGAGCTTACAAAACAATTATCAGCAACTGCTTTACAAAACATCCAGCAGGCTCGTTTTATTGCTACCGAGAGAAACAGAAACAAAGAACTTGGAAGGCTTTCTGTTGCAATTAGCCAATTCTCCGACTCAGTGGTAATAACAAATGCCGATGGTGACATAGAGTATGTGAATCCCGCTTTTGAAAAAATTACAGGATATACAAAGGAAGAAGCTATAGGTCAAAATCCAAGAGTTCTGAAGAGTGAAAAACATAATGATGCTTTTTATAAGAACATGTGGGATACGGTTACAGCAAAGAAAACTTGGGAAGGTAAAATAATTAACAAAAAGAAGAATGGTGATCTGTATACTGAGTTTGCGACAATATCACCAGTTCTTGATGCCAACATGTACATTACTAACTTTGTTGCCATTAAACGTGATATTACAGACGATATTGCTCGTGATGCAAAAATGCAGCATGCTGAAAAAATGGAAGCTGTTGGTCAACTTGCAGGTGGAATTGCACATGACTTTAACAATATCATACAGGTTATAATAGGATTTAGCGAGCTTTTAGCCGTTGATATAAGTCATGATGAGAATGCCATGAATAGCTTGGATGAAATTCAGAAAGCTGCTGGACATGCATTTGACTTAACAAAACAGCTACTTCTGTTTAGTCGTGATGAAAATGTTAAAACAACCGAAATAGATTTAAATACAACAGTAACAAGCACACTGAAAATCATAAAAAGTGCCGTTGGAGAGAATATTCAAATAACAACAAATCTTGACCCTGAGCTTTATGTTGTTAGAGCCGATCACCAACAAATTGAAAGAATTATAATCAACATGTCTATTAATGCAAGAGATGCAATGCCCGAAGGCGGTACTCTTGATATTCAAACGAGCAATGTTGTATTCTCATCAAAAGATACAACAGCAAATCCAAGTGTTTTTGCAGGAACATATGTATGCCTAGCAATAAGTGACTCTGGCTCAGGCATGACAGATGAGATCAAAAACCATATTTTCGAGCCTTTCTTTACAACAAAAGGAAGGTCAAAAGGTACTGGACTTGGGCTGGCATCAACCTATGCAACTATTCAAAGATATAATGGTTGGATAAACACTTATAGTGAAATTGGAGAAGGTACAACATTTAAAATTTATATTCCTGCTTCAAATAAACAGGTACAGAATATGACCATTGAAGAGACTCACGACCAAATTACAAAAGCTGGTAAAGGAGAACATATTCTTGTTGTAGAAGATGATGAATCAATTCGAAAGCTTATAACAACAGCACTTACAAATGCCGGATATAAAGTGGCAACAGCAAGTGATGCAGAAGTTGGTGAAAAAATATTTAATGATCATAGCGGACATTTTGATTTATTAATAAGTGATGTGATTTTACCTGGAAAATCCGGTCCGGAGCTAGCTGAAATTGTTGGCAGATACAAACCAAACATGCCAATTCTTTTATGCAGCGGCTATTCTGAGGATAGAATTCACAAATCTCTTCTAAATAAAAAAGGTTTTCATTTTCTTGAAAAACCATTTTCTCTTGTCAATTTCACAAACAAAGTTGAAGAAATACTAAAAAGATAGAAAACCACAAACAAGCCATTAGCTTTGAGTTGTTAGTTTTTAGCAAATTAGTTAGTTATCCTGTTTTTTTGAGACCACTTTATGATAATGAGGAATAGGCCATTCACTACGTTCATTGCTTCACCCTATTGTTTATCTTTAATGGTTAAAGCCCCTCTCATAAACTCGAGTATCGCTCCCAAACTTGCAAATCTTTAGGTAGCACAACGTAGGCCACTGCGTTGCTGTCGTAAGCTCCAACCTCACTCCTTCGGTCGTGTGCAACAGCAATGAGCGTAGCGAATGGCCTACCTAGAAGCTTGCGTTACATAAACACCTTAGGAAGGCATACCTCAATTTCCGCACTTTCGCATTTGCACACTTGCAAACTTGCGCATTTATTTTATTGATATATAGACATATGTTGCTATAATACCTCATGATAACAATAAATTTTTACAAGGACAAAACATATGTTAAATAGATGGAACATGATTTTTAATATTTTGGTATTGCTTTTCTGGCTATATTTCTGGAGTGGTCGCAATAAAAAAATCTTTTTCAACCCGTATCTCAGCTCAATAATGGGTTTCACTTCTAAGGCTGTAAATTATTTGCGGCCTCTTACAGGTTCTTTACCAATTACATACACAGCGTTAATTGCAATGTTTCTAATGTTGGTTCTAAGAGCTTTTCTGGGCCCACTCTTTGAGCCACACCTAAATATTGGACTACTTTCATGGAACATTCAAACGGGCAGTCTACCCACATCTATTGCCTGTAGTTTTATAATATTTCTAAAATTTCTTATACCTTTATTTGCTCTTTCAACTTTATATGTTCATGATAAAGAAGAATATTGCCCATCTGAAGAATCAGTATTTTTATTCTTAGCAAAGCCGTTTAGTTATTTGAACAGAAACATTAGACCACTGGTCTTATTGCTCTTTGTAATTCTTCTACTAATTTTAATGAACTTTATAAGTCCATTACATGTGATCAGCAACGGAAATATGCCAATTGAAGTTGGAGGAAACATTGTGCTTATTCTTGTATCTGCACTTTATCAATTAATTGGTGTTCTAAATGTAATGTATCAATTTTGTATTTTCTTAATAATTTTTTCATGGATTGCTCTCTTTACAGGATCAGCCCAATTGGCAAGCTTTAGCAGAAGTTGGCTATATTTCTTAATGGGACCGATTAAGAATATGCATCTGGCAATTGGTCCTTTTGATTTAACACCTCTTATTTTTATTTTTGGAATCAGAATCTTGTATGCTCTGCTCGCAGGAATTCTACAAAAAAGTTTTATATCAATGTTAGGATAGCTTGTGAGTTTTTATGTAGTTTCAAAGAAAGGTATTGTTGTCAACCTTCATATATCACCAAATGCACCAAAAACATATATATGCGGCAGACATGGCGACAGCATAAAAATCAAATTAAAGGCACCACCTGTTGACGGCAAAGCCAATAAAGTGTTGACAAAATATATAGATGGAATATTTAAAAAATATACTGTAAAAAGTGAGATTACAGGCGGCAAAACATCGCGCAGTAAAACCATTCTGCTGAAAAACTGTTTTGACACAAAATTGGTTGAAAAAATCTTTGAAGGAAATGACAATTAAGAATGGCTAATTAGTTAGAGGGCTTTAAATAATTGAAAGTTGAAGATTGAAAATTATGGTGTTGCTTCGCAACGTATCTAATAAATACCTGCAGAGTTTTTCAAAAATTCTTAATTATACCTCTGTCACGGTTTCCGTGGGTGAACCAAAAAAGATTTAAATTCGACTGCGTTGCAGTCGTCACTAATAATGAATTAATTAACCATGCATTTCATACATGGCTATTAACATTGAACAGCTTCGCAGTTCCAAGACTACGAAGTAGTCAAACTTTAATAGCCCCGCATGCAATGCGGGGTTAGTTATAATAACACAATACGACCCTGGAAGGGTCGAACAAAAACGTCTCACCCATGGAAACCGTGACAGAGCCTTAATTGTTAATTATTAATTAATTTTACAGTTTACCATTTACAGTTTTTCAAACTATACACTATTTCGTAGAAACACAAGGTCTGACAATGATAATATCTGACAGAATGTTTAAAAAAATTAATTCATATTATAAGAAACGTTATAATATTAGTATTAAAATGCTCAACCCAGATGGCAGCATGATTATGCCTGTTACTCAATCACTTCTAGACAATCATGTCGCAATAAAAACAATTAGAGAAAATGCAATAAAAGAAAGTATTCGTTGGGGAGAACCAAATGTTTTTTTTATTGCTCCAGGGATAATAAGTTGGCTGATACCATTGGTTAAAGACCACCAAGTACTTGGAGCCATTTCTGGTGGCGAAATTATATATAACACAGAACCATACTACAAATACGAAAGTGTAAATCATTTAGCATCTACAGGAATCCCTCGTAATGTTGTAATAAAATATTATGATTCACTCAAGTATTATGATATTTCTATTGCAAAACATGCTGCAAAGGATCTGTTTGAACTGTTTTATGAAATAAGTGGGTGGAAATCCGACATTCTTGACACAAACTATGCAAACGCAAATCAGCAAAGATCAATTGCTGAAAAAATTCACAAAAAAAAGGTAACCGCAAAATCATTTTACTCTTTTCAAGAGGAAAAACTACTTTTTTCATTCATACGCGTAGGCAACAAAACAAGAGCACGTGAGTTATTTAACAATATACTTGCTGACATGTTCATATATAACCCAAAAGGTTCTTTGCTACAGGCAAGATCAATTGAAATGCTTGGTTATCTTGTTCGATGCTCGATTGACGATAATCCAGCCTTAGAACCTTTAATGGAGAAACACCTACACTGGATTGACAAAATCATTATGGCCGGTGATCAACCTGAAAACTTATGGCCTACATTAAGAGACTCTCTCGATGAGCTTATTGACTATATACACGAAAAGAGTTTTAGTAAATCAAATAAGAAAGTAGAAACCGTACTTAACTATATAGCAAAGAACTTTAATGCTTCAATTTCCTTGCAAGATATTGCAAAAGAGGTTAAACTTAGCACATTTAGAATATCACATTTGGTTAAAGAGCATACGGGACAGACAATACAACAGCATATAAAATCTATGCGTATTGCAAAGGCAAAAGAGATGCTGACAAACACAGATTTGTCATGTACAGAAATTGCTTATGACTTGGGATTTTCAGACCAAAGCTATTTTATAAGACAATTTAAACAGCTAACAGGGACAACACCTATTAAATTTAGAAGGAGAAATTATTAATGATACATAAAACAGCCATAATAGAGGAAGGTGCTCAGATTGCTGAAGATGTTAATGTGGGCCCATTTTCATACATAACAAAAGATGTTGTAATTGGCGCTGGTTGTGTTATTGGTCCAAGGGTAACCATATTAGGACACACAACAATTGGCAAAAATTGCAGTTTTCATGCAAACAGTGTTATTGGTGACCTACCGCAGGATTATGATTTCTGTAAAAAAAAATCTTATGTTGAAATTGGAGATAATTGTATTTTCAGAGAAGGAGTAACCATACATAGAGGCACAAAAGAAGATTCAAAAACAACAATTGGAAGCAACTGTATGTTTATGGCAATTTCTCATGTTGCCCATAACTGTACTGTTGGAGACAATGTAATACTTGCCAACAACGCAGCGTTGGGAGGGTATGTAGAAGTCGGAAACAATGTCTTCGTTGGTGGCACTTGTGGAGTTCACCAGTTTGTAAAAGTTGGAACGTTCAGTATGTTGGGTGGACTGAGTATAATTACCAAGGATCTCCCACCATACTCAATGATAATGGCCGGATCTCTTAATTTAGTCGCTGGTTTAAATTCGATTGGACTCAAAAGGGGTGGTTTCACGTCTGAAGAGCGGAAAGAGATAAAACAACTACACAAAGTATTGTATCGTAGCGGGCTTAACTTGACACAGGCAAAAGATAGAATAAGAAGCCAATATCAATCTGATATATCAAAGTCTTTCTTGGATTTTCTGGAATCTACAACACGTGGATTATGTCAAATCACTAAATAACAAGTCTGTCAGAAATTATATGAAAGATAAATCCGCTCACAGAGCGGACACTACATTACTCGCGTCTAATATTGATTCTGGCAATGTAGCGTCGCCCAGCCACTAAAGTTGTAAACAATGTACAAGCCTTAACATGCACATGTTGTTTTTAGTAGCTGGGCTATGAATCGAAAAATATGCCTCCAAGCTCAGCTTGGTCAGCCTGCAAACTTTCAAAAGAACCCACAAAAAAAATAAAGAAAAAAATAAAATGAAAAAAACACTACTAGTAGTCATTGCTTTAACAGCAACATTCACTTTTGCAGAGAACTGGCAATATTGGAGAGGTCAGGAATCTACAGGAATAACCCTTGAAAAAGTTGGATTAATAGGAACTGCACAGTCCTTATGGGAAAAGAATGTAGGTCAGGGATATGCGGGTGCATCAATATATAACGGAATAGTTCTAACATCCGGCAACGACGGACAAAACGATATAGTTTACTGCTTAAAAGAGTCAGATGGATCTGTCATATGGGAATACAAATATACAGAGCAACCAGGCGGCAGTTACAAAGGAACAAGAGCAACCCCTGTAACCAATGGCAAACTGGTATATACTTTCAGCAGAAGCGGAAAACTTGTGTGTCTGGATTTGAAAAGTGGAAAGCTTGTATGGGAAAACAATCTAAAAGATATGGGTATCAAAGGACTTAATTGGGGATTGTCAAGCTCAATAATCCTTCACAAAGAAATGCTCTTACTGCAAGCTGGTGAAAGCGGAATGGCATTTAATTCTTCAACCGGCAAAGTTATATGGGGTACGGCAGCAGGAACATCATCATATTCAACTCCAGTTGTATTCAAATATAATCAAAAGGAATATGTTGCATTTCTAGGCACAATTCTTCACATTAAAAATTTGAAAACAGGAAAAACCGTTGCCAGTTATGAATGGAAAGCTAAACATAATGTGAACGCTGCTGATCCAGTTATACTGAATGATGGCAAAAAGATATTTTTATCGACTGGATATGGCGTAGGCTGCATCATGCTCTCATTTAATGGAACTTCATTAAAGCCTCTCTGGCAAAACAAAAACATGAGTGCTCAGTTCTCCACACCAATATATTACAATGGCCTCATTTATGGCTCTAATGGCAACACAGGAAGAGGAAAAATGGTAGCAATATCACCTAAAACAGGTGAAGTGGTATGGAAAGATGAAACATCAACGTTTTGCAGTATCATCCTTGCCGATCAAACTATTATCTCAATAGGCGAACGGGGTGATTTATCATATTATGATGTCAGCTCAAATAACCTTAATAAGTTAGGTTCTCAGAAAATCATCTCTGGAGGAGGAAAATATTGGACAGTACCCTCTTTGTCAAATGGCAAACTATACATCAAAGGCAGTAACGGACAATTCACATGTGTAAAAATAAAATAGTTGTATGTACTTGCTCTAATAGAAATAAAATTGAGAGTACCACCGTTGCATCGGTTATCGAAAAGTTAAAAACAAAAGATGTTCAGATAGTTGAGGTGGAAGACTTATGTAGTGAAGCTATAGCAAATAATTCACAAGTGCAGGACTTAATAAAGAATGCATATATTATAGCCTGTTCTGAAAAAGCTGTTAGAGCCATTCTCAGTTATATGAATATAGATACTAAGCTTGATATTAAAGGAATGCTATCTGAGCCATTGGAGGATATTGAAAAATACATCAATAAAACTTTTGAAGATGGAGATTCGCAACATAAAATAATAAAGGCTGCTGATTCATGGAATCCTTTCATTGACAAAGCAATCTGCAATGATTGCGGTCAATGTTATGAATTCTGCATTTTTAAAGTGTACACAAAAGATGATAACGGAAAAGTTGTTATATCGAATCCTCAAGCCTGCAAAGACAATTGCCCGGCATGTGCACGACTATGTCCTCAGAATGCAATTGTTTTTCCCAAACATCCCGAACCATCTATCAATGGTTTGGAAGAAATGGAAAAAAAAACGGCAACTGTTGAAAATATGTTTGAAAATGATATATACAAAGCAATAGCACAAAGAAAAAAAAATAGTAAGATTTTTAAAGATGATATTTAAACTAACATCAAGAATTATTAAAGAAGTCGACCCTAAACTTCAAAGAATTATGTTTAAAAACTTTTTTCTGAAGAATGCAAAAACCTTAAAAAAATTCAGAAAAGAACAAAAAAAAGATTTTTACTTTCCTGCATTCTTATTCATATCTATAACCAACCGATGTAATCTTAGTTGCAAAGGATGCTGGGTAACTCAAACACCTCCACATGATATGCCTATTGAACAAATCAACTCAATAATTCGCGATGCAAAGAAGAAAGGGCGATTTTTCTTTGGGATTCTTGGAGGAGAACCCCTATTACATCCTGAACTCTTGAAAATATTTGAATCAAATCCAGACTGCTATTTTCAGCTGTTTACAAACGGTACTTTGCTAAACAAAGAAACAGCAGCCAAACTCAAAGCAGTTGGCAATGTAACCCCCTTAATAAGTTTAGAAGGACTGGAAAAGGAAAGTGATTCTAGGCGAGGAGGATCAGGCGTTTTTAATACAGCAATACAAAGTATAGCCAACTGTACAGATATGGGACTTTTCACAGGTGTTGCATCAAGTATTTGCACAAGCAATTTCAGCGAACTTGTAAACAAAACATTTATTGACTTTCTCATAGAAAAAAAGGTTCACTACATGTGGTATTATATATATCGCCCAGTAGGTCCTGTTCCATCGCCTGAAAAAGCATTGGATAAGACACAAATAACTGAACTGCGCAAATTTATTGTGAACATAAGACTAAAAGCTCCTCTTCTAATTGTAGACTCATATTGGGATCAAAAAGGACAACCATTGTGCCCTGGAAATGTTGGTTTAAGCCATCACATCAATCCATTCGGACAACTTGAATTTTGCCCCCCTATTCAACTATATCTTGACACACTCACAGAAAACACCGCAGATACAATTGAAAACTCTATTTTTATGAAAGAACTTAGAGACAGAACGATAAAAGAAACAAACGGCTGCATATTGATGGAGAATCCCCAGCTGCTATCTAAGATTGCAAAAGAGCTTGGAGGAAAAGATTCTTCAGGAAGAGAAACCTTCTATGAAGAATTAGCAAACCTTCCAAAGCAACCATCCCACAGTGATATTGAAAATATACCTGAGAAAAGCTTTATATACAAAATAGCAAAAAAACGCGCATTCTTCGGGCTTGGCGCATATGGATAATAAATAGTTGTTAGTGGTTAGTTGTTAATTAGACCCAATCTGAAAAGCCTTTCGAACCGTGGTTTTAGGTTCAGAGTTGCAGGTTCAAAGTTATTTTTATAATAAAAGTTTTACCTGTTACCTGATTTCAGGCGACCAGTTGCCTTTTGACC
>Ga0307987_1000647_pt1 | contig 20629 bp, 4 predicted proteins | sample EllFjometagen181_FD_203157 | JGI IMG/M metagenome (GOLD analysis project Ga0307987, IMG submission 203157) | Marine microbial communities from Ellis Fjord, Antarctic Ocean - #181 | ecosystem: Environmental > Aquatic > Marine > Unclassified | place: Southern Ocean | collected 2014-10-08 | reverse complement strand
CTCCGCCGCGGTGTCTGACTGGGGATACGCGCCGGACCTTGGCCGAGGCCCCGACGGCCTCGCCGACCTCAAGTGTCTCGTATACGCGGTCATCCAGACGCACGCCCACCACCTGCATATGGAGCTCCCGCCGCCCCTGCACCGAGCGCCCTGGAACTGCGTGGTGGTGCGCAATGACGTCAGTCATCAGCGGGGCTCCCTCATCCCGCGCGCCGACGTGCCCGTTGTGAACGCGCGCATTGCGCGCGCGGGCCTCGGCCCGCGCGCCATGGACTTCTTCTACCTCAATGTCGCCGACGAGACGGACGCGCGCGACGTGTGCGCGCACCTCCTGCGCGCGGAAGATCCCGAAGAGCTCATGCCGCGCCTGCTGGCGTTGATGCCGTGCGCGCGGCCTGCCCTGTGTGTTTAACTCGCCCGCCCGCCCACCCGCCCGCGTAAATAAATAAACAGTCAATACATTTACTTATAGCTCGAGGCGCGCGGCGCGCGCCTCGTACGCGCCCCACGCCACGTCGGCGACCGGCACGGGCGCCCCCGCGCCGCCCACAAACACCAACACGTCAACCGCGCGCGTCGTGGCGCGCAGCGCCACGACGCGCGCCCACTCAACCCCCGCCGCGAAAAACGCCGCGCGCACCAGCCCGCCGCTCCAGCACGCTATGTGCAGCCCGCCGCCCGCGTGCACGCCGCAGCTCCAGCCGTCCAGCACCAGCGCCGCGTCCATGGGCGTCACGCGCACGGTGGTGGGGCGCGTCGCGCCCGCGCCCGCGTAGGCGGCTAGCACGCAGCCGCCCACCGGCGCGGGGGAGCCTATCGAGCACAGCCACGGGAACGTGTCGTCGTCCGGCCTGCACGTGACGCCGCCAAAGCAGTACGCAAACGAGTCACTGTCCTGCTCCCAGCACGCGAGCTCTGCGTCTTCGCAGTAGTACGGTGGATGCATCCGGGGGCTCAGGAAGCTGCCGATCCACTCCCCCGCAAAGTACCACGGCAGCGGGTTGAACCACGCGCTCGTGGCGGGCGCGCCCGCGCCCGCGCTCGCGTTAACTGTCAGCACGTACTCACCCGCGCCCGCGCGCACAAACACCAGCGCCAGCCCCGGCGTCGCGTACACCCCCAGCAGCGCGTCGTCCGCCCCGCCGGCGTGCGCGAGGCACGCCGTGCGCACGCGCACACGGCGCCAGCGCGCGTCGCCCACCCCGCCGCGCTCACGCGTCTCCCACATCGCGCAGCCGTCCAGCGTCGCGCCCGCGACGCTCACGAGCGGCGCGTCTGCGCCCCACAGCAGCGCGTCGAGCGCGCCCGTCACCTGCACGCCCCACGTGGCGGGCGCGCCGCCGCGCGCGGCCCACGCCAGCGCGTACGGCGCCGCCATGCCCTCTGCCGCGCTGAGCGCGGCGTACGGGAAGCGCGTCGCGAGCTCGGACGCGTTGAGGCTCGGCGGCAGCGGCGGCGCGCCCGCGGTCTCCGCCGCCACGCCGGCCGCCTGCACCCACGCGCCCCACGGGCTGTTCGCGGTCCAGTACACGGTGCCGTACGGCGCCTCGTACGCCGCGCGCAGCGCGAGCGGCGCGTCCGGCACGACGGGCCACTCGCCGGCGTCAAGCTCGCACGTCGCGCTGCGGTAGCGCGAGTGCGTCGCGGCGGCGGGGCGCGGCGCGGCGTCCGCCTCCCACGCCACGCTGCCATCAGCGCGCAGCGCCCACGCGCCGGTGGCGGGCGCGGCGCTGAAGCCCGGCGCGCACGCGCACGACGCGTTCACGCCGCGCGGCGCGCTCGTCTCAGTGAGCGTGTTGAGCGCCGCGCCCGCGTCGGCGTCCGCGCCGCTGGAGCCCGCGCACAGCGGGTGCGCGCGCGCGTCGAGCTCTGGCGCGCCTGGGTACACCGCCGCCTGCCGCAGGTCGCGCAGCTCGCACGCCGCGCCCCAGAAGGTTGCCTTGCACGTGCGTCGCGCGAGCGGCGCGCCGGGCGTGAAGTCTAGCACCGTGTAGCTGCGCGCGTCTTCGGGGAGCGTGAGGGTGGACGCGTTGAGCGCGGCGCCCGCCACGAGCGCGGGCGCCGCGTCCAGCGGTAAGATAACTAGCTGGGTGGCGGTTGCGCCCCCCCACACCCGCGCCAGCGCGACGTGCCCCGCAAATGCGAGGACGTGCGCGGGTCTCCCCGCGCGCCACGTGCGCACGCCGCCGCCGGCGGCGATGAAGAGCGCGCCCTCGGCGCCGCGTATACGCACGTCGACGCCAGCCGCAGCCTCAGTGTAGTTAACTCCGAGCGTGGCTGGTGGCGGGCACGCCGCGTCCTCCACGCCGGCGCCCGGCGTCCAGCGCTTCCATGGCCCCTCCGCGGTATACCACTCAAAGCAGTCGCGCTCGTTGCGGTAGGCGGCGCTGCATCCCGCGGGCAGCGCTCCGTCGGTGTCTTGCACGCCAGGCGCTGAGCCGGCGCACGCGACGCCACTGCCTGGGAGCGCCGCGCAGATGTAGCCCGCGCCGCAGAAGAGCGCGGGGCCCATGCCGCCGCCCGAATCGAGCGTGAGCTCGACGTAGCCGGTGCGCGCCTCGGCGAGCAGCGCGGGCGCGGCGCTCGCGTATGTCCAGCTCGGCGTCGCGCCCCAGCACAGGAAGCGCTCGTCCTCGCCCTCGCCGTCCAGGAAGCTGCACGCAAAGCCGTCGCCCACGCACGCGGCGGCGCCGCCGCCGCCGCCGCCGCGCACGCGTGCATCAAGCACGATGCGCGGCGTCGCAGCGTTGAGCGCGGCGGCGGCGCTCACGTGCGCGCCGGCGATCAGCAGGCCGTATGGCATCGCGAGCGGCGTGAGCGCGTCGGCGCCCTGCGGCCCCCAGTAGCCCGCGCGCATGGTGATGGCCGCGCCGGTCGCGTCCCAGCTCTCGGCGCTCGAGACATTGAGCGCGCACGTCGACGGCATCGCGCCCACGCACCACTGCTCCTCGCCGTTGCACGCGTCAGCGCGCGCCGCCGCGAGCGCCGCGCCTGGCGCGCTCTCCTCGAAGAGCGTGTCGAACGCGCGCGTGCGCGCGCTCCCCCCGCTGAGCGCCGTGGCGCCCGCGTCCGCCCAGCGCTCCACCACGGTGTAGCGCCAGAGCCCCGGTTCCGGGTTCACAACGCCGTCCGGCTGCGTCCACACGCGCCCCGGCACCGGCGACTCAAAAAAACCCAGCGGGCAGGCGCAGCGCGCCGCGCCCGACTCCTCCAGGGCGCAGCCCGCATCGATCGGCGCGTCGCCGGCCCCCGTTTCTGTGAGCGCGCAGTAGTTGTGTGTGCGTGGGTACGGCGGCGCGCTGCACACGTCGTGCAGCGCGCACGTGGCGCCGCCGAGGCGCGCCGCGCACGTGCACGCGCTGGTGTGCGCGCCGCGGTCAGTGACGCACGTGCCCTGCTCCGTGTCCGAGTTGCAGTGGTTTGGCACCGCGATGCAGTGGTCTTCCCACTCGCACGCCGCCTCGTACCACGCGGCGTCGCACGTGCAGTGGTACGTGCCGGGCGTGTTGACGCACGCGCCGTGCCCGCTGCACGGCGCGGTCAGCGCGCTGCACTCATTGACGTCGATGCGGCACAGCGCGTCGCCCCAGCCGGGGAGGCACGTGCACGCGGTGCGCGTGGTGAGCGCGTCCCATGTGCAGCGCCCCAGGTGCTGGCAGTCGCACGCGAGCGGCACTGTGCAGCGCTCGCCCACCCAACCGAGCGCGCACGCGCACGCGCCCGTCTTGGCGTCGCACGCGCCGTTGACGCACGAGGCGCCGGCGCAGTGCTGCGCGGCGCCGCACGCGGCGCCGCTCCAGCCCGCGAAGCACTCGCACGCGCACGCGCCGGCGGCGTCCGGCACGGGGCGCCCGTGTCCGCCGCAGCGCTGGGCGGCGCACGCGTCGAACGCGGCGCACGCGGCGCCAGAGGTGCGGTTGCGGGCCCAGCCGGCGTCGCACGCGCACGCGCCGTTGGCGCACGCGCCGCGCGCGCCGCACGCCTCAGTGCACGTGGCGTTGGCGCGTGAGCGCGGCTCGCCGTGCGCGCGCTCGCCCGCGCGCTCGCCGCACGCGGCGTGCGCCGTGCCCGCCTCTAGTGTGAACTGGCAGTACGCGCCGCTCCACGCGGGCTCGCAGAGGCAGAGCGCTACGCCGCCTACGGCGATGCACGTGCCCGCGCCCGCGGCGCACGGCGGGCTGCACGCGGGCGCGTCCACGAGGTTTGATGGGTAGTTGGGCGCGCGCGCGCCGCAGCCCGCGCCTGCCCAGCCTGGCTCGCAGTCGCACCACGCCGGCGCGCCGGCGCGCTCGGTGCCGAGCACGCGGCACTCGCCGTGCGCGCTGCACGCGTCGGGGCACGGCGCGCACTCCGTGGCGCTCACGCGCACGGTGCCCGCGACGCACGCGTCGCACGCGGCGCCCGCCCACGGCCAGGGGCAGATGCATGCGCCGTCCGCGCCGCACGCGCCACGCCCGCCGCCCGCGCAGCGCCCGGGGCACAGCCGGCACTCGCCGCTCGCCGCGTGGCGGAACGCGCCGCCGGCGCAGCTCGCGCAGCCCGAGCCCGCGTACGGGAAGACGCACGCGCACTCGGGGAGCGCGGTCACGGGCGCGCGCTGGCACGCGCCGTGCCCGCTGCAGAGCGTGTCGCACGGCGCGCAGCGGTCGCTGACGGCGCTCGCGTTCCACACCAGCGTGAAGCCCGACGCGCACGGCGTGCACGCGATGTCGGAGATGTACTCGGCGCGCGTGCAGTAGCGCACCGGCTCGGCGCCGCACGAGTATCCGCGCGGGCACGCGCGGCAGTCCGCCTCCGCGCCCGCGCCGGGCGGCGTCCAGGTATTAGGCGGGCACGGCGTCGCGCTCGCGCCGCCCGCGCACCACATGGCTTCGGGGCACGCCGCGCACGCGCGCGCGCCGGGCTCGGGCGCCCACGTGCCTGCCGGACACGTCACGGGCGCGCGCGCGTCCGCGCAGTACGCGCCCGCGGGGCACGCCACCGGCGCCGCGGCGGCGTCCGCCACGTAGAGCCCGTCCGCGGGCAGGCGCGGCGGCGCGCCGCCCGTGCAGTACCACGCCGTGGGCGACACCCACTGAAAGTTCCGATCCACGCTATCATACGCGTGCGCGCAGCGGCTGTCCACGTACGCCGCCGGCCACCACGGCGCCTTGGGGCAGTCGGAGTCCCACACCACGGGGCACGCGACGCACGCGTCGTGCGCGGCGTTCGGCGTGCTGCCCGCAGCGCACGGCGTGCACGCGGCGGGGATCCGCTCGACCTCGGGCGCGACCGCGTCGCCGATCGTTGGCGCGAGCGCCACCTGGTTCCAGTCACAGTCGGCGCACGCGGTGGGCGTGCACGCGTAGCACGCGGCGGAGCCGGGCGCCGCGACGGAGCCGCGCGGGCACGGCAGCGGCATCATGCCGGCGCGCTCCGCGCTCTCGCAGCCGCCGGCGCCGAGCGCGTGGCCGGCGGGGCAGCGCGCGTCGACGCCCGGGCACGCGAAGCCGTCGGGGCACGCGGCGCAGCCGTCCGCGCGCGTGGCCGTGGTCGATATAACATTATACGTGCCTGGCGCGCACGCGCGGCGCGTGCGCCCCCAGAGGCAGCGGTCGAACGCGTCCGGGCACGGGTCGAGCGTGGTGCCGTCGTTGAGCGTGCACGTGCGGTGCAGGCCGTAGTAGCTGTAGGCGTCGGGTGCGAAGGCGCAGTCTATCTCGCGCGCGTGGCGGTCAGCGGGCATGCTGCCGGGACAGTAGTAGCCGAAGCCGCAGAGCGCGTCGCCGCCGGCGGCGCAGAAGCGGCCGCGGGCACACGGCACGCACGCGCTCACGGGCGTGCCGGGGCCGCCCGCGAGCAGCTGCCCCATCGCATACGCCTGCAGGACGTAGCCCGCTTCGCAGCCCACGCTAAAGTTAGCGGCGGAGTGCGCCCACGAGCCGGCTGGGCACGTGAGGCGCGAGTGCGCGCCCGCCGCCCACGGCACGCGCGGCGCGGCGCAGTCGATGCACACGTCGTCGCGCACGAGCGCGAGGCCGGCGTCGGTCACGTGCGCGTCTGCGCGCGTGCAGCGCACGAGCTGCAGCTCGAGCGCGCTCGTTGGGAAGCAGCCGAGCGTCGTGGCCCACAGCGGCTGCACCTCGCCGGGCGGGCACGCCGCGAGCGTGAACGCCCACCCACCGCCCGCGCGCACGCGCTCGATGTAGTGCCCGGGCGACGCGAGCGGCGCCCATGCGCCCGCGGCGCTCCAGTGCGCCGCGGGCGGCGCGAGCGGCGCCGGCGGCGTCATGCAGCGCGTGCGGTCGGCGGACGCGTACTGCCCCGCGGGGCAGTGCGGCCAGCACGCGCCGTCACCCTCTCTAAAGTAGCCCGCGCACGGCGGCGCGCCCGCGGTGCAGTACGTACTGGCGGGCGGGGAGAGCGCGCCCGCGGGGCACGGGCGCCGCGGGCCGAACTCGACGTCGCAGTACCAATTAGCGGGGCACGCGACCACCTCCAGCTCCCCACTTTCAATGTGACACGTGTAGCCGAGCGGGCAGGCGTCAATGGTGCACGCGTAGGAGCCCGGCGGCGACGACGTGCCTTCGGGGCACGCGTTCGGTATGGCTAGCGCGTCGCTCGTGCCCAGCGCGGCGGCGCACCACGTATTTTCAGGGCAGAGCGTGCGCTCATCGTTACATATCGAGCTGTATCCCAGGCCGGGGGCGTCGCACGCGCCGCCGGCGGGGTTCTTCCAGCGCCCCAGCCCGCACTCATCCCAACAAAAACCGCCCCAGCCCAAGGCGGCGGGGAGCAGCAGCAGCAGCAGCAGCGGCAGCAGCGGCGGCCGCAGCGCGGGGCGCGCGCGGGGCGTCATTGTGCGGGGCGCGCCAGACGCGTCCCCTACTAAGTCGCACGCCATACAATGTAAATACATACTTAAACCCGGACGGCCTCATTTAGATACAGACGCTGCGCGCGCCCGCTCCGCCCGCGTCTCCCCGCGCGCGCCCGCTCCGCCCGCGTCTCCCCGCGCGCGCCCGCTCCGCCCGCGTCTCCCCGCGCGCGCCTCATATGGACGTCGAAGATACAACCAATCACGTTGCTAAAGTGGAGTCCCTATGGGAGAGCGTGGCGCGTATCGGCCACCACTTTAACGCCGTGACGAGCGCGCCGCTCATCCACGCGCTCGTCTCGCTCCCGCCAGATGTATTGAAATCACCTCTGATAATAAATCTCGCGACCCCGTCGAAAGAGACGTTCGACGCGCTCATGCGCAAGTTGATATTTATTATCAACCACCCGGCGCGGAAGACGCTGTCACTCACGATTTTTGTGCCCGAAACGGGCGTGATGCAGGGCGCGCCGCTGACGCTCCTTATTTTTACGCTGCGCGCGATCGAGCGCGGCGCGGGCGTGGACCTCTTTTTATCGACCGCCATCTCGGCGCGCTATATCTCCCTGCGTCGACTTACGCGCAGCGTGCCGCCGCAGCTGCTGCTTCTGGCGCTCGTGATCGATGTGGAAGTCGGCGGCGCGCCCGAGCACGTCGGCGGCGCGCCCGAGCACGCCGGCGCGCCGGCGACCCTGTGGGAGCTGTGCGCCGCGCTCGATAATGCGCTGCAGTACGCGCCGGCGCATCCGGACGCGCCGGCGTGCGCCCCTAGTTTCTGGTTGTACCGCTTGTGTGTTGTCGCACCCACGCGCCGCGCGCGCCTCGGCGCGCGCGTGCGCCCCTACCTCGAGCCGCCGGTCGGCGCGGCCGGCGCGTGGTATTTTTCAGCCGCGCTCATGGACGGCGTGTGGAACGCGTTTTTTCTTAGTGATGATAATATAAATGCTGCGGGCGCGTCGCCGCCCTCGCAGGCTGCGGGCGCGACCGTCGCGCAAACGGCGCGACGTGGTGAATATAACCGAACCATGAAGCGCATGTTGCAGAGTAAGGGCGCGCTCGCGTGGCTGCACGCCGACGGCCTAGTTTGGTTTGAAAACGCTTTGAGAGCTGCACGATCGGACTATGACCGTACCGTGGCCGGTGCCTGTACCGTGGACGGTGCCTGTACCGTGGACGATGCCGCTGCTTCCGCTGCCGCTGCCGCTGCCGTTATTGACCTCACTTTCAAGTCGCCGAGTTTGTGGCGATACGCGTGTGAGGCAGCGCACCACGCGTGGTGCATGACGCTGGTGCCGCCGAGTGCGTACGTGCTGGGTCAGACATTGGATTTGTCGCGCAATATTTTTAAGCACTTTAATCAGATGCTGCCGTTCGATCGCATATGGCGCAAAAGCACGTCGCTGCCTTCGGCAACCGCATTTGATGATGCGACGATGCTGGCGCGCGCGCTGTCGATGGCGCACCTCACGGTGCGCCGTGCGCGCATCGATGACTATCAGCTGCTGAATATCGTCCTAGCGCCCGGCTCATCGAGCGAGTACACCTCGCGATGGCTATCACTTGACCGAGAATTCAACGTATTCCAGCCAGCGATCGACAAGCCCGCGCATCAAATTGACTTTATATTCCTGCTGTTTCCTGATGCCGAGACGTTGAGCGGCCTGCGTCGCACGGTAGGCGCCGGCACCAGGCAGTCGGGGTGCGCGACGCGGCTGGTACACTGTATCGCGCGCGGGTACCCGCTCGCGGTCATATACGCGCGGGCACGCGGCGCGTCAATGACGCTCATGTCGATATACCGGCTGCTCAACGTCCCGGATATGTACACCTTACTCTTGATCCACCACGCGTTCAGCGTACTGGTCACATACAGCGCGTGGATTGAGTGGGAGGATGCGCCCAAAATGCCAAGCGTCGTGACGCCGCTGCTGGATGTCGCTCTGTGCATGACGCCGCTCTTCTCAAACGGTGGGCGTAAGTGCTTCGTTATCCCAACAGGGAGCGGGCGCGCGGCGCGCCTACAGTATATCACCGAGCCGATCGGGGCGGTGCGCACCCAACTGTCGCTCATGCGCGACCTCATCACGCATGTACATAGCGACGCAGACATCTCGTATGTGGGCATCATGGCCATGGCGACAGCGCGCACGCAACGGTCATTACTTCAGATACACCTACCATACACCTTGATAGCGCCCGTGGACATCGTGGACGCGGTACGCCGCCGTATCAATGTACTCACCAACACGATACACTGCATGGAGGGGGCGTGGCTATCGTGCACGTCCGCGGTGATGCACACGCGCCCGGCGCCCGCTCGGCTCTTCGACGAGTGGTCGTCGTGGTTGAAGGATCCAATAGCATCCATGTTTCGGTGTGCGGAACTGGAAGATGAGACCACCAACGTCTTCGAGCGTATAGATCTGAACATCTTAAAGGGCGCCGCCTTTAAGACGCTCCGGGGAATGGCGGACCTGAAGCGCATCAGACTCTTGGGAGCGCTTGGGTTCACGCCATGGAACGCTCACCCAACGAAGCTAGCTTGTTATATCACATTTTGGACGCAATACGCGGCCGCGGGCGCGGCCGAGACGAAAGCCGGTGACCCGGACGATGCGAGCGCTGGCCCGGACGAGGCGAGCGCTGGCCCGGACGAGGCGAGCGCTGGCCCGGACGAGGCGAGCGCTGGCCCGGACGAGGCGAGCGCTGATGACCCGGACCGCCGCGGGAGCGATGCGGATGCATCCGACTCCGAAGTGGACCCCGGCTACTATGAACCGACGTCCGCGGACGGGCGGGCGGCCTCCCCCACTGTGACAAAGGGGTCCAATAAAGCGCTTTTGGTAGCGGTCAACGCACTCAAGGGCGACCTATACGACATATTGAACACTATTTCAACGGCGATTGACATGATTCATAGAGCCGTAAGCTTCCCTCAGACTGTCGCCGGCGCGCGTAATTTCTTGAGTTGGGACAAGCAGATGCATGATTATATATACTTTGTGCGCTCCCGCATGCATGCCTTGATTCACGGACTTATCTTTGTCCGTCACGTATGTACATTTGCGCAAGTGGGGGCTCTCCTGGGTGTGATGTTGGAATCATCCAAGGTGACCGAGTTGTGCGTTCAACCGTGCATCGATGCGCTTTGTTCGTCACACACGACGCGTAAGAATCACTCTTGGGAAACCGCCGTGGGGTATGCGTCGAATGCGGGCCTACCGATGACGCAGAGCTCAATCCAAATTTTGTCGAGCGTCAAAGCCGCCGAAAAAAATTACGCCGATGTGGTCTATGTGAACCCCCCCACTGTCGCATTTGACGTGTTGATTGATTTAGGAGGTGGCCGCCATATCACGACGCTTGAGGTATCTGTTTTAAACGATACTAAGACCATTGCCAGTGTCGCGGAGCAATGCAGTTTTACCAACCGCGTTGCGATAAATAGAACAGCCGTAGCGATAGGGGGCCTAACTATGGCGCTACTAACTGCGGTGCGTTACACTGGCTGGGTACAAAATGTGGATGAGCATTGGATACCGCCTGCAGCGATGGCGATGGTTACCGTATTCGGCATGGAGGCTGTCCGTTTGACGAGACGTGGCGTTCGAACGGGGATGCGGTTGTTTAAGAGCCTCAGACCTGTATTTTCTGGACGCGGGCTAGACGCCCGCGAATTGCGCGTGCTTAAAGGCATGCTAGACGATGAGCGATCGTTGATACGATTACATGCAACCACTATATCAATAAGTCTACAAGTAGCACTCGATAAGATAAAGACCTTTAACCGGCAATATAACGTCGCCGCGGGCGAGGCGCCCGCGGCCGCGGCCGAGGGCGAGGGCGAGGGCGAGGGCGAGGGCGAGGGCGAGGGCTATGCGTTATTGCGTGAGGAAGCCTGTACATGCGCACTTATAGTATGGACCGTTATCCATTCTATCTACTGGACGCATAGGACCTCCACGCTTGATGATTTCCAAAGCATACAGGCTCGCCCGCTCGCGCAACTCGTCCTCTCGCCACATGGCAAAAGCATGAAGGCCCGCAGCGCATTTTATAAGCTTAAAGCTTGCGCTGGGCGGGTGGCCGTGGGCATATTTACGAAATTGTCGTCTGGCGTCATCCCGCCACCGACGACCCAGACCCAGACCCAGACCCAGACCCAGACCCAGACATTGCACTCGTTTGTGACGTCACACACGATGCTCACCCCAGATGAGCGCCAGAGCCTGGTTGACGTAGATTTTGAAAACCTAACGCTGGCTAATTTTACAGAGCTCAGAGAGGTGTTCCTGTCCCCACAGCTGCACTTTTTTTGTTTCGAAACAACCCAGGCATATATTACCGCGTTGGAGGTACTCGACCAGCATCTACATCTAGATTTTAGCACCGGTAACCTTTCTAGATTGAAGGTCACCGACGCCGACACGGTTTTGAGCGGTGTCTTCAACGCCGCCCTCGCCAAGTTCAAAACCAAAGACGGGAATGCTAGCGGCGGCCTGGGCTTGCGAGTCGCTGCCGGATGCGCACTCCCGACCGTCGCTATAGCGGCATCTTTACTTTCTTATGCACCGTCTTTACTTTCTTATATGACAGCAACTTCCGATGGAAGAGGTGGGTCCATGACTCCCCAAGGCGCGAGTGCATCGCTTTTGGGCGGGGGGGTCATATGGCCCATCTTAACCAAGTTGACCGTATACCCCTACATCTTGATACAAGGCACCTCGTTTTTGTTTAATCGAGCGCAATTTGTCTGCCACTTTCAAGGGCACCCGACGAAGGCGGAGAAGGTCATAAAGCGTACGGGGGCGCGCGGTCGGGATACATTCGGGCTGAGCATCGGGCTGAATAGGAAGGCGTGGTGGCGCAACCGCTGGGGGCCGATAAACTACCTCTACTCTCCAATGGGACACTGGGAGTGCGTCAAATGGCCCGAAACCCGCATCTTTAATCCTGTTAAATACCGCGGTGGCCTGACCGAAATCATCAATCAATTTGGGAGGTGCTCCGGCGCTTGGGTCGCGCGCGTGAACTCCTTCAAGGAAGCAGCGGCGTTTCAACGAGATCTCTTCCAAGACGCAGATGTTGATATACGCGCCGCCGCCGCCGCCGCCGCCGCCGCCGCCGCCGCCGCCCCTGCCGCCGCCGCCGCCGCCGCCGCCGCCGCCCCTGCCTCGCCCATTATATCGACCATCCGTCGAATGGTCTATGAAAAGCTAGCTGGGGACTTTCCCTTTCAGTGGGAAAATGGACGGGTTACCGAGCTGCACATCCCCATGCTATGGAGCACGGATGACGCCTATATTGGGATGCGCGTTGCAGACCTGCACGCGCTGCATTCACCACCGCCACTTGCCGCTTACACCAACAGTTTCTGGGTAATCGTGTTTGCGCTGCGCGGCGCGGTGGAGCAGCGCTTGCAGCATACTCACCGTGAGTTCAGCCGATGTCTGCGCGCACAAGTGGTGCTCGTAGATCAGACGCTCGGTTGCGATAATAGCGCTGAGGTGGTAGGCGCGGCGGGCGCGGCAGGCGGGCAATGATGCATGATGCGGATACATTGGATGTGGATACAACCTTAATGCGTGATGTTGATACAACTCATGTAAAAGATCAATGGACAGCGTTGACGTCCGACGCCGATGTGGCGTATGCCCCCGCGGCCGATGTGGCGTATGACCCCGCGGCCGATATGGCGTATGCCCCCGCGGCCGATGTGGCGTATGACCCCGCGGCGGGCGGCGCGGGCGCGGGCGACTCGCAGCCCTATCACGGCGGTATAGATGCCGCCGGTTACTTTATTCCCACGGACGACGCCGCGCTCGACGAGCTGTGGCGTACCCTGGGCGGGCGCATGTGCTGCCGCCGCTGCGGCGCGCTCTACCGCGGGCGCGATAACCTCGGGCAGCACGCATGCGCGCTGCACCACGGCATCGTGAACACTAGCTGCGGCACGTTGCGGTGCGCGTTAGGGTGTTGGACGTGCTGCGGGCGCGCGCGCGTCGCGCGCGGCTGCACGCCCGCCGACCACCACGGCGCCGACATCGACGAGTGGGTTGACTGTTTAGATGCGCGGCGCGTGGCGGTGTTCCGCACCGCGCTCGCGCGCCTGTGTGCGCTCGGCTATTTTACTGAGTGTGAAGTGCGCCTGCTTCTGGGTGCGCGTGGCTTTGATGATGATAGTGGCGCGCTTTATCGCGTCGCGCGCTCGACTTCCAAATGAACTATATCTTATTTTCAGCTCGCGCGTAGGCGCTCTCCCCCCTCCCGCGCTTTTAAAAATGGCACGCGCCCGCGTGGCGCTGCTCCTCCTCCTAGGACTCAGCGGCGCGCTCGGCGTCTTTAATGAAACCGGGTGCGAGTGCGACACCGGCTGCTGGTTCTCAGACGACTCAGACACGGCCTGCGACTGGGCTGGCGACAAGTTCTGCTACCTTCAAGTGGGCGGCACCGTGACACAAATTGACAAACGCGCGAGCGACGCGCTCTGCCGCTTCACCACCGACGAAGGCGACCTCGACTTTAACGGCGCGTGCCTCTCAGAGACGTGTCACGCGCTCGCGCACCGCTGCGTGTCAACCGCACGCAGCGGCGCGGACTACACCATCGACGGCTACGCCGCGTCAGAGGCGTGCGATGACGGCAACGCGGTCACGACCGACGGCTGCTCCGCCAACGCGGTGGTCGCGGGCGTCGCGCTCACGCTGCCCGCGCGCCTGCGCGCGGGCGAGAGCGACGCCGCCACCGACACCTACGTCGAGACGGGCGAGTGGTGCGACGACAACGTGAACTGCGCCGCCAACGACTACGACCTGCTCGACGCGACGCACCTCATGCACCCGGCGCTGGAGCTGCAGACGCAGGTGATCGCGGCCGGCAGCGCGCTGGTGCTCAAGGCGTTTGCGACCGACCCGAACGCCGACGCGGCAGCGGCCGCGGCGTGGGCCGCGCGCGACGCCGGCCACACCTGGGCGCCGCAGGACGCCGCTGAGGACGCGCTCAGCGTGTACGACGCCGCGTGCTGCTGGAACGTCGCCAACCGCACCGCGGCGCAGGACTGCCACACCGCGCTCGCGGAGTGCGACGCGCTCGCGCTCATCGACGTGCTGCAGATCAAGTGCCTGAGCGCCGACCAGGACGTGCTCCCGGGGCTCGGCTGCAACCTGAACGCTGACTGGAGCGTCGCGGTGCACGCGGCGGCGGACGGCGCGGTCGTGCCCGGCATCATCTCCACCGAGACGACGGGCGGCACCACCATGACCATCACCTCCACCGCGGCCATCGCCGCCATCGCAGACGGCAGCTACGAGATCCGTCTCACGCCCGCCGCCGGGCGCTTCGGCGCGCTCAACCTAGAGGTGTACACGCGCCTCAACTACGACGCCGTCATGTACGAGACGCGCAAGCGCGACTGGCGGCTGTGGGTCACCGGCGTGCACCGCGCGCCCGTGTTCACCGGCACCGCCGTCAACACCGCGCTGGGCGCGCTCAACGAGGGCGCCGCCGCCACCGTCGCGATCACCACCGCGCTCGTCTCCAACGCCGCCGCGTACGTCGCGAGCGGCTGGAGCGGCCCCAGCGCCGCGCCCGGCCTCGTGCAGGGCGAGCGCTTCAAGTACCGCGTCACCGAGGCGAGCGGCAGCCTGCTGAGCCAGGCGGACGGCGAGGGCGCGCGCTTTGCGTTCGTCAACGGCGCCGCGAGCGGCGACGGCGCCATCGCCATCACCGACGCGGGCTACGCGGCCACGAACGCGCACCACACGCTGTGTGACACGCACGTGGGGCACACCGAGGGCAACGACGCCGCGCCCATCACCGAGTTCCAGAGCCTCATGGCGGGGCTCACCGTGGCGCCGCGCGCGTGGTACCACTCGGGCTACGAGACGAGCGCGACGTACGGCGTCGTGCTGGTGGAGGCGTGCTCGTATAACGCGTACGTGGCGGGCGCCGCGCAGTGCACGGACGGCGGCGCGGGCTGGACCGACATGGCGAGCCTGCACATCACCGTGAACCCGGTGGCGCTGAGCGTGAACACGCCCAGCATCACGCTCGAGGGGCCGGTGGCCGAGGGCGCGTCTGGCGCGACCGTCGGCATCGCCGTCGGCGTCACGCTCGGCGCCAAGGCCACCGACCTCTGGATCCTGCGCAGCATCGAGATCCAGGACGTCAACTACGCCACGACGAGCGGCAGCACGAGCGCGGCCGCGCACGGCTACGCCGGCGTGACGTTTGCGTGCGCGGGGCTGGCGACCGTGCAGACCGCGGACGCGGGCAACGCGTACAAGTGGATCTTTGCGGCGGACGCGGACAACGCCATCAGCGACGCGGAGTGGGGCACGCTGCAGGCGTCTAGCGTCTGGGGCGGCTGCACCGCGTCGTGGCCGACGTACGGCGAGCGCCCGCTCGCGTTCACGCTCAAGGCGTACGCGGTGGACCGCGCGCCGGGCGGCGCGGAGCTCGCGCTGGCCGACGCCACGCTCAGCAGCGGCGTGATTGAGGTGAGCGCGGCGGCGTCCGGGCTGGACGTCACGGTCGCGGGCGACGCGGTCAAGAGCACCGCCGAGGGCGCGCCGCTCGCGCTCAGCGCGGTGCCCGCGCTCACCGTGAACGCCGCGCCCAGCTGGAGCGTGCGTAAGCTCGTGGACGGCTTCAACGCGGTGGGGCTGGACGCCAGCTACGGCGAGGGCGTCAACGGCATCTGGATCGCGGCGCACCCGCCGGCGGCGAGCGCGCTCGCCACGCACCTGGCGGCCATCGGCCTGGCCTGGACCGAGAGTAATGTGGTCAAGCTCTTCTCGTTCTCGAACGCTGCGGCGCCCGCGAGCGTCGACGCCGCCGAGAAGACGCGCCTGGACGGCCACGGCTACACCCACGGCACCGACCTGCTGTTCAAGCTGGCTGAGCCCACCGCGGCGTTTTCATTCACGCCAACGACCTTCTTTGAGAGCTTCGGCGTGGCGCTTAACTTTAGCGTCATCGCCGAGGAGAAGCAGACCTCCGAGGTGAGCGCCGGCGCGTACGCGTACGCGATCGACGGCGTCACCGTGGAGGTGACCGCCGCGGCGCCCGCGGCGCCCGTGCTGGTGGTGGACGCCACGCACGAGATCGCGCAGGGCGGCGCGCTCGCGCTCGCAGACGTCGTCACGAGCATCACGTGCGCGTCGCAGTTCGGCGACGAGCGCCCGTACGCGATCGAGATCACGTTCCTCGGCACCGACGACGCCGCGGCCATCTCTGACATCGAGGATGCGCTGACGTGGACGCTCGCGGGCGGCGCCGCGGTCGCTAAGGACGCCGCCGCCACGCTGGTGCTCGTCACGGACTCCAGCGCGCTCGAGACCGCCATCTTCTACGCCGCCGCCGGCGATGATAACGAGGACTACCTGGCCATTACGAGCGGCGCGGTGATGGGCGCGAGCGCGGGCACGTGGGACCTGCAGACCGCGACCATCACGCTGGGCGAGGCGGCGGCCGCTGCGCCCGCCCTCAGGTTCAGCGCGCGCGTGAACGCGCTCGGCGCGCTCGGCACCGGCAGCCTCAGCGCGTGGAGCGCCGCGCAAGAGTTCGTGGTTAACGTGGTGCCGGCGCTCGTGGCGCCCAGCCTCGCGTGCGGCGGCGCACAGGACTGCGCCGTCACGATCGTGGAGGACCGCACGCTCGCGCCGCTGCCGCTCGTGCTCACGCCGGGCACGGCGAGCGGCACCGAGGCGGCGCGCGACCGCCTGAAGCTCGTCTTCAGCTCCGCCGGCGTCTTCAACCTGTGGTTCTGGGACGCCGAGCACACGCAGCACGAGTACCCCGCGGCGAGCACGCAGCGCCTCACCGGCTCTGGCGGCGCCGGCTCCGGCGCCGGCGGCTCGGGCGACTTCACGCTCTACTGCGCCATCGCCACGGGCCTCACTGAGTGGAGCTCCGCGTCGACGCTCTACCCGTGCGCGGCGCTCGCCAACCGCCTCTTCGTGTCTAATGCAGGCGCTGGCGCGCTGGCGGCGCTCACCATCACGCCGTCCGCGCTGCCGTGGGCGTTCGAGTACGACGCCGGCGCTAGCGGCTGGGACGAGAGCACCGACGCCGTCGCCGGCGCCGCGTCCACCGTCACCGTCACGCTCTGGGACCAGACCGAGCTCGGCACCGTCGCGTGGGGCGACGTGCAGGGCGTCGAAGCGAACGACGCCTCCATCTACACCGTGGTGCGCGCGGGCTGGCCCGTGCGCATCAAGCGCACCGGCAACACGCAGGGCCCGCTCGTCGTGCGCCTCGACATGAGCGTCGCCGAGAGCGTGGGCGCCATGGAGGCGCTGGCGTGGGAGGCGGCGTGCAGCTCGCCCGCCGCAGACGACACCAAGTGCCTCGTGGGCGCCGCCGTCGGCGACGCCAGCGCGTCGGTGACGCTCAGCTGGGCGAGCGCAGAGACCACCGAGTACGTGGTCACGGGCGGCCTGAGCGCGGCGTTCGGCGCGGCGTACGTGGGGCAGGACGCGTACGTGAACATGGCGGGCGTGGTCACGTTCACCGTGGTGCAGGTGAGCGACACCGACCTGCCGCTGAACCTGCCGACGGCGACGCCGCGCGGCGTGGTGCGCGCGATCGTGGGCCACACCCACCTGGTGGCCGAGAGCACGCCCGCGGCGGATGAGTCCGGCGACCTCACGCGCTTCGAGTACGACCAGCTCGCGCCGAGCACCAAGCCGGTCATTAAGATCGTGCGCGAGGGCTGCGCAAGCTACAAGACCAGCCGTGCGTGGGGCGGGCGCGTGTTCTCGCTGGAGATGGAGTCGCTGTACTCGGACGGCATGACGAGCGTGACGTCCTACCTGCCGAGCCACGTGGACGGCGTGGCCATCGCCGCGCCGTGCGGCGGCGCCGACTGCGTGTTCAACGCCGCCGAGGCGCCGACCAAGTACACGTTTGTGTTCGCCGCGGACACGTGCGAGTACAACCTCACGCTGTGGGGCGGCGACGCGCTCACGCCCAACGTCAAGTACAGCTTCATCGCGGTGCTGCGCCAGGACGGTGCGGCGTTTGAGCGCGCGCCGTGCGGCGCCGCCGCCGCGGGCGCGTCCGCCACCTACGTGGATAGCGCGTGCTACTACTCGCTCTGGAGCGAGGATGAGGCGTACACCGTGACCGCGGGTGAGCGCATGGACCGCGACCGCAAGGTGGAGGTGGAGGTGTTCTCATGGAACTCGCCGGCGCCCGAGACGTACAGCGTGCAGACCGACCTCGACGTCAGCTACGGCTCGCTCAGCTGGTCGGACGGCTTCAGCCTGGACGTGACCGTGCCCAACACGTACGCGTACGCGCCCGTCATCAGCATGGGCACGTGCTGGAACCTCATGAGCATGGAGGCGGGCGCGGGCGCGGGCGACAACGCGTTCGAGTACCTGCCGTCGTGCTCCAACATCGACGAGAGCGTGTATAATAGCGCCGGCATGGCGGCGAAGACCGACCTGCAGTGGCTGCAGGCGGTGTTCAACGACGCGACGCCCGCGCTCGCCAACCCCGCCGGCACCGGCGCGATGTTTGACTACCAGACGCCGTCTGACGGCTACGTCGCCTACCGCGCGAGCTTCGACCTCGACACGCTGCAGGGCTGCACGCAGCGCGCGACGTACGGCGCGGAGGCCGCCAGCGTCGTCAGCAGCGAGATCACCGACAGCCTCGTGCACGAGTACACGTTCAGCGTGTCTACGCTGTTTGTGCGCCCATGGGACGCGGCGCGGCCGCCGCTGAACACCAACCCCGCGACCGATAGCGTGTACATGACCACCGCGGACGGCGACACGCGCGTGGACTGCACCACGGCCACGTACAAGATCCTGCGCGACATCACGGGCGAGAGCACCGTGAGCTTCCAGGAGAACTCACCCACGGAGCGCGTGGACCACGTCGCGACGTTCACCGAGACGTGCTCAGGCTGCAGCCCCGGCGCGGGCGAGGCGTGCGGCAAGATCGTGCACAAGTTCCGCGTCAAGACGGAGGAGGATTCGGATAACAGCCGCCCGTACGTGGGCGTGCGCGCCGCGCTCATCACCGACTCGTGGGGCGGCTCGCTGACCATCGGCACGAAGACCACCGCGGTCACGCTGCTGACGAGCAGCGCCAACTACGTGTACTCCGAGATCACGCTCAAGAGCGCGTGCGTGGCGGTGGAGAGCGCCGTGCCGGGCGCGTTCAACGTGCTGGCGGGCGGCGCGAGCGTCGCCGCCGCGGGCACGTACAACTTTGGCTTCACATACAGCCGCTGCGCGAGCATCGCCGGCTTCGCGACCGGCACGGACTGCAGCGCGTTCACCGAAGCGGTGGCCGTCGCCGTGGAGATCAAGTACAACCACGACTTTGGCGCCGTGGACGAGGAGAGCGTGAGCTACAGCGTGACGCCTAACATGTACGTGGGCGGCGACCTCGTCAAGGTGGGCGCGGGCGAGACGGTGATGCGCGGCGAGAACCTGTTCATCACCGCGGAGCTCACCGACACGAGTGCGCGCGACCACTTGAGCGTGTTCATCGACGACCTGGCCATGGGCGTGCTGCGCGCGGATGAGAGCGCGGCGGCCACCATCTCCGAGATCACCGCGGCGCCGTTTGGGGAGCAGAGCTTCTACGCAGCGCACGCGGGGCTGCTGCCGGGCTCGCTGAGCCCGGCGACGCTGGGCACGGACACGCTGAGCATCACGCACATCGCGGGCTGGATCCGCACGTTCGCGGCTGGCACGGCGACCGAGCGCACGTTTGCGCCCGCGACCGGCGCGCTGCTGCGCCCGGGCGTGTTTAAAAACTACGCGGGGATGTGGTCTGACTGGATCTCGCTGCTCATTCTGCGCATGGGCAACTGGGGCGGCGCCACCGGCATGACCGGCAAGACGTACTCACAGATCGCAAACGCGCTCACGCCGTACGCAAAAATCGTGTACATCGTGCACAACGCGGTGGAGCAGGACGAGGTGGGTGCCGCGGGCTCGGCGCAGGAGTGGATCACCGCGTGCAAGGCGGGCGCCATCACGTCGCCCGCGACGCAGTACGACCTAGACGCGAACGCTGTGATGTGCGCGACGACGCCGGCGCTGGACGCGTGCGCGCTCAACACGCGATTTGACGACGTGTCGGCCGCCTACGCCAACACCGGCGACGTGACGCGCTTCCGCACGATCGCGAGCGGGACGTACACCGGCTTCGACGCGGTGCGCCTGCTGGGCGACAACATGCCGATCAACCTGGAGGCGAGCGAGGTGGAGACGTGGAGCGTGGGCGTGCGCTACTACGTGTACGACTGCGTGCAGTCGCTGGCGGCGGGTGCGCTGGACGCGCCGTCGCTGCGCCGCGCGGCCGAGCTGCCTGACGGTGGGTTTGCATTCGCTGGGGACGGCGTGTACAGCTTCACGTGGGGCGCGATGAGCAGCGTGGAGAAGACGCAGCGCTGGATGGTGACAATTGGCGTTGGGGTGGGTGCGTTTGTTTTGTTGGCGCTCGTGACGCTGTTTGTGATACACAAGTATCAGCAGCATGCGCGCAAGGATGGATTCATCCCGATTGTGACGAAATCTGCACCGCGCACGCATTCACGGAAGCGTTAAAAACATTCAAATGTATTTTCAGTTGGATTTTGAAGTGGCATGCCGGCGGCCCCCGGCAGAGCACGTACACGTACACACACACACACACACACACACACACACACACACACACACACACACACACACATAATATTTTGAATAACCCCGGTTAACTACATGTCATCTGACGGCACCCACTGCGGCGCTGCTGGCGCCGACG
>Ga0307987_1000646_pt1 | contig 20636 bp, 20 predicted proteins | sample EllFjometagen181_FD_203157 | JGI IMG/M metagenome (GOLD analysis project Ga0307987, IMG submission 203157) | Marine microbial communities from Ellis Fjord, Antarctic Ocean - #181 | ecosystem: Environmental > Aquatic > Marine > Unclassified | place: Southern Ocean | collected 2014-10-08 | reverse complement strand
GTTGGACGTTCATTTAACAAAAAGTTGACAGGTCTAGAATTGTTTTGTAACATGTTTATAACAGAGTGGTTGTAAATATCCTTAAAAAATAAACGATCAAAAAAAACAAGAAGTTGAAGGGTTGTAGTACAGATAAGAAAGAGATTGCCACAAAAAGGCACAAAGGGCACAAAAAACAAGAAGGTAGGAAATAATTTAGCCACAGATAAGAACGGATTATTTGCAGAATGATTTTTAAGAATTTTTTTTCGACAGAATCATTATCGACAGAATCATTTTAGAAAGAGATTAAACCACGGAAAACACTGAAATCACGGAAAGAAGAAAGATAAGAAAATTCATCTAATTTCGCTAATTTGCACTAATTTTTTGTTGTGTTATTTTGGGAACAGTTATTTATTTGGCTTTGCCACAAATTACTGTACCACAAAATTCCAAAACAAGGTTGTCATTTCTTTAATCTCAAATCGATAGAAGATTATTATAAAGTTTATGGAAAATGCATGTAGGTGGTTATAGCTCCGTCTTTGTCGAGCCGTAGACAGGAACTGCGAAGGCTAAAGAAACGAAGATTGAAGGAGCGAAGTCATGTAGCCATGGGGTAAACCCGTGGAGAAATAATACGAGCAAAGCTATTTCCTGCTCACGGTTGCGTTAGACGTAGCTCGTAGAGCGAAGACTGAAGCAATTTCTAGCTCTACTGGGGGATCTGTTTGCTGTACACTTTTTCGTAGAATAACACATAGGTCTGAAAAGAGTGTGAAATTTTTGATAGAACCATGGACAGAGAAAGGTATGGGGATGAAAGATATGGTATTTAGTCAGAAGACTAAATGGGTAATATTTGCGGATAATATATTGACTTTAATGCTTTGGGTACTGTATACTTCTTTAATATTAGAAAATAATTTAGGATATAAATGAAATTTGATAAAACTTTACATGTAGGTTCTCCAAATATTGGGAGCCGAGAACAATTTGATAAATATGTTGATGGAATTTTTGAGCGTCGATGGCTGACTAATCGTGGTGAACTTGTAAAAGAGTTTGAACAGAAACTGGCAGATTATCTGGGAGTAAAACATTGCATTACAATGTGCAATGGAACAGTTGCTCTTGAAATTGCTATACGAGCCTTGGGGATTACTGGGGAGGTCATTATACCATCTTTAACTTTTATTGCTACGGCACATGCGCTTCAGTGGCAACAGATAACCCCTGTTTTCTGCGATATTGACCGTGATAGCTATAATCTTGATCCAAAAGAAATTGAGCGACATATAACCCCGAAAACCAGTGCTATAATGGGAGTTCATACATATAGTCGTCCATGCGATATTGATGCATTGCAAGCTGTTGCAGATAAGCATGGTATTAAATTGTTGTTTGATGCTGCACATGCATTTGGTTGTTCATATAAAGGACAGATGATTGGCAATTTTGGAGAGTGTGAAGTTTTCAGTTTTCATGCTACCAAATTTTTCAATAGTTTTGAGGGTGGGGCTATTGCAACGAATGATGATGATCTTGCCTTAAAGTGCAGACTTATGCAGGATTTTGGTTTTGCAGGGATGGATGATGTTGTTTATATTGGAACTAATGGTAAGATGACTGAAATTTGTGCCGCCATGGGATTAGTTAATCTTGAACATATTAATGAGTTCCTTGAAATTAATCATAGAAATTATGATGTATATAGAAGTGTAGTTTCTACTATAACTGGTTTGAGTCTTATAGAATTTGATGATTCAGAGAAGTGTAACAAACAGTATATTGTATTAGAGGTTGGAGAAGATTATCCATTAAGTCGCGATGAGTTGCTGTTCAAGTTGCATGGGGAAAATGTATTAGCTAGAAGATATTTCTGGCCAGGTTGTCACAAAATGGAACCATATAAATCTTTGCAACCAAATGCTGATGTATTTCTTCCTGTTACCGAAGAGGTTGCTGAACGTTTACTTGTTTTGCCAACGGGAACATCTGTTGATGAATTCAAAATAAAACAAATAGTTGGTTTGATAGTTGATGAATTATAAGTAATGATGTTTTTAGATGTTTGTTGCTATAATGTATAATATAAATAGAGAGAATTAAAGATTGACGCATCTAGAACAACTTGAGGCAGAAGCTATATATATAATGCAAAAATTGGCATCGGGATGTGAGAAACCTATTAATATTTGTATAAACTGCAACAGATTTAATATTTCAAAAAGTGATGGAGAAGAATGTTTAAAGTTTTAAAGAATGCTTTTTGTGTAATAAAAAAGAGATGTCCTGATATAATTTTACACTCAGGAATAATATTTGTGTTTAGTCAAATGGGAGCGGTAATAAATTTTATTACTAATTTGCTAATTGTCCCTAAGTATCTTGATGCGAATAATCTTGGATTAATAACCCCTGTAACTCAGTTTGTTGCATTTGGTGCTCTACCCTTATCTATTATAACTAATTTAGTTATTAAATATGTAACAAGATATGAAGCGAATGAGGAATGGGGAAAACTTAAAAGTCTTGTAAGAGATTTAGTCATTTTTGGGATTGTTACTACAATTTTAACCTCTAGTTTCTTCTTGCTTGCCTCAAATTCATTTGCTATACGTGCTAAAATAGATTCAAAAGCTATTATTTTTTGGATGTTAATATATTTGTGTGTTTCAAGTTGGACCCCATTAGTTAGTGTTTTAACTCGGGCAACTCAGCGTTTTTATGTCATTGCTATTATGGGATTTATAACACCCTTGTCGTTAATGATTGTCTCAATTCTTCTTTTACCCAAATACAATTTCATTGGTTATATGATTGCATTAATTGTTTCTGTTTTTATAAACATTATTGTTTCTGCTTTTAGTATATATAAGTATTTAAAACCTCATGGAGTAAATTCAGAACCTTATTTTAAAGATATTAAACCTGTTTTACGTAAATATTCTCTTTTATTCATTTTGAGTAGTGGAGTTGGTTGGCTTTGGGTTTTTATTCCACCTTTTACCGTAAGAAATTTTCTTTCAGCTCTGGACTCAGCTGGATACTTTTTTGTTCGGCGTTTGTCGATGTTACCATTTTATACTTGTTCATCAGTGATGCTTATTCTAATGCCTATACTTTCTATGAAACATGAGAAAAAAGAATCAACATCTAAGACGGTAAAGGGCACTATTATATATACATTTTTTGCTGGTTCAATTGTTACAACCCTCTTATATGTTTTTTCTCCAGTTGTTTTTAAATATGTTCCGCAGTGGCAAGAATATTTCAATTATTCTAAATATATATGGCTGATGTCTATATCTGTTACTTTGTCCGCAATAAACAATATAATAACAACTAGTTTCTTCGCAAAATGGATGTTTAAACCCATGTGGTATAAGTTGCCTTTTTCATACTTTTTTGTATTATTAATATATTTATTATTTGGATGGGGGATTACAAAAGCATATGTGCCTGAGCCATTGTGGAATTATATTAATAATATACCAAAAGATATAAGGTTGATAGTGATTGTTATGATTGTAAATAATATTTTTTCTTTGTTTATAAATATTGCATGGTATAAAATTATTAAAAATAATAGAGAAGAATATGCTAAACAAGATTTTGTCTAAATTGATATTTCTTAAAAGCAGACATTTCACCCTTCTTGCTTTCAATAATTAAAAAATAAACAGAAGTATTGTAAGGACGTAATTAACATATTGGTGATATATAATGAATGAAAATGTTATAAATAAAAAATTAAGTAGAGTTTGTTGATGAAGTTAAAGAGAAAGAATTGTTTTTACTTGTAAAAGGAATCGTGCAAATGTTAAAATTTATTACATTTGTATGATGTTTTTTTGATATTATATAATTAAGGTTTTATGTTTATGCAAAAGAAGAACTTAATAGTGTTTCATTTGGAAAGTCTTTCCAATGAGATTTTGGAAGAGTTTAAAGATGTTCTGGGTTTTATTAGAAACATACACGAAAGGTCAGAAAGGTATAATAATTATATTAGTTCTGCGACGTCGACCGTTATGGTTACTTCCACTTTCTTTTCTGGTTCATCAAATTGCTTGGATCACTTGAACTCTTTCAGTCCAGAAAGCAATGTGTGTCCAGAAAATCATTTAGTTGATATAGCTTGTGAGGCTGGTTATTCATGTACTCGATTGACTTATCCCTCTATTCCACCTAAAGATAAGGAAAGATTAGCAAAATGGGGTGTTTGGACAGAGAAGCACGGTGATTGTCTTTATTATGAAGATGAACAAGCTTTCTTAAGTTCTATAAAGGATTATTGTAATAGAGATTCCCCATGGCTGTTAAATATATTTCCGGATATATCAAATATTGCTTATTGTGATTTTAATACGGAAGAGAAAATCACGGATATAAAAGGTAGATTGTCACATGGATATGCAACCTTAGATCGAATTGTCAGAGATGTATATTGCTACCTTGAAACAACGAAGTTACTAGAAAATACATTGTTAGTTTTCTATGGAGATCATGGTGATGATTTGTTTACCCACTCATTTAATTCTGGTATGTGCCATGGAACAGACCCTTATTACGAGATGGTTCATTGTCCATTTTTCTTATTTGATGTATCTGCAAATAAGGAAAATATTGATCGTTATGAATTGATAACAACTGAAGACTGCAAAAACATTATTTTCTCTAAACTCGGAATGGTAACAACAACATATCAGCATGATTATGTGTTTTCTCAGAATTTATTTGCAAATCAAGCGCAAAGCTTAGTTATGTGCAAAAGCTTTATGGTCTTTGATGGCGAATATATTTTACTTGTAAGTAGGTTTGGTTTAGAGATGTATGATTGTCGTATTGATGCTAGTAATCATAATAATTTATTAAGTTTTTTTACATTAACGAACGATGGAACTCTTAATATTAATAATGTTTTATTTAGTAGGGCTTATCCACATTTTAACAAATGCTATACCGAGTTGTATTTACAAGAAATCCAGAATCGATTTAGGAAGTTGCAGCCAGCTCTAATTGATTGGGTAGATAATAAATATTCATTAATTGTGAACAAAAAGAATTGTTTTAATAAAAAATACTTTTTCAAAATTCGCAAGCGTATTTATTATTGGAAATATTCCTTGTCAATTTTTACCTATATTAGGGTAATAAAAGAGATGGGGTGTAAAACGTTTTGGTTAAAGTTAAGAAAAAGAACATTGGTTTTGATTGGTCATAAATAGAAGTGAAGGTGAATAATGGCAGTAGTACTTGTAGCATTTATATATTTGTTTGTATTGTACTTTTTTGTGCATAAAGATGTAGGATTGATTACCTTTGCTAAGGCTGTTGTGAAAACAAATATTTCTATATTTTTATTTGTTGCTCTGACTACAGAATTACTTTCATATTTTAATATAATTAATTATACCTCTCTGCTGTTGGTATGGTCAATATTCTTTGTTGTATGTTCTATCTTTTTTTTGAAAGAATTTCGATATGAGAAAATTTTATTATCTAGAGATGATTTGCTGAATAAATCTTTTTCAGGTGAAAGCATTGCTATTTTTATTATTCTTTTTTTAACCTTCATTACAGCTTTGGTATATCCTCCAACTACTTGTGATTCGATGACATATCATATGGCAAGGATTGTTCATTGGATTAATAATGGATCAGTAATGTTTTATACTACAAATATTTCTCGTCAGAATTATCAGATGCCTCTTGCCGAATTTGCAATCATGCATCTGCAGATATTGTCTGGTGGGGATATGTTCTCAAATTTAGTTCAATGGATTTGTTTTGTAGGTATTGTTTGTTTGTCAATATCTATTGCTAGTATTATGGGATTAAAACGAAAAGGTCAGTTAATCGCAGGTTTGCTTTCCGCAACACTTCCTATGGGAATTATGCAGGCAACTAGTACGCAGAATGATATTGTTGTATCATTTTTTCTTATGGCTTTTGTATATTTCATGCTTTGCTTGTTAAATAAACTTAATTTTAAAGATGCCCTGTTTGCAGCTTGTTCTTTTGGACTTGCTCTTTTAACCAAGGGAACTGGATATATTTATGGTTTAGCAATAGGAGTTGTTTTGTCTGTTATATTATTATATAAGTGGAGAAAATATCTATTTCGTATTTTTTGTTATTTGTCAGGAATTGTGATTTTTGCTTTTGTAATAAATCTAGGACATTTGTTGCGTAATTATAATCTTTATGGAAACATTTTTTCAGATAATACCGGGAGTTATAATAATACAGAATTTTCTGTAATAGGTTTATTAAGTAACTTGCTTAGAAATATAGCCATGCATCTTGCAGTTCCTGTTGCTAGAATAAATGCGATGATTTTAAAGGTTCTTGAAGTAATACTTGGCCCTGAACTGAATAATCCAAATACGACATGGCACAATTATGACTTTACAATTTCATATGTACCTCATGAAGATCATATCGGAAATATTTTTCATACCATTTTGCTTCTTTGTTTTTTTCCTTTTCTTTTACATATTTGTCGTAAAAACAAATATAACTATTGTAAAACTTATATAATAATGGCTATGGTAAGTGCTTGCCTTTATTGCTTGATTCTTAAATGGCAACCTTGGGGGATTAGGCTTCAATCTCCTTTGTTTTTTATAGGGTCTCCAATATTAGCAATAGTAATTGTCGAGATCAGCAAGTTTAATGTAAATTTTTTTAGAGCAAAAATTAATATAGGTAATATAGTTCTATTATTCTTTATTTCGTATGCTTTTATTTTCTGTTTCTATAATCCAAGTCGCCCATTAATATCTAAGAGATGGATAACTAAAGATAGGTTTGAACGTTGTTTTGCTTCAAATTATGGTTTATATAAAGACTATAATGGTGCACTTAAGTATATTTCAGAACAGAGTATGTTAGGTGTTGTAGGTCTTTACATAGGCGTTGATGATTGGGAATATCCATTATGGGCCTATAATTATAATAAGAACGCTAGTTTCGATTTTATATCTTTTAAACATGTTGGTGTGGATAATGAAAGTAGAATATTGTTTTGTGGGGAAGACGAACCGTTATATGTTCTTTCTAGTAGGGATTTCTCTAACTGGGAACATTCTTATAAATATAGAAGGGTATATTTATCAGAGAGTATTAGTGTTTTTGAAAAGACATTGAGTAATTGAAATTATATAATAGTATTAGGATTATTATTAATTAAACTTTTAAAATATAGAAAAGAAATAAATGAGAGTTTTACATATATCAACATGTGATTGGATGGGCGGTGCTGGCAAAGCGGCAAATCGCCTGCATAATGAGCTGAAAAAACATGGAGTTGACTCACATATGCTTGTTGATGTAAAAGAATGTTTAGATGATAATTCAATACATTCTATTACAGGTCTAACAGGTTGGTGGTCTAGATTGTTCTACTATATTCGTGGGAAAGTAGATCATTTACCTTTGCTTCTATATCCCAATAGAATTAAAAAACCTTGGGCTATCGGTAGACTCAATAGGAATATAGAGAAGTATGTAGATAAATTGCAACCTGATATTGTTCACATGCATTGGAATAGTGCTAATGTATCTATTAAAGAGCTTTCAAGTTTGTCATACCCGACTGTTTGGACAATGCATGATAATAATTTGGCAACTGGAGGTTGTTGTTGTCCCGGTGAATGTAAAAAGTATCAGTCATGTTGTGGGAAATGTCCTCAGCTTGGTTCTGCAAAAGAATATGATTTGTCTAGAAGGGTGAATCTAATGCGTCAGAATTGTTTTTTGAATAGTGATATAAAATTTGTTGTTTTAAGTGAATGGCAAAGAAAAATAGCTTTAAGTAGCTCTATTCATAGAAATAGTATGTTAACAAAAATACCAAATGGTGTAGATATCGAAACTTTTTTTCCAATGAATATGAAAGAGTGCAGAAAAGAATTGAATTTACCATTAGATCGAAGGCTTTTACTTTTTGGTGCCGAGGCAATTGATGACCCCGTCAAAGGAGGAAATGTTCTTGCTGAATCACTAAGTATACTTGGGAATAAATTCGATAATAAAGAGAAGCCTGTTTTAGTAATATTTGGAAGAACACCTGATGTTGATAAACTTGATTTTGGACTTAAAGTGATTAATATGGGATATTTAAACAAAGAAAAACTTGTTAAACTTTATTCGTCTGTTGATGTTACCATTGTGCCTTCGCTCGAAGATAATTGCCCTCAAGTGCCATTAGAGGCTCAAGCCTGTGGCTGTCCTGTTGTTGGATTTGCAGGGACAGGTGTTGCAGAACTTGTTGAAGATGGTAATACGGGGTTTATTGTTGATTATGGTGATGAGTACGAGTTATGCAACGGTATTGTAAATGCGCTGAAAGCTGATTTAGATATAAGACAGAGCTGTCGCAATTATGTTGAAAAAGAATATGATATTGCTCTTGTTGTGAGAAAATATATAAATCTTTATAAGAGTGTTCTTTAAGATATATGTTTTCAAATATTAGAGGTTGGACAAATTTGTTGAAATGTAATATTCGTGAAAGAAAAAATTATATGAAAGAGATAGTATTTAGATTAAAAACAATATCATATTATGTTTTTTTAAAGATAATTCCACGTAAAGTTATTCAATGGCTACAGCATAAGCCCTGGGAATCAAAGAATACAAAAATATTAAAGAGACTAGATCAAATGGAGTATCGATTTTTAAGGGCTTTTGAATCATATAATGATTCAGTTGAGATGCCAAAGGCTAAGTGGCCTTTAAGAGATTATCAAATGGTACAGTTAAAACTATTTAAAGAAATTTCTGATTTTCTTGTTGAGAATAAGATTGAGTATTGGTTGGATTTTGGAACTTTACTTGGATCTGTACGTCATGGTGGTTTTATACCTTGGGATGATGATATTGATATTAGTATGTTAAGAAGTGAGCTGTGTCGACTTATTGATATAGCCTCGGCAGAAGATTGTCCCTTGTGTGTTTCAGTTGTTCAGGAGTATGAGTGGCGAGTGTATAAGATTACAATGGTAGAAGATGGTGTTAAGTGTCCTATTGCTATTGATATATTTCCTTATGATTTTTGTAATGTAGAAGATGAAGAGCAAATTGGTTCTTTTTGGAGTGATTACCTGAACAACAAAAATAGTTTAAAGGCATTTTGCAAATTACATGAGCCATATAATTCTTCTGATAAAGAAAACAAAGAATCTAAATATTTTCAACAAACAACTGATTATATAAACCAGATGCTCTCTAAATATGAAACGGACAAGAAAGATTTTGTAATATTGGGGGTTGAGAACGTATATTTTTATAATAGACCTATTATCGTAAGGTATAGTGATGTTTTTCCTTTAAAAACCAAGAAGTTTGAGAATTTAAATTTACCTGTGCCAAATAATTACTATGCAATTTTATCAATATTTTATGGTGATTTTTGGAAAATGCCAACAAATATGAATTCAACACATAATATAAGTAATCAAGATATGGTAGTTCAAATAAAAGAGGCTAATAGTTGGTTTAATAGTAATGATTTTTAATGTGTTGAAGGAATTGTTGAAAAGAAGTATGTTTTAAGCTAAAATACCAAAAGAAATTAATATCGTATTTGAAGATGGAAAGAGAAAATTATTATGTCAAAAAAAGTATACGTCGCGATGAGTGCCGATTTGATTCATCCAGGGCACCTAAATATTATTGAAGAAGCAAGAAAATATGGTGATGTTATTTTGGGGCTTTTAACTGATAAAGCCATCGCAAGTTATAAAAGATTGCCATACATGTCATTTGAAGATAGGAAACGAGTTGTTGAAAATTTAAAAGGGGTTAGTCAGGTTGTTGCGCAGGAAACTTTGGATTATGTTCCTAATTTAAGAAAGTATAAACCAGATTTTGTTGTTCATGGTGATGATTGGAAAACAGGTGTTCAGAAAGCTACAAGACAGAAAGTTTTGGATGCTCTTTCAGAGTGGGGAGGGCAGTTAATAGAACCAACGTATACACCTGGTGTTTCCTCTACTGAACTTAATATTTGGGTAAGAGAAGTTGGTACAACACCGGGGATTAGATTGGGGATGTTAAGACGATTGCTTCAGGCTAAGGATATAGTAAGGGTGATGGAGGCTCATAATGGACTGTCTGCTCTTATTGTTGAACAGACTAAAGTTAAAAGCGAGACTCGAACAAATGAATTTGATGCAATATGGCTTAGTAGTCTTACTGATTCTACAGCAAAAGGAAAACCAGATATAGGTTGTGTTGATTTAACGTCTAGAATGACAACGGTATCTGATATTCTTGAAACAACAACAAAGCCAATCATTTTTGATGGGGACTCAGGTGGAATTACAGAGCATTTTGTTTTTATGGTTAGAGCATTAGAGCGTGAAGGTGTGTCAGCTGTAATTATTGAAGATAAGGTGGGATTGAAGAAGAATTCTCTTTTTGGTACGGATGTTAAGCAGACACAAGATACAGTAGGAAATTTTTCAAAAAAGATTCGGTTAGGCAAGAGGGCTCAAGTTACACAGGAATTTATGATAATTGCCAGAATTGAGAGTTTAATTCTTAAGGCAGGAATGTTAGATGCGCTGAAACGGGCAAAAGCGTATATAGAAGCAGGTGCAGATGCTATTATGATTCATAGTAAAGAAAAAGTGCCTGATGAAATTCTAGAGTTTTGCCGAGAATTCAAGAATTTTGATGTTAAGGTTCCAATAATTGTTGTTCCTTCAACATATAATAAGATTACCGAGAAGGAACTGCATCAAGCAGGTGTAAGTGTTGTGATTTATGCAAACCAACTCTTGAGGGCAGCCTATCCCGCAATGGTTAAGACAGCAGAAACAATATTAGAAAATGAACGTGCTTTTGAGATTGAAGAATTTTGCATGCCTATTAAAGATATTATTCAATTAATACCGGAGTTATAGAATGATTGTTCCTGAGAATTTTATATCATATTTAATAGATAATGGAGTTGATTTCTTTACGGGAATTCCTGATTCAACATTTAAAGGGTTAACAACCTGTTTTGATAATGGAGATGAGAGCTTTAAACATGTTAATGCTTCAAATGAATGTGATGCTATGGCTATTGCCGCTGGGTATCATATGGCTACAAATTCAATACCACTAGTTTATATGCAAAATTCGGGATTTGGTAAAATTGTTAATCCGTATACATCCCTTTCTGCAAAGGAAGTATATTCTATACCTTCACTTTTACTTATTGGTTGGCGTGGATTTCCAGGGGAAAAGGATGAGCCACAGCACGTTCTAATGGGACAAATTACTGAAGATTTGCTAAAAACTCTCAAAATAAACTATATTATACTGGATGAAAGTCGATGGAAAGAACAAATTAATGCTGCTGTTTCATTTTGCAAAAAGCAGAACCAGCCTTTTGCAATTATTGTTAAAAAGGGGCTTTTTACTGAAAGTTCAATAAAGGTTGTAGATGTTGAACGATCTCTTCCGCTTAGAGAAGAGATATTAGAGGTGGTAGTTGAAAATACACCTAAGGATGCTGTATTTGTATCGACTACAGGAAAAACGTCGCGAGAGTTGTATGAAATAAGAGAAGCTTTAGGACAATCCCATAAAAGTGATTTTTATACAGTTGGCTCAATGGGATGTGCATCTTCAATTGCACTTGGAGTGTCGCTTGGAAAACCATCTGCAAAAGTATATATTATTGATGGGGATGGTGCATGTTTAATGCAGCTTGGTGCACTGGCTACACTTGGTACTCATGGCAATAAAAGTAATATATGCCATATTCTAATTGATAATGGAGTGCATGAGTCAACAGGTGGACAGAAAACACTATCAAAGGGCGTGTCTTTTGAGGATATAGCAAAAAGTTGTGGTTGTAAAAGTATAGCTAAAGTTACAACTTTGTCAGAACTGAAGAGAGTACTAGAAGAATTTAATTCTAAGAAAGATTTAAGACTAATTGTCGTTGATTCTAAAAAAGGTTCTCGTTCTGATTTGGGGCGTCCAAAGACAACTCCAGTAGAAAACAAACTGAATTTCATGAAGGCGTTAGAAGAAAATGACTAAATGTTATAAATCTCTTGATGCATTGAAAAATTTAGACTTTTCAAAAACATTATTTTTGACAAGAAGTCATGTTGCTTATGATGTACCTGTTGTTTCAGAAGTAATAAGATATACTGGCAAGGCATTACCGTTAGAAGATATTCAGGATATTTATGATTCAATTAAAAATAAAAATGTTATAAATATTGTTGCAATAGGCGGCGGAACAATAATTGATATAGCCAAAGTTATTGCCTTATCTCTATCCAATAAACTTAAAGATTTATCAATTTTACTTACACCAGAACATAATCTTGATAATACAATAAATTTAGTAGCAGTTCCAACTACCTGTGGCTCTGGAAGTGAAGCAACTCATTTTGCTGTTGTTTATAAAAATGGCAAAAAATATTCAATTGCCCATGAGTCAATATTACCAGGAACTGTTGTTCTTGATTCTTCGCTACTTGAAACTCTACCTTTAGCTATTCGTAATTCAACTGTACTTGATGCTTTGTCTCAAGGAATTGAATCATTATGGTCAAAGAATGCCACATTGGAGTCTAGTGCTTTTGCAAAAGAATCTATTGAATCTATAGTAAAAGGCTTGAATGAAAAAGATCTAATAAAACAGCTATCACAATTTCAGTATGGAAGTTATTTAGCTGGGAAAGCAATCAATATTTCTAAGACAACAATTTGTCATGCAATATCATATTATTTAACAGCAGAGCACGGCGTTTCACACGGTGTTGCAGTTTTTTTAACGATTCCATCTTTCGCTAAAATTAATTATTGTGTCAAAACAAAGGGGATCTTTGAGTTCTATTTTCAAGTTTTTGATGTTTTGGATATTGAGTCGTTAAAAAATAAACTTGAGAATATTCTTATTCAGTTTGGGTATAGTACTAAACTAAAAGATTATGGAGTTTCCGCAGAGGAAATAGCTTCAATTGCTCGTTCCTCTGTTATTTCTGGTCGGTCGGATAATAATCCTGTATATGTTGACTCAAGAGTATTGGAAAATATACTTCTAGATATATATTAAGTTTTTTGTTTGAAAAACTGAACCATGATATACTTTGATTATCAAACGTTTATAAATTTATCTTTATTATAGCCGTATTATATTTTTACTAGTAGTTATGAAGACCATCATATTAGTTTTTTTACAATTAGCCTGCATAATGAGAATAAAGATATTATGTCTTAAATTTGTATCTTGAACGTTTTTTGCTTTTTTGGTAGGATTGCAAACATATTTTTGGAGGTGTTGGATTGTGATTTAGAGCTTTATATATGCTTGAATCAATTAATTTAAATAGTAGTAAGGGATTTTGTATTATGGAAATTGTTAATGGTAGAGCTGGGCGAATCTTAATGATTTCCAGTATTCGAGATGATAGGTGGGTTATTTACTGTAATTATGTTATAATTAAAATAAACTAAAGTTATGAAGGGATTTGATTTAAATGGAAAATATGAAAAAAATAATTTTTAGATTGAAAAAAGTACTGTATTACATTGTGTTGAGATATGCTTCTCAAAATTTCAGATTGTGGTTATTATCTAAGCCATGGCAATCTAGAAACATAAGAATGCAAAGAAGAATAGAAGAATTGCATGACAAACTCAATGATATTTTGAAATATTGTATCAACATTGAGAGTATCCCTAAGACAAGAGAACCTCTTGCTAGTTACCATAAACATCAAGTGTTTTTATTTAGTAATGTTATTGAGCTTTTCAATAAACATAATATAAAGTTTTGGATTGACTTTGGGACGCTACTGGGTGCTACAAGGCATAAAGGATTTATTCCTTGGGACGACGATATTGATATATGTATGCTCCGAGAAGATTTTGATTGTCTAATAAAAATTCTAGAAACAGAAAATACTGGATTCAAGCTGAAGGTAGCTCAGCACTATGAATGGCGTATTTATAAGATAACAATGTATCAAGACGGAGAATCATTTCCTATGTATATTGATATCTTTCCTTACGATTGTTGCAATGTTGATAAATATTCAAATGTTACTGATTTTTGGAATGATTATATGAAAAGCAAAAATAAGTTTAAGATGTTTTGCAAGCTTAACGAACCTTATCACATTGAAGATAAATTTAATTATGAGTCTGTATTTTTCAAAAAAACAACAAATTATTTAAATGATTTGTTTGAAATATTTAAGAGTAATACAAAGTCCAGCATTTGTCTTGGGATTGAAAACTTATATTATTTTAAGTATCCTCTTGTTTTTAAAATAGAAGATATTTTGCCTACTATAAATATTGAATTTGAGGGTATGTACGTTCCTGCACCAAATAATTGCCAAAAGGTTTTAGAATGCCTATATGGAGAATACATGAGATTTCCTCCAAACTTTAAAAGTACTCATGATATTAATGAAACAAAAATCATTGAATTAAACACAAAGGCAGCAGAGTGGAGAAGAGAAAATTGTCGTGATAGTTGCTAATTTCTTTTTGCAATAATTCTTAGCAGATAAGGATCTTCAGTCTTGTAAATAGCTAAACCTCTTGATTCATGTTTTTCTAATATATAAAAACCTTGAGCTTCTATTTTTTTTATTGTTTTCTCAAAATCAAGATAGCGTCTGAAGTGCCCAGTACCAAATACTTTTTCCAATTCCTCATCTTTAGTGCTTCTTGCTTCCAATAAGAATAGTCCACCAGTTTTAAGTATATTTTTTAATTGTGATAAAACAAGATTTTCACTCTTGTCCTCTATTGAATGAAATGTGAATCGAGAGTAGACATAGTCAAAGTTTTTGAATTCAGATAGCTGTGTGAAATCACCATTTATAAAGTTAACGTTTTTTGTGTCGATGCTATTTAAATATGTGATTTCATCTTCGGCCATATCAATAGCAGTAGTATTTATTCCGTTTGATGCAAAAAACAGGCAGTCTCGCCCATTTCCACATCCTAACTCAAGTAGTTTTTTATCTTTATCTAAGTACTTGTCTTTAACATATATTGCAAAACTTGAGGGAATTTGGTTGATTCTATGGTTTTTATAAAATGATTCCCAATATTCATTTTCACTATTCATTATAAATCTTTCTTGAAATTGTTATGCTTATAGTTGGTTGTATTTAGTTAATTATTTAAACCAATCTTATTCATCTCGTAATTATATTTTTTTGTACTCATATTTACAAGCTAATAATTCTAGAGCTCAAAAAAACTTTCTTTCCGTCAAATTGACCTAGTGATTAGAGACTATCTTGTCTTAATTTTTGTATTGTTTGTTTATTGCGTTTTTCTAGTTCTTTGGTTATATCAAGATAATCTGGAGGACGTATGACATTTAGCTGTATCTGGTGTAGGGTAAACAGTTCGATATCTTTGTCTAATTTTAGCATTCTACGTGCTCCGTCTTTTCTGTTTTCTGAAAAGAGTTTTGGGCTGTCATTAAACATTTTTTCACAGAATTCTTTGGTTCCGAATGCTGTACCATGTGTGAAGTATTTTGTATGGCAGTGTGTAGCTTCATTAATTGTTAATCTTTTTTTTGAACGATGTTCAGTAGCTTCTAAAAAGCGTTCTTTACTTATTCCTCTTCTAGAGCATCCATCTTTATCAACAATAGTTTCTACGTCCTCAAAGAGTATGTTGTCATAGAGTTGCGAGAATTTGTTCCAGCTATTCTGCTGTTCTTTTTTATTCATATCTGTCCAGGCAATAAATTGTTCAGCCATATAGTAGTTGAAAAAGTCAACAAGGCGTTTTTGTGCTTTTTTGTTTCCGTTCAGTGCTGCTCCGAAGTTGGAATAATTGTATTTTTTAAGAGAGGTGGTTACATTTGCTCGTAGTGGTAATAAGTCAATATATGATGCAATAACTTTGGAAGCATCCATTTTGTCTTCAACAAGTACTCTTTTGAATTTTGAAGAGAATACGTGACCACTTCTTCTGAATTCCAGTTTGTCTCTTTTCTTGACATATCCATTATACCAAGAAGAGAATGATACTTTTAATGTTCTAAAGAATTCTCTATAGTCATTCATTCGGTGAACGTATGTATTTTTTAACTTTTCTACATATTCTTCATGTTCAGGCTTTTTTAGCTCATTTAGTTCTGAAATTATGAGGTCGTATTGTTCTTCGGATATAATATATTTTATTTTTGAAAGTAAGGTTTCTGCTGTGATGTCTTCTTCTGGATGCTGGCGTAGCAAAATGTAGCACTCGTGATTAACCAAGGCATAGGTACATATTGACAGATTTGAAAATGATTCATATTTTTCCATGGTTGAAATAAATTTTTCTGCAACAACGGGGTCGGCAAACATTTTTTCGCTTTCTATGCCTTTGTGTATGCAGAATATTAACTGTGGTTTTTTATTATCAAGTTTTAAGAATTTCATTTTTCCTTTCCTTAACGGTTGTATTTTTTTAAGTTTGAGATATTTCTAACACTTCTTTTTTTCATATGCCATTTGATTTCAAAATATGACTTTAAATGTTCATCATAAAATAATTTTGTTGATATGTTTATTGCAAAAAAATATTTTTAATTATAACTTAAAATCTTCTATAAAGCAATTTATATGAAGGTTTTTAAATCTTTATTTGTAAAACATACTTCAAAATTAATGGGTATCGTCAATCATGGAAAAGACTTTGTAATCTTGTCGTAAATGTTAGATGTTATTGATAGAAGTGATTTCAATCTTGATAAATGTGAATATCAGGGGGTGGGGGGCTTCCTGAAAACACTTACTCAAGTATTTACTTTATATGTGCAACCATATATTAATACATATACAGTTCATTAATACGTTTTCTTATGATTATTATTTTATATGTACGAAATATTAATTATTTTTAAGTATTGCATTTGTGTCTTGAAAACAGCGATTGTTTTTTGTTATAATTATTAAAAATTTTAAAAGAGTATTGGTTTACAATTTGCGGGTTCAGGTATAACTGGCTCAGTTAGTTAAAATGGTAATAAGGATTTTTGTATTATGGAAAATGAAAATAGTAGAGTTAAAAGAATCTTGATGATTTCCAGTATTCGAGATGATAGGTGGGTGACTATGCCTATTGATGAACTTTTTGAATGGCGTCCTTATTCTCTTCAGGGTATTCTTTATAATCTAACCAAAATTGGTTGGGTTGAACGACGCGCAGGGAATAAAGAGTGTTTTAATCCACGAAAGCTTGCTAAGGTGATTGATGAGTTTAAGCCAGATATCATATATACGTATGGATCCATTTTATCTATTCAGCCACTTATTTCTAGAAAATTTTGGTGTAAACATAAAAATTTTAAGGTTGTACATGGCTGGGACGACCGTTATGGTGATATCTGGCATGATGTTTATGGTTGGCTACCTGGGGTTTTTATGAGGTGGTTTGAAAAATTGATGATTAAAAAATCGGATGCTGTTGTTACTCTTAGCATATATCAGAAAGCAATTGCTATGGATTGGGGGGTTGTTTGCAAGTATATTCCAAATGGATGTGATCATCTTGAATTTGACAAGTCCAAATGTGATATTAAACTTGAGGGCGATCTTAACATTGTTTATACTGGTGATCAAGCTCGGTGGAAGAGAACTGCGGAGATTTGTGAGGCAATGCGTCATGTTCCTAAAAATATTAAACTTTATATTACGGGAAGGCATTATGCTTATTTGGATGAATATGCTTCAGACAACTGTATTTTTCTGGGGTATATATCCAAGAATGATCAATGGTGTGTTGTTGATCAGGCTGATGCGACTGTATGTACATCTAATCAAGATTGTAATGCAAAAATACATGAATATTTGCGCATGAAAAAACCTATATTGGGATATGATGGGCGTGGCAATATGCTGTTTAAGAATGGTCATAATGCTTTGCTTACAAGAGACTATAAATCAACTCTGATGTATTTGTATGAACATCCTGAACTAAAAGAAAAACTAGTTGAAAATGCTGCTAATGATATTCCTGTTTATACTTGGTATGAAATTGCTCAGCAGTTTTCTGATTACTTTGAAGGTTTATTGTCTGGTAACGAGTATCAAGATTAAGTTTTGGTGAGGTGAGAGTTTGGAGTTATAGGACGACGGGATTATGCGTTTTTATGTTTGAATTGTCTGAGGTAAATATGTTATGTACTGTGTAACGTACCATTACTTTCACTAGCATGTATAAAATATTAGATATTATGGAGTTTAAAGATTATGAAGGAAAAGTACGTAAATAAAGTTATCAGCTTTGAGAATGTGGTTCGTTTAGATGAATCTGCTTATGGCATTGTACAGCAGAAGGATATAAATAAAATTATAAAAGCATTTCCTCCTGATGCAAAGATTGCAGATGTAGGTTGTGGTTTTGGGATTTCTTCAACTCAGCTTTCTAAATATTTTGAGAATGTGTCAGCGTGCGATATTCCTAACTACGTAACTGATGACACTGACGTACAAGAGGCTGTAATGAAGGCTAGAGGCATTGATTTCATTTGGAGTAGTATCGGAAAGTTGCCGTATGAAGATCAATCTTTTGATGCTGTTCTTATGTATGCCGTCATAGAACATGTGCCTGATAAGGTTGAGTTATTAAAGGAATGCAATCGTGTTTTGAAACCTGGTGGTAAGTTATTTATGTTTAGAGCTGTTGTTAAAGGAGCTTTTGCCGAGAGACTAGCCTCTAAAATGGGACTAATAAATCATCGTGAGGATGTAGTAACTCTTCCGCAAATGCGTAATGTTATTTCAGAAAGTGGTTTGTCTATGGATAAGTGGGGGTATCAAGGTTGGTTGCCAGAAGCAAAGCTACCAAAGTACTTAATGTATGTAGTAAATATTATTCTAACACATATGCCACTGGTTAGAAAACTTTCTCATGATTTTTATTTTATATGTACAAAACGATAGATAGTGTTGGATCGTTTTTCTGCTTAATTTACAACTTACATTAGGAAATATTATTTGATGGATAATGAAAAAAAAGTTTCAATAATCATTACTACAAAGAATGAAGAACGAATAATTGCAAAGTGTTTAGAAAGTATTGTTAATCAATCGTATAGTAATATTGAAATTATTGTTGTAGACAATAAATCTACAGATAGAACTGTTGAAATAGCTCGAAAGTATACAGATAGTGTTTATGATTGTGGTCCCGAAAGATCTAGTCAAAAAAATTATGGAATTGATATTGCTAAGGGAGTGTATGCATTACATCTTGATGCAGATATGATCTTGACGAATGATTTAATCAAAGAGGCATGTGAACAGATGCTATCTAATCCAAATTATGTTGGACTAAATATACCTTTGAGATGGATTGGGGAAAACTGGATTATTAAGGCAAAAGGTTTTGAGCGAGAGTTTTATGACGACACATGTTTAGATGCTGTAAGGTTTTTTGATGTTAAAGCAGCGCGTAGTATTAAAGGTTTTGATGCGAGTTTGTTTGCTGGAGAAGATTGGGATTTTGATTTGAGACTACGAGAATTTGGAGATATTGGCATTATAGATTCTATTATGTATCACTATGAAGATGAGAATCTTAACCTCAGGGAATATGCCCATAAAATTTATTATTATTCAGGTAATCTAGAGCTTTATAGAAAGAAGCATAAAGATAATAAGATTGTAAAAAAGCAGTTTGACTTATTATACCGGTATGTTTATGTTTTTCTTGAAAATGGTAATTGGAAAAAGTGTGTTGCTCATCCTTTAGCATTTGTTAGAATGTATTTTTTGAAAGTTTATATGGGAGTAGTTTTTGTTTTTTCTAAGAGAGTGTAATACCTGTTTCCTTGATTTCTAGGTTCATTTGTTTTTTTCAGTTAAGTTTTGAGAAGCAAGAACTAGCGTTGCTTGTAGTTGTGTAGTGAGTAGTGTGCAGTTGGAAGAATGGACATGGTGGACAGAATGGACATGATGGACAGAGTGGACTGGGGAGGTACGAGCTTGGTTCGCATGAACGTCCAATGATGAATGGAAGATGATAATGGGGACATTATCGCTCCCGGACACTGCAAGCTGGAAGCGTGCGTTACTTTGGGGGAAGGGATGGGATTCCGCTGTAGCGGAAGGGAAAAAGAGGGCGAAAGATTTTTCGCCCGTACAGGGGGATGAGGAAGAATGGAGGAAGTGCGAAAGTGCGCGAGTTGGGAAGAATGGAGGAGTAGAACGTCCAACATCGAACATTCAACATCCAATGATGAATGGAAGATGATAATGGGGACATTATCGTTCTCGAACACTGCAAGCTGGAAGCGTGCGTTGATTTGGAGGAGGGATGGGATTCCGATTTGGTGGACGGGAATCCATACTTCGCCTAAAGGCTACGCAGGACTTAAGGGGAGGGCGAAAGATTTTTCGCCCGTACAGGGGGGATGGGGAAGAAGTTGTAGCGGCGAGTCATCTGCGTGACGGCATGTCAGCATCGACGAACATTACAAGTGCTCAACCGTAAAATCAAGGTGAAGATGTTCGAATATTGTTAAATGCTTGACATTTGGGGTTGTGATTGTGTATAATGCCAAGTTAAATCAATAGTTATATGCCTGTGTTAAAGGTTATTTATAAAAGATGGTGTGTGCTGTTGATCTATTCTACTGATAAGTTTTCGGGTGTTTGTGT
>Ga0307987_1000645_pt1 | contig 20641 bp, 16 predicted proteins | sample EllFjometagen181_FD_203157 | JGI IMG/M metagenome (GOLD analysis project Ga0307987, IMG submission 203157) | Marine microbial communities from Ellis Fjord, Antarctic Ocean - #181 | ecosystem: Environmental > Aquatic > Marine > Unclassified | place: Southern Ocean | collected 2014-10-08 | reverse complement strand
AAATAATGGTGGCCAGGGCAAAAGGGATTCCCTGGTTTAAACAATCGAGTATATTCCGGGTGAGTGATTCCATGGTTTTAGTCCCAAATTTATTCGTTAAACTCTATTTTCCAAAACTGCAGGAGGGGAATCGGCACACTTTGCAACTGGCACAAAATCCGCCATGGACATAGCCTACCGGCAACCCTGAGGTCACCGGCAGGGGGGTGTTTACACAAATATTTTTCTGATCAAGGCCTTTACAACCTGTACCTTAAATGCATTTTTGGCAAGGGGGCTGACGCCGCCCACCGCAACCTCTCCTGCTGCCATGGCTGTTTCATCGCTGATGGGTTTGCCTTCAAGAAAGGCTTCAACTGCCTGTGCCCGCAATGGGATGGGAGCCACAGCGCCCATGACGATGTTGGCATCTTTAATGACCTGACCGTCAAAGTTAAAGGAATAGGCCATACTGACAATGGGAAAATCAATGGCATTTCGTATTCGAAATTTCTGATAGCCCTGCCGGTTGGTTTTTGCCGGTGCGGGTATCTGTATCTCCTCCACAAGCTCATCATGCTCCAGAATGGTACACTTCATGATGTCCGCTACAAAGAAGTCGTCTGAACCAATAATTCTTTTGGTGGTTTTGATCCTGGCACCAAGGGCCATAAGAGCCGGTGCCATGTCCGAGGCATTCACCGCAATACAGCCGCAGTTCACACACCGGGCCGCTTCAGACCGGATGTCCTCGAGACCTTCTATGTTCACGCGTGAACATTTGTCATGGCTTTTGCAATGGACCTCAAGGGATTGTCCCAGGGGCATGCTGGTCCTGGGCGTAATCTTTGCAATGGAATAGGCGGTTTTACGGCCGGCAGCAACGGCGTGGATGACCGAGGCAGGTCCGCTGACGATGTCACCGCCGGCATAAACACCTTTCATATTGGTTGCGCAGGTCTTTTCATCGATGACAATCCAGCCGCGGTTATTTTCCAGATCCCCGGCGTAGGCAATATCGGTGGACTGGCCAATGGCCAGGATGATCTGGTCGGCTTCAATGGTCTGTTTAACTAAAGGATCAAACTTGGGGTTAAACTGGCCATTCTCGTCAAACACCGAAGTACAGCTGACCACCTCCATCCCGGTGACCTGGCCTTGTTTTTCCATGATTTTGTCCGGACCAAAGGAAGGCTGGATAACAACGCCTTCATGGAGGGCCTCTGCGATTTCTTCCTCAAAAGCCGGCATGTTATCCCGGGACTCAAGGCATACCATGGTGACCTGGTCAGCGCCCATACGGCTGGCAGTGACGGCCACATCAACGGCCACGTTGCCGCCGCCGATAACCAGCACCCGCTTGCCCACGGCAGGTTTTTCACCCAGCCCGAAGGCGGATAAAAAATCGATTCCCTGGGTGAGCAGTTCTGCTTTCTCCATGGGAAGACTTCTCTCTCCCCATGCGCCAGATGCCAGGAATACAGTGGTAAATTTTGTTCGAAGATCTTCCAGGGTAACACCCACTCCAACATTTACATTGAATTTGAACTGGATGCCCATGTTCTTGAAAGCGTTAATCTGACGTTGAACAACCGCCTTGGACAACCGGTCCGCCGGAATACCATAGGTGAGCATTCCGCCGGCTTCGGGCATCTTGTCATACACCGTGACCTTATATCCCGCTTTTCTTAAATAATATGCCGCCGATATGCCAGCAGGTCCGGCACCGACAATGGCTACGCTCTCCTTGAGCTCCTTTTCAGGCGGTGCAAAAAATTCACCTGCATTGTCAAGGATATAATCCCCCACAACCCGTTCGACATTGCGGATGGAAACGGCTTCGTCAAACTCAGACCGATTACATTTGGACTCGCACAAATGCGGGCAAACACGCCCGGTAATAGCCGGTATGGGATTGTTTGCAAGAACAATCAAGGCCGCACCGGAAAGATCTCCATTGCGGACAAAATCCATATAAGCCGGAATTTCAATGCTGCCGGGACAGGTTTCCGAACAAGCGGGTTGGGCGACCCTCACGCTGCCAAAAATCGAATGGTATCGATTCTCCCCAAGAAGGGCGGCACATTTGGTACCGCCTTTTCTCAAACAATGGAAGATATCATCCGGCGCCCGATAATACCAGCATCTGGGTTCCTGACAGATGTTGCCGCCAAGGGTGCCCATGTTTCTCAGCTGGGGGGATGCAACCGAACGGGCAGCCTGTGCCAGCAGCGCATACTGTTCCTTGACGGTTTCGTCATTACAAATGTCGGTGAGGGTGGTCAGGGCACCGATGGAAAGTCCCGTCTCCGTTACCTTCACATAATTTAAGTTTGGAATTGTCTTGAGATTCACCAGGACCTCGGGGCCTTGGGCATGAATTTTGTCCTTGAGAACCCCCAGTAAATCTGTTCCACCTGCAATGGCAACAGCACCATTGGCTTTTGACAAGATATCCGTGGCTTCCGCAAGAGACGAAGCAGATATGTGTTTGAAGTTTCTAAGCGTCATCTTTTTCTCCTTAAACCTTTCCCAGAGCCCGGAGCACTTTCTCGGGCTTGATCGGAATATCATTAATTCTGACACCGATGGCATTGTAAATTGCGTTCATGATGGCCCGCGGTGTGCAGGTCAGGGTGCCTTCGCCAATTCCGCATGCACCGTACTCGCCGGCACCCTTCCAGACTTCAAGAAGGATGGGGTCAATGTCCGGCATGTCCGCCATGGTGGGAATCTTATAATCAATAAAATTAAAATTCAGGGGCACTCCGGTTATCTCGTCATAGATAATCTCTTCGGTCAGGGCTTCACCCATTCCCATGACCTGGCCACCCACCTGCTGGGCTTCGGCGCCGGAAGCAAACATGACGGTACCGCAGTCATTGATCACCACCAGATGTAGCACATCCACTTTTCCGGTCTCCATGTCCACTTCCACTTCGGCAAAATTAGCAAAGTAGGGAACACCTGTTTTTTCTGGGTTGGCCAATCTGCTTTTGGTGATCGTTATGGGTACCAGGTCTCCCTGGAATAACAGCTCTTCCACGGTAAGTCCCTGGTCCGGGTTTTTCTTAACAAAAACCCGACCATCCACAATATCCATATCTGCAGATTTTGCCTTGAGAACCGGTTCGGCTCTGTCAAAAATCTCTTGCTTAATGTCATCCACGGCAGTAGCGATGACTTCAGACTGCAGGTAGGACACGGCGCTGTCGGTCTGGACACAGTCTTTCATACTGGTATCGGTATTAACCAGGTGATTCCAGTGGATTTTTTCCGGAGTAACTCCCAGAAAACTCAAGGATTCGGCACACCCCAGAACGTTGCAGGTATTTGAGCCGGTTCCGGTTTCCACGGTGGGGGCATTGAGAATAACCGTACCATCCGGGTTCAGGGTGATAGAAATCGGGATATGCCCCCGGCGGACTTCTTGCCATTCCGCATGCCATGCCGGGTGAATCGAAAAGCCGACACCCCGTTTTTTGGTCTTGTCATAGACAGGTCCCTGGCCGGGCTTAGTGCGTTTTTCTTTCCATCCGATTTTTGCAGCACCCTGGCGCAGCACTTCGGTCAGACTCTTGTCCGGAAGGGTTTCCCACTCGTGTCCGAAATTTTTGATGCACAGATCCATGGGATCCATGTCCAGCCGTTCCGCGAGCAGATCCACCACATGGCCAAAAATAAGATTGAACTGGGAATTACCAACGCCCCGCATCATGCAGGCTGGCAGTTTATTGGTATAAACCGCATAGGATTCCAGTTTCACATTGGGAATATGGGCAAAGGAAACCTCAGAAATTTCCAGGGGAGCAAATTTCAGGGCAAAAATAGAATGATCGGCATAGGCGCCGGTATTGCCGATGGATTTAAAGTACAGGGAGGTGATGGTGCCATCTTTTTTGGCACCGACCTTGCCCGTATAGATCGTGGGCTGACGGGAATCATGGAAACTTTCCCGGCGGGTATGTTTGAACTTTACAGGACGGCCTGTTTTTTTGGAAAGGATGGCCGTAAAAAGGAAAAAGGGCTGCTCGCCTGTGTCTCCCCGACCAAACTGTCCGCCGACATAGGAAGAGATCACGGTTACCTTGTGCAACGGCAGATCCAGCATCTGGCTGATGTGCATGCGGGTTTGATCCGCTTCATAGGAATTGGAGTAGAGGGTGAATTTCTCATCCTTCCAATCCACCATACAGCACCAGTTGTCAAGGGAGGCCTGGGTAGCGTTGTGATGGGTTGAGGTGGCCTCGATCACAACTTCGGCATTTGCAAAATCGGTATCCACATCTCCCTTGTCCAAAAACACATCATCCCCCCCCATTTTTTCAGGGGGTAAAATATTAGTTTCAGTTATGTCAGGATGAATAACAGGGGCACCCGGCTTCATGGCTTCGATTGGGTCAATAACAAAGGGGAACACCTCCCAGTCAACCTTGATCAGCCGAATGGCTTCATCGGCAATTTCTTCGCTCTCTGCAGCCACAACAGCACCGACTTCATCGGTTACCCAGCAGGCATAATCTCCCAATACCCGGCGATCATTAAACTGGTTCCACATCTTCTTATCGTAGGAGACGGTATCCACACCATCGGTCCAACCGGCATTGGTGGGCCGAAGGGATGAAAACTCCGGGTCCTTGTAGGTCATTACACAGATAACTCCGGGAAGCGCTTCTGCCCGGCTCACATCGATGTCCCGGATGCGGGCATGGGCATGGGGACTGCGCAAAACCTTGGCATACAGCATACCGGGGAATCTGCTGTTGATGGTTATATCATCGACATATTCAACTTTTCCCCGGGCCTTTTCCCAGGCATCAATCTTGGGCCGGTAGCCGCCGATAAATTTACGATTCGAGTTCGGCCGCGGTGTGTAAGGTTGTTTCATGAGGCGTCTCCTTTTTTCGCAATTTTTTCGGAAGCATGGGTCACGGCCTGGGCAATACCCGCATAACACCCGCACCGGCAGATGTGCCCGGAAAGGGCTTCCTTGACCTCTCCCATGGTGGGTATGGGATTCTCATCAAGCAGTGCTTTGGTGCTCATCACAAAGCCGGGAGTGCAAATACCGCACTGCAGGGCTGTTCCATAACCGGGTTCACACTGCTGGGCAAAGGCTTCCACAATGGGATCATCTTTGGCAAGTCCTTCAATGGTGAGTATCTCATGACCGTCAGCTTCAACGGCGAGAATCATGCACGATAATACGGATTTGCCATCCATAATAACGGTACAAGCCCCGCACCCCCCTTCGTCACAAGACACTTTCAGGCCGGTAAAGCCCAACTTTTCTCTCAACAGATAGGAGAGGGTCATGGTGGGTGAAATATCACGCTCCGGTTCAAAATTATGCCAGCACCCATTAATCTTGATCTTTATTTCGGATGGTGGCGTGGCAACGGTCTCTTTGGTACCTTCAGATGATTTAGGCATTGCTCATCCCCTTGGTTAGTCAATAATAAACATTACGAATAAATTTCATCACTCTTAATAACTTCATTTTAATTTGTCAACACAAAGCCACGTAGCTTTCGCAAAAAAATTGACGAAAACAAGATGTTTGTCATCCCCACCCCCATTAAAATGGAAAAACTGGAAGCCCTGCTTATCAAACACGAAATTGCCCACCAGGCCTGTTCACCCTGATTTTTACCCCGACCGGGATCAGCGGTTGGAGATTCTGTCCAGGTGTTTGAAACGCATAAAAATGCAAGTCTTTTGATCATGGGTATCAATCGAGTATCAGGCGCTGTGGATCATACACCTCCCTCAATATTTTTAATTCTGTTTGTGTGGGAGGATCTGTCTGCGTTGCCCTTGAAACGTCCATATCAAATTCAGTATTTTCAATAATTTTTTCTGGAGTGACGCCGGGATAAAATTGGTCCAGATACATTCTGCCGGTTTTTTTATCAAACCGCATCACTCCCAGATTGGTGACCACGACACTGACACCGCCGGGCTTCAATCCTGCCGCCTGCCGACTGTTTTCTCCTTCAAGTTGTCCGGGGCTTGTGAGATAATCCAGTTTTTTAACAAATTTTCTTTTTTCATGCTGCATAAAGGCAATACATCGGGGAACAAAACTGGCGACATCGCACCCGCCACCGCTGCCGGAAAATCGGATATCAGGCGAAGAATATTCCCCAATACAGGTGGTGTTCAAGTTGCCGTACGGATCAATCTGGGCCGCACCCAGTATGGCAATGACCTTTTTGCCCGTGATCGGGTTCTGCATGGTTGCAAAGGCATCGATCAGCCTGGAATTTGCAGCGGCCCAGTACATGATCCTGGAGTCTGCAACGGCAAATGGTAATTCTTCCAATAAAGAATCTATGGCGCCGGTTTCAAAGAAAAGAACACTGTCAGGTGCATTGATATTTTTAGCTGCCATAGCTGCCAGCATTGAAATACCCGTGCCACTAAAAACAATATCTCCATTTTTTATCTCTCTTGCCGCCATAATAGTCATGATTTCCCTGGGTGTGTGGGGGTGCATTTTATTCATGTTAGTCCCTTTTCATATTAACAGAGTAACCGATTATGGGATCTGCCGTGATCGCATTAATTCTTTCCTGGCCGATCATGGTTAGAAAAGCATCATGATCTTTTGCACCATGGATATAGGTGTCTTGATATTTTATAAACTCATCCTGTTTTTTTGCGGCTGTTGCAAACCGGCGCAAATATACAGAATCATAATCATAGTGACCAAATACGGCAGTGGGGTAAGCGCCTAACGGAACATGACAGACAGCAGACACATGGATAAAGGGGATCTGATTCAGGTCAGGATTCTGACGTAATGCTTCCTTATTGACCAGCTCTTCACACGTGACAATAACGTGTTTGGATGCCTTTACCTGCTCGATGTCAGCAAATGCAAGTCCCTGGATGCTGCAGGTGCCCATGGCATCCGCCTTTTGAACATGAATAATGGTGATGTCCGGGTTGATGGCCGGTACCAGAAGCACTTTGGATGTGCCGGCCCAGTCCCCAAACGGATTGTCCATAATGGCCAGTTTTTTATCTACAATTTTAGAATCGGACCGACGAAGGGCTTTGGAGAATCCCCATTTTGTGATAATATCTGATCCAAATCCTGAGAGTGTTGGTAAAAAAGGAACTCCCATGGCGCCTGCCATAAATCGCAGGCTCATCATGAAATTTGAATAGTGTTCAAATAAAATCTCATTGTTCTGAACAGATCGTGCAAACCGGATACAAGTGGGGGCGGCTTTGCCGTTTCCCGCATATGCAATTTCAAGCTTTGAAATACACCCGGCCCCGATGAGTTCATCCAGACCTGTGCCATTGGAGTGGGCATATAGATGCAGGTGTTTGATTTTCTGCCGGATAATTTCATACACAGCGGCCATGGGATTCCGGCTCAGGGTAAATCCCCCGATGGAAATGTGCGAGCCGTCTTTCACATAGCGCGTAATGGCCTGTTGAAGCGGCATTGTTTTGTTCAAATTATTTGTCATTTGGCCATACCTGTCTGAAGGATTTGTGCGGGCGTATAAAATTTTTGAAGTGCGCACACAGTTATTAATGCCATAAACCCTACAATATCAGCCCAAAAGGCTGGCCAGAAAAGTCCGATGGCCGCCAGCCAGAAAAGAAGGGTTTCAACAAGGGTGGCCTTTCTCAGGAAAAATCGTTCCAGGGCAGAGGCAAATGCAAAAAGGCCAAATGTTGTCGTGAGCATGGTGAGAATCACTTCCCAGTGAAAGAGCTCATAATTATCCCCCATCCCTAGAAGGGGTCTATATGCCATGATAATAGGAATGATATAAAGTCCCTTGGCCAGTTTCCATGAGGCAAACGCGGTTCTCATGGGGTTGGCCTTTGCAATACCCGCACCCGCAAAACTGGCAAGACTGACAGGCGGAGTGACATTGGCATCCTGGGAATACCAGAAAACGATCATATGGGCCACCATGATGGGAACCCCCATATCCATAAGGGCCGGTCCTGCCAGGGTGGCCAGAACAATATAACTGGCTGTGACCGGAAGTCCCATGCCAAGGACCAGGGAGGCGCCGCCGATCAAAAGAATGGCCAGAACCTTTATACCATAACTCAAGTCAATGACAAGGCTTGAGAACTTCAATCCCATGCCGGTGAGGCCGACCATGCCCACGATGATTCCTGCGGCAGCGCAGGCCACGGAGACCATGATTGCGTTTTTTGAACCGTTTTCAAGGGCTTTGATCAACAACTTGAATTCACTCACAAAAAACTGGATAAGGCTGGTGTCATTTTTGCCTGCCAAGATCCAGCGGATAAAATTGGCAAATATACTGATGAAAAGTGTACTGACAACCGCAATAAATCCGGCCATCATGGGAGAATAGTTCGACATCAGGACATAGATCAATATCAGGACCGGAATAATAAAATGCAGCCCGTGCTTAATGACTGTCATAATTTTGGGCAGGTTCTCCTTTGGCTGGCCCTTTAAACCAAATTTTTTGGCTTCATAATGGACAAAGATGAGTACAGTCAGATAATACATGATCGCGGGGACCAGCGCCACTTTGATGATGGTCAGGTAACTTGTGTTGGTAAACTCGGCAATTAAAAATGCCCCGGCGCCCATGATGGGCGGCATCAGCTGCCCTCCGGTTGAGGCGGCAGCCTCAATCGCACCCGCCATATGGGCCCGGTACCCAACCTTTTTCATCATGGGAATGGTAAAAGACCCTGTGGCAACCACATTGCCCACAGCCGATCCGGAGACCGACCCCATGAATCCGGAAGCCAATACGGCTGCCTTGGCTGGGCCACCTGAAAACCGGCCGGTAAGGGCATAGGCCATATCAATGAAAAATGCACCGCCACCGGTTGTTTCCAGGATAGCGCCGAACAAAACAAATACAAATACAAAAGTGGCAGCCACGCCAATGGGCAATCCGAAAATCCCCTCGGTGGTCAGCCAAAGCGTTGTGGTAATCCGCTCGATGCTGTACCCCTTGTGGATTATCAATTCAGGCATATAGGGCCCGTAAAAAGCATAGGCAATGCTTAATGCACTAATTCCTGTCATCACCACCCCGATGACCCTGCGGCAGGCTTCCATCACCAAAAGCATTCCAATCGCACTGACAATCCGGTCATGGATCAGCCAGTCTCCCTGACGTTCAAAAATATCCGTAAGATTATTGCAGATATAAAAGGTGCAGTAGATGGATAGTGCAACCAGTATCCAGTCCAGAAAGAGGGGGAAGGACAACTTGTCTTTTCTCATTTTTGGAAATGCGGGTTTTAATAAAAATGTCAGGCTGAGAATGGCACCCAGATGGATGGATCGTTGTACCAGAGCGGTCAGTGCCGCCACACCCGCGGTATAGAGCTGGTAAAGGCTCAGGCTCACGGCGAGCACCATGACGATCCCTGCCGTTATCTTTATCAGGGTTTCATTGGCATCTGCCAGGCCAGAATTTCCCGTACCGTTTTTATCTTGAACAGATGTGATATTTTCAACCATGTTGTTCCTCTGAAGTTATTTGTTTGTACTGCTTAGGAGGTGGCCCTGTGTATCTGAAACCCATAGGGATTTCCATATTTGATAGAGCATGCTCCTAGGTTTGCCGGAAAACCGTACTGCCTTGTGGGCAAGCGTGTTTGAAAGATTCAACTGCTTGTCCCGCCAGAGAATCGTGTGGTCTACACCAGGGCTTCCCACTCGTAATATAAAATCACCGACCGGCATGTGCATGTCAATAATCGCTTCATAAATTCCCTTTTTTACCATCTTCCCAACACCGGGCATTTTTCCCATGCCGGCACCGAACTTTTCATAGCGTTCTTCTTCAATATAGAGCTTGCCGGCCTCGTCCATACTGTGCTCTTCCCAGATAGGGGCATTTTCCACCGAGTGGTAATAATGGATGGTAAATCGCTCTTCCGGCTTAAGGGGCAGACTCAACACGATTTTTTTTCCTTTTACTAGACTAACCCGAAGTTCCAGATCGCCCGGAGTCATCCAGGCCGTCAGCAAAAGTGATAAAACCAGGCCCAGCACACAGACGATAATAATGGAACCAGACCTGGTCATTTTTGTTCTCCTTAAGGAATCAGACGTTTCGGAATATCAATACCTTTTTCTTTTAAATATTTGATGGTTCCCGGATGAAGCGGTATTGAGGAATATTTTACCGTGTTTTCAGGTGTGGTATAGGCGGCGGATGGATGAATTTTTTGCAGATAGGCATTGTTTTCAAACAATGCTTTAACAAGTTTGTATACCAGATCCGTGTCAAGCGATTTCTGGCAGATCATCACATTCCATACACCAATGGTTGGAACAGCCGTGTCAACCCCCCGATATATCCCTCCGGAGAGATCCACTGCGGCATAGGTACTTTTTGAAGCAAGGATTTTTTGGGTCTGCGCGGGTGTAAACGGCAGAACCGTGATGTCGTGGGTGGTGGACAAATCAAGGATGGAACTGGTACCTGGCCCCACAGACCATACACCGATTTGAATGGTGTTATCCCTCAGGGCATTGGCACTCTCTGTAAATGACAGGCGACTGTCTTTAAACGATGTCATGGGAATTTCAAGTGCATTTAATACAGCCTCTGCCATGAAGTTGGTGCCGCTGCCAGGGCTGCCGGTGCTGATATTTTTTCCCTTCACCTCTTCAATATTGCTAATACCACTTTTTTTAAGGGCCACCACCTGTAGCAGATTCGGATACATGATGGCCATGGAAAGAATGTTATGCTTTTTACCTTTAAATTTTGAAAGGCCATTGTAACCGGCAACGGCTACATCCCCCATTACCTCTCCTATAACGGTTTCGCCCTTGTGTGCCAGTTTGACATTTTCAACACTGGCACCGGTGACTTCTGCAACTGCTTTGATACCTTTAACATTTTTAGACCATATTTCAGCCACGCCTCCGCCATATGGATAGTATATACCGCCGGTACCGCCGGTACCGATGCTGATAAAGGTTGTTTTGGCAAAAGCTGTGCCTGTAAAAACAAGGGACAAGAATAAAATGGAAAAAAGGATATGTGTTCTTTTCATTGGGTTAATCTCCTTATTAAAAAGTTGGATGTTATTTGGCCATGGTTTTGATAAAAAGATCGATTTTTCCAGGAAAACCTGTCACACCTTTGATCGGGTAAGTGAATTTGGCAACTTCGCCTGGTTTTATAAGGCCCTTCTTTGTTTTTCTCGGAAGAAGCCCACCAACGGCTTTGCCATTTTCCAGAAAAATATTGACCTTGAATCGCTGATCTTCATTGCTGATATTTTTGACGGCCACATTAAAATGAAGGGTCTCTTCACCGTCCCAATTTTTAAGAACACAAGAAAAATTTTCCAAAGCAGCTTCAGGTGATATGGTTTTGTTAATGTCAGAATCTTTGGCACAGGAAAAAACATCTCCCGGCGTTGGCTTTGCAGTCATACATCCGGTCAGGGCCAGCACACCTGCTGCAAAAATTAGTAATAACCATGAAAATTTGAATTTACATCGATTCATAAGACTCTCCCTTTTAAAAAATTAATGGACGTTAGTGAATCCTGGGTTACGCGAAAGAATATTGCAAACAGGGTGCCACGCCGCGATTATTTTTTTTGTCTGTTATTTTGAATAGTTATACGCGTGTTAAAACGGGTGAGCAGGGTATGGTGGGGGAAAGTGTGCGATTTTTTGATATGGGTGGGCGGAATACGCACGCTGCTATGCGATTTTTTTTAATCAGCCCCTCACCTGATAATCTGGTTGGCCATGACAAGAACAGACAGGGGAATCTGGATATTGATTTTTTTAGCTGTCCTCATATTCACAGAAATATGAGCGTAATCAAGGACAGAAGATGGAATATCTGAAGGCTTTTTACCGTTTAAAATCAGGATGGCTTTACCGGCTGCGATTTGGCCAAGTTCATAATATTTGGGGACAAAACCCATCAGGACACCGTCTTCTGGAACCATGCTCCCCACAGAGGAGAGGGAGGGAAGATTGTATCCATTTACGGTTGTCATAATTTTTTTTCCAAGAGACTTGATCATGGAATCGGCCGGAAGAAAAACAGCCTCCACCCTGTCTTTCATCCCGGACAGAACTTGAAAAATATCCTTTTCCCCGGAGATTTTGTATTCTGTGAGGGAAAAATGAAGCAGGTTTTCCAACCGTTTTACATTATTTCTTTGAAGAATGGAATTTTGTTCTTTTGGGTTATAAATTATCCCCAGCCGTTTATAACCAATGACCTTTTTTAAGGCTTTTAACTGGTTTACGGTTGACACTTTGTTGCTGGCACCGGTGGCATTGTTTTTCGAACACTCCCAGCTGGCAATGATGCCTGAATCAACAGGACGACTCACAATATTAAAAACAACAGGCACATCCTTAATTCGCAACAGGACAGCTTTGGTCGCTGTCGTGCCAAAAACATAAAGAACATCCACTGGATGGGCTTGAATCTGTGTAATTATCTCCTGAAGTTTAAAATCATCTTGTGCCGCATTATATTTGGCCCATACGATATCATGGGGACTTTTATTCATTTCATCAATAAACCCTTGTTCCGCAAGGGTTTCGCCACGCCATGTAATCATTGCAACACGATATTCTTTTGCAATCACAGGATTAGAAATGATAAGTATAAAAATCAAGCCCCAGACACCTGGAATAAAAGCAAAATAAAAAGGCAGTATCATCGTGTGGGATAATATCCGGATCATCTGTTTTGTGATTTGTTTTCTAATTTGTTTATCCTTCGTGTCAGGGAATACCGGCTGATATCAAGCAGACGGGCAGCCATGGTTTTATTTCCGTTTGTCTTTTTCAAGGTATCGTCAATAATCTGTTTTTCAAGGTTTAACAAGGCCGTGTCAATGGGGAGAGGGTTTCCCTGATCCTGATTTGTCTGGTTTTGAAATTTTAGTTTTGGAATCCCTTTATTCGTATACTCAAGCATTTCCTGTGGAAGAAGACTTTTATCAACCGTTTGGCCGCTACAAAAGATAACCACCCGCTCAATGACATTTCTTAACTCCCTGACATTTCCATACCATGGGTAATCATTAAAGATATCTTCAACTTCAGGCAGCAGCATTTTTGGGGTCTTTCCCATATCCCTGGAAAATTCTTCAAGAAAATAATTGCTTAACGCCAGGATGTCATCTCTGCGGTCTCTTAAAGGAGGGGCATGAAGGCAAACAACATTCAATCGATAGTACAGGTCGTTTCTGAATTGTTTTTTTTCAATTGCTTTGGCAAGATTTTTATTTGTGGCAGCGATAATTCTAACATCCACTTCTATATTTTTGCCGCTCCCAAGCCGTTTAAACTGTTTTTTCTCCAGGAAAGTCAGCAGTTTGGCCTGTATGGACAGGGGCATTTCCGCGATCTCGTCAAGGAAAACTGTCCCGTGGTCGGCAATCTCCAACAATCCTTTTTTTTGCTGTTTTGCATCGGTGAACGCGCCTTTTTCATATCCGAAAAGTTCACTTTCAATTAAATTTTCCGGCAAAGAGGCGCAATTTATTTCCATGAAAGGCGCTTTATTTCTCTTGCTCTTAAAATGGATTGCACTTGCAACAAGCTCCTTGCCGGTGCCACTTTCTCCCAGGACAAGCACAGTGGTGTTATCTGTTTTAGAAAGGATTTCAATTTGTTTATAGATGGCCATCATTTTATCACTTTGACCCACAAGGTCGCAGAAGCGATAAATCTTGCGCTGCTGGTACCTTAAATATTCGACTTCTCTTTTTAGCACCTGGCCTTTAATGGCCTGGGTAACCCGTTTTTTTAATTCTTCCAGTTCAAAAGGCTTGTTGATGAAATGGAAAGCACCGCATTTAACGGCTTCAACCGTGATTTTTGTATCCCCAAAAGCGGTCATAATAATCACATCAATGTCCAGGTCATAGGCCTTGATTTTTTTTAAGACCTCAATTCCATTTATACCGGGCAGTCTTAAGTCCAGGAGCACAACAGCAGGAAAAAAATCGGATATTAACGCATGAATCTGTTCCCCGCTGTTGGAAATTTTAACCTGGTATCCGTCTGCTTCAAAATCCATTTTTAAAGATCGGCAAAGAACGATCTCATCGTCAACAATCAAAATTCTTTCGTGGGCCATTTTTATTTCCCTTTTTCTATTCTTTGTAAAGACGGTTTGTGCTGAATTTCACAGACGCCACGATCCAATGGCAAAATAAGGGTAACACGACACCCGTTTCCTTCTTTGCTGTCAATATAAATATAGGCATTATTTTTTTCCAAAAGCTTATGGGCAATGGGAAGGCCTAACCCGGTGCCATTTGGATCCGTGGTAAAAAATGGATTAAACACACGGGAAAGATTTTCTTCTTTTATTCCTGAACCCGTATCCTTAAACGAGACCGCCATATATTCATTTTCAGTTGAGAACCCGGGATGAAAGGATTGGGTTATTTTTTCCTTGATCCTGTCCTGGTCCATTACCCTTTTTATTGAAATGGTCAGAGTCCCCCCCCCTGGCATGGCATTCACCGCATTCAGCAGCAGGTTTAAAAAAACCTGCTGAATTTGTTCCGTGTCAAGGAAAGCGTTTGAAATGGTTTGATCATATTTCTGAACAATTATAATATCCAGTTTTTTAATTTTTTCTATCAAAAAATCGAGAACTTTTTTAAGAACAATTGTTATGTCCACTGGCCCGGGAAAGGAGGGGGAAGAACCAGAGAATTTTAATAGATCTGTGACAATTTTATTGAGGCGGTCTATTTCGCTTAAAACGCCATCAATGAGAAGTTGTGGTGAAGAGCCGGTCACCCTTTTTGCCAATACCTGGAGACTTGTTTTCATCCCTGCAAGCGGATTCCTGATTTCATGAGCGATTCCAGCGGATAATTCTCCTAAAGAGGCCAGCTTGTCAACCCTTACCATCAACTCTTCCATCCGTTTCCGAAGTGTAATATCCCTGATATCGGCAATCGCACCGATAATCTTTTGGCCACTGTCATTGAGCAAGGAGGTATTGATTTCAAAAAAAACAGGTTCTTGTTGTTGATCAAGAAAGTCGATAATTTGGTGCTCTATCCTTTCCTTTTTCTCAAGGGTCGTGACCAGAAGGGACAGGACTTTTTCTATGCTGGGAAGGGTGTTTTCCTGTTGAGCAGGGTTAATTGTTATCGCGTCAAAAGATAAAATTTCCATGGCACTTTTGTTGATAGAGGTTAGCTCTCCATTCGGGTTTACCGTAATAATTCCGTTGGAAACGCTTCTGAAAATATCATCGTTAAAGGTTTTAAGTTCAACAATTTCCTGCATACTTGTTTTTAGGCGTGCTGCCATTTTATTGAATTCTTGCGCCAGCTCCTGGAGCTCATCTGATGATTCCACCTGGATGGTTTGATCCAGGTCTTTTGCTCCAATGGCTCTGGCGCCTGTTATCAATTGGCGGATGGGCTGGGTAAGGCTTTTGACAAACAGGAGTGAAACAAAGATAATCAGGGCGATGATACAAGTGCAAAAAGTCATCATACTCTGTCTAAATTTAATAATATCAAGCATAACTTCAGAACGTTGGAGCGTTATTCCGACACTCCATTTTTTTATTGAGCACGGAGTAAATACCATATATTTTTTTCTTTTTTTAAACAGGTATTCTCCAAACCCCTGTTCGCCTGCCTGCATTTTCTTAATAAGATGTGCTAAATTTTTATCCCCTTTATTAAGAAAGGATTTGGTTAAATTCAATTGTTTGTCCGGATGGTATATAAGATAGCCTTTTCCATTGAGAAGGAATGAGTAGCCCTGGGTACCGATTTTTAAACTTGAAACAAACAAGGTAAACGAGGACAGTTTAATTTCAAAGGCAATAATTCCCACAGGCTTTGTTCGATCCTCAAAATCATATATTTTTTTTGATAGAATCAGGAAGGATTCAGTAAAGGGCTCGGCCAAAATAATATCAGATAAAAAAATCTCTTTTTCAAGGGCAGCATTGAACCAGTCAACCGTATTAAACAATTTAGAGTTTTCATTGCTGCTTTGGGGAAGCGTTAATATGGATTTACCCTCAAGATCAATCAGGTGAATTCGTTTAAAGTGCTGATTTTTTATTTCATATTCTTCCAACAGTCTTTTGACAGTATCAAGTTTCTGGCCAAATTCAAACTGCAGGAATGCCAGCTGGATAAATGGGAAATTCGATAATAAATTAATATCTTTTTCAACCACTTCGAAAAAGGTATCGACCTGTTGAGCTGTTTTTTCTGCAAGGTTACCCAATTGTTCTCTGGTTTGCAGTAAAAGTGCGTTTGAGGCACTTATATAGGCAAATATTCCCACAAGGATCAACGGGATGACGCCTAAAATAACAAAAATGGCAATGAATTTTGAGCGAATGCTGGAAAAAAGATAATTTGGCGACAAAAAATTACGTTTCAAACCATACCTCATGATATTTTTAGCCTCTTAAACCGATTTGTTCCGAATTCGTTACTACCTGCTCCTGAGATAGTCAATTAAAATATTGGATTCCCTTGTTTAACAAATCTCCTTGAATTTGGCTTCAACTTCGTCACAAAAGTATTCGTTGATGGGTGCACAGATAAGAATTCTAAAGAAAAATTTCATAAACCCATAACTGAAACAGAACTAAAATCCTGAAATCCAAAGATTTGACTTATCTTCCCAGCCATACTATGAATTGAACATCATATTTTTAAAATCATATGGAGGTGGTATGGAAAAAATAAAATACAAGGCCTTTATCGTAGAAGAAACTTCAGGCAAAAACTTTTCTCACGCTGTAAAAGAAGCGAATAGTGACGATCTGCCCCAAGGGGAGGTCCTCATCCGGGTGAAGTATTCTTCCTTGAACTATAAGGATGCGCTGTCTGCCACGGGCAATAAAGGGGTAACCCGGAAATATCCCCACACCCCGGGGATTGATGCGGCAGGCATTGTGGAACAAAGCCTGGTCCCAGGCTTTAAAAAAGGGGATTTCGTCATTGTGACCTCCTATGACCTGGGCATGAATACCTCCGGCGGCTTTGGCCAGTATATCCGTGTCCCTGCCGGCTGGGTGGTGCCCCTGCCCAAGGGCCTGAGCTTAGAACAAAGCATGATCCTCGGCACGGCAGGATTTACGGCTGCCATGTCAGTTGAGCAACTGATTTGCAAAGTAACACCTGCCCAGGGGACCATTCTTGTGACCGGTGCCACCGGCGGAGTGGGATCACTTGCCTGCGCGATACTCGTTAAATTGGGATATACCGTTGATGCGGTATCAGGCAAACCCGACACCGGATTCCTGGAAGGGTTGGGGGTTAAGGAAGTTATTGCCCGGGACAAGTTTCTTGAAAAAACCGGTCCCCCTATTCTAAAGCCCCGTTGGGCAGGGGTTATTGATACCGTAGGCGGCGATATTTTGGCCACAGCCATCAAATCCACCGATGCCTGGGGAGTTGTTACCTGTTGCGGTAATGTCGCCTCCCCAGACCTGCCCATAAATGTCTTCCCCTTTATTTTAAGGGGAGTCTCCTTAATTGGTATTGACTCCCAGCATTGTCCCATGCCGTTGCGCCAAACCCTCTGGGAAAATCTTTCAACAGACTGGAAACCCAAGATGCTGGAAAGCATGGTAACCCGGGTGAGTCTTGAAAAGATTGGAACCCGTATTGAACAAATACTCAAGGGGCAACTGCGGGGCAGAACCCTGGTGGATCTGGGATAATTTCCTCCATTGCAATAATAAAGTGAAATCCGGGTATTGACAATCCCCGGAAATTTGGTACACATGAACATAGGGAAGATCAAAAAAATCCCCCCTATTTATAACCAGATGTTCAATTGATAACCGTTGTTAGAAATTGATCCATGGATTTTGTGTTTATGCAAATTAACAAACAACCATAAGGAGGTCGCCATGACTACACCCCAACATTGTCCGGGTTTTGAAAATTTTAAAAACCTAAAGTCCTTCACCTGCAAATGCCCCAAATGTGGTGAACCAAAAGAAATCTTCTCCGATGAATTCGAAAAAATTCACAAATGCAACAAATGCGGAGAAGAAATTGATTTTACATCCTGCACATATGAAGCAGGATAACCCTTCCCGGAATTCCCTGCCAGAATATTTTTTGGCAGGGAATTGATCTTTCCCATATAACCTACAAAAGGTCCCGAACCCGTTTCACGGCACAAAAACCACCACACATGGTTCAGGTTTCATGGTTCAAAGAAAACACCCGGATAGGATCCGGTTTCCCTTTGACCATGATCTCCGGCATGGGCTGAAAATCATAGAAATCCGATAGCAAAGATTGAACGGCCTCACTGACAAGGATATCAGTCTTAAACTCCTTGGTCAGACCCTGAATCCTGGAAGCCAGGTTCACCGTGTCCCCGATCAAAGAGTAGGCTGATCTATCTGCACTGCCGATGTTGGCTGCCAGGACAAAACCCGTGTGAATTCCCACCCCGTGGGCAAGTGGAGGAATTCCCTCCTCTGCAAACCGTTTATTAAGTTTGGTAAGGCGAAGGCGCATGACAAGGGCTGTTTTAACGGCTGAAAGCTCATGGCCGGGCTCATATACAGGTGCGCCAAACACTGCCTCCACTTCATCCCCAATAAACTGAAGAATCAGCCCCTTATTTTCCTTAATGGCTTCTGCCATTTCATTGAGATAGGCGTTGAGCACATAAATCAATTCCTTAGGGGGCGTCACCGCCACCAGGGGGGTAAAATTTCTTAAATCCGCAAACAAAATAGTCGCTTCTTTTAGTTCTCCATCCAGAGGAACCCGGCCCCGGAGAATTTCATCCCGGATCTTTGCATCCACGTATCTGCCAAAGGTATCTTTGATCAATTCGCGTTCCCTCAAGCCCTGGGTCATGGCATTGAGAGTCTCTCCTGCAAATCCGATCTCATCATTGCTGAACACCCTTGCTTTTTGTGAAAAATCACCCTGCTTCACATGGCCCATAACCCGGATAATCTCCACGATGGGCCTTCTTGTATTATGGGCCACCAGCCAGGACAGGAGAATGGCCACCCCCATGAACAAAAAACTCTCCCGGGTAATGGTCTCTTCCATGCGGCTGACCAGCATGAGCAGGGTCATTTCATCCATCAGCTGCATCTGTTTAAATTGGTGCATGGTCAGATGGATAAACGCCAGGGGCACCACGGACACGGCAAAAATCAGGGCGGCAAACCGGATTTTTACACTGATAATTTTAACCCCCTGCACCCTTGACAAATCCCCTTCAGGGAAAAACAAGGGCACTAGATTGTGCTGGGACACATGCTCCACCCAGAAAAATGCCAGAGTCATGGTGATCAGACCGCTGGCAATAGCAATCCCACCGGCAGGGGATCCTGCGGCCCAGAAAAGAATGGATCCAAGACTCCAGACGACCATGTCCAGGATCACGATCATATAGGGTTCATTGAGCAACCGACGACGGGCATTCTCCAACAGAATCGGATCTGGATCATGGCCCTGGTAAAACGCTTTCAGGCAGTAACGGATGGGCCGTTCATACCAGATGGTGATCAGGGACATCACCACCACACAAACGACACTATAAAAAATATTCAAAAAATGGACCAGGCTCAAAAGGGCTTGGGAAGCGTCTGCCGCCCTATGTAAAAACATAATACGGGTCAGCCAGTCACCAAGGAAAACAGCCATCATATTGCCAAAAAGTACATCATTGGAAATATGTAAATACTGGAACCTGCTTTTAATCAATTTATCTGCTACCATGGTCTCTCTTACATTCTTCTGATTATTTTCGCTATAACTATTAATCAGGACCTTAAGTTTGTAAAGAAAATATTGACTTAATACATAAGACTCATGTATTTATTGTTCCATAATTTATGGGTAGTGTCTGGTCCACGGAACACGGTGAAACTCCGTGACGGTCCCGCCGCTGTAATCGGAAATATTTATTTTTTTCAGTGCCACTGTTCACACGGGAAGGCAACAAAATAAATTTAATGCCGAAAGTCAGAAGACGAACCAGATACTCGTGATATGGTAAAACTCAATGGTAAAGGGTTTTGTAAGAGATATTTCTTGCAAAACCCTTTTGTGGTTTTGCAGGAGCATAGCGAGGAAACTATGACAACACAGCTGGAATACGCCCGCCAGGGCATCGGCACAGGCCTCCGGACCAAGGTCAACGCCTCCATCGGCACCTCATCGGACATCTGCGATATTGACCTGGAAGTTCAAAAGGCCAATGCCGCCGAAGAAGAAGGGGCAGACACCCTCATGGAATTGTCCGCAGACGGAGACCTGGACCTGGTTCGACGAACCGTGCTTGCCAACACCCGTCTTCCCGTGGGCAACGTGCCGTTGTACCAGGCCTTCAAAGAGACCATCCGCAAATATCAAAACCCGGCCAAGCTGGACCCCGAATATTTGTTTGAGCTCATTGAACGACAATTGGAGGACGGATTGAGCTTCATGGCCATCCATGACAGCCATGACCGGGCCCAGATGGCGGAAATGATCATCAACTGCGAGCTGGCGGAAATCGGGCGCCAAAACAAAAGAAAACCTGCACCATGTGCGGGGATTTTTGTGCCATGAAAAAAGGCATGGAAATATTTGAACAAGACATAACAGACAAGAGGTAACGCCATGTCACTGCTTGAACACACCATTCGCTCCATCCCAAACA
>Ga0307987_1000644_pt1 | contig 20647 bp, 20 predicted proteins | sample EllFjometagen181_FD_203157 | JGI IMG/M metagenome (GOLD analysis project Ga0307987, IMG submission 203157) | Marine microbial communities from Ellis Fjord, Antarctic Ocean - #181 | ecosystem: Environmental > Aquatic > Marine > Unclassified | place: Southern Ocean | collected 2014-10-08 | reverse complement strand
TAAACAATTATTTTATTCCTGGGTCCGATTCTTTACGCCATCCAGAACGTTCTGGACGGTTTGTGACAATTCTTCTATGAGTACAGTTTTTTTAAATCGCTTGATATTGAAAGCAGTTCCTGAACCATCCAACAGCTTTTTACTGTAACCGGTGCACAAAATAACAGGAAGGTCCTGTCTGATTTCCAACAGTGACTGCGCCAGTTTATCCCCTGTCAAACCAGGCATGGTCATATCTGTGATGACAAGATCAAAACGACGTTATGATCAAGCCCCCGATTCTTCTTGTGACGCTATTGTTGAATTATTTATCCTTTAACAAATTAGCCAGCCCGGCAAAGGGATTATCGGAAAAATCATTATCCGAATCCGAATCTGCATCACGACTGCTGGATGGGGTGGGATCATAGGCATCGGCAACCAAATCTCGGGAATGCTCATTTTCATGGCAATAAATGCATAACAGTTCCCAGTTGCTGCCGTCCGGGGGATTGTTATCATGGTTATGATCTTTATGGTGGACAGTGAGTTCTTTAAGATTTTTGCCATCGAACTCACGACAACAGTGACCACATATCCAGGGAAATATTTTGAGGGCACGTTCCCGATAGGTATTTTCACGCTCCCGCTGGCTGCGGATCATTTCCGATACTGCGATTGTCCCTGATTTCTTTGGGGCCATGTGATATTTTCTCCTTGTTTTGATATCTTTAATTACAATGTTTATGAAGTTTACTAAGTATGTTCATAATTATCAAGTCCAATAGGCTGGGTTCAGTAATTCTAATTCCTTGACACTGACCGATCACCTATAATAGATGTGGGCCTGATTCAATTTTTGACTTTTCAGTGGATTTGTGTGTTTACATCAACACCCCCTGAGCTAAAGACTCAGGGCTTTTCTTACTGGTTCTTTATAAAATCCCATCAGAAAAAAATGCCATTAAAAGCTACCAATACTGCAATCTTGCGCCCCAATGGTTAACTTTAAGGAGAATCCATGGAAAACATAGAAAACCTGACCTTACGTCTACAAGAGTTGGAAAAAGCCATCACTGAAACAAAAAAAAGACTGCCGGCCCACTCCACCAAGCCTCCGGTCATGATGGACCTCCTGGCCCTTGAGGATGAACACCACGAAGTTTTATCCAAAATACGATCATTAAACCTTGATGATCAAGTAAAAGCGAAAGAATAACGGCGAGCCATGACAGAACTAAAAACCGAACTTCCCCAGCGCTATGCAGATAGGGCCAGTGTGAATACCATCCGGGAGGTCTTTGATTATATCAGCCGGTACAGGGGAAAAACCTTTGTGCTGAAGATTGAAGACAGCCTCATCGGCCATCCCCTGTTTCCGTTGCTCATGAAGGACATCATTCAACTCCATGACATCGGTGTCCAGCTTATTATTGTGACCGGTACCCGGGCTACCATCACCAGAAATCTTGAGACTGCAGGCATAGAAAGCACCTTTGTCAAAGGCATCCGCATCACCCCGGATACCGTTCTTCCACACATCAAACTTGCCGCCATGGAGGTGGTTCAGACCCTTATCTCCCATCTTGCCGCAGGCGGTGCCAACGGCATCATGGGCAACTGGACCAAGGCCCGTTCATTGGGGGTATGCAACGGCATTGATTTCCAATGGACAGGTCAGGTGGAAAAAATCAAATCAGATATTGTCCATAAACTACTGGCACAGGATTTTATTCCGGTATTGTACAACATCGGTCTCAATGCCAAGGGTGACTGCTACAATCTCAACTCCAATCAGATCACCCGACAGCTGTGTCTGGACCTGGACATTGAAAAACTTTTTTTCATCCGGTCCCAGGATGCTTTGCCAACAAAAGAATTGACCATTCCACCGGGGGCCCAGGTGCATCCCAATGGAGAAATCTTTTCCAACATTGATTTGGGGCATGTGGATTGTATCCTTAATAATACCAAAAGTGTTTTAAGCCATGAAAATCAAGAATTGTTGGCGCATGCCAAGGCGGTGATATCCAGACCCAATGGGGTCAACCGGGTCCACATCATAGACGGAAGAAAAGAGGGCCGGCTGCTTCAGGAAGTTTTCACCAGCGTGGGAGGGGGGACCATGATTTATGGAAACCGCTATGCCCACATCCGCCAGGCCAAATTTGATGATGTAGCAGAAATCATGCACCTCATGGACGGATATGTCCAAAAAGGAAATCTGGTCATGCGCACGGACCTGGACATTAAGAATCAGATTGACAACTACTATATCTATGAAGTTGATCATGCCATATATGGGTGCGGTGCCCTTTACGAACTGGGGCATGGATGGGGAGAAATCGGTGCCATTGCGGTGAATCCTGCCTATAAATCCAAGGGGGTGGGTCGGGGTATCATGCAGTATCTTATCCAAAACGCCAATGAAAGAAAATTGAAAACCCTTTTTCTGCTCACCACCCAGGCGGCGGACTGGTTTCTTGAATTTGGCTTTATCCAGGGCCGCCCGGAGGATTTGCCGGAACATCGTAAAAATAATTATAATATGGAGCGAAATTCCAGGGTATTACTGCTGGGGCTTTAGGGCCTTGATCTTTTTCATGTAATGGGCTTTCATGTCGGTTTCAAATTCTTCGTTTGAAGTATAAGACCTGCCAAAAACGTCCTGCCACAGGGACTTGTCTTCCATGCACATGTAAAAATACACCGCTTGTTTCCACTCCTTTGAGAACCTGTTGTAAACAGTGGAGAACATTTTTCTCTTAAGCTCAAGGGGATAGGACAGTTTTCCTCCTGCATCCACAAGGGGCATCTGCAAAATTTTACTCTTCAATTTTCTTTTGCGCAGTAATTTTATAACAGGTTTGATAAATGTGAGTGTCCCCAAGGATACCAGTACCACTTCTTCCGGGCGGAAAGTATCCTGGATAAGATCAACCAATTTGTAATAATCTTCCTCCCATCCCTTGTACTCCACAATGGGGTGAAGATGAAATCCCACAAGAATTCCCATGTCAGCAATGGCCCGGGCAGCGTCAAGTCTTTTTTGGAGCCCGGCCGTGTGATGTTCCTCGGCTTCTATGATTTTATTTGTATTCAGGGACCAGGTCACCATTACATTGGCAGGCACATCGTTATTGCGAAAATAACCAATGGCATTGGACTTTGTTTTAAGTTCCAGTATTACATTTTTATTTTTCAGGGCAAAATCAAAAAGATCATCAAAAATGCCGTCTCTGTTCCCCCACAGGAGCGAATCAGAAGATTGACCGGTTCCGATGTGGTAGATTTTTTTGGGGTCAAGATCAAGAGTGTCCAACTTGGACCTTAAATTTCGGTGAAGATATATTTTCCCATCAGTATAAAAGGACTGGATTGAACAATAACTACAATCAAACCCGCAATTTTTCACAGCATCCAATGTAAGGAGATTACAGCACCTGGTTTTTTCACTTGCCACGGGGCAACTCCCAAGGATGGTGGAGTCATCTGCTTGGCTCACAAACTCAAGTCTGGGCGCAGGGAGTTCTTCGGGAATAAATTTACTGTAATCCTTGCCCCCTTTCTTCAACCCCTCCCATTTTTCAGCCACCCTTCTGATCAACTTTTGTCTGAGATTTTTTCCATTGAGTTTTTCAATACCCTCTTCATTCCATATGGATGCAAGAAGGCCTTCCTGCCACATTTCCAGGTCCGTCGCAATATCAATGATCTGTTTAATTTCCTGGAAGGAAAAGCTGAATTCTTCAGATTTGTTTTTTATGAAGGCTCTGTTCTGTGAAGATAATGAGGCATATACAGGGTCATCTCTGAATTGATTTATTTTGTGTTCTACTGGACTACTCAAGAATAAGTGCTCCAACTATAGCTCCGGTCACATAATTTGATATTAATATGGGACTTTAAGTTTATTAAAATCAAAATCTTATGACTCAAAAATAATATCTTTTCAATTGACCGGCACTATAAATTTGTAATACCAACAGCAGAGACCCCCGGCGACGGCATTAAGCCATGTTCATGATTCATTGTGTCGGTGTTTATTAAAAAACTGTAGCCACTCACGAGTTTTTCAGCTACCTACTTAAGGCTGGAAAGCCTTTAAAATCAAACATCTTAACAGCCTGAAATTTAGGGATTGAAACCTAATTATCCACATAAAAAGCCTTGAAAATATACCGGCTTAAGTGGGTAGCCAATTTTTTAATATTTGGTGTGGGCGGCCCCAAATCAGAATATCGGTCCGCTCGTGGCGGTTATATGGAAATTATCAATACGGGTTAATGGGTTAAAATTCTACTGATAAAATCCTCTGCCCGTTCTGTTTGGGGGTTATCAAAAAAATCAGCGGGTTTTCCGGTTTCAATGATCTTTCCCTCATCCATGAACAACACCCGGTCTGCCACTTTCCTGGCAAAGCCCATCTCATGGGTCACCACACACATGGTCATCCCTTCAGACACCAGGTTCACCATGACATCTAAAACCTCACCGATCATTTCAGGGTCAAGAGCCGAGGTGGGCTCATCAAATAGCATAATCTCAGGGGACATGGCAAGGCCCCTTGCAATGGCCACCCGCTGCTGCTGGCCTCCAGACAACTGGGCCGGGTAAGCCCCAGACTTGTCCGTGAGTCCCACCTGTTCCAGCTTTTCAATGGCAATTTTTTTTGCCTCATTTTTGGCAATTTTTTTCACATTAATGGGTGCCAACATAATGTTCTGCAAAACGGTCATATGGGGATATAGGTGAAACTGCTGGAACACAAACCCAATATCAGCGCGTAATTTCGTGAGATTTGTGGCCTTGTCATGCACGGGAATATCATTGACAATGATCTCTCCTTTCTGGATGTTCTCAAGGCGATTGATACAGCGAATCAGAGTGGATTTTCCGGATCCACTGGGGCCACAGATTACCAGAACCTCCCCCTTGGCGATCTCAAGGTTGATATTATTCAATACATGAAGTTTGCCAAACCACTTGTCTACATTTTTAAATTCTATCATCTTTTTGTATGCCTTCCTTAAAAATTAAAGCGCCATTTTCCGTTCCAGGTAATTGGACAGCAAAATCAGGGGATATGAAATCATAAAATAGAGGATTCCCACCAGAGAGAAGACCATCAATCCTTCGGGGATTCTCACCACGGTAACCCAGCCCACCCGGGTCAGTTCCATCACTCCGATCACTGATACCACGGAGGTATCTTTTATCAGGAGAACATACTGTCCCACCAGAGGGGGTAAAATAACCCGCATGGCCTGGGGCATAATGACCAAGCGTAATTGCTGAAAAAGGGTCAGCCCCGAGGAGGAGGCCGCTTCCCACTGGCCCCGGGAAATGGACTCAATCCCTCCGGCAACAATTTCGCAGATAAAAGCCGAGCCCATGATGGCCATGGCCAGAAGTGCGGCAGGAAATGCCTTTAATTGTATTCCCCAGTCCGGCAGAATAAAAAAGATAATAAATATCTGGACCACAAAGGGGGTTCCCCTTACAAAGGCAACATAGACGCCAATAATTCGTTTCAGGAAAACATTGCCGCCCGACCGAAAAATGCCCAGAAAAAATCCTAACAGCGTACAGCTCACAAGACTGATAAAGGCAATCTGGGTGGTCATCCACAACCCTTTAAGAAAGAAAGGAAATATTTCCACCAGCCGGCTAAAATAAAATGCCATCATATCAATACGCCTCCCTGAAGATCAGCTTTTTCTGGGACCAGTCTGCCAGGGCTTTGAGGCAGAAATAAATACACATATAAAAGAAGGCCACGGTGAAAAATGCTTCGGAGGGCATGAATCGTTCCGATGTCATAGTTTGACCACAGCGGGTGAGCTCCATCACAGAAATCAACGAAAGTAACGCCGAGTCTTTAACCAGAACAATGGCCTGTCCCAGCAGAGGAGGAACCGTCACCCCCAGGGCCTGGGGGAGTACAATTAATCGCATTCTCTGGATATAATTCAATCCCGACGATACACCGGCTTCGAGCTGACCCGGGTCCACGGAATTGATACCCGCCCGGATAATCTCGGCGATATAAGCCCCGGAATTCAGCATTAATGCCAAAATTCCTGTCTGGATTTCAGGAATTCTGATACCCAGAGTGGGCAAGCCAAAATAGAGAAAATAAATCTGGACCAGAAGGGGTGTGGACCGCATGATCTCTATATAAGCAATGGCAGGGTATTTAATAAAATTAAGAAGAGATATCCGACATGCACAGGCAATTATTCCCGTTGCAAGAGCAAGGATAAGGGATACTATGGAAATAAGAAAAGTGGATTGAAGGCCCTGAAGAAATAAGGGCAGATATTCAAATATGATTCTAAAATTAAAGTCAGCCAGCATGATTTCATCCGTTTTGTAAGAAGTGTGCCCGGAAAAGACTCCCCGGACACACCGGGAGTTTGATTAACGCTTCTCCTTAATCTCATGGGTCATAGGGTTTCTGTTCTATGCCTGATTCTCCGTCACAGAATCCGCCCTATAAAAATTTAATCTGCACAGGCAGTGCAAATAAGGAACGATTGTGACCCATGAGTCCTTAATTTAGACAGAATTGATCAATGATCTTTTTTCCAATCAGAACCTTCCATCCAATAGGTAATATTTTGATCATAGTCGCCGTTGGACCGGATGGTCTTAAAGTAAAGGTTAATCCATTGCCACAGGTTTACAGAGTCTTGCCGAACAGCAAAGGAAAGAGGATCTTTGCCCAGGCCCAGACGTTTATCCAGCAGACGAACGGAGTTGGGGGGGAAATCAGGAAGCACTGTGAGAACAGCTAAATCATCATTCACACCCACATCCACATGGCCAGCAACCAGTGCCTGAACAACCATTCTACCGCCACCTTTATAAGATTTGATCTTGGCTTTTGGCAGATATTTTTTGGCAATGTTTTCTCCGGTGGAACCTAAGAGAACCCCCACGGTGACTTCAGGTTTGTTCACGTCTTCAAGGGTTTGAAAGGTGGCACCGGTTTTGGTGAACACACAGGGTTGAACTTCGATCCAAGGGTCTGTAAAAGAAATTTTCAAAGCCCGTTTCAGGGTGGGGGTCATGTCTGCTGCCAGAATGTCAGCCTTTCCAGATAAGAGAGCAGGAATCAGTCCATCCCAGTCAAAATCAAGGATTTCCAGTTTAACGCCCATGGCATCAGCCATTCCCTTTGTGAAATCAATCATGGAGCCTGCCTGTTCCCCATGTTTGTCAATAAATGCATAGGGGGCCGCACCGGACTGAACCGCCACACGAAGTTCCCCCCGCTTCACAATCTCGCTCAAGGTGCTGGCAAAACCGATGGTCGAAAAACACAAAACCGCTGCAATGGCAACAAGTAGTGAGGTGATTTTCCTTTGACGCATACTTTTTCTCCTTATTTTCTGGTTCTGGTTTTTATGAAAGCCTTTGCAAACAAAACAATGGCATTCACACTCTGTTAAGAGCAAAACCCGGCAAAATACCGGGCTTGCCCATGGTCATTATAAGTACCCATACATATGTTTTTCAGTATTCTATGAATATATGTCGTTGATATTTCTGAGTTTTATCGTGAAGAATATATGCTCGGGTACTTATGAAACGCCCTCCACGGTATGAAATCATGAGAGTTTTAATCTTTATTGTGACAGGGGGGTGCTGCCATGTCTGTTGTATCAACATACCACAGCAAAAATAATATCTCAGCTTTTCTGTTCTTCAACACTCATTTCTCCTGTCAGGAGGGTAGTTCTTCAAAAGTTTCGGTGATGGTAATGCCTCTTTTTTTAAGACGATCCATAAAAGGTTGTACAGGAATATGAGCCATGGGAGACAGGACCCCTTTTTCTGTAATTTCCCCCCGGGCAAGCATTTTTGCAACAATGCAGGCTGTGTAGGCAACGCCTTTACTCATGGCCATAAGCCCCGTTTCAAGATCCCGCTCTATGTAGAGCGTGGAGGTTAATCTCATTTTTTTGTTGTCTTTCATGCCTTCAAAAATATTGACCATGGCAACAAGATCTTTTTCGTCCTTTTGATAAGCCAGCTGGGGTCCCAGAAAACGCTCCATAAAATCCAATGGGGATATCTTTCCCCCAAGGCCTTCCACTGCATCTTCTCCCAGAAACCCCAGGGCCTTCAGGGGACGCCAGAAAGCGCTCCAGCCTGGCCAACGCAGAGAATACCTACCCGTATGCACCATTTTATCTGTCAGTGATAGACGATTGGTGAACTCAACTGCATCGCCATTGGGGATGGCTTCCAGACGACCCAGGCCCGGAAAGTCAACTTCATGCACAAATTCTTCATCATGCTGCCGGGCAGCTGATATGGAAACAAGCTGTCCCTCTTTAATAATACGGCTTTCCCGCATGGTGGAACTCAATACCCCACGCCAGATCCAGGAAATCTTGTAGTTCAATGGGTTGGTACACGCCTTTTTTTCTGGAAATCCTCCACAATAGGAGTTGATGGTGGTGAGGGTGTCAAACTGGCTTGCAGCACTGCCATAAATCACAAGGTCGATCCCTGGATCCAGACCACATTCCGGCATAATGGCCACCCCTGCGGCCTTGGCCCGTTCGTCCATTGCACCCGGGGCAGACATATAATTGGTGTTTACCACAGGCACCTTTGCTGCCAGGGCCGCTTCATTTACATGGGTGGCAAATTCTCTGGGAAGAAGGTCAATCACCGCATCGACCTTTTTATAAAGGGTCTGTAGGTCCGATGGGTTATGGGCATCCACCACAGCCGTGGTTATTTTTGACATATCGGTGAAGGAACTGATATTGGAGAGTTCATCAAAACGGACATCCCCACAAATAATCTGAGAAACCTGTGGATCGGATGCCAGATCACATAAGGCGGTTCGACCCTGAACGCCGCATCCGCCAAGAACAAGAATTTTCATTTCTACCCCTTTCGTATAAATTACAACTTGATTTTCTATTTAATCACTTCTGAATAGGTTTAAGTTCGTTTTATTAGAGCCTGATTTTTTAGCAAACGTCTATACATTTTTATTTTTTATAAAAAAGTACAGCATTAAAATGCTGATAACAGAGCCCCCGGCGGGGGCGGTATGGTTCCATTTTTAATCTTTGTTGTGGGCACACCAGGAGTAATAATAGAGAATCTATGACTCTTGAGCCAATTTTAAACCAAACAAAATCATCACCGATCCTGTTACACCATCCATAACCCGGCTGACCCGGGGGTGCTGTAGCCATTTACCCGCCTGATTCACCGTCAGAGCCAAAAAACACTGCCATATCATGGCAATGATGAAATGAAATCCGGCAAGGATTAAGGATTGGATCGTGGCTGATCCCGAAGGATCAATGAATTGTGGCAGAAAAGCCATGTAAAAAATGGCAGCCTTGGGGTTAAGAATATTGGAGAGGAACCCCTCCTTTAATGAGCGCATTAAGTTAAACCCCTGGGGCCTGGGCGAGGTTTCTTTTTTCAAAGGCAACTGTTTTTTGGACAGGGCCCCTCTCCAGTTAACAATCCCCAGCCAGATAAGATAACATGCCCCCAGCAATTTAAGCGTTGTGAATGCCCAAGCGGTGTGTAACAGAATCACCGAAATCCCCAGGGCAGAAATACCGGCATGGGCAAACAGGGCCAAACAGATGCCTAAACTGCTGACAGCGCCGTCCCACCATCCCCCCCGGGAGGTGTTGCGAATAATTAACATGGTATCCACACCCGGCGTGATGGTCAGCAGCGTAATGGCAACCAGATAGGCCGGCAAAAGGGGTATTTCCATAATAAAATCCTTGATTAATAAACTTATATTTCGATGATCATGTTTTGCAGACAGGACTAATGAAGTGACTATCAATTATGAATCAAGGTAGCCGCCTTATGCAACCCCCTCGGTATTCACGCACATTGCGAATTTATAGATTTACGAAGAGCATCATTGATTTTAGTTTGCCAACCTTTACCATCAGCCTTGTAGTATTCCACGATATCATTGTCCAGGCGGATATATACCGGCGTTTTCTTAGGCTTCCTCTGTTCCCCACGAGTGCGTTTGTACGCATCTACGATTTTCGGGTGTGTCTCATTTGCTGGCCGTGCCTTGGCGAGCATTTGATCTGTCATCTCAAAGGTGTCCGGATCAGCCGTAATACCTTTTTTAATGTGGATATCTTCCTCATCTGTCGTGAGAATAGTTCCTGGTTTAAGCTTCGGCATATCGTTTTACCTCCCTTTTGTTGGCTTTGCGCAAACTGATAACTCGGATATCCGCGTCTTTGGATGTGAAAATCAGGCAATATAAACGATTGCCGATATATCCAAAGGCGCAATAGCGGGTTTCACCGTAGTCTCTACGATTGTCAGTGAGCACCATAGCACTGTCCCATTCGAAATCTTTGGCTTGGTTGAAATTAACCCCGTGTTTAGCCTGATTTGTTGCGTTTTTATCCTTATCCCATTCGTAATTCATACGTATATTGTATATACAGAAAAATCAACAGTCAACTAATTTGTATATGTACTTGAGTTTTCGAAAAAAAGTATGCGTTAATCGGATGAACCCATTTTGGGAAAAGCGAATACGTGTTCGCATTTAAATGGTTAACCATGCTACTGGGGGGATGCGCTTTTATCTCTGGGGTGGTTTTTTGTTCTGATATCGGATATAACGGCAAAAAATAAAGGATGTGAATTATGGATCAAGGGGAATTAGAAAATGAAAAGTGGGGGCTATGTGGGGACAAATAGAAAAACCAACAAAAAAGGGGTTACAGCAAATTTGCTGTAACCCCCTTGAAATCCTTGGAGCCGATGTGCGGAGTCGAACCGCAGACTTGCTGATTACGAATCAGCTACTCTACCAACTGAGTTACATCGGCGTTTAAATGTGTGAGTACCTTTAATGCTTATGGCGTCTAAAATCAAGAAAAAAATGAAAAATACCCTCTTTAAAAATATAAATAATTCAAACTCCAGCTTGGAACTCACGGGAATGAGCGGTTCCGAAAAGGGCCTTGTTGTGTCGCAGCTGTGCCATGACATTGACAGAAATATTGTGGTGATTTTATCTGACCACAAGAAAGCGGTGCGGTTCATGGAGGATCTTTCCTTTTTTTTACCGGAAAAAGCATCTGAACTTCTCTATTTTCCGGGATACCATATCCTGCCCTTTAAATCCCTCTCCTATCATGGTGCCACGGCCGCCAAACGTCTGTCTGTTCTCAATCATCTTATTTCGGGTCGGGCACACCACCTGGTGATCACCAGTGTGGATACCCTGCTACAGAAACTGATTCCTAAAACAATCATTGCCAATGCCCAGGAGCTGATTATCAATGGCGAAGACATTGACCGGGACCTTCTGATTGCAAGGCTCAATGCCGGGGGGTATCAACGCGCTTCCCTGGTGGAAGAGCCCGGGGATTACTCTGTAAGAGGGGGGATTATGGATATTTTTTCCCCCAACTACCAAATGCCCCTGCGGTTGGATCTCATGGGAGATTCAGTGGAATCCCTGCGGTTTTTTTCCCCCATCTCCCAGCGGGGTACAAAGGAACTATCCGAAGCCATCATCATTCCTGCCAATGAGGCCGTGGTGGAAAGAACCGAGCTTGCACATGTCCTGGGGCGGTTGCGCCAGGCAGCATCGGAATCGGACATCGGCACCGCCAAAATGCGGGAATATGTGGATAGAACCAAAGAAGAAGGACGCTTTCCCGGCATGGAAAGCATGTTATCCATTGTCTATCCCCAACTGGACTCTTTTTTTGATTATGCAGGAACTGATGCTCTGTTTGTCATGGATGAACCGGACGAACTTCAACAGGCGGCCCACCGATTTGAAAAAAATGCCCGGGAAAATTTCAAAACGGCTCGGTCGGAAAACAAACTCTGTGTGGAACCAGAAACGATCTACATGACTTGGGAGCGTGTGGAAACCGAGGTTGGTAATAGAAAAACCATTGCCTTTAAAGCCATTGATATCAAAAAAAACTCCCAGCCCCCCCCCCCATCTTCCCAACTGGAGGTAATTAATCCCGGATTCAAGAACAATGCCCTGCTCTCCTCCGAGTTGCAAAGGGAAGGCCGCCATGAAAATCTTTTAATGCCCCTGGCACACTGGCTCCAAGAGAAACAAGATCTGGGCATGGCAGCAATGATGGTGTGTACCAGTGATGTCCAGGTCACCCGGGCCATTTCCCTTTTACAACCCTATGGAATTGCCCCTTCCCGCCTGGAGAAATTCCCCCATGCACATCGCCTGGCACCGGGTATTTTCTGCGTGGTGGGCAATATCTCTTCGGGGTTTGTGCACCCCGAAGAAGGGCTGGCGCTCATCACGGATCAGGAAATTTTCGGGGCAAAAAAAAGAATCAGAAAGTCAGGCACCCGCCGGGCCAAAACCCAGTTTATCACCCCGGAAGAGCTCAAATCCGGTGATGTGGTGGTCCATGTGGAGCACGGTCTGGGACGGTATGAAGGACTGAGAACCATCACCATGAAAGGTCTTTCCGGGGATTTTATCCTTATTTCCTACCGGGATGAAGACCGCCTCTATCTGCCCGTAGACCGCATGGAGATGATTGAAAAATATGTAGGGGTGGACGGATACGCGCCGCTTCTGGATAAAATCGGTGGAAAAACATGGGGAAAAGCCCGGGCTAAGGCAAAGAAAGAAGTGGAAAAAATGGCCGGGGAACTGCTCAAGATCTATGCGGAAAGACGGGTAAACAAGGGGCATGCCTTCAGTGCTTCGGACACCTATTATAATGATTTTGAAGCCGCCTTTCCCTATGAAGAAACCCCGGATCAGCTTAAGGCCATTGATGATGTACTCACCGACATGGAGGATGAAACCCCCATGGATCGCTTAGTGTGTGGAGATGTGGGGTATGGTAAAACAGAAGTTGCCCTCCGGGCCATCTTCAAGGCCATAAATGATGGAAAACAGGCGGCGGTGGTGGTGCCCACCACCATTCTGGCGGAACAGCATCTTCACACCTTCCGGGAGCGTTTTGCCGCTTATCCGGTGACAGTGGAGGCCCTGTCCCGGTTCAGAACCGCCGCAGAACAGCGCAAAATCCTGGCCAACCTTGCATCGGGCCGCACGGACGTGGTCATTGGGACCCACCGCCTGCTCCAGAAGGATGTCAATTTTAAAGCATTGGGACTTCTGGTCATTGATGAGGAGCAACGGTTCGGGGTGAAACACAAGGAGGCCCTGAAAAAGAAAAGGAGCACCATTGATGTGTTGGCCCTCACAGCCACCCCCATCCCCAGAACCCTTCACATGTCACTCACCGGCATGCGGGACATCAGTGTGATCTCCACCCCCCCCGAGGATCGGCAACCCATAGTTTCCTATATCTCAGAGTATGATGATTCCATTGTGGCCGATGCCATCAAACGGGAGCTTGCCCGGGGGGGACAGATTTTTTTCATACACAATGAGATTAAAAGCATTTTTAAAATTGCTGAAAACCTGGAAAAACTGGTTCCCCAAGTAAGACTTGGGGTGGCCCATGGCAGGCTTTCGGAGAGTAACCTTGAAAAGGTAATGCTCCAGTTTATCAATAAAGATATAGATCTTCTGGTGTGCACCACCATTGTGGAGTCCGGATTGGATATCCCATCGGCCAACACCATGATCATTAATAAGGCAGATCGCTTCGGTCTGGCCCAGATCTACCAGCTCCGGGGACGTGTCGGGCGGGGGGAAGACCAGGCCTATGCCTATCTATTTGTCCCCGATGAAGATCGTCTCACCCGGGATGCAAAAAAACGCCTGGCCGCCCTTATGGAGCACCGAGATCTGGGGTCAGGATTTCAGATTGCCATGAAGGATCTCCAAATCCGGGGATCTGGCTCGGCCCTGGGGGGGGCCCAGTCTGGGCACATTGCTGCGGTGGGATATGATATGTTTTTAAAACTTCTGGATGAGGCGGTATCCGATCTCAAAGGGAAACCGGTGGTGGAAGCCCTGGAACCGGAAATCAACATTGCCATGTCCGCCCATATTTCCGATGCGTATGTCCAATCCATTGAGCAACGCCTCACCGTTTATCGACGGCTGTCCCAGATGACCGAACCCACCCAGGTACTGGCCATGCAGAAAGAGCTCATTGACCGCTTCGGTAAATTACCCGAAGAGGGGGTGAACATGCTTTTTAAGATCATGCTGCGGGTGCTCAGCGTTAAAGCGGGTGTTAAAAAAATGGACATCTCCAACACCAGCATCTCCATGGTATTTTCGGATCTTCACCAGAAAAATTCTTCGGCCCTGGCCGGGGCCGCATCAGAGATTTCACTTCCCTACAAATTCACATCGGAAAATGTGTTAAAAATAACCGTGGGGACCCGGGTCAAGAAAATAACCAAAGCCTTGGTAGAAACTCGAAAAATCTTAAAAATTATTGCCGCCCGGGTGAATTGATCTGGGTTCACAATGTGACAACTATTGGCAGCCCATGCAGCAATAACATAAGCCTTCACCTGCCCACGCTGGCAGATGTTGTGCTCAAACCCTAAATTGATAACGCCAGAAGTCAAGCTAGGCTTCGTTCTCCTTGGTCATGGTGTAAAAAAATCTTGAAAGAGACGGTTGCTCGTGGTAACACACAGTGTTTGTGGTTTTCCATCCAGGAGTCGTTCTTTCCTTTAGGCAAAACCAAAGACAAAACCCAAATACCCGGCTTAAGATCCACAATCCACACGTTAAATGGAGTTTATAACTCGTATGGTAAAGAAATACCTCTTTTTATATTATTGTTTGTTCTTTCTTTTTTTTATTGCAGCCATGGCCTCTGCCGAGATTGTGGATCGCGTCGCTGCGGTTGTGAACGAGGATATTATTACCCTTTCTGAGCTGAACAAGGCCATTAAGCCCTATGAAGAGAAACTGGCCTCTTCCGGGTATTCCCAGGAAAAAATGGATGCCGCGCGGTTTAATATGAGAAAGGAGATGCTCAACAATCTGGTGGATCGAAAAATCACCTATCAGGAAGCAAAAAAACTGGGTATCACCGTTTCTGAGAAGGAAGTGGATAATGCCATTGTGCAGCTCAAAAATTCCCGGATGATGACCCAGGAGGATCTTGAAAAAGCCCTGCAACAGGAAGGGCTGACATTTAAAGCCTATCGAGAAACGCTCCGGGAAGAGATTCTACGCCCCAAATTGATCAATTTCAGTGTTAAATCCAAGGTGATTATCACAGATGAAGACATCAAAACCTATTATGATGCCCATCCTGAAACGTATGCGGGTATAAAAAAGATTTACCTTAGAAATATATTAATTTCCGGGGGTGCCCTGGCCTTAGACGGACCTGTCCAGAAAAAATTTAATGCGGTGAACGCGGCCCTGATCTCCGGTCAATCCTTTGGTGAAGTTGCCGGGCAATACTCCCAGGCACCCAACGCCGGGGACGGGGGAGACATAGGTCTTCTCAGCCTGGATGCCCTGTCTGAAGAAATTGCCGAGGCAGTAAAAGACCTTGCTGCAGGTGAATACACAGAATTTATCCAAACCGCCCAAGGATACCAGATGTTTTTTGTGGAAGGCATTGAAGATGGAGGTCCAATGCCTATAGAATCTGTTTCAGATGAAATTTCAAAAAAATTATACAATGACATTGTGGAAAAAAAATTCAAGATCTGGATCAAAGAATTAAGGGAAGAATCCTACGTCAAACATATGCTCTAAGTACCCGAGCATATATTCTTCAAGATAAAACTCAGAGATATCAACGATATATATTCATAGAATACTGAAAGATATATGTGTGGGTACTTAATCGAGGTTAACAGATGCAAAAAGAGCGACACAAAATACTTGCAGAAAGCGTCAAACGATTATTAAGACGTGGTGCAACCAAATCCCTCCAAAATATAATTAAGAAAACCCATGCAGCCGACCTTTCTCTGGTTTTTCGTGAACTTTCCGGTGAAAACCGAATCAAAATGTTTAACCTCATGGATGACCCGGAACAAAAAGGGGACCTTTTTTCCGAACTGGAAGAGACGGTGTTTCTGGAAATCATGGAACATATGGCCATTGAGGAGGTGGTGGATGTTTTTGAAAACATGGCCGCCGATGATGCTGCAGAACTCTTGGGACACCTGGAGGAAGAGGTTGCCGATGCCATCCTGGAAAAAATGAACAACGAAGACTCCCTGGAAGTGGAGCACCTCATGAGCTATGGCGAAGACAGTGCTGGTAGCATCATGGTGCCGGACTTCATCGCCTTGAAAGAAGACATGGGGGCCCGGGATGTCATTGAAGCACTGCAAAATGAATTCCTTGATGTGGAAATGCCCTTTTATGTCTATGTTGTTGACGCCTATGGCAAGCTTGTGGGGGTAAGTTCCCTGAGACAACTGGTGGTGGTTCATCCAGAAAAACCGCTGAAAGAGTTCATGACCCGGGATATTGTTTCGGTGAAAACTTACACCGACCGGGAAGAAGTGGCCCAGTTGGTGGCCCGGTACGATTATCTGGCAGTACCCGTTGTGGATGATGACAACTGTCTTGTGGGCATTGTCACCGTGGATGACGTCATTGACATCATTAGTGAAGAGGCCACAGTGGATATTTTGAAAATGGCCGGTGTGGGGGAGGATTACATTGAAACCCAGACCGTACTCCGGGGTACCCGGATTCGTCTGCCATGGCTTTTCACCAGTTTTCTGGGAGGCCTTGCCGCTTTTTTTATCATCGGTAATTTTGAGGCAAGCCTCCAGCAATATGCCTTTCTTGCCGCTTTTATCCCGGTAATCATGGGAATGGGAGGCAACATCGGTACCCAGTCCTCCACCATTGTGGTGCGGGGAATTGCCACGGGGAAAATTGATACCGAGGACCTGGTGTCTGTGGTGGGAAAAGAGCTTGCCATTGGTGTGATCCTGGGGATTATTTATGGGCTTTTCATCGGGGTGGTGGCCAAGGTGCGTTTCAACCATGAACCCCTTGCCTTGCAACTTGCCTTTTCCGTGGGCCTTGCCGTGTTCACGTCTATGTCCGTGGCGGCCCTGGTGGGCTCCCTGGTTCCCATGCTCTTTGAAAAGGTTAATATTGATCCCGCCGTTGCCACTGGCCCCTTTGTTACGACATCGGTGGATATTGTCAGCGTCTATTGCTACTTCATGATTGCAACGGTGCTTCTGGAAATTTAAATGGATCCTTTTTCCACAGATGCCATTTTGATCCGGCGGGTTGAATATGGGGACCACGACCTGATCATCACCTATTTTACCCGAGACATGGGCCGGCTATCGGTGATGGCCAAAAACGCCAAACTAAGTGTCAAACGCTTTGCCGGTGCCCTGGACCCATTTACCGTGATGAATATCCAATGCACCTGGCCCAAACGCAAAAATCGCCTGCCCATTTTAAACAATGTGGACATTGAAACCGCCTTTGCCAGGATACGCACCAATGCTGTGAATACCGGATATGCCAGTTACTGGCTGGAGATGGTAAATGCATGGATGGAGGAAGGCCGGAAAGACCCTGCGCTTTATGATTTGCTGTTCCATGTTCTTGATGGGTTGAATCGTGGCAACATGGATGCCCAGGCCCTCAGTCTTCTATTTCAGATACGGTTCATGAGTATCTCCGGGTTCAGTCCCAACCTTTCCTGCTGTGGCATCTGTGAAACGCCCATTGATAAAATTGCCCAGGGACGTATCACCTTTGATTTTACCGAGGGCCGACTCATCTGCAATAACTGTGGTACCGGTTCTATCCGCCATGGCATCACCGTGTCCAAGGGAACATTAAAGCAATTATTTTGGATCAATGGCAGTGATATTGGACGGGCGGAACGGCTTAAATTTTCCCCAGAGGCCATTAGGGAAGGCCAGCAGCTGCTGGAATCCTTTATTCCCTGCCACATTGGGCGGGATATGAAAAGCTTGACGGTGCTCCGGCGTCTCAGACAGTAATTTTTTTATATAATATACATGGCAAGAACACCTGCCACAACGAAGATAGAAAATGGTATTATACCGCCTCCGAGGAGAGCCCTGACCGAAACAGAAACCTCGGGGGTATTTTTCCATAAAAAAAATCAGGTGCTGGGTGTTGCTACAGGAATTAGACCCCAGAACCCAAATACGAGATTCAAATGAATTTTAAACCCATACTTGAAAAAAAAAATATCACCGCTTCCGTGCCCTGCCGCATTGACCTTGGCGGCACCCTGGATATCAGCACCTTTTTTCTTCCCCTGGCCCACTTGAACCCCGGCACTTTTAATATTGCCCTGGATCTTAGAACCACCGTCACCCTGTCTCCCTGGCGCACAGGTCACATTAAGATTTCTTCCCGGGGATTTGACAGTGCCGAATTTGAGGCGACAACGGCCCCTTTCACCCATCCCATGGGGTTGATGTTTGCCGTGGTCCAATTTTTCAACGGCCATGGCGTGCACGTACACATAGACTCTTCCTCCCCCCCAAGAAGTGCCTTGGGCGGCTCCTCCGCCGCTGCTGTTGCCATGGTGGCCGCATTTAATGAGGCCTTGGGGAATGCCGTGGAGCCTGGCCCCATTGCCAGCATTGCCCACCACATAGAGTCCAGTGTAGCAGGGGTTCCCTGCGGCCAGCAGGATCAACTGGCCGCCGCCTTTGGTGGGGTAAACCAATGGCATTGGACCGTTAAGAAAGGCCAACCTGCTGTTGTGCAGGAACCCATTTCCCCCCATAATCAGGAACTCACCGCCCTAAATGAAAACATCCTCATGGCCTATTGCGGCATTCCCCATGTGTCCAGTGATATCAACAAAAGATGGGTAAACCAGTTCCTTTCCGGGCAAAATCGTGATAAATGGAAGCGGATTGCAGAGCTCACCGCTGACTTTTCAGGCGCTGTTAAAGCACAGGACTTTCACCGGGCAGCTGCATTAATGAACCAGGAGACCCAGATCCGCCTTGACATGACCCCGGATGTGCTGGATGACACCGGGCAGGAGCTGTTCAAGGCAGCAAAGGCCATGGAGTGTGGTGCCCGATTTACCGGGGCCGGTGGTGGTGGGTGTCTTTGGGCCATTGGGACTGTTTCCAATATGGAAAAATTAAGACCACAATGGCAAGACATATTAATAAACAAGGATCAGGCCCACCTTTTAAAGGCGATGGTTGATCCCAGAGGTATAATGATACTTTAAAGGTGAGAAGACTATGAATTTTCAGGAAGTAATTTTAAATCTGCAAAAGTTCTGGGCAGATCAGGGCTGTGTCATCATTCAACCCTATGACCAGGAAGTGGGGGCCGGCACCTTTCATCATGCCACCACCTTGAAATCACTGGGGCCGGAGCCATGGAAAGTGGCCTATGTTCAACCCTCCCGTCGTCCCACGGACGGTCGGTATGGAGAGAACCCCAACCGACTCCAGCACTATTATCAGTTCCAGGTGCTGCTTAAACCCTCCCCCGCCGATGTGCAAACGCTGTATCTTGACAGTTTAAAATGCATTGGCATTGATCCCCTGGAGCATGATATCCGCTTTGTGGAAGATGACTGGGAATCACCCACCCTGGGGGCCTCGGGCCTTGGCTGGGAAGTGTGGTTGGACGGCATGGAAGTGACCCAGTTTACCTATTTCCAGGTGGCAGGAAGTCTGGAACTCAGCCCCATTTCCGTAGAACTCACCTATGGTCTGGAACGGCTTTGCATGTATCTCCAAGGGGTGGACAGTGTGTACGACCTCATGTGGAATGACACCATCACCTATGGCGATGTCTATCACCAGCAGGAGGTGGAGCAGTCCACCTACAACTTTGAGGTGGCAGACACCGATGTGCTGTTTGATCTTTTTTCCAAATATGAGACCGAAGCCCTTCGCATTATCAAACAAGGACTGGTGCTGCCCGCCTATGAATTCTGTCTGAAATGTTCCCACACCTTTAATCTGTTGGATGCAAGGGGAGTAATCAGCGTCACCGAACGGACCGGGTACATCGGAAGAATCAGAAACATTGCAAGGGAGTGCGCCAAAGCCTATGTGGCCCAGAGAGAATCCCTTGGCTATCCCCTTTTAAAACAGGACAAACAGGTGTAATCATGAGTGATCTTTTAATTGAAATCGGAGCGGAGGAGATCCCCGCCGGATATATTGTTCCCGCCCTTACCGCATTCCGGGAAAGCCTGCTTTCCGCCATGGTTAAAGCTCGGATCAACCATGGGGCCCCAAAGGTGTATGGTACCCCCCGACGGCTTGCCCTGATTGTTGAGAATGTGGCAGAGACCCAGACGGCAAAGACATCCACGGTGATGGGCCCTCCGGCCCGGGTGGGATATGACAAAGACGGTAAACCCACCATTGCCGCAAAAAAATTTGCACAAAAAGCCGGTGTTCCCCTTTCTGAGGTAACCATCACCCAGACAGAAAAAGGGGAATACCTCACCGCCGTTAAAGAGGAAGCATGCCTATCTGCCGTTGACATTCTGGCAGAGGCCCTGCCGGGCCTTATCCTTGGCATCCCCTTTCCCAAACGCATGCGTTGGGGTAGCCTTTCCATCAGCTTTGCCCGACCCATCATCTCTTTGACCGCCCTTTTGGGGGAGACGATAATTCCCTTTTCCGTGGGTAATATCACCTCATCCAATGAGGTGTTTGGTCATTTTTTCATGCATCCGGGTAAATTCACAGTGACATCCCCTGGGGAATACCGGGAACTGCA
>Ga0307987_1000643_pt1 | contig 20665 bp, 16 predicted proteins | sample EllFjometagen181_FD_203157 | JGI IMG/M metagenome (GOLD analysis project Ga0307987, IMG submission 203157) | Marine microbial communities from Ellis Fjord, Antarctic Ocean - #181 | ecosystem: Environmental > Aquatic > Marine > Unclassified | place: Southern Ocean | collected 2014-10-08 | reverse complement strand
AGCATTCAAATCACCGTGTCGGACACGGGTCCGGGGATCGAACCGGAAGACCTGCCGAATTTATTTGACCCCTATTTTACCACAAAATCGTCCGGGACAGGCCTGGGGCTTGCCATTGTCCACAAAATCATAGAATCTCATGAGGGGGAAATTCAGGTCAAAAGCCCGGCCGGCGAAGGAACCACCATCACCCTCATCATCCCCCACGCCCTGGAGGAGTAAATTCTTGACAAAAATAGAAAAAACGATCCTGGTGGTGGACGATGACCATGCCCACAGAATCATGTTGTGCACCCTTCTTTCCGGATGGGGCTATGCAATAGAAGAGGCGGATGACGGCCAGACGGCCATTACAAAAGTCCACGGGAAATCATTCGACCTCATATTGATGGACATCCGGATGATCAAAGTCTCAGGGCTTGAGGCCCTGGCGAAAATTCAAGACTATAACCCGGCCATTCCCATCATCATCATGACCGCTTATTCCTCCGTTGAAACGGCTGTTACAGCCCTTAAAAAAGGGGCTTACGATTATCTGACCAAACCCCTGGATTTTGATGAATTGCGGTTGGTCATGGCCCGGGCCATGGATCACCGCCTCCTGAAAGAGGAAAACCGTATCCTGAAAGAGCGACTGGGAAATCAGTTTAATATCCAGAACATCATTGGCCGCAGTCAAGTCATGGTCACGCTTCTGGAAACCGTGGCCCAGGTGGCCCCTTCCGAAGCAACCGTCATGGTGACCGGGGAGTCGGGATCAGGTAAGGAATTAATTGCAGGCGCCGTCCATTACAACAGCCCAAGAAAAGATGGGCCCTTCATCAAGATGAACTGCGCGGCCGTCACCGAAACCCTCCTGGAGTCCGAACTGTTCGGCCATGAAAAAGGGGCATTTACCGGGGCCCACAAGCGGAAAGAAGGGACGTTCCGCCAGGCGGACGGTGGAAGTCTATTTTTGGATGAAGTGGGTGAAATGTCCCTGTCCATGCAGGTGAAACTGCTGCGCGCCTTGCAGGAAATGGAATTTTTCAGGGTTGGCGGGGAAGAACTGCTCAAAGTGGATGTGAGGGTGATCGCGGCAACCAACAAAGACCTGCTTCAGGAGGTTGCGGCGGGTCGTTTCCGTGAGGATCTCTATTATCGGCTGAACGTGGTGACGCTGGCAGTCCCCTCCCTGGCGGACAGAACAGAGGATATCCCGTTGCTGGCCCGTCATTTCCTGGAACGTTTTTCCCAAAAAAACAACAAGAAAGTGAAAGGATTTTCCCCCCACGTCATGGACCAGATGCTGCGATATGGCTGGCCGGGGAATGTTCGGGAGTTGATGAATGCGGTGGAGCGGGCGGTTGTCATGAGTCGATTGGAATATATTCAACCCCATGACCTACCCATGGAGGTTCAGAGCGTTCATTCAGGACATGCGGTTGATCCTTCCCAGCAAATACCGGATGAGGGTGTTTCCCTTGAAAGGATGGAAAAAGAAACCATTCTCAAAACCCTCGCATCAACATCCGGCAACAAGAGCGAGGCTGCCAGGAGACTGGGGATTACCCGAAAGACACTCCGTAAAAAGTTGAAGAGTTATGAAGTCCAGACATAAAGGGCGTTAAAATTCAGCAGTCAGCCGCAAACCGAAAATCCAACCTTTGGGGCTGTCCCCCACCGCCATTGAATCTTTCATGTACTGAACATCCCCGTCAGCCCAAAGATGTGGTTGAAGGCTAGCCAAAGTCATGTTTTTTTGTCAAGCTGCGGTAAGAGATTTTCATCTCTCCATGTGCCGATCCCTTTTTGATGCGCCTTCCAGTCTCAAGTTGACAGCCTCTTCCGCTTCACGTATTTTCTCCTCTTTGGTAGAACCGGAGAAAGGTAACCGTTTTCCTTGATGGAGGCTCCCGACATGACACTGTTTATGGGCCTCAACCTGCTCGCTTCCTTCATTATGGTGGAAAGGTCTTTTTTGCACGCTAGAGAATACTATGAAAAGAAAAATTGAATTACTGGCACCCGGTGGGGACATTGATTCCATAAAAGCTGCAATTGTAGCCGGGGCAGATGCCATATACTGTGGCCTGAATAAATTTAATGCCAGAAACCGGGCAACAAATTTAAATTTTGATGATTTAAATAGGGTTATAAAACTGGCTCATGGAAATAATTGTAAAATTTTCCTAACCCTGAACATCATTATAGTGGAAAGTGAAATTTCTTCCCTTATAAACTTACTGAATAAACTGATTAATACACGAATCGATGGGGTAATTGTTCAGGATTTAGGATTGCTTTACCTACTATCCGAATATTTCAAAAGTCTTAAAATACATGCATCTACTCAGCTTACGACCCATAATGAAGGACAGATATTTTTTTTAAGTAAGCTAAATGCGACCCAAGTTAATTTATCAAGAGAGTTAAATATCCATGAGATAGAATCGTTAACTTCCATCGCACATAAAAATAAGATCCTAACAGAAGTATTTGTCCACGGTTCCTACTGTATCTCTTTTTCAGGCATTTGCTATATGAGTTCCGTTCTTGGCGGGAAGTCGGGAAATCGCGGCCGATGTAGTCAACCCTGTAGAGATCGATATTTAACCACTCCTGAAGGTAAAAATTTCCCCCTGAATCTTAAAGACAATTCAGCATATTTTGATCTAAGAGAAATATCTGATGCGGGGGTTGATTCACTGAAGATTGAAGGAAGAATAAAGAAGTTGGATTACGTATATACGGTGGTCAATGCTTGGAAAAACCAAATCCGGAGTTTTTATAAAACGAACAGGCTCAATCGTGACAATAGTGTTCTTTATAAGGTATTCAACCGGGATTTTTCAAATGCATATTTGAAAGGAGTTATTCACAAAGAGATGTTTATTGATAATCCCCGTGATAATTCCATTCAACATCTTTCAAAAATTAATCATTATTTTTCGAATGACCAAATGGTAAAAGACCAAATAGAACTTTATGAAGAAAAAGAAAAAATTACATCTCATGTAAAAAATCAGATCAAACAATTAAGCATCTCTAAATCTCCCATAACAATCAGCATTTCAGGCAAAGTTCATACGCCTTTAAAAGTATCCGTAAAAACCCCAGAGGCTTCATTTACCGTTCTTTCAGAAATTCATCTCGTTAATGCCGGAACATGCACACCCAATCGGCACCTTGGGAACCCAAAAGATGATCCGGAAGCAATATTAACTGGTAGCAAAGATCCTGTTACAAATAATAAAAAAACCACTGCTCAGTGCCTGGATTACAATATTATATTTAAAAGGCTTAAATCCTTAAACAATACGGAATATTACATTAAGAATTTAGAATTAGAAAATCTTCAAAATGATCTTTTCATCCCATTTAAAGAGCTCACCTCAATAAAAAAAAGAATTTCATTCATTTTAAATGGCTCAAAAGAAATGATTGATCCGATTGATGTTCCCCGCTTAAAAAAACGAGCGGTATTGAACGTTAAACCCGATCTTGCGGTATTGATATCCTCCCAAAAGGATTTGACCATTTGTAATGAGACCGCTTCACAAATATTTTTTGAAATTCCCAATTGTTTTGAAAATGAATACTCTGAATTTGTCAAAATATTTGTAAAAAACAAAAACTTAATCCCATGGTTCCCATCTATCTTAATAGGAGAAAATTATACGGCTTCACTGGAATTGCTTAAACTGTTGCAACCCAAAATTATTGTAACCAATAATACCGGAATCGCTTATCACGCCTGTAAAGAAGGAATCCCCTGGATAGCAGGGCCTTATCTTAATACGGTTAATTCCTTTAGTCTTTTATGCTTGAAAGAAAAATTTAACTGTTATGGATCCTTTATTTCTAATGAAATTAGCAAAAACCAGATAAAGGTCATTAAAACCCCTGATAATTTCAAACTATACTATGGCATCTATCATCCTATTTTGCTTCTGAGCAGCAGACAATGTTTATTTCATCAGGTTATTGGGTGTGAAAAGGACAACATAAACGAGGAATGTATTCCAAAGTGTCAAAAATCTTCATCTATTACAAATTTGAAAAAAGTTTCTCTTTATATTGAAAAATCAAAGGGGAACTATCATTGTATCTATCATCATCATAATTTCTTGAATCCGAACATTGTGACTGATTTACCAGGCATCTTTTCCCATTTTTTCATTGACTTAAGAGACATAAAAACCGAAACCAAAATACAGTTGGATAAATCTCGAATAATCGGGCTTTTTGAAAATCTTTTAAATGGAAATCCCAATTCCAAAAAAGAACTCAAACAGATGATTTATCCCACAACCCACACCCAATATGAAAAAGGGATCTAACCAAATGAGTTCCAAACAGTTCCTGAAACCCTCACCTAAACCCATTTTCGCTCACTCCGCAATCCGAGATCATTAGATTTAGACAGCACTTCCTAATATATTTTTGATCAGAATTGCATTTCACTTGACATTGCAGATTGCATGTGATGCAATATAAGGGTTTCGTGATTTTTTTCACAACCTGATCATTTAAGCTTAATGACGGTCGGAGAAATCAGAGATGAAAGCACTGTGCATCATTCTCACGGGATTAGGGGTAGTTCTTGCCTCTTTCACCTTCCTCTTTTTTACACTTGAAGATCAGACACCCTATGCGGACCCCGTTCCCATGTGGCCCATATTCCTGGGCGTGGCCATGGTCATTCTGGGTCTCGTATGCTACACTAGGAAGACTTAGGGAACTGGAAGAAAATAATATATGCATATCGTGCAGGACTTTTGTTCGTATTCAAGGCGTGATAGCAGGTGCATAGTGAGCTATGTGCCTGTTGTCACAACGTAGAAGACGGGCAAAAGGGCAAGCAGGATGCGTAGATTATTTTTTGGAAGTTCCCTTAGGGCCTCGAGGGGTTCTACATCTTTCTGCGCCGCATAATGGAAATCAGCAGTGAAAACCCGATGACCCCCGCCAGGATGAAACCCACAAGCCCGATCAGGGGTACATCATGCCATCTGGGGGGAATCCCCGACAGGACAACCAGTGACGATCCGATAACCAACGACGCAAGCACAATGGCGAAAACCAACCTGTTGGTATTTCGATTGTGGGTATTGAGGAGGGGTTCGAGGCCGGAATGACCGAATTCAATTTTCAGTTTGCCCTCCCTGGCCTGCTTCAAAATTGACCTGACCTCCCCAGGAATTTCACGCCCCAGCTGGATCATTTCCGTACCGATCTCCAGCATATCCCCGGCGATCCGTTTGGGATTCATCCGTTCTTCCCGAATCCGACGAACAAAAGGTTCAGCCTGTTTAAGAATATCGAAATCCGGATCCAGCATTTTGGCAATCCCCTCAATGGTTCCCAGGGCTTTCATCATCAGGTAAAGATCGGGCTTGATGGTGAGCCCATGGGTGGAAACCGTCTCAATGAGCTTCTGGAACAGCCTCCCCATCTCCAGTTTATCCCGATGCCCGTAAACCTGTTCCTCCAGAAGATCCGTGAGGTCCCGCTCCAGCCTCTCCCGATCCGGCTCCCGATCATAAACGGAGAGCCTTAAAACGGACTCCGTAATTTTTCGTTCGTTTTTACCGGCGAGACTGGTAACGAAATCCGTAAATTCTTCCCGCTCATCCTGGCGGATGCGACCCATCATGCCGAAGTCGAGGAAACAGATGATATTGTCTGAGAGGATAAAGATATTTCCCGGATGGGGATCCGCATGAAAAAAGCCATGAACAAAAATCTGCTTCATAATCAAGTCGGCACCGTTCTCAGCCAGGGTATGCCGATTGCAACCGTTATTTTCCAGCGCTTCGAAATCCGTAACCTTGATGCCTTCCACATATTCGATGGTCAGGACGCGGGATGAGTTGAGTTCCCGGTAAAGTTTGGGGACATAGATGGTATGCTCTCCCAGAAACTGCCGTGAAAAGCGCTCCGTATGATAGGCTTCTATGGTGTAGTCAATTTCCTTTTCCAGGCTTCGGGCAAATTCTTCCACGATGCTCGTGGGGCGTTGGACCTCCATTTCCTCCACGTGACGTTCCATAAGGGATGCCAAATGAAGCAGGATTTCCAGATCCACTTCCACGATCTTCCGGATACCGGGTCTCTGGACCTTGACCACCACCTCATCCCCATCCGCCAACCGCGCCCGGTGCACCTGGCCGATGGAAGCGGCTGCCAAGGGCTCGGCTTCGAAATGGGCAAACAGTTCCTCCGGCGTCCCCCCGAGCTCTTCGATAATGATGGCTCTGACCTCCTCGTAGGAAAAAGACGGCACATGATCCTGGAGCTTGCTGAATTCCTGGGAATACTCCAGGGGGACCAGGTCCGGCCGCGTCGAAAGGATCTGCCCCAGTTTTATAAATGTAGGCCCCAACTCCTCCACCGCCATTCGAACCCTTTCAGCCCGGGACAGTTTGTCGATCTGCTCGCGTCGTTTTCTGGAAATCATCTGGAGGCCGATTTCAATATATTGTTCAATTTTAAGGGTTTCGATAATATCACCAAATCCGTATTTGAACAAAACCCTCAGGATGTCCCGATACCGATTCAAATGCCGGTATGTGCGGCCCACAACGCCTATTTTTCGAATGCTCAGCATGTTGGATCTCCTTTCAGTAAGGGTTCTGATTCACGAGGGGACTGACCATGAGTATAGAAAACGGCGTGGTACAGGTCAAGGCCAAGGATTCTTAAAGCCTTAAGTTTTGGAGTGCATTTTTTTCCAGTTATCTGTATGATGCGCGCTTCTGAACGCTTAGAGGCTCAAACCGGAGGAGGCGGATGGCTCACCCCCCCCCTCCCCGGTCTCCATCCTCAACTATCAATATTCAAGGAGCAACCATGAGAAAAACCATTGCAATCCTGGAAGGCGACGGCATCGGCCCTGAAATCATGCGGGAAGCCGTCAAGGTCCTGAAAGCCGTTATGGATAAATACGGCCATACATTTGATCTTACTTACGCCCCTTTCGGCGCATCAGCATACTTTTCCCATGGGTCGCCATTTCCGGACGAAACCAAACGGATCTGCGATGAGGCCGATGTCATCGCCAAAGGTCCTGTGGGTCTGGCCGTTGAAGAAATGCACCGGATCCCACAGGAACACCGCCCGGAACTGGGTGCCATCCTGCCCCTTAGACAACGCTATGACACATTCGCCAATTTCAGGCCCGTAAGGCTTCCGGCGGGCCTTAAATCCTTCTCTCCCCTCAAGGATGAGGTGATCGGTGACGGGATTGACATCCTGATGATTCGCGAACTGGTGGGCGGCATCTATTTTGGTGACAAAGTTGAGGGTTCCATGACCGAAATGAAATATGCCCGGGATGACTGCATCTACAAAGCGGAAGATGTCCGACGGGTGGCCATCGTAGCATTTGAAGAAGCCAGAAAGAGAAAATCGAAACTGACCAACATTCATAAAGCCAACGTTCTGGCCACATCCCGTTTCTGGCGGGAGATTGTGGAAGCGGTTGCTGAAGACTATCCCGATGTACCCCATGAATCGGTCCTGGTGGACAATGCCGCTTTTCAACTGGTGGTTAATCCCACCCAGTTTAACGGGGTGATGCTGCTGGAAAATATGCAGGGAGACATTCTCACGGACCAGGCTGGTGGCATCATCGGATCCCTGGGCCTCATGCCCTCCGCCTGTATCGGCCCGGAAAAGGGGTATGTGGAACCGGCCCACGGGTCCGCCCCGGATATCGCCGGAAAGAATATGGCCAACCCCTATTCCATGATCGGAAGTATTGCCATGCTCTTTGAAGAATGTCTGGCACTGCCGGAAGAAGCGTCGGATATCTGGAACGGCATTTTTAAGATTTTTGAAGAAGGATACATCACCAGTGACCTTCTGGCCTCCTGGCATACGGAGAAAAAGGTTCTAACCACTTCTGAATTTGGTGAAAAAGTACTGCAGAATATTCTGTCAGAGTAAGGTAGAGGAAAGGCGTCTCTTCATTTAACAATTTTCAAGAGTGTTCCGGCCTGTACCGTTTCATCCAGGGTTTTTCCATTCATGACCGCCCAGGCCTGAAGCTTTCTGTCCGATGCACCCAAAGCTTTCAACACCTGCCCATCTTTTCCCCCGCATTATTTTGCTCCTATAACGAACCACTTATGGTTCTAGTGTCATCCGCTCTACTGAACGTCCGTATCAAACTGTGAGTCCATATCAAACTGTGTAAAAGACTTCATTTTATTCGCAGAGGGTTTAGGGGCGTATTGCTTCGGTTCAGTTCCCTCAACAAAGGCCTGAAACACGGTATTTTTTGAATGTCGTCCGGCCAGATCACCCGTTTTCCCATCTATCTTGGCAAAAACAACCCCTTTGGGCGCTTGAAAATCCTTTACCGGCTTTCCAGCCAGAACTTCCTGCATGAAATCCAGCCAGATGGGACTGGCGGCCCTGGAACCGGTTTCCCCTTTTCCCATCTCCCGTGAATCATCGTACCCCACCCAGACACCGGTGACCAGATCCGGGGTATATCCCATGAACCAGGCATCCCGAAGATCATTGGTGGTACCAGTCTTTCCGGCCACGGGCCGCTTCAATGCCCTGATACGCCAGCCCGTTCCTTCGCTTATAACGGCCCGCAACAAATCCGTCATGACAAACGCTGTTTCTTTTGAAATGACCGGTGCCGTATCCGGCTGATTCTCTTCAAGGACTTGCCCACTGCGATCCAGGATCCGTTTGATGTAAAAGGGCTTCACCAACATCCCACCATTGGCAAAAGCCGCATAAGCGCGGGTCAATTCCATGAGTGAAACACCCGATGAACCGAGAGCCAGTGAAAGATTCGGCGTCAAATCAGATTCGATCCCCATCTTCCTGGCATATTTGATGGCATAATTGACCCCGATTTTATTTAAGATCTTAACCGTAATGACATTCCGGCTCTTGATCAGTCCCGTCCTGATCAATGTGGGGCCGTAAAATTTTTCCTTGTAATTTTTGGGTTTCCAGACCTCACCATCGGCATTGGGAGTAGACACATAGGGGGAATCCATGATGATCGTCGCAGGATTCATCCCCCGATCCAAAGCGGCGGAATAGATCAACGGTTTGAAAGCGGATCCGGGTTGTCGCCGGGACTGGATGGCCCGGTTAAACTGGCTCACATGAAAACTGCGCCCACCCAGCATGGTTTTTACTTCACCCGTTTCAGCATCGATACAGACCAGCGCACCCTGCGCTTTTGGCGTCTGTTCCAACGCCACCAGCCAGGTAAATTTCCCCTGCTTTGATCTCTCTTTTCCCTTCTTAGAGTCCTTCTTTTTCGGCGTAGGGTCACCGTACTTTTTCAAGATTCGCACCAGCACCACATCGCCTGGTTTCAATACGGAAGAAGGTTTTTTGACGCGAGCTTCGTAATACGCCACATCCTTCTTAGGCTTCCTTGCCCATTTCATCTGTTTCAACGGAAGGCAGGCCGTCTCTTTTCCCAAGCGAATTGAGACTTCCTTCTGTTTATCATCCACTTTCGTCACCAACCCTTTCACCACCGAATCGACTTTGGGCGGTGAAAGTATAATTTTTTTCTCGGCGTTCTTCTTATAATCCTGCGTCTCCTTTACCGAAAGATGTCTGATGACGCCGCGATACCCTTCGCGTTTATCCAGGTCCGCCAAACCCTTGTCCAGGGCTTCCCGGCCGAGAACCTGCATGTTGAGATCCAGCGTGGTATAAACCTTGAGCCCCCCTCGATACAGGAGATCCTTCCCGTATTTTTTCAACAGATATCGCCGAACATGCTCGGAGAAGTAGGGTGCCCGTTCAAAGGTGTTGATTTCCTTCCCGTGAATTTCGAGGGTGGAATGCAGAGCCTCATCCCGGGATGCCTCAGAGATGAATCCTTCTTCATACATCCTTGTCAGAACGTATTTCTGCCGGGCTTTGGCCCGATCGAAATGGGAAACCGGGGAATACCTGGCCGGCGCCTGGGGCAGGCCCGCCAGAAGGGCCACCTCGGCAAGGGTCAAATCTTTTGCGGATTTGCGAAAATAGGTTTGGCTTGCCGCCTCAACACCGTAGGCGCCCTGCCCCAGATAAATCTGGTTGAGATAGAGAAACAGGATATGTTCTTTGGAAAATGATTTTTCAAGCTGAACAGAGAGGATTGCTTCCCGGACCTTGCGCCGATAGGTTTTTTTGACGTTCTTAAGAATCAGTGATTTGGTCACCTGCTGGGTGATGGTGCTCCCCCCCTGCTCCACCTTCCCGGCGGACAGGTTCTTCAAAAACGCACGCGCAATGCCGTGAATATCGACGCCCTGGTGCTCAAAAAACCGCGCATCTTCCGCAGCCACAAAGGCGTTGATCAAATGCTGCGGAAGTTCCGAAACGGGCACCACGGTCCTTTTTTCTTTCCACAGCCTTCCAATCACCTGGCCGTCATCGCTGTAGATTCGGGTGATCACCGGTGGCCTGTAATCCTTTACGGACCCCACAAAGGGAAGGTTGCTGGACCACAGATAAGCGAAATACCCGCCAATACAGAGGCCGAATACCACGACAATGGAAAAAAGACACAATAAAATTTTGAGGAACAACTTCATCAGGGGGATTCCTTAGGGGTTCCGGGTTGCAGGCTTCATCAATCAGGCAGATGCCCATTTGGCGAGAATTATACTATAATCAAGTTTTAAGTCAACCAGGCAGACACACAGGTCTGCCCCTACCCATTGTGCAATATACCTGTAGGGGCGGACCTGCGTGTCCGCCCTTCCGTGAGGACCTGGGTGCCGCCCTTCCGTGAGGACCTGGGTGCCGCCCTTCCCTATGAAAAAAGATCAGAAGAAATAATTGGGTTAACAGGTCATCTGTTATCGGTAGGAGATGTGGACTTTTTTGCAGAAGAACTAAAGAAGAGATTTAAACCCACCACAAGGGCGCCCACGGTAATGGCAGCGTCTGCCACATTAAAGGCGGGCCAGTGATAAGAACCCACATAAACATCCAGAAAATCAATCACTTCATGAAGTCTTACCCGATCAATGAGGTTCCCCAGGGCCCCGCCCAGGATGAGCGAAAGCCCCAGGGTCATCCAGTTGTTTTCATCCTCCATGCGATAGAACCAGAACAACAGCAGAATAATGGCCAGAACCGTTGCTGAAACCAGGATCCAGAAACCGAAATCCATATCCGGCCGGTTCATGAATCCAAACGCCATGCCCCGGTTTCGCACGTGGACCATATTGAAAAAGCCATTGATAATCGGCACGCTCTCATAGACTTTGAGGCTTCCCTGTACCGCTAATTTAGAAGCCTGATCCAGACAGACAATGAGCAGCGCCGGCCAGATAATCAGTGGGTAATTATGTCTATAACGTTTCGGCATCGCCTGCAAATCGTTGGGTGTTCCTGATCGTCGCCCACTGTGTCATCGTGCATCCAGCAGCGTTCACATTTGGGATCGGTGGAGGGAGCCACAAGCACCTTGAGCCCGGGGACTGTCTCGCTTTCAATACCTCCTTCGACCTGTTCAACATCAAGGAGTTTCACGGATGAAACGATAAAAATCGACCTCAGCTGGTCTGCATAAGGCTCCAGCTTTTGGTAAAGATTCGGTGCAGCACCCAAGATCACCGCCGCATCGAGGGGGTGCCCGATGATCTTCTCTTTCCGGCCCAGTTCCAGAGTTTTGGTCACCTCTTTTCGCACGGAGAGAATATCCTCCCAGCGATTCGCCAGTTCGGGATTCAAAAACTCATTTTTGATCGGTGAGAAGAGATCCGCATGAACGCTGGGGGAACGGTCTTCACCTCCCATGTATTGCCAGATTTCATCAGAGGTAAAAGAGAGCACCGGCGCCATAAGCCGCACCAGGGTTTCAAGGATCTCATTCATGGCAAACTGCGCGGACCGCCTTTGGATGGACGTTTCCGGAGAAGTATAGAGCCGGTCCTTGATGATATCCAGATAAAATGAGGAGAGGTCCAGAACACAGAAGTTATGGAGATGGTGATAGACCAGATGAAAATCGAAACTCTCATAAGCGCTCATAATCCGTTCGCTCAATCCCTGAAGCTGATGAAGGGCCCACTGATCCAGCTCTTCCATCTGTTCATAGGGAACAGCATCGGTTTCGGGGTTGAAGTCCCGGAGGTTTCCCAAGAGGTACCGGCAGGTGTTTCGAATACGTCGATAGGTGTCGGTTAATCGCTGAAGGATTTCCTTAGAGATCCGAATATTATCCCGATAATCTTCTCCTGCCACCCAGAGTCTTAAAATTTCCGCGCCATGGCTCTTGATCAGAGACTTGGGATGGATCACATTACCGGCGGATTTATGCATGGCTTTTCCTTTTCCATCCACCACAAATCCATGGGTCAACACGTTTCGATAAGGCGCTTGATTTCGAGTACCCACTGAACACAAAAGCGAACTGTGAAACCACCCCCGGTGTTGATCACTCCCCTCCAGATAAAGATCAGCGGGGCTGTCCAGGTATGGACGGTTTTCCATGACCGCCGCATAGCTCACACCGGAATCAAACCACACATCCAGAATGTCCGTTTCCTTTTCGAAATCATCAGCACCGCACTCAGGGCACGTTGTGTTTTCCGGAAGCAATTCCTTTTCGGAAGCCGTAAACCAGATATCCGCGCCCGCAGTTTCAACCATCCCCGCCACATGGTCAATGATCTCCTGGGAAACAACCACTTCGCCGCATTTCTTGCAGAAGAACACGGTGATGGGAACCCCCCAGGACCTCTGGCGGGAAATACACCAGTCCGGCCGGTTGGCGATCATGCTATGGATCCGGTCGCGGCCCCATGAGGGAAACCAACTCACCTTGTTAATGGCATTCAAAGCCGCATCCCTGAGACCCATCTTATCCATGGAAATGAACCACTGTTCCGTGGAACGAAAGATCACCGGCTTTTTACAGCGCCAGCAGTGGGGATATTCATGGGTAATCTTCTGTTCCTTCACCAGGGCCCCAAGCTCCGTAAGTTTGTCAATGACGGAGCGATTGGCTTCAAACACCTCCATGCCCGAAAAATGCTCCACATCCAGGGTGAACCGACCGGCATCATCCACCGGCGAATACACATCAAGTCCGTATTTTAGACCGGTTTCGTAATCCTCGCGACCATGTCCGGGCGCCGTATGCACGCAACCCGTGCCACTCTCCAGAGTCACATACCGGGCCAAAACGATCACCGAAGGCCGGTCAACAATGGGATGCCTGGCTTCCAGGTTCTCCAGTTCAACCGCTTTAAACACTTTCAGGATTTCATAAGACGTAATGCCGAAGGTTTCCATGCACTCATCCAGAAGACCTTCGGCCAGGATCATGACCTCGTTTTGAGCGGTTTCCACCGCCACATAGGGCAGATCGGGATGAAGCGCAATGGCCAGGTTGGCGGGCAGGGTCCATGGCGTGGTGGTCCAGATCACAACTGAGACCTGTTTCCCTTCAAAAACCGGATCCATTTTCGCCAGGTCGGAAATCATGGGGAATTTTACAAAGATAGAGGGGGATGTGTGCTGTTCGTATTCCACTTCGGCTTCCGCTAGGGCCGTCTTGCAGGATGAACACCAGTAGATGGGTTTTTTACTCCTGACCAGACTGCCGTTCAGGGCAAACTTTCCAAATTCCCTGACAATGGTCGCCTCGTAGGGGTAGTTCATGGTGAGATAGGGTTGATCCCATTCTCCCAGGACACCCAGACGCTTAAATTCTTTGCGCTGAATATCGATATATTTTTCCGCGTACCGGCGGCAGTACCCTCTCACTTCCGCCTTGCTCATCTCCCGCTTCTTCTTGCCCAGCTCACTATCCACCTTATGTTCAATGGGCAGGCCGTGGCAATCCCAGCCGGGGACATAGGGGACATCAAACCCGGCCATCTGTTTTGACTTGATAATAATATCCTTCAATATCTTGTTGAATGCGGTCCCCATATGAATATTGCCGTTGGCATAGGGCGGGCCGTCATGCAGCATATAACTGGGTCTGCCCTTCGAAACCTTCCGGATGGTTCCGTAAAGGTCTTCCTTCTCCCACCGTTCAAGCATCTCCGGTTCCTTATTGACCAGGTTTCCTTTCATGGGGAATTTGGTTTTGGGCAGATTGAGTGTTTTCTTATAGTCCATGTTGATCAGGCCTCCAGGTTCAAGAATAAACGATTCAATTATCAGATGTGGGATTTATAGTCAATTCCATAATTTTCATGGAAACCAACCTTTATCCTTAATTTCAGGGGTTAAAAAATTCAGGGGGAATCCGTCAGGCGGACGGTTTTCAGGTACCGATATTCAGTTGGTCCAGCATTCGGTCGGCAAAATTGATGATGTAATCTCTTTGGGGGTTCGTACAATAGGCGGTACAATCGCATTTCATGGTTTCCAGGGAACGTACAAGAAACTCCAGTTTAACCCAGTCCGGACCGATTTCAATCGCAAAGGCGTGGGGTTGACATGCGGCGTGCTGGAACTGAAGAGTGCTCAAAAGATCCTCCGGAAACTTAACCCAGAAAATCTGTTCCATTGTGGATTGCGCAGTGTTTTCTTTTAGAAACTGGATGATGTTTACAATATTTTCAGCACTTATTTCATCCAGAACATAGGCTTTCATTTCATTACACTCCCGGCTTCAAGCTGATCTGCTTTTCTTCCCCCCCTATATGCGTCCACCACTGCATAAATCCAGAGGATAGTAAAAGCGACCCCTATAATCCACAGCATGGTCGGGTCCTCGGCACCGAGCTTGGCCATGAGCGCCTGGGGATCTGAAAGATCCGTGTGCCCCGACCTGAAAACAGAATGGACAATCTGGAGGAGTCGGATAATGCCCGCCACAAAAAGGGCGAATACGGCACAAAGAATGATAATGCCTTTTTTCAGATCCTGATTGATGATCTGCCCGAGACCGGGAATCACCAGGCCGGAACAAAGAGGGCTCATAATGGCTTTTTGCATGACAACACTGTTTAAAATGGGTTATGAGATATTTTCCGTACGCTTATATCTTAATGGCAACACCTTGTCAATGAGGTAGGTGGGTGAAGGTCTAAGGCTTAAGGTGTAAGGTATAAGGTTTCGATATTGCAAAAATAAATGCATATATTTTTTCTAAATCTCTCGCTCTCGTTTGCAACCGTAAACCGTAAACGATTGTCAAACAGGATAGAAATTTGGAGCACTCTTTAATGGAAAGTCGTCTCACCGAACGTCTGCAGGTCAACATCCCGTACCGGATGCTTAAAGAGGGGTACCTCAACAAATTTCTTGAATATGGGCTCAACCCCGAGATCGGATTTGACGCGGGTGCGTTAGACACCATCTCGATCCCGGAGGCAAACACCATTGCCAAACAGTTCCATCAGGCCGGTCGCACCATTACCCTTCATGGACCCTTCATGGACCTCTCCCCCGGTTCTCCGGACCCGAATATACAAAAAATTTCCCGGGAACGATTCGACCAGCTCGCTTCTCTGGTGCCGGTATTCAACCCCAGGACCGTGGTCTGCCACACCGGCTATGATCACAAACGATACTGGCCCATGAGGGAACAATGGATCGAAAACAGCCTGAAAACATGGGAACCTCTGGCCGCAATATTTAAGCGGGAGGGCGCCCGCCTGATGCTGGAGAACGTCTATGAAAAAACCCCTTCTGAAATACTGCCGCTCGTTGAACACCTCAAATCTCATGGCGTGGGGTTCTGCCTGGATATCGGTCATCAAGCGGTATTTAGCACCGCTTCCTTGAGCCAATGGGTGCAATCCATGTCCGGTTACCTTCAACAACTGCATCTTCACGACAACAATGGAGAGCAAGATGACCATTGGGCCCTGGGCCGGGGAAATATCGACATTCAACGTCTTTTCAAGGATCTTGATTCCCGCAAGATCCATCCCCTGGCCGTCACCCTTGAACCCCACACGGAAGAGGATCTCAAGCCCAGCCTTGAATACCTGGAACCCATCTGGCCTTGGTGACGGATGGATTTATTTTCAGAACCCGCAGCGTACGTTCCGGAGCATTTCCCGGCTTTTCTTAAAAGTTTTTGGGCTTGACTTATGGTGATTTGCGGATATCATCAAAAAAGGTGATTATGAATGGGGAATGAGGCCCAACATGCTGTTTTTCCACTTACGACCATGAAAATTTCCGAAAAAGTCGCTTACTGGCTTGATATTGCCGATTATGATATTCAAACCGCCCGATCGTTGCATCATAGCGGGAGATATCTGTACACGGTTTTCATGTGCCAGCAGGCTATTGAGAAGATATTGAAAACCAATTACATAAGGAGGTTCTCAAAAGAGGCGCCGTTTTCCCATAATCTTGTTTATCTCAACAGCCTTTTGGAATTGGGAACTTCTGACAAACAACTGAAAATCATCGCAGAACTAACGACTTATTATATTGAGGGAAGATATCCCACGTACAAGAAAAAACTGTCTTCGTTGATTAATGAGGCAAAAAGCGAATCAATTCTCAAAAAGACGGAAGAATTATTCAAATGGTTCAAATCAAAACTGAAATAGTCAATATTTTGCTGAGATACCTGAAAGATGTGGAAACAATCTGCCACGTTGAGAAGGCTTTTGTTTTCGGCTCATATGCCCAAGGCCGGGCTGGAAAGCACAGCGATATAGATATGGCGATATTTTCACGAAACGTCAATGATGGGAACAGATTGGAAGTGATGACGGAAGCGATCGCTTTGTTAGACAAGTTCAAACTGGATATTCAACCAATTGTTTTTTCATATGACGATTTTCTTAATGAAGAGAATGATTTCATATCCAATGAGATCAAAAAAAATGGTTTTGAATTAACTGATGTAGCGCATTAGAAAAGCATACCATACAAGATTCCCGGAAGACCTTGTTTCCCTCAAGATCCGCCCCCTCGCCGTCACCCTTGAACCCCACAGGGAAGAGGATCTCAAGCCCAGCCTTGAATACCTGAAACCCATCTGGCCTTGGTGAGACCGGTTGGCAGGGGCGCTTTTGGATTGTATCTTTAGCGACTTTGAGATATCTTTGAGATGCGTATTTTTGGCTGGTTTTATTACGATTCATAACTTCAGACAGAACTGGAAAAAACCATGACACAACCGGTGATGGAGCATCCCTTTTCAAAATCCACCAGTCAGGCTGAGAGATGCCAGAAGCTGCTGGAAACCCTTTCCTCCGATGACAGCCTGGGCATCGTCATAAACGCTGACCCGGATGCCATGGCCAGCGCCCTGGCTTTAAAGAGGTTGTTCTGGCGAAAACTCAGGAAAGTGGAAATCCTTCATGTCAATGCCATCGATCGACCCGATAATCTGGCCATGATCCGATCGCTGAATATTAAACAACGGCGCATTCGTTCCATGCGGGGCCGAAAGCTGACTAAATGGGCAATGGTGGATTCTCAACCGAGCCATTATCCCCCTTTCAAGAACCATCCCTTTGATATCATTATCGACCATCACCCCATCGATCCCGCATCTCGAGCGACTTTTTTGGATATCAGGGAGGACTATGGCGCCAACGCCACCATCATGTGCGAATACCTCAAAAGCATGAAAGTGGTCCCTTCCACAAGGCTTGCCACCGCCCTTTTTTACGGCATAAAGACCGACACCGGGAATTTTGTCCGGGATTCACTCTCAAACGATGTCAACGCGTTCAAATACCTTTATCAATTTGCCAACATGAACACCATCAAGAAGATTGAGTCTTCGGAGTTGAGTCGTCACACCCTGGCCGATTTTCATACCGCCATCGAGGGGCTGGTGTTTATCGATAATATGGCCTACGTGAATATGGGAGAAGTGGAGACTCCCGATACACTGGTCATTATGGCCGATTTTTTCATGAAACTGGCAGAGGCCGAATGGAGCATCGTCGCCGGTGTGTATGACAAAAAATTGATTTTTATTCTCAGAAATGCCAGTTTCAGGGGTAACGCCGGCAAAACCGCCAAGAAACTTTTCGAACCCTGGGGAGGCTCTGCCGGAGGACACAGGTCCGCCGCCAGGGCAGAAATACCACTCAAAGAAATAGAACTCCGAATCAACAGCGGAAAGAACCTGAACGAAATGATTCTGGAAAAGCTTAAAAATTTCAAACATAAGAATTCCCAACCGCAAAAGGGGACTTCCAAAGGGAGCAGATCTTGACAGCTTTTAAGACAAGAGCCATTGAAGCCCGACTCATTGACGAAGTCAAGAGCCTGGTTGAGCAGGAAAAGCTGGATACGCTCAAGAAGCTGATCGCCGAAATGAGACCGGCTGATGTGGCGGACCTCATCGAGCACCTTGCGGCCGACGAAAGGATTCCCATCTTTCAGCTTCTGGAGCCCGAGGGTGCCGGAGATGTACTGATTGAAATCGAACCGCCGGTCCAGGAACGCATCCTGAAAGATCTTGATAACAAAGCCATCTCCGACATCGTTGCGGAACTGGATTCAGATGATGCCGCTGACCTGGTGGGTGACCTGCCGGCGGACCGGGCCAAAGAAGTCATTGATGCGGTAGACGATCATGTCTCGGAAGAACTGGAGAAACTGCTTCCCTTCCCAGATGACACCGCCGGAGGCCTCATGGCCCTGGAGTTTGTGGCGGTAAAAGCGGACGTCACCGTGGGAGATGCCATCAAGACCGTCCGGGAAGAAGGAAGGGAGATTGAAAACCTGTATTATATCTGGGTTACGGATGATTTCCAGAGGCTGGTGGGGGTCATTTCCCTGAAAGACCTGGTTCTTGAACCGGAGGATCGAAAAGTCAGTGAAATCATGAATCCCGATGTCATTTCTGTTGGGGTTGACACGGACCAGGAAGAAGTGGCCAACATCGTGAGACGATACGACCTGGTCAGTATCCCGGTGGTTGACGACTATTCCCGCCTGGTGGGCCGCATCACCCATGACGACATTATGGACGTCATCGAAGAAGAGATCGATGAAGATATGTCCCTCATGGCAGGGGTCATCGATCAGGAAGTTACCGAGGAATCCACCATCAAAATTTCCAGGGCCAGGCTCCCCTGGCTCATCGCGGCACTTTTTGGCGGCGTTTTTGCGGCGGTGGTGATCAATCAGTTTGAAGCCTCCCTCCAGACCATGATCTCCCTGTCATTCTTTTTCCCCGTGGTCATGGCCATGGGCGGAAACACCGGCATCCAGGCCGCCACGGTGGTGGTCAGGGGGCTTGCAACAGGAGATATCGGACTGGTCAACATCGGAAAACGGCTGTGGATGGAATTACGGGTCGCCCTCATCAACGGCATCATCTGCGGGGGCATCCTGGGCCTGATCGTAGGTTTCTGGGTGGGGGATTACCGACTGGGGATCATTGTCAATGCGGCACTCTTTCTCATCATCGTCCTGTCGGGCATCATCGGGGCGGCGGTTCCCCTGGCCCTGAAACGTCTCAATGTGGACCCGGCCCTGGCTGCCGGTCCATTCGTCACCACTTCAAACGACATCCTGAGCCTTCTCATTTACCTGGGGTTAACCACACTTTTCCTTCGCATGACCGCCTGACAACTCCGCAATAATCTTCAAAGCGAGATCCCGGTTGATGCCGGGCACCGCGCACAATTCTTCAACCTTTGCCTTTGAAATAGCGTCTATCCCATTGAAATATTTAAGCAGAGATTTCTTTCTCTGTTTTCCCACGCCGGGAATACCATCCAGTTGACTTCGGGTCAACCCCTTGGATCTCAATTTTCGATGATAGGTCACCGCCCTCCGGTGGGCCTCATCGCGGACCCGCATCATCAAAAAAAGTACGGGATCATCCGGTTTCAGCCGAACGGGGTTTTTTCTGCCGGGAACATAGATCTTGTCATATTTCTCTCCAAGAATCTCATCAGGTTTGGCTAAAGAAATCACCTCCGGCAAAAAAGAAGCGTCCGATCCGTCAAGTTGCCGATCCAGCACCTTCTTCATGGCAGACAGGTGCCCCTTCCCCCCGTCCACCAGGAAAAGATCCGGCAGAGGCGGTCCGGCAATACGACGTTCCATCATTTCCGCCATCATGCCGTAATCATCAATGCCGTTAACGTTTTTAATGCGATAATTCAAATAGTGCCCCCGGTCCGGCTCACCGTCTTTAAACGCCACCACAACCCCCACCGCATTTTCCCCCTGGAGGTTAGAGATATCAAGCCCTTCAATGGTTCGCGGCACTTTTTGAAGGCTCAAAATGGATCGGGCGGATTCCAGCAAGGCTTCCTTCCGGGTGATCTGGTGACCCGCCAGAAGATTTCCGGCATTGGCCACCGCTATCTGAATCAGTTTTTTCTTTTCGCCCCGCTGGGGAAAATGGATCACCACTTTTTTTCCAGCCATCTCCGATATCCACTCGCCAAGGGAATCGCTGTCCTCAACGGGATCAGAAAGCAGAATGGTACCGGGTATAAATACCTGCCCGGAATAGTATTGCTTCAAAAACGCTTCCATCACCTCCATCGAGGCGCCGTTTACATCCTCAAAGAGAAAATGCCGGGTCCCCACCAGATGCCCCCGGCGCACGAACATCACGGCCAACAGACGGACGTCCTCCTTCTGAGCAATACCGATAATATCCTGATCCGCCATGCGACGGGAAACCACATGCTGCCGTTCAACGGTCTTTTGAATGGCATAAATCCGGTCCCTGATGTCCGCAGCCTTTTCAAAATCCAATTGATCGGCGACTTCCGCCATCTCC
>Ga0307987_1000642_pt1 | contig 20673 bp, 19 predicted proteins | sample EllFjometagen181_FD_203157 | JGI IMG/M metagenome (GOLD analysis project Ga0307987, IMG submission 203157) | Marine microbial communities from Ellis Fjord, Antarctic Ocean - #181 | ecosystem: Environmental > Aquatic > Marine > Unclassified | place: Southern Ocean | collected 2014-10-08 | reverse complement strand
GCCAACGAGGTCGTGCTCACCGACGCCACCGGAAACATCCTGACGGAAGCCGACGAGAGCGACCCCTACATGCAGCAGGCTTCCACCCTGGTAGAGAAGCAGCGGGCCGTCGAGCAGAGCCTCGCCGAGCGCCTGCAGCGCAGCCTCACCAAGCTGCTGGGTAGCCCCGAGCGCTTCGACGTGTCGGTGGCGGTGGCCCTGGACGGCACCACCCAGGAAGAGACCGTCCACGAGCTGGACCCCAACAGCCAGGTCACCATCTCCGAGCAGCTCATCGAGGAAGAGTCCTCGGGCAGAACCGCCGGCGGCGTACCGGGCTCTGAGAGCAACCTACCCGAGAAGGCCGACGTCACCTCCAAGGGCACCGAGCGCAGCTCCACACAGACCCAAGCCAACTACGACTACACCGAGACGACGACCCACACCACCCGCCTCGCGGGATCGGTGGAGCGCGTCAGCGCCAGCATCACGGTGGACTCCACGGCCATCGCCGAGATCGTCGCCGCCTCCGAGGGGCTGCACACCGAAGAGTCCCTCCAGAAGTCCCTCGAAGCCAGCGTCCAGGACGCCATCGGCTACCAGAAGACCCGCGGCGACTCCATCACGCTGACCTTCATGCCGTTCAACGCCGAGTTGGTGCAGGCCAACGCCGAGCTGACCGAGGCTCCGCTGGACCTGCTGCGCTACCTGCCGTACCTGCTGGCTACCTTGGCCCTGGCCCTGGTCTTTGCCTTCGTCGTGCGCCCCCTGATGGCCATCGCCATTCGCAGCCCCGAGCCCCAGCAGGCCATGGCCATGGGCCCCGATGGCACCCTCATCGCCGTGGCTGATGGCGAGCCCGAAGAGGATGAGCTCTCCCTCGCTGACCGCCTGCGCCACATGGTGGACAACTTCGAAGCCGTGGACGCCCGCGAGCTCAACCGCTTGGTGGAGGCCCAGACAGAAGCCTCGACCCAGGTGTTGCGCCGCTGGATGCACAGCGCCTAGCCCCGGACGAAGAACATGGCCTCCTTCGCCTCTACAGCTCGCTCGACCGGCTTCCAGTCCCTGGGCCTCGCCCGCGGTGAGCATACCGCCGGACTGCAACCCCTGGCCGTAGCCACGAGCCTGAGCGGCAGGAGCCGCTCCGGACGGGTGCGCGCCATCGGTGGCATCGACGCTGGGGCAGAAGAGAAAGTCGAGCCACAGGGTCCGCCGCCGCCGACCCGCGAAGAGTTCAGTGCGGCCCAGACCGGCCAGCAGCAGGCCGAACAGGCCCTGACGGCCTCCCAGGCCGAGATCGCGGACCTGCGGGCTCAGCTCGAGGCCGAGCAACGCGGCAGCCGCGCCCTGGCCGACAGCCTGGAACAGGCGCTGGACTCCGCCCAGACGCAGATGCGAGACAGCTACGCCACCGTGGTCCTCGCCGGTTGCCGTCGCCTACTGGGCAGCCTGGCGGACAGTGAGGCCGTGCTCCACGCCCAGCTCGACACCGTCTCGGAGCAGCTGGTGCTCGAGAACGATGTGGTCTTGCGGGTGTCCCCTTCCCACAAGCGCACGGCAGAAGCAGCTATCTTCGGGCGCATGGGTTGGTCGGTGGAGGTGGACACGGACATGGGCGACGGCTGTATCGCCGTGTGTCGCAACAGCCTGGTGGACGCCCGCCTCGAGACCGCCTTCGAAGGGATGGATCAGGCGCTGCGTTCGTGGCTCGCCCAGGACGGACCCGGACTCCAGGCCAAGTGATGGCGGACATCCTCGGCCTGGACCGTATGCAGAGCAGGCTGGCGCAAGCCAGCCTGACGCGTCAACAAGGCCGCATCACCCAGAGCGTCGGCCAGGTGCTCGAGGCCGACCTGCCCGGCGTGTCGGTGGGCACGCTGACCGAGGTCGCCGGCGTGTGGGCCGAGGTCATCGGCTTCGCAGAGCACAAGACCCTGCTGATGCCCCTGGGGAGCCCCGACCGTATCGCCCAGGGCACCCCCGTGCAGGTGCTGTCCTCCCAGCTGAAGGTCCGCGTGGGCGACGGCCTGCTGGGTCGCGTGGTGGATCCCATGGGCAACCCCATGGACGGCCTGCCCCTCGAAGACGTCCCCCACGCATGCCCCCTCGATGCGCCGGCCCCCAACCCGCTGGCGCGTCAGCGCATCGACCGGCCGCTACCCACGGGAATCCGGGCCATCGACGGACTGCTCACCCTGGGCCGCGGCCAGCGCGTGTGCGTGATGGCTGGCTCCGGTGTGGGCAAGAGCACCCTGCTGGGCATGGTGGCCCGCCACGCCCGCGCCGACATCAACGTCATCGCCCTCATCGGCGAACGCGGCCGTGAGGTCCGAGAATTCCTCGAGCGCGATCTTGGGCCCGAAGGCCTGGCGCGCTCGGTGGTGGTTGTCGCCACCAGCGACGCCTCCCCCATCATGCAGGTCAAGGGCGTCTTTGCGGCCATGAGCATCGCCGAACACTTCCGAGCCCAGGGCAAGGACGTGCTGATGCTGGCCGACAGCCTCACCCGGCTGGCCATGGCGCAGCGACAGATCGGCCTGGCCGCCGGCGAGCCGCCCACCACCAAGGGCTACACGCCCTCGGTCTTCTCTCTGATCCCGTCGCTGCTCGAGCGGGCCGGCCCCGGCGCCGGTCGCGGCAGCATCACCGGCGTGTACACCGTGCTGGTGGAAGGCGATGACATCCACGACCCCGTAGCGGACATGGTCCGAGGCGTGGTGGATGGACACATCGTGCTGTCCCGCAAGCTGGCGAGCCACGGACACTACCCGGCCATCGACGTACTGCAGAGCCTCTCTCGCACCATGCCCCACACCACCGCCTTGGAGCAGCAGGCCGCGGCCGTGAGGGTGCGGGATCTGATGGCCACATGGCACGAAAACGAAGAGCTCGTCCGTCTGGGAGCCTATCGCAAGGGCACGGACCCCGCCGTGGACCGCGCCATCCAGCTCAAGCCTGCCATCGACGCCTTCCTCAAGCAGCGTGTGAACGAGGCTGAGGACTTCGACAAGGTGGTCGCCCAGCTCCAGCGCTTCACCGTGGCCGGCAACTAGTACTTTGTCCCACTTCTCCTAAAGGTCACCCCCCCTCGATCCGAACACCAGAGTGCACCGGAGGTTCCACCATGCAGAGTACCGTAGCAGTGCTCGAGCGCATCAAACGACAGATGAAGCGCAACGCGCGTCTTCGCTTCGCAGCGCAGGAACGCCAGCGCCAGTCCATCGAAGGCCAGCTGACCGCCACGGTGGACGCCATCGACCTCTCCCGGCAGCAGCCACAGGAAGATGAGGTCATGTGGCTCGCCGAGCAGCACTCCCATCGCCTGCGCCTCGAGCTACAGCGCCGCAAGGAATGCGACCAGCTCAGCAAGCAATCCCGCGTGGTGGAAGAGCACCGTGATGCACTGCGCAAGGCGAGCCAGGAAGCCCGCCTGATGGAGCTGCTGGTGGAACACCAGGCCGAAGAAGCGCAGGAGCGCCGCAAGCGAGTGGAGAGCAACGAGCTCGACGCCCTCGCGATCACACGGTGGCACGCACGATGCGCGTGAGCCCGAGAGCCGTCCGCGTCACCCTGCTCACCGTCCTGATGGGCAGCAGCCTGGCGATCTGCGGCGCTACGGCCATGGCCACCGACAACACCGAGGCGAGCGTGGTCGACAGCCGAGCCCCCACCAGCGAGGGCATGCAGTGGCTGATGGACAAGCTACGCCAGAAAGAGCGCTCCCTGGACCACCGCGAGGCGACCCTCGCAGCCCGTGAGGCGGATCTGCGCTTGGCCGAGCAGAAGATCGAGGAGCGCGTCACGGATCTGCAGACCCTGCGCGAGGAGTTGACTATCCAGTTGGGTGCCCTCGACGAGGCTCGAGAGAGCCGCGTGGTCGGCCTGGTGCGGATGTTCGAAGGTATGCGCTCCAAGGACGCCGCTGCGATCCTCTCGTCTACCGAGACTGAGATCTCCATCGCCGTGCTGGAACGCATGAGTCGCATGAAGGCCGGCAAGGTCCTGGCCGAGATGGAGCCCAGCCTCGCAGCCGAGCTCGCCAACATCTTCGCCTCGACCCCCAGCCTGGCCGCTGCGACAGGCAGCGCGCCGTGATGGACAGCATTCCGGTGACCGACCTGCTGGTCCCCGCGCCCCAGGGAGGCACTCCAGCCCCCCCCGACCCACCGGCCCACGCGCCGGATGAAGCCACCATCGGCGACTTCGCCACGTTCCTCGACAGCGCCCGCCCCCAGGCGCCCTCCATGGACCCGGGCCAGGCCGGCACGCAGCCTCCTCTGCCCACAGATTTGCCCGAAGACCTCACCCTGGCCACGGACGACAACCCCCAGAGCCCCGTCGAGCTGCTGGTGGAGAACCAGGAAGACTGGCGATCCATCGCCAAGCTGGACCTGGCTCGCTTCGAGGTGCACGCCGACCCTGTGGCCGCCCTGCAGGCCAGCCCGGCGATCCCGCTGGTGCCGACCCCGGTGACGAGTCAGGCCCCCCCCGGATTCGGCCAGAGCTCGAGTCCTCCAGGTGCCACCACCACTGTGCAGATCAGCGGCGAAGGGGTCTCCGCCCCCGTAGCCCAGCCAGGGTCCAGCGCTGGTGAGGTTGGCCCCCTGCCGACGGGCCAAGGCTCTCCCAAGCCCAATCCGTCGTCACAGGCCTACGTCCCGAGCGCTGATCCGGCGCCCACACTCCACGCCCTGCGCGGCGCCCCTGGCCCCCAAGCGGCCCCGGTCCAGACACCCATCGCCCCCCAGGGCGAGCCAGCCGCCACCGGCGAGGCCCAGGCAGATTCAACCTCTACGTCCCAGACGCAGCCATCCGCGGACCCGCGGCTCACCTCGTCTCGCACGAGCACCCCGACAGAGGTAGCCCCACGCCCCACCACCAGTATGGCCTCCACTCCTGAGTCCATGCTGTTCACCTTCGAGTTCGACACCGCCGCCTCCAGCAGCGTTGCCCGAGCCTCCAGCCCCACCGTGGCGCCCAGCCTGCTGTCCCAACTCGCCGACGCCAGCCGGCTCCAGGCCCCCCTCACGCCCGTGGCGATGCCCGACGAGATCAACCTGGTCATCCGCGATCCCGCCGGCGACATCCGCATGAACGTGGGCCGCGACGATCGCGACGTGGCGGTCAAGCTCGAGGTCCCCACCGGCCTGATGGCCGCGGTTCGAGAAGCGGAGGCACCCATCCGTGCATCACTGCAGGACGAGGGCTACGAGCTCGAGGGCTACGACGTGGAAGAGCACGAAGAACAAGGCGTGGACCAGTCACCCCAGAGAGATCGTTCCCAGCGCCACACCCAGCGCGAGGGGCGCGGCCGACGCCGTCATTCCTCCCAGGAACGAGAAGCCACACACCCCACCCGCAGGCCCATCCTGGGTCCGAGGCTGCTGGACAGGCTGGCCTAGCGCCAACCCGCCTTCAGCTGCAGCTCCAGTGTACCGATAAGCTCCACAAGAGATCAGATCTGGCTCCCAGCGGTCCACCCAGGCCCAACGGAGCTACCCCGCCCCGGCCGTTGCAGCACCCAGCGAGGCCCCCATGGATATCGCCACCATCGTAGGACTGATTCTTGCCGTAGGCTTGATGGTCGGCGCCATTCTGTACGGCGGCCCGCTGATGCCGTTCGTGGACGTGCCGTCCATCCTCATCGTGGTCTGTGGCAGCATCGCCGGCATGTTGGTGGCCTTCCCCATCGGGCACCTCAAGTCCGCCATGAAGGTGGCCAAGAACGCCTTCGCCACCGCCCCGGCCCGCGCCGAGGAGATCCTCCTGCTCATGCGGGATCTCAGCAAGCGCGCTCGCCGAGAAGGCGTGCTGGCCCTCGAAGAGGTCGGCCAGAACCACGAGGACGACTTCGTCCGCCGCGGTATCCAGATGGTGGTGGACGGTCAGACCCCCGAGGCCATCGAGGATGTACTGTTCAGCGAGATCGACAAGATCTCCGACCGGCACGCCGATGGCGCCGACATCTTCGATACGCTGGGGATGCTCTCCCCGGCCTTCGGTATGATCGGTACCCTCATCGGCCTGGTACAGATGCTCCAGAACCTCGAGGACCCCAGCAAGATCGGCCCGGCTATGGCCGTCGCCCTTCTCACGACGTTCTACGGCTCGGTCATCGCCAACGTCTTCGCCATCCCCGTCGCCAAGAAGCTCCGCGGGCGCAGCACCGCCGAGGTGGCCGAGAAGACCCTGGTGGCACAGGGGCTGCTGTCCATCGTCGCCGGCGAGAACCCACGCTTCATGGCCGACCGCCTCAACGCACAGCTTCCGCCCGACCAACGCCTGCAGGAAGCATCATAGACGCGAATCCCAGTCTGTGAGCACCGGAGATGACCTTGGCCCTTACCTCGAAGATCCCCATCGCCGTGATCGCCCTGGTCGCCGTGGTCGGGGGTGTCGGCACAGGCATGGCCGCCTCCCTGGGGCTGGCGCCCGGCTCTCCGTTCCAGGACGCCGCCGACCCGGAGACCCTCGCCGAGGGCGAGGAACCCCTCGAGATTCACGCGCTGGGCGAGTTCACGGTGAACCTCTCCGAGCCCGGGGGCAGTCGCCTGCTGCGCATGAAGCTGCGAGTGGAGAGCACCCCGAGCACGGCGGCCCGCATCGAACAGATCCGACCACGCATCCACGATGACATCATCCGCTGGACCTCGGATCGAACCTACGCCAGCCTCGAAGGCGCCATCGGCAAGGAAGAGCTGCGCACCGAACTGCTGGCGCGCATCAATACAATCATCGAGCCCAAAGCCATCGAGCAGGTCTACCTACACAGCTTCGTGGTTCACTGATCATTCCAACCAGCCACCTACCTCGACATCACAGCATGGACAAAACCGAACGGCGCCGGAGAGCCAGAGTCAACCATCCTCCATCCGTCGTGGAGATCCCAGAAGACGAGATGCCCGTCTTCGATGATGTGCTCGAGTCCCGCCTCCGCCAATCGATCTCCAAGACGCTGGCCGCCGAGGACTTCGAGTTCCCACGGCTACCGAGCGTCGCCCTCGAGGTCATGCGGCTGGCCGACAGACCCAACGCTACGGCGAAGCAGATCGCTGAATTGGTGCAACGCGACCAGTTCCTGACCCTACGTCTGGTGAAAGCTGCCAACAGCGCAGTCAATGCCGCCAGCGCCAGAAAGATCATCTCACTACAGGAAGCCGTCACTCGCATAGGCTTTGCGGCCACGCACAATATCGTGCTTGCATCCTCCCTGAATCAGGTCATCTATCGGGGAAAAAGACGTGCGCTGCTGAAACAGATTTGGCGGGAGACGGTGGGCTGCGCCGTTGCTTGCGAGCTGACCGCCTCTTCGATCGGCAAGATGGGTGGACGGGCATTCGTCATCGGCCTGCTGCACGACATCGGCCGCCCTACCCTGGTCTTGGTACTCGAGGACCTGATCACGAACGAGTACTCAGGTCGCATCCGCTTCGAAGAGGCCTGGCCAATGGTCCAGGATCTGGCGCCGGAGGTGAGCCGTCTCATCCTGCTGAGATGGGACCTCCCTAAGGGGATCGCCACAATCACCACCCAGCTGAACACCCCCTCGAAAACAGGAACCGCCCAGAGAGCCCGCGCCATGCTCCGCTTGGCCCGTTGGCTGGTGATTCAGCACACGGATGACCACTCGTCCGATGGGTTGCTCGGCGAACTACAGTCCCAGCCCGAGGCACACTTCCTCCATCTCACCGACAGCATCGCTGAGCGCCTCCTCATCGATTTTCCCATCGCGTGGTCCCGCGTTTTGGGAGAACCAGTGAGGACTGTTGCCGACACGGGAGTCCCCCCGGGCAATGCGCGCAACAACGCCGTGAACGGAGCCTCGAAGAAGCCTTCTTCGAGGCCGTCTCCAGCTCGGCCCCACCGCGAGCAGAGCCCTCCCAACAGCCCCTGGTCCAGACCCGTAATCATCGGGGTGGGGGTGGCGCTCTTGGTGGGTATGGGCATGCTTCTGACCACAATGATTTCCTCCAGCGGCGGCTGATACAAGCCGAGAGGCTCCATACGGCTCTGGGGCACGCAGCCCCCCCCATTCCCACATCCCTACCTCTGGGCCTGTCGCGCCGCGCCACAGGCGCGTTGACGCCTGGGAGTCCAGAACTCCTGACATCCAGAACCACCGATCCGCATGAAACGCCAGCTTACGAGAACCGGCCTTTGAGGCCGCGATCAGAAACACCTGACGAGACGAACCGGCTGATGCGGGTCGTCATCGAGGCGCAGCTCAGCCAGAATATGCTTCCCCGCGACGACCTGCGGGTGCGCAGCACTGCCGATGGAGCCGAGCCCGCCACCGGACGCCCGGGCCATGTCAGGAGCTCTGGAGTCTGGCGTTCCCAGCAGCACGGCGCCCGAGCCTGGGCTCATCGGGCAATCCCAAAAACCGACGAAGTCACAACAACATCACTCACTCCGCAGCACGCCAGGCTCATGCACCCAGTCAGACCATTTCTCCGCAAACCCGGCATGAGAACGGCGGTTATCCCAGGCAGCGGACGTCCTGCAGAGACACAGCTGTGCCGAAGCTGGTAGGATCGACGTCATCCGAGTTATGCTTTGGTATCCGAGTGAGGGACCAATGAACATCTTCGATCGCGTACTGTCTCTGCTACACTTGGGCCGGAAGCAGACCACCGCCAGCGACGGCGAGGCCACCGCCAAAGCGAGCGACAAGGCGGGTGCCCCCAGCAGCGCTGGGGCCCTGCTTGCCGAAGGCGAGCGCGCAGTCACAGAGGTGGACGACGACGCCTGGGAGCCTGGGTTCTCGGTCTTCATCTCACGGGACAAGATGCACGCGTTCTTTCGCATGGGGGTGGTACCGCCAACGGAGGATGAGCAAGAAGGCAGCCAGGCCCCCAGCGACGAGTTCGACGACGAGGGAGCCGCGAACGACGAACAGCAACCGACCGATGAGCAAGGCGGGGCGAGCGGGCTAGAGGACAAAAACTTGGATGAAGAGCCCCTGGACATGGAGGGCGTCTACAAGTTGCTCGGCGAAGCGGGTGTGATCTCCGGCTACGACGAAGAAGCCATTGCAGCAGCGGTAGAGCAAGCCAAGGACGCCCCCGCCACGCCGTTCTCCATCGAAGTCGCCAAGGGCACCCAGCCGGTACCCGCCAAGCCCCCCGCCCTGGAGTTGGGCTTTCGCATGGAGATCCACGATCCCCAAGGCACCGCGGTAGAGCTCATCGAGCTCGTAGAGCCGGATCGGGTGGTGGCTCGGATCGTGCCCGGCGAGCCGGCGGTCGACAAGCTCGATGTCACCGGAGGAGAGTTCTCCCTTCCTGAACCGCCCACCATTGTCCTGGTGGCTGGCCAGGGCGCCTATGTCTCGGACGATCGCTGCTCGGCGATCGCCACCGTCGTAGGCTACCCCAACATCAAGCGCAACACGACCCGTACGAAGACCAGGATCGTCATCGGTGTCGAGCCTGTGGTCACGGTATCCAACGACCACATGGAAGCGCATGCCCAGGTGTACAAAGCCGTGGATGGCACCAAGGAGCCAACGCTGGAGATGCTGACGGAGCTGACCAAACAGGCCGGTGTCGTCCACGGGACGCTCCCAGAGAGCATGAACACCATCTGCACAATGGTACAAGCTGGGGCCCCACAGGCCAGCAAAATGATCGCTCGCGGGGACGAAGCGGTCCCGGGCGAGGACGCGAGCGTCGAGTTCGCCATTGACATCGGGCCACGCCCTGGAACGCTCATGCCCGACGGAAGCATGGACTTCCGGCAGAGGATCATCTTCCAGAAGGTCACCGAGGACACCTTGATCGCCAGAAAGGTCCCAGCCACAGAGGGCAGCGAGGGCCACGACGTCTACGGTGAAGTCAGGCAACCAACACCTGGACAGGACATCAAACTCGAGGCCGAGGGCGATGCCCGCTACGATCGGGACACCCACGAGCTGCGGGCCACCAAGGATGGGGTGCTCAGCCTCGTGGACGGCCGCCGAATCCGGGTGTCGGCCAAGCAGACCATCAACGGAGATGTGGATTTCAGCACCGGCAACATCCGGTCCAATGGATGCGTGGAGGTACGAGGCTCGGTGCAGAGTGACTTCGAGCTCACCGCGTCTGGGGACGTCCTGGTCCAGGGCATGGTAGAAAACGCCAAGATAGTGAGCGGCGGCAACATATCCATCCATGGTGGTGTGAAAGGCAGGAACGCCAGAATCAAAGCCGAGGGTGACATCGACCTGCACTATCTGGAGGGGGGCCGTGCGTTCTCGGGAGGCGCCACCGTCGTGAGGCGCGGGCTGGTGCATGCACGCGTCCACGCGTATGGCGATGTTTGTTGCGAGAAAGGTTCCAAGGTCATCGGTGGCCAGATCATCGCCGGTGGGGACGTCACCTTGGACGCGGCCGGTTCAGGAAGGAGTGGGAGCGCGCTGATCGCCGCGGCGGTGAGCCCTGGAAAAATCCAGCGCTTCTTCGACCTCCAACGGGAGTTGGCCTCCCGTGAGAAAGCAGTGAACACCCACTACGCCCGCTTCGGTTCCAGCGTGGACAACGACACGATCCGCTCCCTCTGCAAGAAACTGGAGACAAGCAGGGCGGCCTGGGACGCTCTCGACCTGCAGCCAGGGGAGGTCGCGTCCGCTGCACAGTTGGCGAGCATCTCGGTCCAGAACCGCGTGCACGCGGCGACGACCATCCGGATTGGCAATGCCGAGCTCGTGCTCCAGGAAGGGCTGGAGTCCAAGCGCTTCACCACCACCGCCGATGGCGGGAGTATCCAGATCCTCGAACCCGATGATGAGCACCGTACCGCCTGTGAAGATTCAGACCCAGAGGCGTGACTCACGACATTGCCCTAAAGTGGAATCGTACGATACCGATGCCGCATGGGCGGGCCCCGTACTGGGAGCCTCCAACCGAGTAGCGCTCGAAGCAACCGTCGCTACAAGGACGATCGGATGCAAAAACACTCCGCGGCCACCCAACAATGAGACAGCTGTTCCCAGAGCCCAAGAAGCTGCTCCTCTGCTGCAGCAGTACCCACCGGCGTTGAAAACACAGCTAGGCCTGACAGCCCCCCGAGCCAAGGCACCCACCGCGCGTTCGAGGCTGCTATCCGCTCGGCGAATGACGCATATGGCATGTATCACCGCGCTCAGAGAGAAAAAAAGTGGCCTGGACCCTAAAGTGTGTCGCTGACCGACCGATAGCGGATGCGTCCCGAGGGTCGCTCCCCGACAACAGAGGTCAGTATGTCCAGCGGACATCCACCCATCAGCACCGACAGGCGCTTCAACCGACTCCCGGTTGAGGTCGCTGTGGAGCTGACGCGGGTGCGCATGAGCGCTGGGGACATCGCCTCGCTGCGGGTTCACGATGTCATCCCCATCGCCCACGCCGCCGAACAACCGGTGACGCTGAGCGTTCGCGGGCGAACCTTCGCCAGCGGCGAGCTGCAGATGGCCCAAGACCAGCTGGTGGTCCGGGTCATCGCCATGAACGTCGAAGAGCCCGAGGTCCAACCCCTCGGCGAGGAATAGGGAGAGTAGCGCGCATGCCAACCGCCGCCACCTTGCTGATGATCGCCTCCGTGCTGGGCGCTCCCGACAACGCCGCCGACGCTGACGCGTCCGAGGCCACCACCATCACCGAGAGTGCTGCGGACGCCCCGAGCTCCGAGCTGGAGCCCGTCGAGGCCGAGACCGCCGCCACCACCGGTGCCGGCGATCCCCTATACGACCGCCTGTTCGCCGAAAAGACCGACGCCCCCGACCAAGATCAGCCCACGGCCTCGGTGATGCCCCAGCTGCCTCCATGGCTCTGGGTGCTGGGCATGGCCGGACTGGGCGGCCTATACTACCTGCGCAAGCGCAAGGTCGCGGCCACGCCCCAGCCTGGCCAGGTCGAAGTCCTGGGTCACACCCGCATGGGGAGCAAGGCCAAGCTCACCGTCATCCGCGTTGAGGGCGAAGACGGTCGCAAGCGTCGCCTGCTAGTGAGCACTGGCGAAGGCACACCCACCCTGGTGGCGGACCTTGGCGCCGAAGGCGAGACCCCGCAGGACGAGCTCGCGACCCTGAACCCCCCCCTGCCCACCGTCGCCGAGGCCGCCCCCATCGCCGCCCCGTTCCACGCGGTCTTGGACCAGGCGGTCGAGATCGACGAGGACATCCTCGACGACGACGAAGAGCTGCTCGACGGCGACGGCTTGGGCCAGGTGCCCCCCCCCAAGGTGGCGGTGTGGAACGAGCCTCCACCGCGCTCCGCCCCCCCCTCATCAGCGCCAACGACCATCGCCACTCGGCCCGCCACTGTCGTCTCCGCGCCTCCAGCGCCTCCCACCCTCATCGAGCGGCTGGACGACATGCTGGGCGCCGGCGACGCACCCGAGATGGTGATGGACGTGAGCTGGGACGCCGATACCGGCTGGAGCGGCCTGCAGGCCAAAGAGCCCACCACCGAGCGCACCCGCGCACCCGCGGCGCGTCTGCAGCCGGAACCGCCCCCGCAGCAGGAAGTCCCCGCTCCTCCCGTGCAGCTCGACCCCGCCGATAGCTGGGAGCACCTGCTCCAAGCCCAAGCCCTGCCCACGCCCGATCCCCTGGAGAAGGCCGGTCTGCGCCCTGCCAGCCGGGCTGCCTTCGAGACCCTGCTGACCCGCGGCGGTCGCCAGGTCGATGATCTGCCCCGCAGCAAGCGGGTCCGTCCGGTGGTTCACACCGTCAAGCCCCTGCGCCCCCGGCCCCAGTCCCAGGCACGGCGTACGCCCTACGACGAGATGATCGTCGAGGACGAGCCCATCGCCGAGCCCACCCCCATCGGGCACGGCAACCCCCGCAGCCCCCAAGAGGTTCACGACCTGGTGGCAGAGGTTCTCAATGAACGCGACGATGGCGAGCCCAAACCCGCAACGAGCGGCCCCGCCAACGGCGTGGTCGAGCTCGCCCGCTACCTGCGCAGGCAGGTGAGCCCGTGAACGCCGCTGTCCGCCGCGCACTGGGCTCCACCCTGCTGCTCGGGCTCTTCCTGGCTCCCTGCCTCGCCATGGCGCAGAATGTGTCCGCCGCCGGCCCCGACATCCTGGGCGAAGGGGCCGTAGCCCTGGTCCAGGGGGCCGAGGATCTCCCCGTGTCCGCGTCGCTGCGGCTGGTCCTGATGCTCACGGCGATGACCTTCCTGCCGGCGGTGCTGCTGGTGATGACGCCGTTCACGCGCTTCGTCATCGTATTCGCCCTGCTGCGCCAGGCCCTGGGCCTGCAGGCGGCTCCGCCGAACCAGGTGCTCATCGGCCTGTCCATGTTTCTGTCGCTGCTCATCATGCAGCCTACCCTCGACCAGGTGAACACCGACGCCGTGCAGCCCTTCCTGGCCGGCGAGATGCAGCCGCTGGACGCCATCCAGACCGGCATGTTGCCCATGCGCGGCTTCATGCTGCACAACACCCGCGGTGACGATCTCGCAGCGGTGCTGGCCATCGGCAACCTCGAGGAGCCCCCCACCCTCGAGGAGATCCCCTCCTCGGCGGTGGTCAGCGCCTTCGTGCTGTCGGAGCTCAAGACCGCGTTCGTCATCGCCATCAAGGTCTACCTGCCCTTTCTCGTCATCGACATGGTCATCGCCAGCCTGCTGCTGGGCATGGGCATGATGATGCTGCCCCCCGTGATCATCTCCCTCCCCTTCAAGCTGCTGCTCTTTGTGCTCATGGACGGCTGGAACCTGCTGATTCGCTCCATGACCGCCGGCTTTGGATTCTGATATGAGCGTCGAAGAAGCACTCTTCTGGGGCCAGCAGTCCATCATCACCACACTGATGCTCGGCGGTCCGGTGATGATCGCGGCCCTGCTGGTGGGTACCCTCATCAGCCTGTTCCAGGCCATGACCCAGATCCAGGAGATGACCCTGGTCTTCGTGCCGAAGATCCTCTCGGTCTTCCTGGTGCTGTTGCTGATGGGCGGCTGGATGATGGAGCAGGCCATGAACTTCGGTACGGCCAGCTTCGTGTCCATCGCCGACTGGGCCGAGTAGAACGGGATGATCTTCCTGATCACCGCCGCCTTGGTGGTCTCCCGCATCGGCGCAGTGGTGATGGTGATGCCGGTGTTCAACACCATGGGCATCCCCAAGCTCTACCGCCTGGCGGTGGCGCTGTGCGTGACGGTGATCGTGGCGCCGGTGGTGCCGCAGGCCCAGGTTGGCACCCTCGGCGCCCTGCTGCTGGCCATGGTGGGCGAGGTCCTGGTGGGCGTGGTGATGGGTGGCACGGTGGGCATCCTCTTCGGGGCCATCACCATGGCCGCCGAGATCATGGGGATGCAGATCGGCCTGCGCATCGCCGCGGTGTTCGACCCCCTCAGCCTGTCTCAGACCGGCCTCATCGCCAGCCTGGCCCGCTGGCTGGCCACCCTGGTGTTCCTGGGCGCCAACATGCACCTGTGGGTGCTGGATGCGGTGGGTGACTCCTTCATGATCGTGCCCCCAGGTGCCGCCAGCGATCCCCTGGCCGCCGGTGCCCTGTGGGTTCCAACCCTGGGCCACGCCATCACCTGCGGCGTGCGGCTGGCCGGGCCCGTGATGGTGATGGTCTTCCTGGTCCAGGCCTTCCTGGGCATCATGGTGCGCCTGGCACCCAGCATGAACGTCTTCTTCGCAGTGGGCCTCATCGTCAACGTGGCGGTGGGCCTGGGTCTGATCCACGAGACGCTGCCCACGCTGCTCATGGAACACCTCGCCATCGTCCAGGACAGCCTGTCCGTCATCGAACGGGCTGCCGAGCTGGTTCGATAGGAGGCTGCGGTGTCCGAACAGGATGATGGCCAGGAAAGACAACATCAGGCATCCGAGCGACGCAAGCAGCAGTTCAAGGAGCGCGGGGAGATCGCACGCTCACGGGAGGTGACGGCGGCGGTGGGCCTGCTGGCCACCACGGTCGCGCTGGCCGCATCCGTGGGTCCCATGGTCGAAGCGGTGAACCTGCAGTTCCAGCGTCACTGGACCTTCTCGGGCCCCCAGGAGATGGATCTCGAGAGCGCGGTGGTTCTGTCCTCGGATCTCATCACAGATATGGCATGGATACTCGGACTACCCCTGGGGATCATCTGGGTCATCTCCCTGGCGGGTGGGTTGGCCCAGAGCCAGCTGGCGATCCCCAAGGAGCCCCTCAAGATCAAATGGGAGACCCTGGACATCGCGTCGAACTTCAAGCAGAAGTTCCTGTCCAGCCAACCCTGGATGGAGCTGGCCAAGGGCGTGGGCAAGCTGACGGTGCTCGGCCTGCTCACCTGGTTGGCCGTGCGAGAGCGCCTGCCCAGCCTGCCAGCCCTGGCCGCCACGACCCCCGAAGAGGTCTTCCAGACCATGGGGGAGTTGCTGGTGGTGCTGGTGACCCGCGCCATGCCGGTGGCCATCGTCATCGCCGCCGCGGACTACGCATACCAGTGGTGGCGGCTATCCGAGCGCATGATGATGACCACCCAAGAGCTGAAGGACGAGTACAAGGAGTCCGAGGGCGATCCGTACATGAAGGCCGCGCGCAAGGCCCGTGCAAGGCAGATCGCCATGGCCCAGACCGTCCGCAACGTGCAGAAGGCCGACCTGGTCATCACCAACCCGACCCACTTCGCCGTGGCCATCAGCTACGACACCCGGGAAGCTCCTGCGCCCATGGTGGTGGCCAAGGGCATCGACCATCTGGCCCTGCGGATCCGAGGGGAAGCAGCGAAGCACGACATCCCCTGCATCGAGAACCGCCCCTTGGCCCGCGCGCTGTACGCCCAGGCCGAAGAGAACCAGATGATCCCCGAGGACTTCTACGGCCCGGTCGCCCGGATTCTCGCCACGGTGCTCAAGCGCAAGCGGCGTAGAGAAGCACAACAGGCGCCGGGACAGCCGGGACAGCCCCAGACATAGAGGGAGCCGCTAGTCCGGAACATCATCCGGGGTCCAGGTGCCCGCGGCGTTGTGCTCGGGCACCATGATCACCTGGTGTGTGCTGTTGGGCACCAGGGCGAAGGCGCGCTTGTAGCGGAAGGTGACGAACTCCCAGGACCGCCGCAAGGGTCGTTTGTCCCTGTACAGTTCGACCACCATGGGGCGGTAGCCGGGCATGGTGAGCCGCAGCTTAGGCCGTGAGAAGGGGATGGACCAGACCACCACCTCGGTGGGGGTGGCGCCGATGGCCTGACCACGACGCCTCACCTGGGCGCCCATGGGATCGGAGCTCACCGCGACACGGTGGGCGCAGCCCACCGCCGCACACAGCAGCAGCGACGCCGGAAGAAGGCGCAGCGCCAGGGCTCCCATGGGGATCAGAAAGCGCCGGTGGCGGGCTCGAGCATGGCCAAGACGGTCTGGAGATCCCTGTAGAAGTTGGTCTTCTGGGAAGACGATGGCGTGGAGACCTGGGAGGACTTCATCTCGCCAGCCACACCGTAGGTGATGTCCAGGGCCACGCCCTTACGACCGATGATGCGCACCGGCCGGCCGTCGACATCGTACTCGAACTTGTAGATGCCGCCGTCGTTGGTCTCCATGTTCTCGACCTTTCCGTTGTCGCCGTAGAACAATTCGAGGGTACGGCCGCCGCCTTCGATCACCTTGGTGACCCGACCACCGCGGTCGTACTCGTACTGGTAGCGCCGGCCATCGGAGTAGCTGGCCTGGACGATGCGGGACATGGTGGGGTGGTAGGTGTACCGGGCACGGATGCCATCGGGGGAGGTGATGCCGGTCATGCGGGCCTGGCTGTCGTACTCGTAGCGGGTGACCGAGCCGTCGGGATGGGTCACCTCGAGGGGCTTGGCACAGCAGGCCGAGTAGACGGTCCGGGTGGCGCCACCGTCGGGCCCGGTGATGCTGGAGACGTGGTCGAGATCGTTGAACTCGTGGGTGGTCTGCTCGCCGCTGGGCTCGGTGACGATGCAGCGGTAGTGCTCACCGGTCGGGTTGACGACCTCCCAAGCGTAGCGGGTGACGCCGTCGCCGTGCTTCAGGGCCACGGCCCAGTCGGCTTCGACGTCGTACAGCACCTGCAGGCCGGTGCCGTCGGGCTGACGCACCGCCACCAGGTTGTGCTCTTCGTCGTAGGCATAGGCGACGACGCGCTGGCCAGGACCCCGGGTCTGCACAAGGTTGCCCTTGTCGTCGTAAGCGTAGGCCACCGCGCGGCCTTCGGTGTCGCGCAGCTCGGAGACCCGCCCACCCTGACCGTAGAACAAGGTGAAGCCGGCGCCGTCGGTGTGGGCGACCTTGGCCAGGCGGCCGTCTCGGTCGTAGTCCAGCCGCAGCCCACGGCTGGCGGTGTCGGTGCGGCCCACCAAGCGTCCCTTGTCGTCAAAGGCTTCTACCAAGCCATCGGAGGCGGTGCGCTGATAGGCGCCGCCATCACGGACGATGGTCTCCGTGCCGCGATCGAAGGAGATGTAGGTGCCGTCCAGCGGTTCCTTCCAGGCGGCGGGATAGGACCAAGTGGCCTGCTCGCGCTCTTCTGGCTTGTCGAGCCACAGCAGCTTGAGCTCCTGGTAGAAGCCGTCTTCACGCTCGCTGCCGTGGGCCTTGTCTTCGGTGCGGCGCGCCTGGATCAGGCGGTCGACGAAGCCTTCGCGGATCTCGGCCCAGGGCTTCCCGTCGGGGGTGTAGCGCAGCACGAAGCCATCGGAGTCCACCACCAACAGAGAGCCGTCGGCGTGGGTGCTGACCATCACCTCGTAGGGATTGGACCAGCCGAAGCCGAACAGTCCGTCTTCGGTAGAGCGGCTGTTGTAGTGCCGCACCAGCTCGAGGGCCGCGCCGGGCTTCTGCACCCGCACATCGGCATGTTCGAGGTGGAAGTTGGCATTACGAAGATTGATCTCCTGGGCACCGACCTGTGTGACCAGCAGACCGAGAGCGAGCAGGGACAACGGCATGGTGCCTCCGAAGAGCGGATGTTGGGGGTCGCACCGGAGGGAGAAGAATAGCCCAGGAGCCTGGGCCTTGCCCACTTCCCAGGGCATGTATGGGGCGCAGGCCCCCTCCCCTTCCCTCGAGGCCTCGGCGCGATAGGAGGCGTTCATGCGCAAAGTCCTGTCCCTCGTCCTCGTCTCCGCAGCTACGCTGGCTACCGCCTGTCCCGAAAAGCAGGTGAAGTCCTTCTCACCAGCCCACGATCAGGAAGCCCTGGCTGCGTCGGCGCAGCTGTTCTGGCACTCCCTGCGCTGGAGCGACTTCGAGGGGGCGGCAGCCGTCATCGAAGAAGCCAACCCACGGCTGGACTTCCTGACGGCCTGGTCGGCCAAGCCGCCGGCTCAGGTCTCCGACTTCCAGATCGTCCACATCGAGCTCACCGAGCCCGCACCCGACGCAGAGCGCCTCGAGGGCATGGTGGTCGTCAAGGTCGAGGGCATCAGCACCGGCAGCTACACCCTGACCACCGAGATGCTGCGGCAGACCTGGTATCGCTCCGAAGACAACTGGTACCTGGACACCGACAGCCTCCCCTTCGAGGACTAGGAGCCTGAAGGGGGTAGCCGTAGACGGTTGCTCGGAACGCGCCTGGGACTCTTAGAACGGCATGTCGTCGTAGGGCATGTCGTCGCCGCCGCCGCCACCGCCACTGCCGCCGCCACCGCCGCCGCCGCCAGCGGGTGCCTGGGGGGCTTCCTGGCGGTCGCCGCCGCCACCACCACCGCCGCCACCGCCGCCACCGCCACCACCGCGGCTGTAGCCGCCGCCGCCGCCGCCACCGCCGCCGCCGCCGCCGCCGCCGCCGCCGCCGCCGCCGCCACCGCGGTTGCTGAGGAAACGAAGGTTGTCGCAGACGATCTCGGTGGAGTAACGATCCTTGCCGTCGCGGTCCTGCCACTTGCGGGTCTGGATACGGCCTTCGATGTAGACCTGACGACCCTTTTCGAGGTAGCGCTTGGCGTTCTCTGCCTGCTTGCCGAAGACCACCACACTGTGCCACTCGGTGAAGTCGGTCCAGTTGCCTTCACGATCCTTGCGACGGTCCGTGGTGGCGAGGCGCAGGTTGCAGACAGCGGTGCCCGACGCCGTGTTGCGCAGTTCGGGATCCTGCCCCAGGTTTCCGATGAGGATGGCCTTGTTGACGGTCATGGAATTGTCCTTGGTGGATGTCAGGTATGGAGATGACCCGTGCTCCTAACACGACACCGCCAGGGCACCTCCCGAACCACAGCCTGAAACTGTCCGGGATTCGCAGCAGCGCCATGCGCAGGCCGTGCAAGAGAGGGGGCCCTTGCGGTATGCTCGAGCCAGCGCAATCCCTCCCTGGAGGTTCCATCGTGTCCCGCCTGCTCCCCCTCGTCTTGCTCGCCCTGTTCGGCTGCGAAGAGCCCGCTCCCCTCGATGCGGTCGACGCCGACTACGTCGATGTCCTCGCCCGTCTGAACGCTGCGGATCGCGATGTCGCGCGCAACATCCACAACCGAGACGCGCGCCGGCGTAAAAAAATCGCCGAAAAGGAACGGGTGGCGTTCTTCCGCGACACCGACGTCATCGCCGCCATCGAGCAAGCTCGCGAAGCGCCAGAGGGCAACATCGAGCGGACCAAGGGCGAGGCCTACCACCGCCACGCCGTGTTCGTACGCTCATGGAAGGACGACGAGAAAGAGCGCGAGACCGAACTGCTGGCGCGTCTCGACGCCCTGGCCGGCGCCGAAGCTTCCTGGAGCCCCCCGGCAGGCGAGCTGGAGATCGGCCTGTCCGGAAGCTGGTCCACCGTCTCCATGCAGGCCGACGAGCTCCCCGCCGACCAGCGGGCAGATCTGGCCAACGAATTCGTCAACCACCACATGGCCATGGTCAACGACGACCTGCGGGAGCTGGTCAAGCTGCGCAACCAGGTGGCCCGCCGCGAAGGCTTCGACACCTTCTGGCACCTGTCCCTGTACAACCAGGGTCTCACCGAGCAAGACGTCGATGCGCTCATCCGTGAGCTCGAGCCGGTGGTCCGCCCGGTGAACCAAGCCTACGCAGGCCTGGTGGCTCAGCAGGCCGAATCCCTCGAGCTCGAGGCGGGCTTCGCCAACGATCCTTTCCTCCGCCGCCAGACCGGCCTCGAGGCCGGGCGCAACGAGGCCGACCCTTACTTCGACACCGACCTGGCGGAAGACCGGGTGCTGGCATCCCTGCGACACATGGGCATCGAGCTCGAAGGCTGGCAGGTCTACTCCGGCCCCTCCCGCAACACCCGACGCGGCGCCTATAGCTTCCCCATCCGGCCGCCGGAGACCATCGCCCTGGTGGTCAGCCAGGACCGGCGCTACGATGCCTGGCAGTACGAAGCCATCATCCACGAGGCCGCCCACGCCCTGCGCTGGACCAGCTTGCAGCCCGACGCGCTGGCCAGCCCGGTGCTCTGGGATCCGCCCAACGCCTACACCGAAGGCTTCGCGCAGCTCTTCGAGCGCATCCTCATCAGCGACACCTGGTTGAAGACCTACACCCCCGAGATGCCCGATCAGGCGCGGCTGGATCTCGAAGCCTGGCGCGCCCGACACATGGCCTGGTGGGTCACCCACAGCATCATCGAGACCGCCGTGGAGCGCCGGGTCTACGAAGACCCCAACAACTGGGAAGCCATCGCCCGCACCTGCAACGAGCTCGAGGTGGGCTACGGCATCGCCGCCGGCACCGTCCCGGCCACCGACACAGGGATCACCTACTGCCAGGCGCTGCACACGCCGCTCATCTGGCACTATCCCGCCTACATCCAGAACTACCTGTTCT
>Ga0307987_1000641_pt1 | contig 20682 bp, 6 predicted proteins | sample EllFjometagen181_FD_203157 | JGI IMG/M metagenome (GOLD analysis project Ga0307987, IMG submission 203157) | Marine microbial communities from Ellis Fjord, Antarctic Ocean - #181 | ecosystem: Environmental > Aquatic > Marine > Unclassified | place: Southern Ocean | collected 2014-10-08 | reverse complement strand
CCCTTCATCATACTTAAACCTAAAGTTCATGGCAGGAAGAGGAATACTCGTCTGATCCTGAGGATTTGTATTATTTCTAAACTCAGCATAATTAGACCAGCCATCACCATCTGCATCTCTAAATGCATCAAACAAGAATGGACTAAGGCCACTATAACGTTCCCACTCATCTTCCATCATATCATGGTCGGTAAGCAGTTCACCATATGTTCTATAGTCATGATTTAGTGCACCTGTAATTACACCCCATGCAAAGAAATCAGGAACATTATTTGTTGTAGAGGCATACTCTAATGGAGAAGTACCAGCTTCATATTCATAGTAATTTGATAAACCATCGCGATCATAATCACCATAAGCGCCATTAATTCCCGTTGCATCATGTGGATCTAATCCCATTGCAACTTCCCATATATCAGGCATTCCATCACCATCTGAATCAATCAGTCTGGCAGGAGTCTTATCCCACATTTCAATAGTTTCAGTAGTTGTAGCATAAAGCATAGGTAGCATATCACCCTCCATTGGTGTGTTTGCCAATATATCAGGATGAAGAATGCTTTCATAACTTGGAAAAAGTGATGTGCCAAATGCAGGATCCTGTGTGTTATCAAGTATAGTACCCGTTAGATATTTATACCCATAAGGATCACTAGTATTTGGATAGTTTACTGGAGGAGTCGTATTTGCTCCATAAACATCATTTGAAACAACTGTATCACTTGGAACCGGACGCGGGTAATGCAATGACTGATTATCTATCCAAGGAAGATAGAGATAATCGTTGTATACCTTAGAACGATCAGCCATTGATCTCCAGAATGGAATTGCTGTATAGTTTGCTGGATATCCAACAAGAGCATCAAAACCATCAGGTGTGATATTGTCAATATTTGGATCAGGCAAGTCATTAAATGAGAAACAATAAAGCAATCTAGTTGCCACATTTGTTGCATAATCAGTTGCTTGAGCTCTATTAAAAGTTGTGCTCATATTTGCCTGAATTGCATCTTGAGACTGGTAAGCACCCCAGGCTCTGGTATTATCCACCCAACCCTTAAAGAAATATGTGTCTGGATCAGCTTCCTGATAACCATTACCAACTGTGAATGTCATTGCGCCAATCACCTCTAAACTTGCACCCTGATAACTGTTAGCAGGCATAATTGACGCAGGCACACTCTTAACAAGTACACCATCCAAATAAACATTAAGTTTGCCAACCCACTGATTATTTGAATCAAAACCACCTTCATATGATCCTGAAATATGATACCACTTGTCTGTTTCAACAGCGAAATTGGCAACAGCTTCAAATGTTTCACCTTCTGGTGTGTCATATAGAAGATAAGGTTTACCATCTGTTGTTAGACCAAGTTCAAAGTTTCTTCTCCAACCTAATATGTTTGGATTAAACTGATCTGCGTTACTGAGGTAACCACCTCTCTGCATAACAATCTGTTTTTCAACAGTTGGCAACTCTTGAGCTTTTACCCATGCTTCAACAGTATATGTTCTATAGTCTGGATATCCCCAGCCATACAACATTGGTGTTTCTGTATAAGCTTCTCCATTCAAATAGAGTGCTCTATTAATGTTTGGTGACATATTGTCAAGAGGATCTGTAACCCCTGGACTTACAACTGTATCATTTAGTTCATCTTTATCATTAATACCATCGTTATCTGTGTCATAACCTTCATTAATTTCATAAGAGTATGCAAAACGTGGTGCATTATATATAAGCTCTATAACTCCATTGTCTGCATTAAGAGCAGAAACAGGCGAAACCGTAACATTATAATTGTCCAAGTTAAGACGACCACCGTAGTTCTCATCACCCCAATACCACTCGAAATTATAATCAAACCTTCCTGTCCAATAATATAGATTAGCATAACTCAACTGAGCTGATATATCAGTCATCCACATTGAGGATGGGTCTGTATGATGATAAGGAATTGCATTAATAAAGATTGTTTCTTCGTAGTTAACTAGACCATCCTGGTCAACATCGAAGTTAGGGAACCCAACAATCCATGGTGTCTGATTAAAATCTCTAGCTGAATGCCAAAACGCATATGGAATACTCAGCTCATTAACAGCCGAGAATCCAACCACATCATTGTTTCCATAAAGAGGATTCAAACCATGAAATACTTCCCAATAATCATCCATACCATCCAAGTCTGAGTCTTCATCAGCTGGATTAGATGTCTGGAAGTATGGAACCCATGGACCTCCAGAACTAATTACAACCTGTTCAGTCCCAAGCATAAAGTGCAGATTTACTCTATTAACAGGTGCATCGAGGAAGAATGAAGGATCCCATGTTCTTGGTAGACGACCATATCCTGTAGGAGACTCAACAAAGAAGTCATAAGGATCATAAGCACCAGCACCCATATTTGGAACAAACAAATCATAACGCCAACCATAGTTTGCGCCAGTAAAGTATTCCTGATAATTCAATAATCCATCGTTATCATAATCAAGATAAGCATCATGAACCGTACCATTCATGCCGCCAGACCAAGTGTTTGTGTCACCACCACCTACAAAGTTACACTCCCAAGTATCAGGTATTCTGTCGCCATCTGTATCAACAGCTGTCGGACATAGACCGCCACCATTTGCAGAATCATTAAAATTAAAATAACTCCGTTCATAACCATCAACAACCTGATCCCAGTCTGTATCGTAGTCATAAGGGTCGGTTGGTAAAGTTTTATTATACCACCCGGCAACACGATAAATAGCGGCCAAATCATTTGTTGAAGTTGCATAACTTTGGAATTCTGCTACGTTTGATAAACCGTCATTATGTTCAGGAACACTAGGTGCCCACCAATATGGATGTAGAACATCCCATTGCTCACCAGCATCAAGTTCAACAGTTGGATCCATACCAACATATAGTTCCCAACCATCCCAGACTCCATCGCCATCTGCATCAAGAGAAATAGGACATGTTCCACCATCATTTGGATCATTTGGCCTTACTGCCGGCATATAACTGCTACCAAAAAGTTCCTGCAAGTTATTAAACTCTGCAGTATTAGGTCCTAAATCATCTAAGTCAACAGGAGGCATATAATAGTAGCCAGTTTTCGGATTGAAACCATTTGCATCATAAATCTCTTTGTTTTTAGCTGTCACATTACCTGCTGCATCATACTGAACAGCAAACCAGTCCCCATCAGGGTTAGCAATCGTATCACTTACACCAAAAGTTGCAACATACCATGGATCATATCCATATGCAATTTCCCAACCATCAGGTAGTTGGTCACCGTCAGCATCCCATAAGAATGGATGTGATGATCGTCTTACTGCACTGCTACCACCTATAATTTGTGGCAAAAAGTAGTTGCCGACAGCCTGTCCACCATCTGTATATACACTATATTCTAATAAATCTGTAAACCATGCAACAGCTCTACCTTCTTCTACATAGTATACAAGGTCATAATCAGGACGGCCAAATATATCGTCTTGAACATGAATAGCAGCAGGATTAAAACGCCTGTCAACAAGTCTGTCTGACACATCAAATTGCCCATATCCATAAAAATTACCAGCACCATCATTCAAAAATTCTACTAAACTATCTGATAAACTATTAACAACAATTAAATCTAGATAAACTTGAGTTGTTCCTACAGGAGGCACTCTTAATTCTTCTAGAAGCAAACATGTGGGACCATCTGCAGTTTCCAAATAATCATGATTGCCAAACGTACCTGTTCCATTACCAGAATATAGAAATACCGTTGCAAGATTATAACTTAAAACAGCCAAATCAATTGTTTCTGTAACAGTAGGATCTGTATTACCATATGTTGTAAAATCACCTGCTACGATATCAATCAAACCTGCATCTAACTGAACAAGAAGAAAATCACGCAGAGTGAAAGTACCACTACCATCATTCAAATACACCCTAACATAACTATCACCCGAACAAGCTACAGCAATATCAAAATATCCATTTGGATCACCATATGTATCAAAGTCCGCGACTGCCAAAGCCTGAGGAATAGCGCCTCCAGGCAGACTAATTATTGTCGTTGATGTAAATACACCACTTCCATCATTTGCAAATATTTCAATTGTATCATTATCAAGTGTCACGGCAAGGTCATACACCGTTGAATCAACATTTGCATAGAAAGGTGCAAGTTTAATATCTGTAGGGCTGGCACTTAATATAATAGTTGGCTGCAGTGTGAAAACACCTGCTCCATCATTAAGTGCAACATACAAAGCATTGTTTGCATCAGCAAAGACAAGGTCTAAACCATTTGTTCCATCAAGGTCGGATGTGTCAACTTTTACGAATGCTATCCCAGGTGTGGAAGTTGTAATTGTAGGGAATAAATCTGTGATGTCAGCTGTACCAAAAAGGACACTATATGAGCCATCAGCATTTGCCGTAACTACATCATTAGTGCCATCAGCATTGAAATCTTCGACAACAAGGTCAACAGGTTGAAGACCACCCAATGGGAATAGTAATGGAGTGCTAAAATTAGCATCACCGTCTCCCAACAATACAGAAACCAATTCCTGCCCATAACAAACAACAATTAAATCCTGATTGCCATCGCCATCCACATCCGCATTTACTGCTGCTAGAGGAGTTGCTGCCGTTCCAAAGATATCAGGGATAACATGCCCAAGTGGGTCGCCTACATTCTGACCTCCATGACCAGCCTGCCACTGATCCCATGTATACTCAAACCCATCATCAAATCCATCACCAAAACTTGTGCCTCCAGAAGCTTCTGAATCTGTTGAGTCAGACCACGATGTATCATATGCATCGAATGGATTAATCTGAGCTTGTTCAATAGCCTTCTCACTCAAAGATAGGTCGGTTACTGTCACGATATTGAATGGTTTCACATCGTCTGGTCCAAGATACTCTTCTATATTTAAAAGACCTCTAGTAGTATCTTCATATCCATTTCTTGTATCCCAATGAAAGTCCTGATCCGTATTACCATTAGGTCCGTTATCACCCTCAGTAGAAACAACAGCCAAAGCATTTTGTGATTGTCCAACAGCAGTTCCTAAGCCTAAAACCAAAATATGGTTATATTCATACCCATCATCCATTCCATCATCATCACTATCGGCATCGATAGGACTTATGTCTGTCGGAACTGTTCCAGCTGCAAGAAGAACTTGGCTAATTATATATTCTTGAAGATTACTTAACCCATCATTATCAGGGTCTTGATGAGCATCTTCAGGATCTTTTGTATTTAAACCATATAAACTTTCCCATGTATCAGGCATTCCATCAAGATCTGAATCAAGATCTGCATCGGCAAATAGTGCATTAATATTTGCTGGACCTGTAACCGTAAAAGTATTTGTCGAATCATATATATTGATACCGGCAAAAGGTGCTGAATCCCATTGTAGAAAAACAGTTCCTGTTCGTAAAGATTGTGCTGCAATAGTAACCTGATCACCACTTGCAAACCAAGGTGGTCGAGTATATATATTACTAGTTGGGTAATTTAGAAAACTAACACTCAGATTGTTTGTATCCTGTCCTGTAATACCAAGTCGAATTCTATATTCAGTTAACCAGTCCAACGTAATTGTTGTATCTGTTGTGATGGCAAATGGTGGTATTGCATTTATTTCCGTATTAACGTCAGAAGCAGGAAAAACATCTCCACCTGTAGATGAATATCCCATACAATGTTCTCGAACGTCATACCCTGACGAAAAAGCTAGAGAATCAACAGATATATCAAAGCGAGTTCCATAAATATAGTCTCCGGAATCGTCTCCCATATAGCTATATGGAACATAACTACCTGATGATAGAGAATTCATTTGAAGATTAACTAGTGGATATTGTTCAAATAATGCAACAATATTCTCATATCCATCAACTGGAAAGGAAACAACAGTAGATGTAGATCCATCTACTGGACCATTCAGCCATTGAACAAAATTGTATCCAGGAACAGAAACAGCAGTAAGTTGAACTGTATCCCCTACGTTATACCAAGTCTGATTAGCTGGAATAACATCAACTCTACTGTTTGCACCATTCTGAACCGTAACATCTATCTTATATTCTACATCCCAATTCCAATCAATTGATGAGGTTTGAGTAACTCTTGCCCTTATATTCGTGGCAGTGTTTGGAGGAAAATTGAAATTTCCTGTACCTGTAAAACCAGTACAAGCATACCTCATGCCTTGATTAACATAATCCGGAGATCCTACCCCACAATACAGCATTGTGTCTTCTGGTATATCATAAGATCCATCAGGTTTAGGGATGAAAGCAATACCTGTTGTATCATCTTTCATAACAATAGATCCGGCAGGAACACCACCAGATGTAGCCGATGTAACCATCACATTGTACGGCGTATTAACAAATACAGCCCTAACCGCATATGAAGAAAGAGAGGGATTTAGAACAATGACCTGAATCAAACTACTAGTGACGTCAGAAGGATTAAAACCCAAATCAACATTAAGAACAGATGGAGACATCACTTCCCAGTGAGAAAAAACCGCTCCAGCATCAGCAACAGGTTTAAGTATTGTTGTAGATGGCGTATACTGCGTTAACACACTAATAGAAAAAATTGGAACAGACGGTGTAGCGTTATCCTCAACATGTCCTGAACCGCTTGATGTCACTCCAACAATAAATGGCTGAGCCTGAAGAGCTACAGCTGTTAGACCTAACAACAAAGCACAAGCAAAAAACTTATTTCTTATCATATTTTTATATTTTTGATAGTTCATATATAATCCTTATTTTTTATTTATCAACTTTAATTTTTTTTAATTCAATAATAACATCTTTCTGCTTTGTGCAGAGTTCCACAAATTGTTCCGTTAAATCTTTGTTTTTAGCTTGTAATTGAGCCACATCTGGATATTTTTTTTCAATAACCTGATCTATTTTGTCTTGAAGAGCCTTAATCTGTTTTTGAATAGTAGTAATATCCTTATCTTGTCTCAGAATATTACCTTTTTGTTTGCGCAGCTGCGTATTAACTTGTTTCAACTCAGAGCTAATCTTTCCGCGCTGGACAGTCAATTCTGTCATTGTATCCGTCAGTTTCTGTTCTTCAGGCGACACTTTCTGTTTGTCAATATTATCTTGAGCTATCAAACCAGTAGCAGCAAGCAGTAAAATTGCAGTTGTAATATTTTTCAGCTTCATTCTATTTTCCTTTTACTTTTTAATTAAATTATAAATTTGGATTAGTCCATATTACTCTATAAAATGTCATTGGATTGACACCCCATCCCGGTAAATTAGGTATTGTGAGAACACCATCTGTTAGTGCTGTATATGTGCCGCCATCTTGCCAGTTCATATTTATAAGACCAACTGTATATTCAAGTCTATACGTTCCACCAGCAATTGCTGGGAAAGATAAACTTCCATTTCCACCAATTACAGCAGTTATAATTAAACTATCTACAACCCATGGCATCGATCCTAAAACAGTTTCCTCTCCATCTGACATACCATCACCATCTGTATCCCGATTCATTGGCTCTGTATGAATTCTAAATTCACCAATATTATATAAGCCATCACCATCCGGGTCAAGCAGTGCATCATTAACAGTACTATCAAGACCATTTACATCTTCCCATGTGTCTTCCATGCCATCTTGATCTATATCAAGGATAATGTCAAGTTTTTGAACCCTATCATTTCCTGTATCGGCAATATACGCAGATCCATCACTTACAAAAATTCCTTGTGGATGATCAAGGTCACCTGGTTGACCACCAGACATTCCCAAAGTAGTTTCATATTCTAACTGACCAAAAGTTGCCGGTTTCATTCCGTATACCAACACACAACTATTGTTATAATCTGCGATAAATAGACGCGTCTTTATTATAACCCCATTATATTGGTATGAAACAACGCTCAAATCCTGCGCTCCATTAACCCACTTTGAACTAACTCCAGGCAGATCAAGCTTCCAAAGGTAAGTTCCAGTTGAAGTTAAACACTGAATGCGTTCATTTGCATAATCGGCAACATACATAAAACCGGAATCATCAAAAGTAACTCCTAGTGGCTTATTGAACTTACCAACAAGTGCACTTGCCTCGACAGTACCTATGTTTATATCAAATTGTCCGTCACTGAAAACAGATACTCTGTTATTACATTCAGCAGAATATACGTCAAAACGTGAATCTGCAACATAAACTTTGCTTCCCACTCCAACAGCAACATCGTATGGACGATTAAACTGACCATTGCCATCCCCTCCTGATCCAATAGATCCCAACCAAGTCAGATTGGTTCCATCCTGTACTCTTAATGCAACGATTCTGTTGTTGTCTGTATCTGCAACAATCAAATTTGAATTTACTTCATCAAAAGAAATTCCTTGTGGATTGTCAAATGGACTCGAAGCATTGCTGTATGTCTTTATTAACGATAAATCTTCATCATATATTGAAATATGGTGATTTTGTGGATCTGATACCGTCACATATACATAACCATTTGCAACAACTAGTCGGGTCGGGTCGCCAAGTCCTTCAGAAGTTACTATTGCATTATCACTCCAGCCTGTTTCAAGTGCTTCTATTGGATCTTTAGCCTTAAATCCATATTTTACAGCAAAACCATCCACAATGGAATCAGCATTCTTGTCTGCAAGATCTACAGGTTGCATTCCATATGTACCAGGATAGTTCAGAACTGAACCAACTGCCCATGCATAAAAATCATACTGTTCATCAACAGCATAATTAACAGTATAAAGAGGAGAATTTCCATAAGCAACAGACGCTGCAATAGAAGAACCATCCCATGCTCTTACATATACTTTATCTCCAGAACTTAACAGTGATGCCGCAAATTCATCAACAAATCTACCTTTGTCTGGATAGGCAAAGATTCCATAACCAAAATACCCAAACGAGGTACCATCAAATGATCTTAAAACAATATCATCATCACCCGTTGTGCCACCATCTGTCGCTGGTTCATTAGGAACACCATCTGCTCCAGCATAAATTAATTGATAAATTGAAGAGTTATCACTGCCATCACCCTGAAGTGCTTCTCCAAGCCAGTTGGTGACTCCCCCAAGAGCACCGGCTGTAAATCTAAACGGCTCTGCTATAACTTCAAAATCTAATACCTTTGAATAACTTTCAATTGGCAAACCATTTGCAAACAATAGTGTGTAATTATTTGTTGAAAAATTGTCATATAAATTTTGTGCCTTGAAAGTTAATGTAATAGTGGTTGAAGCTCCGGCTGCAAGATTCAATATACCTGAACCACCATTTATAACTGCCTCATCTTCAATTCGTAACTCTGCAAGTTCAAGTAAAATGTTTTTGAAAACATCCTGTAAAATATTTGGCGTAACCCACTCTAAACCAGACTCATTACCGGTCCAAACATAGTTGCCAAATTTAAGATTAGTCTCACCATCAAAATATGCAATCTTAGTTGCACCATTAACGGTTACAAGATTATCAACAGCTGAATTATGGTCAGACGCACTTGTAAAATAACTGTTTACAAGTATATTGCCATAATTTTTAGTTGCAACAGCAACTTTACTTCCTGAAGGTATTTTGCCGAAGAAACTATCAACCGGTCGTGTATTCGAATACACCTTACCTATCGATGCTGTATCTTCCTGAAGACCGTTGTTTACAACATTATTCAACAAGGCGGCCATGTAGTAATTGTCTGGAGAATTAAATGGATTAGCTCCTGTAATAATAATGGATCCCCTACGATATTTATAATCTTGTAGAACACCCTCCTCTGCAAGAGTAAGAACTCTACCAGAACTATCCTCACCTGTAAGATGCAAAACAATCACATCATATTTTGATAGAACACCTGAATCCAGTGTATAACTATGATTAACATTATCATTTAGTATGTCACAATCATATCCCATGCCTTCAACTATTGGTGCCACACTCTCTAATTGACTACCATCTGATATTAAAGCAATCCTAGGTTTTCTGAACAGTGTCACAGGTGTTTTCCAGTCATAGTTACTTGTATTGTATACTGCAACAGTTACATTGGTCTCATTACCCTTCAAAACTTTTATATTCTGTGTGGAAACCACAATGTTTGCTGTTGGCTTAACAATATCAAATGTAATTCCTGTAACATCTCCAGATCCAACATATACTTTAATTTGCTCAGAAACTGCATAACCAGATTTGTATACTTTCAAAGATAAATCACCATTGCCAACTTCGTTTATCTCAAAGTTACCATTAATATCTGTCTTTACAAAACCTGTATTCTGTCCAAAATACTGAACTGTTGCATTATCTATATTAACACCAAGAACACTATCAACAACAACACCTGACACACTATACCTATCAATTGCTTCAACAGATAAATCATAATCAACAACATGTGTCTGAACACCTCGCCCGTCTTCGTTATATTTAACTGTTACACTCATCGTTACAGTACTTCCAACTGATGTCGGAAATGTAACACTGATTGGAGTAGAAGAAGCCTGCGATTCTGCCGCCTCAAGATATGAATTCCATGTTAGGCTTCCTGTGTAAGTAACGCCAGGATCACTAAAGGTAATTGAGTCTACTGTAATGCCATTCTGCAACAACATACTTCCATTATTAAGCATGTATGGTGTTAAACTAACAGTTTCTCCAGGCTCAATAATATCATTGCCATTTCCTCCTGAAACATCTACATCATTGATTTCCAAAACAATTGAAGGAATTACCATTATTGTTATAGGTAAACTTATCTTATCTCCAGATATGGAATCAACAGCAACTATACTTGCTTTATACTGTTCGCCTGCAACAATATTCTTATTAGGATTAAGAATAAAATCTATTGATGATGAATTATTTGCCAAAATACTTGTCTGTTCTGATAATAATTCAACCCAGTAAGTTTTCATCAGGTGTACTGCATCATAAGCATTCAAATATCCAGAAGTGGATACTTTTCCTGTAAGCTTATGGCTCTTCACTGCTGAATCTAAAATGGCTTGCCTTAAAAATGTGTAAGGTGCATCAGGTGCAACACTCTTAAGCATTGCGGCAACCCCGGCGACCTGTGGTGCAGCCATAGATGTTCCACTCCAATTTGTATAAGCAGCAGGTTGCAATGGCACAGGGAAAGTACTGAAAATATCAACACCAGGTGCAGATATATCAACTGATACTTCTCCATAATTTGAAAAATTAGCTAAGAAACCATTGTTATCATGAGCCGCAACAGATATTATGTTATCTAGGTCATAAGAACATGGATAAGCAGTATCTGGAACATCATTATCAAGGGCACTATTACCAGCAGAACATATAAAGAGAACATTTGACTCTCCTGCAGCCCTCATCAACTCATATTCAAAACCACTATAATAAGAACCACCAAAACTCATATTTACAACATCAATATCGTTAACAGCGCAATATTCTATTGCTTTATACTCTGCTGCTGAAGAAAGATTTCCATATTCATCATCTATCTTTGCTCCCACAAGTGATACATTCCAGTTTACACCAACAACGCCAATATCATTGTTACCGACAGCTCCAATTGTTCCTGAAACATGTGTTCCGTGACCTACAACTAAATCTGAATAATTTCCATTTGGTACAGTTTGCACAAAATCAGCCCCGTTAACATCATCAACCGCACCATTGTTATCATCGTCAATGCCATTTGTTGACTTATCGTTCCCGTCTGCATCTAGACCAATTTCCCCTTGATTAATCCATAAATTATCTCGCAAATCTTCATGCAACCTATAAATACCCGTGTCCATAATACAAACTTTTACATCTTTGGAACCTGTTGTAATATACCATGCTTCTCGTGCATTGATATCTTCATACGGTGTGCCTTTTCTATCCCCGTCCAATGGAAATAAAGCTGTTTCAAAATTTGAACCATCATTGTAAAGACCCCATAAATAATGTGCATAATAGTCATCTGACTGTTTTCTATATATTGTATCTATCTGTCTATTTAAAGTCCTGATGTATTCAGGTTCAACATAAAGTACTTCATTCCATGTTTCAAGAGTTTGAGCGGAAGTTGATAGTGCTTCCTGCTCTGGTAATTCAACTAGCAAACCAGGAACAAGACTATATTCTGCCTTAATCTTATATCCAGCTTTTATTAAACGAAACTTGAGTTGTTTAATATTCTCGTTTGCTTTTGGACGAATTAATAACCTGTTAGGCACAACTAATCTCTGATTTAAAGCAGTCCAATTAATTTTTATAGGTATAAACTGCTCTGTCTCATCAATAATTTTTCCCTCTTCAAACTTAACTGATAAACTAAAATCTTTATCAATATCTGAATCATTAAACAAATTAACAGATAGCGGGATAGTATCGCCCTCATATATTACACTATAAATACTACTAGGATCAAAATATACGTTTTCTATAAGACCAACTTCAATAGATATAAGCATATCAGCACTCTGTGGTCCCATTGAACTATCAGACCAATCATAATGCATGTTAAGCGTAATAATATCGCCTACAGAAGCACCTAAACCAACTGTAAATACAGAATTGGTCAATGGAAGAATGGCTGCCCCTGCAGAACATATATTAGGATAAGTGACATCTGAAACCATCGTTGCCGGTCCGGAAACAACTGACATTGAAACTACTATATCCGTTGCATCTAGTCCCGTTGGAGATACATTACTCAACGATGCCAACAGTTCAAAAGTCTCTCCCACCTCAACAACTCCATTTGTCGTATCATCTAAAACTTCATAGCCTACAAATTGTAAATAACTACCAATATTAGTGCTTACTACCAGAACATCAACTTCTAGAGTATCTAGTAAGAAACCTGTTTTTGCATCAACAATTTCTGTATAAAAATAGTTCGTTGAAAAATTCTGTGAACTTGTTATCCTCATTACAACCTGGTCTGTACCTAATGGCGCAATAACATCAGTTGTCTTGTCAAATTTAATAGCTAAATAACCATTTGTAAACACAGGAGCCTTTATAATGTATTCAACATCGCTGTCAGCTGTATATGACGGTGAAATGTTTGCAATATCAAGAACTACATTCACCGATTGGCCTCTATCAAGATCAAAATTCATTGGATGTGCATTTTGAATTTTTGCATAAGCTCTTCCCAAAACAATATCTTGGACAACAGAAGAGTCTGTGATGGTAACCATAAATTTGTATTCTAAAAACTCGTCATTGGCACTTTGAATATAAAATTGATATGTATTCGGTGCTAATTCATCAAAACTATATACTCCGTTCGTTCCTGTTGTGACATATCTGGAAAGCTGTTCACAATAAATATCCACATTTTCAACCGTATTACTCTGCTTATCATAAATAACACCTGAAACATTATATGATTCAAAATCCAAATTCATTGTCACTGTGGCCGCTGTACCAGACTGCGTTAAATAACTCTTTTCATATGTAACTATTGAAACAGGAATAACTGCATCATTAAACTCAAATACTTGCTTTGTAAAAATCTCTACTTCAACCTTTGTAGATTCACCTTGTGCCAAGACAGAGTCATCTGCTTCAAAACTTATAACAAAACTATCATCCTCATAATCTGGAATATCAAAGGATAAATCACTGTCTCCAACTATACTTGAATTTGAAACTGTGAATTCTGCATTTGTATAACTACCTGGCTTCACTGTAAAATTTAAACTTGAAGTTGAAACATCCAGATATGCCTTACCTAAAACCATCTCTATATAATTGGTTCCTTCTACTTCGCCTTTAAAAATTGTTTCAGTAAAATCATTAGCATCGGCTATAACTGTGATATCTCTTCCAATCTCATACTTCTTTGTACTTGTAAATGTACCATCCACAAGAGATATAATATCTGGTTCTGAAGCAATATTAACAATAGCTCCTCCAATAGCGACACCACTCTTGTCTACAACTTTACCAGTAATTGCTGCAACATTACCTACTACGTCCAGCCTTGTTTTGTCAACCCATCTGGCTGAAGTTCCAACACTAGATGCTGTTTGTAATAAATATGAAGTTTCTGCCTCTGGATTATAATTAATCGATGCTACAACTTTTATATAACCACTGCCTACAACGCGCTCTCCAATTTCCATGTTGCCATAACTAACTGTATTACCACCAATTATATCTAAATTTGGACTAGGTAAATCAATTGTTCCAACAACATTTGATACAATATTCTGAGTCAAATTCTTTGAAGTTATGCGTATATTAACAGTCTCTCCCGCATCTAAAATTGTATTATTATTGTTGTTTGGACTTAAATCCAATGTATCAAGAATTTCTATATTTTCTATATATATAGCATTTTTTATCTCTTTCCTCAACTCCATGTCAAAAACAGATAAACCTCTAGCAGAAATAACTCCTGTTTGAGATAGAAGTCTGCATCTTAATTTAAATGGCTTTGATGTGTCCAAAGCAGAAATATCAAACATATAAGTATATTTGTATGTCTGTGGCATGACACTAAGAGTATGCCAACCATCTCCATCATATCCTTCAAGCAATGCAGTACTACCGTATACAATGTCTAACTCATATGTAATAGCTACATAATGAATGTCTGTGCTGGATATAAAAGGTGATGCTAACCATGTGTTACATGGCAGTACATAAGGGCTGTTCAATCCTGTCTGCCAACCATCTGTCGCCCATTCCGTTTCTGAAGAACCAAGAACTTTACCAAACTCCCACGTGTCATTCAAACCTCCGTGTATCCAACCAAGAGGACCATCCTGCTCAAAACTATAAATCTCGCCCCACCTTAAACCAGCTGTAACAAACTTGTTGTAATCATCTGGATTAGAAGAGGTAACATTAATAGGAATAGATGTTACATTTTTTGCTTTATCTTCAACAACAATTGCAAAACAATAAACAGTCTCATCGTCCAAACCACCTAAGTTAACAGGATTATCTATTAAACCTGTTTCTGGATTTACCACTGTATTTATAATAACTACTGCAGAAAACCATGGTGGTAAAAACTCTCCATATAATACATTACCAGCAACAGGCTCATCTGTGCTGAAATTTATTCGACTGGCATCAATAGTTATATTATCTACCAGTATATCACTTACCGTAGGCGGTGTGTTATCAATACCTACAAGATAATATACACTACTAGGAAATAATGGATTTTCCAAATCAGAATAAGTGAAAACTACTGTATTGTCATCTGTTGGTGATGGTGATAAAATATCATCTAGTATAACATTTGTCTTAAATGTTTCGCTTGTAGAATCAAAAGGCAAATCTAAACTCGTTGAAGACAAAAGTGTTCCCCTATCTGACAACGATATAAAATCATCATAACACTCAATCGTTACGGTAAGATTTGATGCAACTAAATTAGGGTCTATAATACCAACCTCCAACAAATTAGTTGAGTTTATATATAAATCAGTCATAGTAAAGCGTGAAACAACATCTTCTAATCTCAATGGTGCTGCCGCATCTCCAAATAAATTTAATTCATATGTGATCCAACGCATACAATTACCATTTATCTGTGGTGCAAGAATTTCTTTGGACAGCTGATTGGCAACTCCAGGCTCAAGCAAGTTTCCACCATTAATTATCTTATCATAATTTCCTAGTCCATAATCCCAAAACCATCTTGCAAATCTCTGTGAAGGACCATCTGTGGAATTATAAGATCCCCACCCATAACGTGCATTCATAATAACACCAAAAGCTCCAGACTCAATACTGGTGATTTTCTGAGCAAAACATTCAACTGATAAATCATCAAACCACCCAGCCATACATCCCTGTGAATATACAAAGAAATATTTATCATTAGTTAGACCATTTAAATCAGAAGTGTTAAGCTTCATGTTATATGTTGAATTAGCATGACCTAGATGATTGAAAAGGTGAGAACCATCATTCATAAGAGTCAATAAATCTGTGTCTGCCCATACAGCATCAGCATCATACAAATTAACATCTAAATCATACCGTGAGCTAAACTTACTGTCAGCAAAACCTTTAGTTGTATAACCATCATATGTTCCGCCAAGCCTAATCTGCTCCATCATACCTTTTGCATAATCAGAAATGCCACCAAATCGCAAATACTCGCCAAGCATATGAACTTCTCTCAAGTAATAATCATCATCAGCCGTCTCATAAGAAACTATTTTATTAACCAAATTAGCAAATTCATCAGTATCACTTACTGCTGCTCTACCAACATATACCTCTGCATACAAATCCACCTCTCCACCTGAAGCACCATCGTCTGGCTCGCCATATATTCCATTTAAATTATCATCAAAGGTACCATCAAGACATCCAAAGTATAAATCAGCAGGAATGTCAGCTACATCAGCACCCCCATTAACCTCGGCATGTAACTTACGTGAAGGAATTATTGATTCATCTCCAACCAGCATTACAAATCTTGTTCCCCATTGTGCATATGCATCTGTAATAAACTCTCTAATCTTTGTCTGTAAATCAGAACCTCCACTAGGCATGTCTCCTGAATAATTTGAATCTATCCAGTCTAATGTAATATTCGTAACTGAATAATTGTTATACAGCTCATGATAGCTTATTAAAGTATTTATGGTCGATGCATCAAATGAGTCTGGAACAACTAATACATAGTCTATGGACGCAGAACTTAAAGCTACCTGTTTCTTTACGCTCTTGGATACTGAATAAGTTTTTACAGAAGATGTGTCATCTGTAATTGCGGAAATATCATTCAGTTGTTCTGCCGTAGGGTCGGCAGAAAGAGCTCCTGCAGCAAGATTCTTATCGTATGTCAACTCAATTAAAACATTTAACTCTTTGTAATAAGATATTTTACCATCTGCCGGTATATAACTAACGGGATTCAAATTAAAAGGTAAAATTGAATAACCAAACTTCTTACCAACATCTTTTGCATAACCCAATTGGGCAGGATATGCACTCTTTAAATCATAAATTTTTGTGTTCTGCGGTGTTACAAGTGTTTTGTCAAATGAAGAAAGAGGTTGAGCAAACTCAGCATGTTCTACAACAAAGTTGCCTTCAACATCAATAGCCTTACCTACAACACTAAAAAACTTAACACTCGCACCCTGTGGCAAAATAATTTGTGATGACAAAAGAGGAAGAAGAGGATCTCCAGGATTACCAACACCATCAAGACCTTTAACTAAAACAGACGAAACACCATTCAATGTCTTAATTTGCGGAACATCAAAGCTATATTTCAGTTTAATGACATTCATATCATTAATTACTTCGATAAGCTGCTCTTTAGCAAAAGTGCTAACAGACGTAATACAAATACATATTAATACAAAAATTCTTAATCTAAAATTTCTCATTATTTTTTATCTCCTGTTGATTCTTTTTTTTCTAATTCAATCTGTTTCTTGATCTTTAAAATTTTTGCATCGATCTCTCTCTGGTTCTTTAACTCTTCGGTATAATGCCTATTAGCTTTCGGCAACTCTTCTCTTATTTTCTTAATCTCCTCAAATTGACCATTTGCTTCGTTATTCGCCCTCTTATATTCTGCATCACTATTCATCAAATCCTTCATATCTTCAGCAACTTTTGCTTTCAGCTCATCAAGCCTTTTCATTTCTGCTTTTAAGTCAGCAAGTTTTTTTGCGTTCTCTTCATCTATAAATTTAAACGTATCAAGTTGCAGACTTCTTTTATTATCAAGAAAATCTTTTCTAATATCCGAGTTCTGTTTCTGAAGATTCGAAATATCATTTTTGGCATCTGTAACTTCTTGGTCTATCTTAAGCTTTTGACCTTCAAAACCTTTCAGAGTCTCCTGTAAAGACGCTTCTTCTGCACTACAAAACACAATAAAAAACCCTAAAAACAAACCAAAAGTGTATATCTTATTCATAAATCTTTTCCCTATTTCCTATAAATTTTGACACTATGTGCCCACAAGTATTAAACATGTACCATAATTCGCCCCCTATTTTCAATGAAAATCTTATCAATACATCCTTTTTCTTACTAAAAACACCTTAACAACTACTTTTTTGATTCGCTCTTTATCTTTAACTTAAAATCAACAATTATTTAGCTCCAATCCAGTCATGCTTTCAAAACCTGAATATAAATGATATAATTAGATTTCTGGTTGAAGATTATAACCCGAGTTTAAGTCAATGAAATCCATGAGTGAATCTGTGGATGGTTTTATAATGTCTAAAAAATATGTTCAAACATAAAAACAGGGACAATATCCTTGGTTTTACGGTTGAGAAGGCACACACACACTTGGATCAATAAAATCAGTGAATGACTTTGGTGTTTTTACATTTTTGGGTGATAAAAATGAAATATATATTTTCGACGACCAACGGTCGACGCTACAGTACACTCTAAGAGATACTAGCACTAAACTGTAGCGGCGATGGTTCATCGCCGAATAAAACAAGCTCCAACCGTAAAATCAAGGGATAATATAATACATCTAAAATATTACTTGCAATACATGCGTTTAATGGTAAAGTAATAACAACTTAACGAATATTACTGATTCATAATTCAAAAAAGGCAAATACAATGAAAAACTTATTTATAATACTTTTCATAACTCTAATTTCAAGCTGCTCTACAAAACCTGTTAAACTGGAGAATAAAATGAATGATACAAACATATACAATATAGAAATAACCAAAATCAATGGCGAAAAACTTAAAATGGCAGACTACAAAGGGCAAGTAATACTAATTGTAAACACTGCAAGTAAATGTGGATACACAAAACAATATGACGGCTTGCAAAAACTATATGAAGATTATAAAGATAAAGGTTTTGTCATTTTAGGATTTCCTGCAAACAACTTTTGGAGTCAGGAACCGGGCACAAATGATGAAATTCAAAATTTCTGTAGAATGAACTATGGTGTGTCGTTCCCTATGTTTGAAAAAATTTCTGTAAAAGGAAACAATATTGATCCTCTTTATCAATACCTGACAAGTAAAGACACAAATCCTGAATTTGGAGGAAAAATCACTTGGAACTTTAATAAATTCCTGATATCAAAGGATGGGCAGATTGTAAACCGCTTCAAAAAAGGAGACGCACCGCAAAGTGAAAAAATTACAACAGCAATTGATTCCGAACTAAAAAAATAGGTTCTTCCGAAGTTTTCATCGGTCCCTTGTTTTACAATATCCAAAAAAGTACACTCCGGTCTAAGCCTGCCGCGGAAGTGGAGCGAAACGAACATATCTCCCATAGTTCCCATCTGTCTGATCCGACTGATCTGTCGGATGTTCCGCGCCGAGGCGACACGGCTACAGTTAGCTGTCCTTGCCTAAACCGCTGGTTTTGTAGCATCACAGCTGTCGAGTCGCGACCGCTCGGACAAGCATCACAACATTAGAACCAAAGTGCTCCTGCCCTGTTTAGGGGGGAGGTGGCGCGCAAAGCGTGACGGAGGGGTAATCCTTATGCACATACTTGTTACTCAATCAGCTTTTGTAAATCATCAGGTATCTTCTTTACACGCCCCGTTGCTGCATCCAAACAAACATGTATCGTATAGCCCTCGTTCAAAAGCTCTTCGCCTCTAAAAACCTGACAATGAAAAATTAAGCGAGTGGACTTTACAGGTTCACATGAACCCTTAATAGTAAGCAAATCATCATACTTTGCAGACGACTTATAGTTGCTTTTTGTTTCTACAACAGGCAATAAAATTCCTGCAGCCTCAATCTCCTTGTAGGTCCAACCCTTGTCACGCAGGTACTCATTTCGAATTCTTTCGAAATATGTAAAATAATTACCATAGTAAACAACACCCATCTGATCTGTATCGGCATATGGAACCCTATAGTCCATTTCAACCACTTGTCTTTTTTCGTCACTTTTCATAAACCTAATTCCTGAGATAACCAGTTGTTAATATCCTTTGCATCACGACTTGATATTTTCTTTTCATTTTCGTGCCTAACTCCAGATGATGTGTCGCTTTGATGGCGAAATGCTTCAGACTGAAATTCTTGAACAGAGATAACTTTTGCTCCAAGAGATTTTGAGTTGTTAATAACAAAGTTATCATTTGACACAACAGTATATTGTGCTGCATTATAATCGCCATATTCAATAATCTCTATAATTTTTTCGTCTGCAGTCTGTCCTGTACTTGTAAAAATAGAGCGGACCCCACTCACTGTAGAACCCGAACTTTGCCCGGCAAATTCACTCTTACCATCAAAAACAATCCAAAAATCTGTTATATCTCTTCGACTCTGTTTCCATAGAGTGCACCTGTGCACAAGTGCGTATCTTGCTCGCTCCAAAGAAATATCAAGCATATCCGCAAAACAAGGAATGAGATGAATAACATTATAGGCATCAATAAGCATTATTCTTTTAGACATATTTAGGGCTTCCTCTTGAATTCATAATCTGTACTACAATCCTTCATCTTCTTGTTTTTTATGATCGTTTTTTATTTTAAAACATTTCCAAAAACTTCATATTCAACAACTTCCAGATCTATTTTGTGCCTGTCAACTTTCCCTGTTTTTGAGAGAAGACCCGACCAACGGGAGAGAGGCTGGAGTCTACGACAGCAATGAGTGCAACGAATGGCCTATTCGATGCAATCGAACAGGGATTTTTAATAATGC